>Ga0299913_10003589_pt1 | contig 12742 bp, 19 predicted proteins | sample RVTome_9_FD_201360 | JGI IMG/M metagenome (GOLD analysis project Ga0299913, IMG submission 201360) | Soil microbial communities from uranium-contaminated site in the Upper Colorado River Basin, Wyoming, United States - RVT155D38 (version 2) ... | reverse complement strand
GGCTCGTTCGAGCGACGCCCGGAGCCGCTCGAGCTGCAGCGCCTCCAGGTCGGCCCGGTCGAGGGCCGGCACCTCACCGGTCACGTCGACCCCCACACCGGGCCGCCGATCTCCCGCGACCGGCCGACGAACTCGGCCACCACCACGTCGCCCGACGTCACCGTCACGTCGTACACCCCGTCGCGCCCGTCCGACGTCCGCTCCACGGCCGTGGCAACCAGCTCGTCGCCGAGCCTCGTCGGCCTGCGGAAGCGGATCTCCGCGCCGGCCGCGACCGCCCGCCGGTTGTAGGAGTTGCACGCGAACGCGAACGCGCTGTCCGCCAGCGCGAACGTGAGGCCCCCGTGCCCGATCGCGTGCCCGTTGACCATGTCGCGGCCGACCGTCATCGTCAGCACCGCGCGGCCGGGGCCGACCTCCCGCAGCTCCATCCCGAGCGCCCGGCTGGCGCGGTCCTCGGCCCACATCACGGCCGCGCTTCGACGGGCGACCTCCTCAGGCGTCATGCGGCGATCATGCCGGACGTGCCCACCGCTCGAGGGCGGGGTCAGCGGCCGACAGCGTGCTCCAGCTCTGCCTTGGTCATCGACGAGCGGCCCTTCACGTTCTTGCGCTTGGCGTCCTCGTACAGCTGCGCCTTGGTACGGCCGCCGCTCCCACGGTGCGAGCGCAGTCCACCGCGCCGGGACGAGGAGATGTCGTCGGTGGACGTCGGGCTCGCCTGCTCGGACTCCCCGCTCCGGGCGCGCTCCTTGTTGACGGTCCGGGCGGCGATCTCCTCAGCCTCGTCCTCACCGCGACCGCGGTCCTCGAGCCCTTCCTTGATGTGCTCGTACTGCCGATCACGCTTCTTGCTCCACGCCTGCTGCGGCACGTCGTCACCTCCTGCTCGGCTCGGGCCCTGCGACCCGCGTCGCAGACGGCCCCGTACCCATCGTCTGAGCGCTCATGCAGGGACCCCTCAGCCCGCGGCGTACTGGCGCACGAACCACAGCACGACGAGCAGCAACAGCAACCCGCCCACGACCAGTCCGATGATCATCAGTCTCGACTTCTCGCGCTCCATGGCAGGCCTGTACCCGATCAGGTGAGGCGCATGACCGGCCGGGCCACGGGTACGGGCAGGCCCACCCGCAACCGAGAGGTGTCCGTCCGTGTCGCCCGCCGTGCCCGAGACCGCAGCCGGTCTCGCCGAGACGTCTCAGCCGGTAAGCCTGTGGCTGCGCCGGGCGACCCTCACCGGCTTCGCTCTCGTCGTCGTCGCGAGCGCACTCGCCCTGCTCGGTGTCCGCACGTCGACCGCCTCGGCCGACGGCGGCGGCTACCACGTGAGCGTGGAGCACCCGGCAGTCGCTCGGGCGGGACTCGACACCGTCTGGCAGGTCACCGTCCGCCGTGACTCCCCGCTGGAGAAGGAGCTGGAGCTCGCCGTGACCGGTGACTACTTCGACCTCTTCGAGACCCAGGCCTTCCATCCGGAGCCCACCGAGTCGTCGCGCGACGGCGACACGCTCTACCTCACGTTCACCACGACTCCCGGCTCGGACACGTTCGTCGTCGCCTACGACGCGTACATCCAGCCGTCGGCCCAGCGGGGGCGCGACGGCAGCGTGTCGGTCGTGGTTGACGGTGATCCGGTGGCCACGGCTCGCTTCGCCACCCACCTGGTGCCCTGAGGAGGCCCGCATGGAGATCGCACTTCGCGCCGTCGTCATCTTCTTCTTCCTGTGGGCGGTCACCCGCGCGGTCGGTCGCACCACGCTCGGGGAGCTGAGCACCTTCGAGCTGCTCCTCTACGTCACGATGGGCGACCTGGTTCAGCAGGCCATCACGCAGCAGGACTTCTCGGTGACGGGTGGCGTCATCGCCGTCTCGACGTTCGCCCTGCTGACCGTCGCCCTTTCCTGGGTCCAGTGGCGCTTCCCCCGGACCAGGGCGCTCGTCAACGGGACCCCGGTGGTGGTGGTGCGCGACGGCGAGCTGCTCCCCAGACCCGCGAGACAACAACGGCTGTCCGACACCGACCTGCAGGCGGCAGCCCGCCAGCAGGGGATCCGCAGCCTGTCCGAGGTCGACCTCGCGATCCTCGAGGCCGACGGAAAGCTGTCCTTCTTCACCCGCGAGTCCGCCGAGAGCGGGGCGCCCGAGCCCCCGCCTGCGGGCTGACTTCCCACCCCACGGAGAGGCCTTCTCCATGACCATCCGGACCGCGAGCGTCGACACCGTGGTGCTGGACATCGACGGCACACTGCTCGACTCGACGTTCCACCACACCGTGGCCTGGCAGCGCGCCCTGCGGCACCACGGCTACGACGTCCCGTGCGCGCACATCCACCGGCAGATCGGGCTCGGCGGCGACCGTCTCGTCGCCGCCGCGGCTGGCGACGAGGCCGAGCGACTCCACGGTGACGCGATCCGCAGCACGTGGGAGAAGGAGTTCGACGCGATGCTCGACGAGCCCGGCCTGCTGCCGGGCGCGCGGGAGCTCATCGCCGGCCTGCGACAGCGCGGCGTGAGCGTCGTGCTGGCCAGCTCAGCCATCCCTCGCCACGCCGAGCGTGCGTTCCGGCTGCTGGAGGCGGACCGGAACGTCGACGCCGCCACCACGGCCGAGGACGCGGACGAGTCGAAGCCGCACCCCGAGCTCCTGGAGGCCGCCGTCGGGCGCGTCGGAGGAACCTCCAGCGTCCTCGTCGGCGACTCGGTGTGGGACGTCGAGGCTGGTCTCAGGGCCGGCATGCCCACCATCGCGGTCCGCAGCGGCGGTGTGGCCGAGGACGCCCTCCGCCAGGCCGGGGCGGCGTGGGTGTTCGAGGACGCCGCCGACGTCCTGGCCCACCTGGACCAGGTCATCGCACCGCTCTAGTGTCCCGTGCCGGGCCAGGAGAGCCGGGCACAGCCACGACACATCAGCCTCACGAACGGCGGCACGCCACTCCCGCCGCACCAGTGGCTTGGCACGACGCTGGGTGGCGGCTATGGTCGAAGTGACGACGGATGACCGTCGCCCCGGTCTTTCGAGGGCCGGGCTGCAACAATCGGCGCAACCTCGAGTGATGCGCTGCTGGAGACCACGGCAGACCCGCTCCGACCTCATGGTCGGACGACCACCGAAGGTCACCATGTCCTACACCCAGCAGTTCGTCCCACCCCCGGAGACCGCCGATCGTGCCGCGCGCACCCAACAGCTCCTCGACGAGCTCCGGGCAGCGCCGGACGACGAGACCGCCCGACGCCTGCGCGATGCCGTGGTCGAGCTGAACCTCTGTGTCGCCCGTTCCCTGGCTCACCGCTACCGCGACCGCGGCCTCGACGTCGAGGACCTCGAGCAGGTCGCCTACCTCGCGCTCGTGAAGGCGGCGCACCGGTTCGACCCGGAGGCCGGGCACGACTTCCTGTCGTACGCCGTGCCGACGATCCGCGGCGAGCTCAGGCGTCACTTCCGCGACGTCGGCTGGGTCGTGCGGCCCCCACGACGGATCCAGGAGCTCCAGGGCCGGATCGCCGAGGTCCAGGTCGACCTCACGTGTCGGCTCGGCCGCTCTCCGCGCGCCGGGGAGCTGGCCGACGAGCTCAACGAGCGCCGGTCCGACGTCGAGGAGGCGCTCGGAGCCGAGGGCTGCTTCGTCCCGGCCTCCTTGGACCGCACCGTCGGCGAGCACGGCACCACGTCGGTCGGCGACCTCCTGTGTTGCCAGGACGACGAGCAAGGCCGTGCCGAGGCCAGGATCGTGCTCGCCCCGCTGGTCCAGCGGCTCAACGAGCGGGATCGGCGGATCCTGCGGCTGCGCTACTTCGAGGACCGTACGCAGCGGGAGATCGGCGAGGACATCGGCGTCACGCAGATGCAGGTGTCGCGCTTGCTCTCCCGGATCCTCGACGACCTGCGGGAGGCCCTCGACGGGCCGGTCGCGCCCGAAGGGGATGTACCGAGCGGGCGTACGCTGGCGGCAACCGGCCCCGCCTGAACCGGCCCGGAGGAGGCCCTCATCGAGAACCAGGGCGATCACCCGCTCGGGATCCGCGACTTCGCCGCGCTCAGCCGGGAGCTGATGGCCGACACCCAGGAGGTCGCCACCCTCAAGGCCGTCGTCGACCGGGCCGTCGACGTCGTCCCGGGGTGCGACTGGGCCAGCGTGACCGTGCGTCGCCGCGGCCAACGCCTGGAGACCTTGGCGAGCTCGACCCACTTCCCCGAGGACTGCGACCAGCTGCAGTACGAGCTGGGCGAGGGGCCGTGCGCCGATGCCGTCTGGGACGCCGACTCCTACCTCTCCGACGACATCGGCGCCGACCCGCGCTGGCCCCGCTGGGGCCCGCGGGTGGCGGAGCACGGCGTCGGCTCGATCCTGGCGATCCGGCTCACGACCGAGCAGGAGACGATCGGCGCCCTCAACCTGTACGGCGCTCGGAAGCACGCGTACGACGAGGACGCGGTCGACCACGCCACGGTGTTCACGGCTCACGCGGCCAACGCGCTCGGCACCGCCCGGCTGGTCTCGGGGCTGGAGACCGCGATGATGAGCCGGCACCAGATCGGGATCGCTCAGGGGATCCTGATGTCGACCTACGGGCTCACCGTCGACCAGGCGTTCGACGTGCTGCGTCGCTACTCCAGCCACCGCAACATCAAGCTGCGGGCGGTCGCCGACCAGGTCGTGCGAGGTGGGCGGCTGCCGGACGAAGCGGGCGAGCCTGCCCCGGAGAGCGGACACTCGTCAGGTTCCTGACCCCCGCACGCAGCGTGGTGGTGGGGCATGCTTCCCACCCTCAGGGGTACGAACCCACATGACCGAGTCACAGGTTCCCCATCCGCCCGTTCGGGTCGCACTCGCTCACGAGTGTGAGCTCGTGACCCGCGGATTCGCCGACATGCTCGCACCGTTCGCCCCTCGTGCGGTCGTCGTCCCCCCGGGTCCCGACGGATACCCCGAGGACCAGGTCGACCTGGTCCTGTTCGACTCGCTCGCCGCGACCCTCACCGCCGCCCAGCGCCAGGACGGCGCCCGCGACGCCCGGGCGGAGGGTCGGCTCGTCACCTACACCTGGAACCCGCGGCCCGACCTCGTCCAGCTCGCGCTGGCCGACGGAGCCCGGGGGTGCCTGGCCAAGAGCCTCCCGGGACGCGACCTCGTGGTCGCGCTCGAGGCGATCCACCGGGGCCGGATCGTCGTGGACTGCGGCACCCGCACCTCGCGGGGCCGGGTCCCCGCGCGGTCCACGCTGCTGACGCCTCGCGAGGCCGAGGTGGTCTCACTCATCACGCAGGGCTTCGACAACTTCAGCATCGCTCGGGAGGCATGCCTGAGCATCAACTCGGTCAAGACCTACATCCGGACGGCCTACCGGAAGATGGGCGTCACCACCCGGTCGCAGGCTGTGCTCTGGGGTGTCCGGAACGGGTACCTCGCCGAGTTCCCCGACGACGAGGGCGCCGCCCTCACCGGGTGAGCCGATCGGCCGCGGCCCAGGGGTGGGTCGACGGGTGCGGTGGTCGCGCAACAGCGCGGCGGGGGGCGCATGCTGCCAGCGGGCCCGGGTACGGACCACTGTGACGACGGCCTCCTGGCGTGAGCACCCCACGGACGAGACGCCGCCCAGCACCTGGGCGGAGGTCGCGGCCCTGGCCCGTCGACAGCACCAGATGCTGCACGAGGAGCTCAGCCGCATCCCCGACCTGGGCGGCTCGGCGCAGCTGGACGTCTGCCTTCACACACGCCGTCGCATGGCAGCTCACGAGGCGCTCGAGCAGGCAGTGATGACGGCGCGCTCGGGCGCTGGCGCGCACAGCCTCGGTCGCGAGGTCCGCGCCGCCGAGCTCGCGGAGATCGACGGCACCGAGGACGACGTCTCCGCCGCGTGGCGGCACGTCGGAGTTGCGTTCCTCCGGCACGTCGAGCTGGCGGAGGGGGCGGGCGTCGGTGGCCTTCGCGGCGACCTGGCCCCGCAGGAGCAGGCAGAGGTGGCCGAGGCGCTGCGGCTGTGGGAGGGCCGGGGTGACGCCTTCCTCGGCAACGAGTACGACGTGATGCTGGCCGTTGCCCTCGACCAGATGGCCGACGCCGCGGCCGAGCGCTGACCGCCCTGTCGCGGAGGCATGGCAAGGCGCCCACCTGGGTACCGATCCGGGCGAGCAGCCGGGGACGGCCGCTGAGCGAGCCGTCCCCAGGACCGACCGTCGGGAGGACTGAGCGTGCGGGCAGTGACTTGGCAGGGCCGCATGGACATGCGCGTGGAGGACGTCCCGGACCCGGTGATCGAGGAGCCGTCGGATGCCATCGTCCGGATCACGACGACAGGCCTCTGCGGGTCCGACCTCCACCTGTACGACCCGCTGACGCCCTTCATGACTCCGGGTGACGTGGTCGGTCACGAGCCGATGGGTGTCGTCGAGGCCGTCGGCCCCGAGGTGCACGACCTTCGTCCTGGGGACCGGGTGGTGGTTCCCTTCAACGTCAGCTGCGGCGCGTGCTGGATGTGCGAACGAGGACTGCAGAGTCAGTGCGAGACGACCCAGAACCGCGAGCACGGCACCGGTGCGAGCCTGTTCGGCTACAGCGTCCTCTACGGACAGGTCCCCGGTGGCCAGGCCGAAGGGCTCCGCGTCCCGTTCGCGGACACGCTGCCGATCGTCGTCCCCGATGGACCCTCTGACGACCGCTTCGTGTACCTGTCCGACGTGCTGCCGACCGCCTGGCAGGCGGTCGAGTATGCCGACGTCCCCGAGGGTGGGACGTTGCTGGTCGTGGGCGCCGGTCCGATCGGCGACATGGCGTGCCGGATCGCCGTCCACCGAGGCCTCCGGGTGATCGCGGTGGACCCGGTGCCCGAGCGCCGTGCGCGCGTCGCCGCCCGCGGGGCCGAGGTGCTCGAACTGGCCGACGACCTGCCCGACCGGGTGCGTGCGCTCACGTCCGGGCGCGGCGCCGACTCGGTGATCGACGCGGTCGGCATGGAGGCGCACGGGTCTCCGGTCGCGGAGCTGGGCCAGAAGGCGCTGCGACTGCTGCCGAGGCAGTGGCAGAGCGCCCTGATGACGCGGGCCGGCGTCGACCGGCTCAGCGCGCTGTACCTCGCCATCGAGTGCGTCCGCCGTGGCGGCACCATCTCTGTCGTCGGGGTGTATGGAGGAGCCACCGACCCGCTGCCGATGCTGCGGCTCTTCGACAAGCAGGTGCAGCTCCGCATGGGGCAGGCGAACGTCCGACGCTGGAGCGACGACATCCTCGAGCTCCTCGAGCAGGACGACGACGTGCTCGGCGTCGAGGACTTCGCCACCCATCGCATGCCCCTCGAGGCCGCGCCGGAGGCCTACGCGACCTTCCGGGAGAAGGGCGAGGGCATGGTGAAGACCCTCTTCACGCCCTGACGAGGTACATCCACGACGAGAGGAGCCAGCCATGGCCAAGCACCAGCGCGACGACGTGACGACCGATCCGCGGCTCGACGACGGCCGCGAGGTCGACTGGGCCTCCGAGGGAGGCGCCCTGCCCGAGGGACCGGCGACCGACCCCGACGAGGACGACGCACCGGCCGGACCCACCCTGGCCGAGGACGACGTCCCCGAGGACCGCTGAGCGTGGACGTCCTCGGCACCTCCGGCCGCCCCGCGACGGGCTGAGTCCGCCGCAGCGTCAGCCGGCCACCGCCTGTGGCTCGACCACGGACTGGACGAACGTGGCCTGGTAGAGCTGGTGGGGCCGACCCCGGGCGATCCACGTCAGCGTGATGCCGAAGCGGGTGTCGTCGACCGTCACGTCGTACCGGCCCGGAGCCACCAGGCGGCCGTCGGACGTACCGACCAGGGTGGCGGTGAACGTGGTCCAGCCACCACACGTCACGGCGTCGGTCACGTCGGCCATGGTGAGCGGCACCGGCCCGGGCCCCTCGGAGCCCACGGGCGTGGCGAGGACCCGGCGGCCGACGAGTCGGACCAGAACGTCCCACGTCGGCTCCGTGGCTGCAGACTTCATGGCGCCTCCTCGGCGTCGAGGTCACCGATCCCCGATCGGAGTCCCACGTGAAGCAGGATCCTCGGATCGGACGGGGGCCTCAGGCGAATCCACGAAGATGGCCCGTTTGACCTATCCCGAGCGGTCAGGTGGGCCAGTGGTCGTCCTCAGAGCTCCGACTGGATGCCGGCCAGCAGCTGTCGCGCCATCACGATCCGCTGGACCTGGTTGGTGCCCTCGTAGATCTGGGTGATCTTGGCGTCGCGCATCATCCGCTCGACCGGGTAGTCACGGGTGTAGCCGTAGCCACCCAGGACCTGCACCGCGTCGGTGGTGACCTGCATGGCGGTGTCGGAGGCGAAGCACTTGGCGGCGGCGCCGAAGAACGTGAGGTCGGCGTCACCCCGCTCGGAGCGGCCGGCGGCGGCGTAGGTGAGCTGGCGCGCGGCCTCCACCTTCATCCCCATGTCGGCGAGCATGAACTGGAGCCCCTGGAACTCCGCGATGGACTTCCCGAACTGCTGGCGCTCCTGCGCGTAGCCGAGTGCGTAGTCGAGGGCGCCCTGGGCGACGCCCACGGCCTGGGCGGCGATCGTGACCCGGGTGTGGTCGAGGGTGCGCATCGCGATCGAGAATCCTTCGCCCTCCGACCCGATCATCCGGCCGGCCGGGATCCGGACGTTGTCGAGGTAGACCTCCTTGGTGGGGCTGCCCTTGATGCCGAGCTTCTTCTCCGGCGCCCCGAAGGACACCCCCTGGTCGGACTTCTCGACGACGAACGCCGTGATCCCGCCGCGGGTCCGCTTCTCGGGGTCGGTGACGGCCATGACGGTGTAGAACTCCGACTCGCCGGCGTTCGTGATCCAGCGCTTCACTCCGTTGAGGATGTAGTGGTCGCCGTCGCTCCCCCGATCCAACACTGCCCGGCACTTCATGCCGCCGGCGTCGGAGCCCGCGTCTGGCTCGGACAGGCAGTAGGAGAAGCCGCCCTCGCCGGCCGCCAGCTTCGTCAGGTAGGTCTTCTTGAGCTCCTCGGACCCGGCGAGCTGTACCGGCAGCGAGCCCAGCTTGTTGACCGCCGGGATCAGGCTGGCGCTGACGCACGCCCGGGAGACCTCCTCGATGACGAGGCAGGTCGCGAGGGCGTCCGCACCCGCTCCGCCGTACTCCTCCGGGACGTGGGGTGCGTGGAAGTCGGCCGCCTGCAGGGCCTCGGCGGCCTCCCGCGGGTAGCGCGCGTGCTCGTCCACGTCGGCGGCGAACGGCGCCACCTTCGCGTCGCACACCGCGCGCACCGCCTCGCGGATCGCCTGGTGCTCCTCCGAGAGTGCGTAGAGCGGGAACTCGTTCATGCGGCGGAGTGTACGGACGCGCGGGCCGGTCGCCGTACGTCGTGGGTCACACTGGCGGCATGGCCGACTGGCTGGATCCCGAGACCGTCCGCTTCCTGCTCGACGACACCGAGACCTGGGCGGTCGTCGGGCTCTCTGGCAACCCGTCGCGCACGGCGTACCGGATCGCCGCGCTGCTCCAGCGCCGCGGCAAGCGGATCGTGCCGGTCCACCCGGACGCGCCGGCCGTGCTGGGCGAGCAGGGCTACGCCACGCTGGCCGACATCCCGTTCCCGGTCGACGTCGTCGACGTCTTCCGGCGGTCCGAGTACGCCGGCGAGTTCGCCGACCAGGCGGTGGCCGTGGGCGCGCGCGGCGTGTGGTTCCAGCTCGGCGTGGTCGACCACGACGCGTTCGTCCGTACGTCGCAGGCCGGCGTGCCGATGGTGATGGACACCTGCCCGGCCATCGAGTGGAACCGCCGCCGCTGACATGCCCTCCCACGACCTGCGGGTCCCGGCCGGTCCGGGGCTCCCCCACGGCCTGGTGATCCCGGCCGCCGAGCTCGAGGAGCGCTTCAGCCGGTCGTCGGGTCCGGGCGGCCAGTCGGTCAACACGACCGACAGCCGGGTCGAGCTGGTCTTCGACGCCGCCGCGTCGACCGTCCTCACGCCGACACAGGCGGCCCGGTTGGGGACGGTGCGGATCGTGGCCTCCGAGCACCGCTCGCAGCATCGCAACCGCGCGGCCGCCCGGGAGCGGCTGGCAGCCGCGATCCGGGAAGCCCTGACCCCACCCCCCGCGCCACGCGTGCCGACCAAGCCGTCCAAGGCGTCGCGACGGCGTCGGGTGGAGGCCAAGCGGCGTCGCGGCCGGACGAAGGCCGGGCGGGGTCGGGTCCGCGGCTCCGGAGATGGGTAACAGGCAGGAAAGGCCGTCACTCCGCGTCGTAGATCAGCGCGTGGTCGCCGTGCTCGAGCCGCAGCTGGCTCCCGCTGATGCTCCACCGGACCTCGCGCTCGCCGAGCACGGCCATCGCGCCGCGCTCGACCTCGCCGGCCACCCCGATGCACCCCATCAGGGTGAAGCCCATGTGGCGCAGCTCGAGCCGATCGTCGACCACGGTCACGTGGCCGCTGCCGCTGTTGCAGCCGGTCCGGACCCGCACCTTGCTGCTCTCGATCGTGAGGTCCGCCGTCACCGTGCGGGGAACTCGCGTGAACGAGACCGAGTCGCCATCGGTCTCCTCGATTCCGGTGAGTGTCCACACGGTCCCGTCCATGGGCACGTCGGGGCCGGGACCGGGTCCGGCGCCATCGGCGGGGACGAAGCGGACTTCGTCCCCACCGCGGGTGATCGCCAGGTCGTCGCCGTCCGCGCTGATGGAGGGCGAGCCCCCGAAGAAGTCGACCAGCCACTCGTCCTGCTCGAAGCCGGCGCCGGGGCACCCCATCTCGGTGCCACCGATGTTGTCGACCCGCAGCACTCCGTCGTCCCAGGTCGCGTTGCCCGACATCGTGTTGCACGTCGCCTGGAAGGAGATGGTGCCGTCCTTGAACGTCAGCCGCACCACGTCGCCCCCGGCGAAGGGCGTGGGCAGCGCGTCCGAGACGTAGTCACCGTGGATCCGCTGATCAGGGACCGGGGCGGCGTCGCCCGGCGTGGCCGTCTCCGAGCCGCAGGCGACCAGCGGCAGAGCCACGAGGGCCAGGGCCAGGATGCGTCCGATCATGCTCATCCGACGTACGGGCGACCGAGCCGGTTCCCTAGAACCCGGCGCGGCGCTCGCCGCGGACGGCGGCACCCTTCGCCTGCGCCGACTCCTTCAGCCGCTGCTGGAAGTCGGACATCCGCTGCTGCAGCTCGGGATCGGTCGCGGCGAGGATCCGGACAGCCAGCAAGCCCGCGTTGCGGGCGCCGCCGACCGCCACCGTCGCGACCGGGACGCCCGCCGGCATCTGCACGATCGAGAGCAGCGAGTCGAGGCCGTCGAGGTTCTTCAGGGCCACCGGCACCCCGATCACCGGCAGCGGGGTCACCGACGCGAGCATCCCGGGCAGGTGAGCCGCTCCCCCGGCCCCGGCGATGACCACCTGGAGCCCGCGACCGGCGGCCGCCTTGCCCCACGCGAGCATCTCCTCGGGCATCCGGTGCGCGGAGACGACATCGGCCTCGAACTCCACGTCGAACTCCCCGAGCGCCTCGCCGGCGGCCTGCATCACCGGCCAGTCGGAGTCGGAGCCCATCACGATGCCCACGCGTGCGGTCATAGGGGTCAACCTAGAGGCTTAGCGGGCGATCCGGGCGATCCGGGCGACCAGGGCTTCGAGCGGACCACGTGTCCGCGCCGCCGCGAACACCGCGCCGATCCCTCCCAGGATCACGACGTACCAGAACATCGCCCACGGCTCCTCGGGCGGCCACACGTCGTCGGTGTGCATCCAGACGTGCAGCGAGTAGAGCGACAGCGTCATCGTCCCGGCCCCGAACAGCACGGCCACGACACGCGCGCCCGGCGGCGGCAGCAGCGACAGCAGGAGCAGGCAGCCGCCGATGACGGCCGCGGAGCCACCGATCGTCTGGGCGAGGTCGAACGGCGTCGAGCTGTGGGGTGCGACGAGCAGCAGGTAGTCGGCGCGGTCGGTCGGGGTGGTGCCGTACATCCCGAACCCGAACTGCGCGAGCTCGCGCTCGCCGAAGCGGTCGGCCGTGAACAGGTCCGAGACCCGGGTGGCACCGACCGCGACCGCCACACCGCCGACGAGCAGCCCCGCGTGCACGGCTCGCCGCGCGAGATCGCTGCGGCCGATGGCCATCCCGGCGAACACGTAGGCCAGCCACGGCAGCGCCGGGTAGTAGCCGGTGAGCAGCAGCTCCCAGGCCATCGGCACCGGGTCGGCGAGCTGGCTCCAGGACGCGTTGTCGCCGCGGGCGGCGGGGAGCTCGGGGCGCAGCTGGTGCGACAGCACCGGGACGACGACGAGCCACGCGGCCGACAGCAGCGCCAGCGCCGGCGCGCGGAGCCCGAGGAACGGCAGCGCGAGCAGGAACATCAGGCCGTAGTAGGTGAGGATCACCGCGAGCCCGCTGTCGAGCATGCCCAGCGTCAGCCCGAGCGCCGCGATCAGCAGCGCGCGTACGCCGAGCGCCCGGACCGCCACCCAGCGAGCCCGGCCGGTGGGCGGCGCCCGGCGTCCGGACAGCAGCGCCAGCGAGACCCCGGCGAGCACGGCGAACAGGGCCGACGCCCGGCCGCCCGCGAGATCCTGCGTCCAGCTGATCTCGCCCTCCGCGGTGAACGGCACCAGCACGTGGGTGGACACCATGCCCAGCAGGGCCAGGCAGCGGGCGACGTCGAGCCCGACCAGCCGCTCACCCCGCCGCAGCGGCGCGGCCGTCCTGGCGAGCGTCTGGGCCATGGGATCAGCGTCCCAGAGCGCGCAACCGGCTACTCGCTCT
>Ga0299913_10003588_pt1 | contig 12744 bp, 10 predicted proteins | sample RVTome_9_FD_201360 | JGI IMG/M metagenome (GOLD analysis project Ga0299913, IMG submission 201360) | Soil microbial communities from uranium-contaminated site in the Upper Colorado River Basin, Wyoming, United States - RVT155D38 (version 2) ... | reverse complement strand
GGACCTGGAGGTCGAGGATCGCGAGGTCACCGACACGCTCTACTACATCGACTACCCGCTCGAGGACGGCAGCGGCCACGTCACGGTGGCGACCGTCCGGCCCGAGACGATGCTGGCCGACACGGCGGTGGCGGTGCATCCCGAGGACGAGCGCTATCGCTCGCTGGCCGGCACGGTCGCGGTCCTGCCGCTGGTCGGGCGGCGGCTGCCCGTGATCGCCGACGACTACGTGAAGCCGGAGTTCGGAACCGGGGCGCTGAAGATCACGCCCGGGCACGACCCGAACGACTTCGAGATCGGCCGCCGCCACGGCCTCGAGGAGATCAGCGTGATCGGCGAGGACGGCCGCATGACCGAGGCCGCGGGGCGGTTCGCGGGCCTCTCCGCCGGCGACGCGCAGGCGGCCGTGGTCGAGGCGCTCGAGCAGGAGGGGCGCATCGCGAAGCGCGAGCCGTACACCCACACGGTCCCGTTCTCGCACCGCTCGGGGGAGCGGATCGAGCCGCTGATCTCGCTGCAGTGGTTCATGCGCATGGACGAGCTGGCCGCGCCGGCGATCGAGGCGGTGCGCTCCGGGCGCGTGCGGTTCCATCCCCAGCGCTGGGCGAAGGTCTACCTCGACTGGCTCGAGAACATCCGCCCCTGGTGCATCTCTCGCCAGCTGTGGTGGGGTCACCGGCTGCCGGTCTGGTACTGCGACGAGTGCGAGGAGACCTATGTCGGCACGCAGCCCCCGGACCGGTGCGGCCTGTGCGACGCGGAGCTGCGCCGCGACGAGGACGTGCTCGACACGTGGTTCTCCTCGGCGCTGTGGCCGTTCGCGACGCTGGGGTGGCCACGAGACACCGCCGAGCTGCGCGCGTTCTACCCCACCGACGTGCTGGTCACGGCGCGGGACATCATCTTCCTCTGGGTCGCGCGCATGGTGATGACGGGACTCGAGTTCCCGCGCGACGTGCCGTTCGAGGACGTGTTCATCACCTCGATCATCCAGGCGCCGGACGGTCGCCGGATGTCGAAGTCGCTCGGCACGGGCATCGACCCGCTGGACGAGATCGAAGCCCACGGGGCGGACGCGGTGCGCTTCGGCCTGCTGGCGATGTCGTCCTCGCAGGACGTGCGCTACTCGGCCGAGAAGATCCAGCAGGGCCAGCAGCTTGCGAACAAGATGTGGAACGCGTCGCGGCTCGTCCTCACGAAGGCGGCCGACGTCGACCCGGCGCCCTGCCCCCGGGCGGTCGAGGACCGCTGGATCCTCTCGCGGCTGCAGCAGACGATCGTCGCGACGCGCGCTCGCATCGAGGGCTACGACTTCTCCCACGCGGCCCAGGGCATCTACTCCTTCTTCTACGGCGAGCTCTGCGACTGGTACCTGGAGGTGGTGAAGCCGCGCCTGAACGAAGGGGAAGAGGACGTGTCGGCGACGCTGCGGCACGTGCTCGGCGAGACGCTCGCGCTCGCGCACCCATTCCTGCCGTTCGTGACCGAGGAGATCCATTCGTTCATGCCGGCCGACGGCGACCTGGCCGTGTCGTCCTTCCCGGTGGCCGACGACGCGCTCGTGGACGAGGAGGCCGAGCGTGAGGTGGGGCGCCTGATCGAAGCCGTGCGGCGGTTGCGCAACTACCGCGACTCGGTCGGCGCGCCGGCCGGAGCGCGGATACCCGCCCGGATCGTCGGGGACGCCTACGACGGCGCGCTCGACGCGATCGCGCGCCTGGCAAGGTTCGACATCGTCTCCGACGGCGACGGCGAGGCGGTCACGACGATCGGTCTGGACGGGGCGACCGTCGAGGTGCTGCCCAGCGACACGGTCGATCCGGCCGAGGCCCGCGCGCGCCGCGAGGCGGAGCGCGAGCGCCTGCGGGCAGAGATCGAGCGGGCGCGCGGAAAGCTTCAGAACAAGGGCTTCACGGAAAAGGCGCCGGCCGAGCTGGTCGAGGCCGAGCGCGAGAAGCTCGGGCGCTTCGAGGCCGAGCTCGCAGAGCTGGAGACGTAGTGGGCGGACTGCCCGAGCCGTCACCGCCCCTCCGCGAGGCGGACCGCTACCTCGCCTCGCTCGAGGTCTTCGGCATGCGCTTCGGCCTGGAGCGCATGCGGCGCCTGATGACCGCGCTCGACTCACCCCAGGAGCGGTTCGACTCCATCCACGTGGTGGGGTCGAACGGGAAGTCCTCGACCGCGCGCATGATCGCCGCCCTGCTCGAGGGCGCCGGCCGGCGGACAGGCACCTACCTGTCGCCCCACCTCGTCTCCTGGGCCGAGCGGATCGAGATCGGCGGGCGGCCCGTGCCGGACGAGCGCTTCGCGCAGGCGGTGGCACGGGCGGCGGACGCGGCGGCCAAGGTCGACCGGACCCTGGAGGCCGGCGACCGCGTGACGCAGTTCGAGGCCCTCACGGCGGCGGCGTACTGGGAGCTGGCGCGCGCCGGAGCCGAGGTGGCGGTGGTCGAGGCGGGGCTCGGCGGCCGCTACGACGCCACGAGCGTCATCCGCTCACGCGTCCAGGTGCTGACGAACGTGAGCCTCGAGCACACCCGCTGGCTGGGGCCGACGGAGCGCCACATCGCGGAGGAGAAGCTGGCGGTGGTCCCACCAGGCGGGACGCTCGTGGCGGGCCCGCTGGGCGCCGAGGCGCTGGCGGTCGCGGCGCGCGTGAGCGCGGAGCGCGGCGCGCGCCTGCTCCTCTTCGGCCGCGACTTCGGGCTCCAGGGCGACGTGCGGCTCGGCGTCCGCGGCGCGTTCCAGCAGGAGAACTTCGCCGTCGCGGTGGCCGCCGCCGAGGCGTTTGCCGGCCCGCTCGAGCCGTCCGTGATCGCCCGGGCCGCCCGGTCCGTCGCGGCGCCCGGCCGCATGGAGGTCGCCGCCCACGACCCGCTCACCGTTCTCGACGGCGCCCACAACCCGGCGGGGATCGCCGCCATGCTCCCGGACCTCCGGGCGCTGGTCGGCGACCGGCCGCTGACCGCGGTGGTGTCGGTGCTCGACGACAAGGACGCGGCCGGCATGCTCGCGGCGCTCGCCGCGTGCTGCGAGCGCGCCGTCTTCACGCGCTCGTCGAACCCGAGCGCCCTTCCTCCGGCCGTGCTCGAGAGCCTGTGGCGCCAGGCCGGCGGGCGCGGCGGGGAGGTCGTGCTGGATCCGGTCGCCGCGCTTGCGCGCGCACGGGCGGCGGCCGGCGCAGGGGGCGCGGTGATCGTGACCGGCTCGATCTACCTGCTGTCGGACCTCGCGCGCGCCCGGCGATGACGCAGCACGCGCGCATGCTGAGCCTCGTCGCGGTGGTCGTCGCGCTCGTGATCCTGGTGTTCTTCGCGCTCGGATACGGACTCGGCAGGCTGCTCCTGTAAAGGAGCCTCCACCGCCTGGGGTAGACTCGCCGGATTCGCAGGGACGACTCCGCATGACCTTCGGGCTCTTCGGCATCGAGAACGACGGCCTCAACCTGGCCGTCAACCTTCTCGTCTTCTTCCTCTTCGTGATCTACGTCGCGTTGGTGTACTGGACGTACGCCGACGCCAGCCGCCGTCTGGACGACCCGCTGCTCATCGCCTGCGCGACGACAGCCGCGCTGTTCCCGTTCATCGGCACGATCGTCTACACGATCGTGCGTCCGCCGGAGTACCTCGAGGATCGCCACGAGCGCGAGGTCGAGATCATGGCGGCGGAGCGGCGTCTCTCACTGCTCGAGAACCGGACCTGCCGGAACTGCGGCGGAGAGGTCGAACCCTCTTTCCTGCGCTGCCCGTCGTGCATGCGCAAGCTGAAGGAGCCCTGCCGCAGCTGCGGCAAGCCGCTCGACCCGCGCTGGCGGGTGTGCCCCTACTGCGAGGCGGAGGTGGCTGGCTTCCGCGACGGCCTCACGGAGCGGCCGCGGCGCAGCCGCCGCGAGCAGGAACGGGCCGAGCGGCGCGCGGAGCGCACGACGGCCGCCGACCGCGAGCGCCGCGACCCGCGCCGCTCGCGCGAGACTGTCCAGCAGGACCTGGTGCGCGACACGATCGAGCCGCGCGGCGGCGACCGGCCCGAGCGCGAACGCGAGCGGGATGCCGACGCGACGGCCCGGCGCCCGGCGTCACAGCCTCCGCCCAGGTGAACCGGTAGCCTCCCGCGCCGTGTCAAGGACCCTGATCCTGGTGAAGCCCGATGCCTTCGAGCGCGGTCTGACGGGCGAGATCATCGCCCGGTTCGAGCGCAAGGGGCTGCGGATCGCTGCGCTGAAGCTGATGCAGGTTGACCAGGGCCTCGCCGAGCAGCACTACGCGGAGCACTCCAGCAAGCCGTTCTTCCCCGAGCTGATCGAGTTCATCACCCGGGGCCCGCTGGTCGCGATGGTGCTGGAGGGCGAGGACGCGGTCCCGGCCGCGCGGTCTCTGATCGGGGCGACGAACCCCGTCGAGGCGACACCGGGATCGATCCGCGGCGACTTCGCGCTCGAGGTCACGTTCAACCTCGTGCACGGGTCGGACTCGGACAACACCGCCGGCCGCGAGATCGGCCTGTGGTTTCCCGAATCGGGATAGGGCGAGCGCCGGAGGCGCGAAGCACAGGACTTTAGGTGGGCGTAGCCCTCGATATCCTCGTCCTAGCTTCGGCGTCGCCGCAAAGACGCGCGATCCTCGCGGAGTTCGGCATCCCGTTCGAGGTGCGCCCGGCCGGCGTCGAGGAGGAGACGGTGGGCGCGCCGGCGGACGTGGTGGTCCGGAACGCCCTCCGCAAGGCCCGCGCGGCCCGGGCCGAGGTGGGTCCCGACCGCCTCGTGCTGGGCGCGGACACGGAGGTGTTCCTCGACGGGCGGGTGTTCGGAAAGCCGGCCGACGAGCCCGAGGCGCGCCGGTTCCTGGAGGCGCTCTCGGGCCGCAAGCACGAGGTGTTAAGCGGGGTGGCGCTGCTCGACGCGGAGTCGGAGCGCACCGGCGTGGAGCGCACGGCGGTCACCTTCCACCCCCTGGGCCCTGATGCGATCGACCGTTATCTGGCCACGGGCGAGTGGCGCGGCCGCGCCGGCGGCTACGCCGTCCAGGGCCACGGGGAGGCGCTCGTGGCCTCCATCGAGGGCGACTACTGGAACGTCGTCGGCCTGCCGGTCTCGCTTTTGTTCGCGCTCCGGCCCGAGCTGAAGCCGTAAATTCCCTGCAAGCCGTGCGGCGGCTCCGTGTGCCGCAGGCCAGGTTCGGTACTATTGCGCGCTGCGGACTTGCCCCGCTGGCGGAGGCCGAAGCCTCCCTGCGATTCATGGACGGTCGCCGGGCGGGCCCTCGGTCCGCTCTCGGCGATAGGCACGCACTCTCTACCAAGTGGGATTCTTTAGCGCCCTCACCGGTCTCGGTGGCCGCGACATGGCGGTCGATCTCGGCACCGCCAACACGCTCGTGTACGTGCGGGGCCGCGGCATCGTGCTCTCCGAGCCCTCCGTGGTGGCAATCGACGCCCGCAGCGGCGAGGTGCACGCGGTGGGGCTGGAGGCCAAGCGGATGCTGGGCCGCACGCCGGGGACCATCCAGGCCATCCGGCCCCTGAAGGACGGCGTGATCGCGGACTTCGACGTGACGGAGCAGATGCTTCGCCACTTCATCCAGAAGGTGCACCAGAACCGCTGGGCCCATCCGCGGGTCGTGGTGTGCGTGCCGTCCGGGGTCACCGGGGTCGAGAAGCGGGCCGTCGAGGAGGCATGCCTGTCGGCCGGCGCCCGGCAGGCGTACCTGATCGAGGAGCCGATGGCGGCGGCGATCGGGGCCGGCCTGCCCGTCGGCGAGCCGACCGGGAACATCGTGGTCGACATCGGCGGCGGCACGAGCGAGGTGGCCGTGATCTCGCTGGGCGGCATCGTCGTCTCCCAGTCGATCCGCGTGGGCGGCGACGAGATGGACGATGGCATCGTCAACTACGTGAAGCGCGAGTACAAGCTGATGATCGGGCAGCAGACCGCGGAGGAGATCAAGCTCGAGATCGGGTCCGCGTTCCCGCTTCCGGAGGAAGTGCAGGCCGAGGTCAGGGGGCGCGACCTCGTGACCGGCCTGCCGAAGACCGTCGTGCTGACGTCGGAGGAGGTCCGGGGCGCGCTCGAGGAGCCGCTGTCCCAGATCATCGGGGCGGTGAAGGAGACTCTCGACCGGACTCCGCCCGAGCTGGCGTCGGACATCATGGACCGGGGGATCATGCTGGCGGGCGGGGGAGCGCTGCTGCAGGGCCTCGACGAGCGCCTGCGCGACGAGACGCAGATGCCGTGCCACCTGGCGGAGTCGCCGCTGACGTGCGTCGCGGTCGGCTCGGGCCGCTCGCTCGAGGAATTCGACGTGATCCACCGCGCGAGCAAGAACTCGCGCAACAGCCGGCGCCGGAACCAGTACTAGATGGAACGGTCCGGGGCGCCCAGAATGATTGACCACGGCGGCCCCGGGCTCCAGACGCCAACAGGCTTGAAGAGGACTATCCGTTGTACAAGAAGTCGGTACGCAGGCGACGGGCGGTGCTGGCACTGCTCGTCAGCCTCTCCATAGCCCTACTGACCGTCTACTTCGGCGAGTCCGCCTCGGGCGGACTGCACGCGATCCAGCGCGGCTTCCTGGAGGTGCTGGCGCCGCTGCAGGAAGGCGCCAACCGCGCGCTGAAGCCCGCGCGCGACCTCGTGGGCTGGACGGGCGACGTCTTCGACGCGAAGTCGGAGAACGAGGACCTGCGCTCGGAGAACGAGCGGCTGCGCCGCCAGGTCGCGGCGCTCCAGACGGCGGAACGTGACGCACGCCAGCTGCGCGCGCTGGTCGGCCTGAACCGCTCCGAGGGGTTCCCGGACGGCTACGACACGGTGGGCGCGCGCGTGATCGGCCGTTCGCCCACGGTCTGGTACTCGGCGATCACGATCGACAAGGGCTCGAGCGCGGGCGTGCGGGTGAACCAGCCCGTCGTCAGCGGCGCCGGCCTCGTGGGCCGCGTGTCCGACGTGTCGGGCGGCGCGGCGCGGGTGACCCTGATCACCGATCACACCTCGGGCGTGTCGGCCCAGATCGTGCCGGACGGGCCGAACGGCCTCGTGAAGGCCACGGTCGGCAACCCCACGGACCTGCTGCTCGACTTCGTCCAGAAGGGCCGCGCCGTGCGGACCGGGGCGACCGTGATCACGTCGGGATGGCGCTCCTCCCGGCTCGAGTCGCTGTTCCCGCGCGGCATCCCGATCGGGCAGGTCACCCGGGTCGACTCGGACGAGCGCGAGCTCTACCAGCGGGTCCACCTGCGCCCGTTTGCGGACCTGCGCGAGCTGGACGTCGTGGAGGTGCTGACCCGCAAGCCCGCCCCGGTCGAGAACGCGCAGGTGACGCCGTGAACGTCACCGTCGCGGGCGTCCTCAGGCTCCTGGTGCTGGTGCTGTCGGTCGTGGTCCTCCAGCTGGCCGTCGTGGGGCAGGTGAATGTGTTCGACGCCAACGCCGACCTCCTGCCGCTGGTCGCCATGTCGATCGGGCTCCTGGCGGGCCCGGTGACGGGGGCGACCGTCGGCTTCCTGCTCGGGCTCGTGGCCGACATGGCGCTGCTCCAGACGCTCGGAGTCACCTCGCTCCTGCTCGTGGGCGTGGGCTATCTCGCCGGGCGCTACCGCGAGCTGCGCGACGCCACCCACAAGATGGTGCCGCCGCTGGGCGGCCTGATCGCCACGCTCGGCTATGCCGCCGCCTTCTCGCTGGTGCAGTTCCTGCTCGGGGTGGAGTCGCCGGTCAGCCCCCTCGTGATCAGGGAGATCGCGGTCTCGGCGCTGCTGAACGGGCTGCTCGCGATCCCGGTCTTCACCGCCGTGCGGGCGTTCCTGCGGGCGGACCTGATCGACGACCTGCGGCCCCGCCGCCGCCCGGTCACCCGCCTGAGAGTGACGACCTAGGCGTGTACATCCCCCAGGGCGACAGGCGCATGGTGGTCACGCCGCAGCTCGCGCTGCGGGTGGCGATCCTGGGCGGCATCGCGCTCGTCCTGTTCGCCGTGATCTTCTTCCGCCTCTGGTACCTGCAGGTGCTGTCGGGCGACCAGTACCTGGCCGAGGCGAACGACAACCGCGTGCGCGAGGTGAAGGTGGAGGCCCCGCGCGGGCGGATCGTGGACCGCAACGGCACCGTGCTCGTCGACAACCGCACGGCGCTGGTCGTCCAGGTGCTGCCCGAGCGGCTGCCGGACGATCCGGTGCGCCGCAAGCGCATGACGACCCGGCTCGCGCGCGTCCTGAGCCGCGACCCGGCGGCGCTGCGGCGCAAGATCCGCCGCGACTCGCGTTCGCTGCCGTTCAGCCCGGTGACGCTCAAGACCGACGTGGGCCTCACCACGGTCCTTTTCCTGCAGGAGAACCAGTCGCGTTTCCCGGGCGTGGAGGTGGAGCGGGTCTTCCTGCGCAAGTACCCCCACAGGGAGGTCGGCGCGCACCTGTTCGGCCAGATCGGCGAGGTGACCGAGGATCAGCTGGACAAGCCGCGCTACTCGGGCGTCGCGCTCGGCGACCGCGTCGGGCAGTCCGGCGTCGAGCTGCAGTACGACCGCTACCTGCGGGGCCGCAACGGCGCCAGCCGCATCCAGGTCGACGCCCGCGGCCTGCCGAAGGGCGAGCTTTCGGTGCGCGACCCGCGGCCGGGCAAGCGGCTGCGGCTCTCGATCGACTTCGACGTGCAGAAGGCCGGCCAGGCGGCGCTCGAGGGCTACGGCCTGCCCGGCGCGTTCGTCGCCATGGACCCCCGCAGCGGGGAGGTGATCGGCCTCGGCAGCAACCCGAGCTATGACCCGAACGTGTTCGCGAAGGGCGTCTCGCCGTCCGTGTACAAGCGCCTCCAGGATCCCGACAACGGCGCGCCCCTCGCCAACCGCGCGACCCAGGGCCTGTATCCGACTGGCTCGACGTTCAAGCTGATCACGGCGGTGGCCGGGCTGGAGAGCGGTCTGCTCAGCCCCGCGACCGTCCTGTTCGATGGCGGCTCGCTGACCGTGGGCGGCGTGACCTTCAAGAACGCCGGCAACGTGTCGCACGGCGCGGTCGCGCTGCCGCGCGCGCTGCAGGTCTCCTCGGACGTCTACTTCTATCGCGTTGGTTTGATGGCCGACCAGAAGGGCGGCGACATCATCCAGAAGTGGGCCGGGCGGCTCGGTCTCGGACGGGGAACCGGCATCGACCTCCCCGGCGAGGGGGCAGGCCTCGTGCCCACTCCCGAGTGGCGCAACCGGCTCTTCCGGCGCAAGCTCACCGACCGGCCGTGGACGCCCGGCGACAACATCAACCTGGCCGTCGGGCAGGGCGACCTGCAGGCGAACCCGCTGCAGATGGCCCTCGCCTACAGCGCGGTGGCCAACGGCGGGCGGATCGTGACCCCGCACATCGGCATGCGGGTGGAGGACAGCAGCGGGCGCATCCTGCAGCAGATCGAGCCTGCCGCGAGGCGCCGCTTGAACTTGTCGTCGAGCACGCGCACGGCGATCATGCAGGGGCTGCGTGCCGCCGCCAACGACGCCGGTGGCACGTCCACGCCGGTCTTCGAGGGCTTCCCCATCACCGTGGCGGGCAAGACGGGCACGGCCGAGCGCGGCGCCCAGGGCGACCAGTCGTGGTACGTCGCCGCGGCGCCGTTCGACGACCCGCGCGTGGTGGTCGCCACCACGATCGAGCGCGGCGGCTTCGGCGCGGAGGCCGCGGCCCCGGCTGCGCGCCGCATCCTGGCGGCCTACTTCGGCATCAAGGGGAAGAAGGCGATCGGGACGGCGGGGGAGGCGCCGGACTGATGGCGGGCGCCGGGAGCACACCCTTCGGCACGGGCGTCCAGCGCTTCACGGAGCCGCGGGCCCGGATCCTGCGGCTGGACTTCCTGATGCTCCTCGGGACGCTGGGGCTGATCGCGTTCAGCCTGGTCACGCTCGACACGGCGACGGCCACCGACATACCGGGCTCGCCCGACTACTTCGTCGTCCGCCAGGCCGCGTACGCGTTCGTGGGCCTCGCGGTGATGATCGCCCTGGCGGCGGTCGACTACTCCAGGTTGCGCGAGCTGCGCGTGGGCCTGTACGCGTCGATGATCGGCCTGATCGTGCTGGTACTGGCCGTGGCGGGCGCCACTCGCGGGTCCCGGCGATGGATCGAGCTGCCGTTCATCCGCTTCCAGCCCTCCGAGCTCGGCAAGGTGCTCCTGATCCTGGCGCTGTCGGCGTTCATCGTCGACCGCCTGCGGCGGTTGTCCGACCGCGAGACCACCGCAAGGATCATGCTGCTGGCGCTCGTGCCGACACTTCTAGTGATGGCCCAGCCCGACCTCGGCACGAGCATCGTGTACGTGACGATCGCGCTCGCGCTGCTGTTCGTCGCGGGCACGAAGTGGACACACTTCGCAGCCCTCGGCGGGCTGGCGGTGAGCGCCGTCGTGCTGGCTCTGGTGGTTGCGCCGGCGGCCGGCGTGCCGCTGCTGAAGGGCTACCAGCAGGACCGCCTGACGGCCTTCCTGGAGAAGGACAACGCCGATCCCCAGAGTCAGGGGTATCAGCTGAACCAGGCCGAGACGGCCATCGGGTCCGGTCGCAAGAGCGGCCGGGGAAGCGACGCGGCGACGCAGACGCGCCTGGACTTCCTGCCCGAGAGCCGCACGGACTTCATCTTCGCGGCGGTCGGAGAGCTGTACGGGTTCGTGGGGGCGGGCATCGTCCTGTCCCTGTACGCCCTGCTGATCTGGCGGTCGCTGCGAATCCTCACCATCGCGAAGAACCTGTACGGCGCGTTACTGGCCGCCGGGGTCGGCGTGATGCTGATGACTCAAGTTTTCGTCAATGTCGGCGGTAACGTGGGGATCATGCCCATCACGGGGATCCCGTTGCCGCTGATGAGCTATGGCGGCTCGTCGGTGATCGTCACCCTGATCGCCCTCGGGCTGCTCCAGAGCGTGTACGTGCAGGCCCGCGAGGCCGCGGCCTCCAAGACGGAGGCGATCGCGTGATCGCGTTGCGCCGCCGTGCACGCCGAATGTTTTCCATAAAGGAGATTTGATGCGCAAGCAGGTGCTGGTATCCGTCGACCGCGGTGAGACGCGCGTCGCGATACTCGAATGCAAGAAGGCCGCCGGCGGCAAGGACGAGAAGCAGCGGCGGTCGAAGGGCGTCCCCAAGGTCGACCAGGACTGGCGCGTGGCCGAGCTCTACATCGAGCGCCGCGGCCGCCGGTCGATCGTCGGGAACGTCTACAAGGGCCGCGTCGACAACGTGCTCGCCGGCATGGAGGCGGCGTTCGTGGACATCGGCCTCGAGAAGAACGGCTTCCTCCACGTGGACGAGATCGTCACCCCGGACGGGAAGACCCAACGCCGCGGCCGCGGCCGCGGCGGTCCGCGCATCTCCGACCTGCTGAAGTCGGGCCAGGAGATCGTCGTCCAGGTGACGAAGGACCCAATCGGGACGAAGGGCGCGCGGCTGTCGATGGAGGTGTCCATTCCGGGGCGCTATCTGGTGTACGTGCCCGACGGCGACGGCGTCGGTGTCTCGAGGAAGCTGCCCGACAAGGAGCGCGAGCGGGTGCGGAAGCTCGCCTCCGGCCTGAAGCTGGACAAGGGCGGCCTTATCATCCGCACCGCCGCCCACGGCGTGCGCAAGAGCGACATGGAGCGCGAGCTGCAGTACCTGTTCAGGCTCCACGAGGTGCTCGAGAGCCGCGTGCAGGACTCGCGCGCGCCGACGATGGTGTTCCAGGAGGCGGACCTGCCGATCCGGGTGGTGCGCGACGTCTACTCGCGCGAGTTCGACCGCGCCGTGATCGACGACGAGAAGCAGCACCACCGGATGACGAGCTTCTTCACGCGCACCGCGCCGGAGCTCGTGGAACGCGTCGAGCTGCACAAGGGCGACCACCTGCTGTTCGAGAAGTCGGGCGTCGACGAGGTGTTCCGCGACACGCTCTCGCGCCGCGTCGACCTCCCGCACGGTGGCTACCTGATGATCGACCACGCCGAGGCGCTGACGGTGATCGACGTCAACACCGGCAGCTATACGGGTCGCGGCCGGGGCTCGCTGGAGGACACGATCGTGAAGACGAACCTCCAGGCGGCCGAGGAGGTGGTGCGGCAACTGCGGCTGCGCGACATCGGCGGGATCATCGTCATCGACTTCATCGACATGGCGTACACCCGCAACCGGGACAAGGTGCTGGGGGTGCTGAAGAACGCGCTCGAGGGCGACCGCACGCGTACGCACGTCGTCGAGATCTCGCCGCTCGGCCTCGTCGAGATGACCCGCCAGAACGTGTCCGAGGGCGTGCGCGAGATCATGAACAAGACCTGCCCGACCTGCGACGGCGAGGGGGTCGTGCGCTCGGAGGAGACGATCGCGATCGACGTCGAGCGCCGGCTGCGCAAGCTCGCCAAACAGTCGCGGGCGGAAGCGTTCCTGGTGCAGGTGCACCCCCGGGTGGCGGCGATCCTGATCGGCGGCGGCGGCAAGCCGCTGCGTGAGCTCGAGTCGGAGACGGGCAAGCTGTTCCACTTCCAGGGCACGGAGGGCATCCCGCTCGACACGTTCGAGATCCTGGCCGAGGGCAGCCGTGAGGAGATCGAGGAGCGCGCGCTCCCGTTCAAGCAGGGCGAGGAGGTCCTGATCCGGATCGAGGAGCCTCACATGTACAACGTGGACGACGCGATCGCGAAGATCGACGGCTACGTGATCTCGATCTCGGGCGGCGGCCCGTTCGTGGGCGAGAGCAAGCTGATCAAGATCGACGAGGTGAAGCGCACGGCCGCTTACGCGAGCCTCG
>Ga0299913_10003587_pt1 | contig 12744 bp, 8 predicted proteins | sample RVTome_9_FD_201360 | JGI IMG/M metagenome (GOLD analysis project Ga0299913, IMG submission 201360) | Soil microbial communities from uranium-contaminated site in the Upper Colorado River Basin, Wyoming, United States - RVT155D38 (version 2) ... | reverse complement strand
TTGAAGTCGGCGTCCTTGCGCAGCAAGGTCTTCACGTAACCCTGGATGGATGTCAGCGGGGTGCGGAGCTCGTGCGACACGGATGCAACGAAGTCGTCCTTCAGCTGGTTCATCTCGGTGAGATGGACGAGAGATTCTTCCAACTGTGAAACGAGATACGCGTTCTGGATAGAAACGCTGGCGTGGTTCGCAAGCATCTCGAAGAGCCGAAGGGACGCTTCGTTGAAGGTGGCGCTTCCCTCACGGTTGCAGACGTGCATCACCCCGACGATCTTCCCTTCGGCACGGAGCGGGGCGACCATCGCGTCCTTGACGTTCATCGACTCGTAGTAGGTCCGCAGGCTCTCGTTCTCGATGGGGGAGGAGACCAGGATCGCCTTGTCCTCGGATGCCGCGCGTGCCCAGACGCCCCTAGTGGGATTCATGGTCGCCGCGTCGTTGAAGGTGAACTCGCCACCTTGTTTGTAGGTGCTGCGTCGATAGCTCGGATCGATCTCGGTGGGGAACATCGTGACCATGGCCATCTCGGCTTTGAACATCTCGCACGTGTTCTCCAGCAAGGCTTTAACGAAGTCGTTCAGCGTTGCGGTGGCGTGCGACATGCGGGTCGCACCGTGGAGCGATCGAAGCGTCTCGGCGAGGTCGAAATGACGCACCGCCATCGCCATGCTCCGGTAGACGACGACCATCGGGATCAATAGGAAGGGGGTCAGCCACAGCGAGTAGTTGGCCGTCGCAACCACGACGGGAGCCAGCGCGAGCAGCGCCGGTTGGTGCGTGGCCTGGACCCAGAGGTTTTCCCGCAGGGACTGGAGGACGGGAACACCTTCGGCAAGGGCAACGCCGGTTCCTACGACGGCGACGTTCACGGCGAAGAACGTCATCGCCGCCGCGAGGATCCCGGGGAGATCGGTGGCCACGAACTGCGTGTCTTGCGGACTAGGTAGCTCGGTCAATGTGAAGAGGACGACCGAGGCGGCTCCGAGCGAGATCGCGTATTGGGAGACGTTGAAGAGGATCTTCCAGTACACCTTGCGTCGGAGCACGTCGTCGACGGTGGATGCGATCGCTATGGCGAGGACGGCCGCGGGGAATCCGAGAGTGAGCAGGAGAGCGAAGGTGAACGGACCCGAAACCGTGAAGGTGACCGCTTCACGACGACCGGGGAGCTTGATCGGAACGAGCTCAGCGGCCAGCACGCTGGCGGCGAACGCCCAGAAATAGAGTGAACTGAAGATGTCCCACGATGGGGTCCGAACGAACACGAGCGCGAGCAGCAATGCGCCCGCGAGGCAGACGAGGGCGACGTAGCGATAGACGGCTTTCATGCTTGCCACGGTGCTCATCTTGAACCCCCCAGACGCGAAATCGGGGGAGCCCCCCGTGGACTCCCCCGACCCCGAAGTCAGTTCTTTAGGGGCTTAGCCCCACTTATTGTCCGCACCAACCGCCATCAGAAGGGCGGCGAAGGACGAGAGCGCTACCGCAGCGCGGTAGAGACGAAGCTTGAACATGAGATCCTCCGATGCCTTTGGCCTCCCTCTGAGGCCTTGCCCTAACAGCATCGTCCCGCCCCGGGAAAATCTGGATAGACACAAGGTGCCATCTTGCGCGTAGTCATCTGGGACTACGGCATGATCCGCCTCGCACCGGGCCCTCAAGGAGTCGTTGTCAGGGGCCGATTCGGACCGTGACCTGGAGGTTCGCGTGATCTTGCTCGCCGTTCTCGTGCTCGCCATCGTTACCGTGCCACTGGCCGGGGGCCGTCTCGGCGCGCTGGGGGAGATCGACCTGCGCCGGCCGTGGGCGATCATGGTCGCGATCGGCCTCCAGGTGCTGATCATCTCCGTCTTCCCGGACCGCTTCGAGGCCCTGCACGAGCCGGTCCACGTCCTCTCTTACGTGTTCGCGGCCGTCTTCCTCGTCGCCAATATCAGGCTCCCGGGCGTCCCCCTCATCGCCGCGGGCGCGCTGTGCAACCTCGCGGCGATAGTGGCGAACGGGGGTGTGATGCCGGCCAGTCGCGCCGCGCAGCAGGCTGCGGGGATCGTGCAGCAGGAAGGCCACTTCGTGAACTCCGGTGTGCTGGAGGATCCAAAGCTCCTGTTCCTGGGCGATGTCTTCGCGATCCCGGAGTCGTGGCCGGTCTTGAACAACGTCTTCTCGGTCGGCGACGTCCTTATCGCGTTGGGTGCCCTCGTGTTCGTGCACGGCATGTGCGGTTCCCGCCTGGTCCCGGCATGGGCCGGAAGACGATCACGGCCGGGTCACGCTTAGGGCACGGCCGATCTCCTCGAACGCACGATCGAGGTCGGCCTCGTTGTTGAAGAAGTGGGGAGACATGCGCAAAGCGTCCCCGCGCTGGTCCAGCACGACGTCGTTCTCGAACAGTTGATGCAATAGCCGCTCGGCCGCGACCCGGCCCCCGGGGATGCGCACCCTCACGAGCCCACCCCGTTGCGCCGGGTCGCGGGGGCTGAGGAGCTCGAGGCTGGCGTCGTCGGCCCGCCGGACGATGCCTTCGGTCAGCTCCACGCTGCGCGCCCGGATCGCGTCGACGCCGATCTCTTCGATGATGCTGAGCCCCCCAATCGCGGTCCACGCTTGAGGGAGTGCGTAGGTCCCGGTCTCGAAGCGGCGTGCGTCGGAGCGGAGGCGTAGCCCGCTGCGGTCGAAGTCGAACGGGTTCTCCGTCCCGAACCATCCGACGATCAGCGGTTCCATGCGCTCGATCAGGTCGCGGCGGCAATAGAGGAAAGCCATCCCTTGACCGCCGCACAGCCACTTCAGTGCGCCCGTGAGGTAGACGTCGACGCCAAGGACGTGCAGGTCGACCGGTAGCACGCCGGTCCCGTGGAAGTCGTCCACTACGACCAGCGCACCGTGTTCGTGCGCGGCGCGGACGATCGGTTCGAGATCGACGATCCACGAGGATTCGAAGAGCACGCGGTTCACGTTCACGACGGCCGTTTGATCGTCGATGCGCTCCACGATATCGGCCGGATCGATGCGGACGCCCTCGGGCGACGGCACGATATCCAGCTTGGCCCCCCGCTTCATCTGAGCCCGCCATACGTAGTGGTTGGTGGGGAAGTCCATCTCGGACAGGACGATCTTGGGGCGCGCATCGAGGTCGAGGCAGGTGGCTAACGCGGAGAGTCCCGCCGATATGGACGGCACGACCGCCATCTCGTCGGCGTCCGCGCCGATCAACCGAGCGACCCGCTCCCTGCACTCCTGAAGTCGCGGGAAGCCGTGGTCGAGCCACAGCTCTTCTGGGCCCAACGAGCCCCACAGCTCGAGGTGCTCCTGTGCCCCGGCGAGGCTGCGCCGGGACAGGGGGCCGAGCGACGCCGAGATCAGATACGTGCGGCTCTGGACGACGGGAAACTCTGCCCTCCAGGCCGCGAACTGATCCACGGGGGCGAGCCTATCGAGCGGCGCGCGTGACCTACGAGGGGTTGGTGAGGCGAACGAGCTCTCGTCGAGGGTCGGGGAATTCCTCCGGTGGTGCTGGCGGGGTATCCGGGAGCCACGCGCAGAAGCGCGATCCTTGCGGGCCCGAGAGCTCGAGCCACAGGCGTCCGCCGATCGCTTCCGCAAGCTTCCGGCACAGATAGAGACCGAGTCCGGCCCCGCCGACGCGGCGAGTGCTCGACTGGTCTACCTGATAGAAGCGGTCGAAGATCTGGTCTTGTTGCTCTACCGGGATGCCCTCACCCTCGTCGGTCACCGCGATCAACACGCCCGCACCCTCTCGGTGGGCCTCGACATGGATCGAAGTGCCTGCGGGGGAGTACTTGATCGCGTTGTCGAGCAGGTTAGAGAGGATCTGGTGCACTTTCCCGGCGTCCGTCTCGACCGGCTCGAGGTCATCGGCGATCAGGATCTCGAGGTGACGTCCTTCCAGCCGTGATCGCAATTCGTCACGGATGTACCCAACCACCGTTTCGATCCGGACGGGCTCGATCGCAACCTCAGCACCTTCGGATTCGATGCGGGATACGGCGAGCAGATCTTCGATGAGCCGGTGGAGGCGGTCGCCTTGGCGATCGACGGTCTCGAGGAACGAGCGCACGTCCTGGGCGTCGAATTGCGTGTCCTTGCGAAGCAACGTCTTCACGTATCCCTGGATGGAGGTCAGGGGGGTTCTCAATTCGTGCGAGACCGAGGCTACGAAATCATCCTTCAGCTGGTTGATCTCGGTGAGGTGGGCCAGCGATTCCTCGAGCCGCGCGACCAGGCGAGCATTCTCTAGGGAGACACTCGCGTGGTTCGCCAGCGTCTCGAGCACTTTCGCGTCCTCCTCCTGGAACGTCGCGACCTCACCGAGCCGGTTACATACCTGCATCACACCGATAACGTCTTCGTCCGCGTGGATGGGGGCCGCGATCGCATCCCTGATGCCTTGCTTGTCGAAGAAGTTCTTTATGCGCAGATTCTGGATCGGCTTCGCGATCAGGACTGCGCGGTCTTCAGCGGCGACGCGGGCCCACACGCCTTCGGTCGGATCCAACCGCAGCGGGGTCATGTAGGTGAAGTCTTCGTTCGCGTCCAAGATGGTTTGTTTGTGAGGATCGCCTTCCTGCTGGGGGAACAAGGTGATCATTGCTCGCTCCGCGTGGAACATGGTGAGAGATTGAGATAGCAGGTTGCGCATCGCTTCCTCGACCTTCAAGGATCGATGCGCCGATCGAGAGGCTTCGTAGAGCGATTCGATGCTTTCGTGTTTGCTGCGTTCGCTGGTGTACGCGCGATAGGCGAAGTACACGGTCGCCATCGGAACGACCAGCAACACACTCGTCAGGAGATCGTGCGAGACGAGGGTTACTCCGACGAGAGCAACACACGTATTCGTGGCCGTGACGGTCATGCCCAGGCCGATCCCTTGCAGGAGCGTGTGGACTTGAAGGCGCCCCTCCAGCAGCGAGATCGCCAATCCGATCAGGACGTATTGGGTCAGACCCCACGCCCCTACAGCCGCGAACGAAGCTGCCCACGCGGCAGGACCGACCTCGGCGTTTGTCGGAACGATGGCGTAGAACACTGCCGATGCGATAACCGCCTCGAGCCCGAACGCGACGATGTTGAAGGTTCCTTTCAGTGCCGACTGTTTCCGGTGGAACAAGAGCGCGGCACCGGCCCCCACCATGTGTGCCCCGATCGTTCCCATTGGTCCGACGAAGAAGAGGCCGAGTACGAGCGGGATCTCGCTGAGAGAGAACGAGTACGCGTCGCGCTTGAACTGGAGGTGCACGACGAATACCTCCACGATGTAGAAGACGATCACGAGCGACCACCATGGAAGCCGCCGTCCGGGAAGTGCCGGCTCGATGCCGTGGATCGTGGAGGCATAGAGCGCGCCGCCGAACAACGCGGTAGCCATCGTCATGAGCCACACCCGATTTGGACCGCTGAGGGTCATGATCTTCTTACGACCAGCTAGCGCCGGACCATGACGCACCGGACCAGCTCGCGCCGGACCACGATGCTCCGCTCCAACTTGCCCCCGACCATGACGCACCGGACCAGCTCGCGCCGGACCACGATGCTCCGCTCCAACTTGCCCCACTCCAACTTGCCCCACTCCAGCTGGCACCGGACCACGACGCCCCGCTCCAGCTGGCCCCAGACCAGGAGGCCCCATTCCATTCCCCGCCCGACCACGACGCGCCCGACCACGATGCTCCGGACCACGACGCCCCGTCCCACGTGCTGCCGTGAGCATCCTGCTCACCCTGGAGGACCCGGCGCTCCATGTGGCACTGGGTTTGAGTCGCGGGTGAGGAGGCTGGTGCCGGCTCGGTTGCAGCGGGCTCGGTGGGCTCGGGCGTAGCGGGCTCGGTAGCAGTCGGCTCGGTAGCAGTCGGCTCGGTAGCGGTCGGCTCGGTAGCGGGCCGGGTAGCGACCGGGACTTCCTCACAGACTTCGAACTCGGGACTCTCTACGTGGACGGATCCCCGAGCCAGCTCCAGCGATCCGCTGCCTGTGGCCCGCTCGAAGCTCTGCGTGGCAGTGGGCGTCGCCATGCGGGCCGCGGTCTTCAGGTCGAGCGCACCCGAACCCTGCGCTACGGGATCTGCGGCCGGCAGCAACGTGGCGGAGCCTTTGAGGATGGCTTTGAGTTGGTCCGGAGTCAGATTGGGACGTTGCTGCAGGAGAAGCGCGGCGGCACCCGAGACGACGGCTGCCGACTGCGACGTGCCGCTGCCGCGGAAGAAGCGATCATTGAGTAGACCCGTCGAACCGTATGTCTGGTCGACGTAGGACCCGGGAACACGAAGGCTTTGGACCGATTTGCCGGGGGCGACGAGATCGGGATTGCGTGTCCCGTCACCTCTGGCCGACCACTCTGGGACGTCGTCGTCGGAGGTGTCGTAGGTGCCCTTGGTGTCGTTGGCGCCGACGGCTATCACGTAAGGGTCGTATGCGGGGTTGTTGAGCTGGCTATTCCCGAACTGGCCGTTCCCGGCCGCGACCACTACGACGATCCCTTTGTGCCACGCGACTTCGGCCGCGTAGGTAAGAGGGTCGTAGCGGTAGTCCTGGGTGCCGTCCGTGCCGAACGAAAGGTTCAACACGCGGATGTTCATGCCGTTGTCGTTACGGTGCTGCACGACCCAGTCGATCGCGGCAAGTACCTGAGACACGTCGGTCGCACCGCGTGCATTGGCGACCTTCACGCTGACAACCCGGGCGTCGGGGGCGACTCCGACGAATGTGTCCTTGTCGTTGTTGTTGCCGTCCAGCGTGTTGGCCGTGGTGCCGTTGCTCCTACCCGCGATGATGCCGGCCATATGGGTACCGTGGCCGAACGTGTCGAGGTACTGGACGTTGGGGTTGGCTCCCTCGAAGGACAGGTCCGGCCCGTTGATGACCTTGCCCCCCGTGGTCAGCCCGTCGACCGGAGCAACCCCGGAGTCGATCAACGCGACGTCGACGCCTCGGCCTGTGTAGCCCAAGCGCCACAGGTCACGGCCCTTGATCGAGTTGATGAGGTTGTACATCGACCCCGGATCGGAGTTGGCGTCGTAGGTCGACGACTGCAGCTTCACCGGCGCGTTGGGGGTGACCGATGTGACGCCGGGCGTCTGACGCAGTGCCTCTAGGCCACCGCTTGGGACCGTCGCAGCGAAGCCGTCGATGATGTCGATGTGGACGCCGACGCTGCCGCCGAGGTGCTCGATCGTCTCTTCCGGCAGGGACCCTGAAGACGCGTCCTCGCGGACGATCACCGACACCAGGGCGCCGGTCGCAGGTTGTACGAAGGAGGGCTGGAGGAGGAAGAGCCCGAGGCAACCGAGTACGAACGCGCTCATAAGCCGTTGTGCTTCGGATCGCCGGTCCCAGGCCACGGAGGCCCTCTCTAGCCCCATTCGGTCCCGCAAGTCGTGTCGAGAGGCGTCCCCGGAGCTTGGCTTGTTCTCATGTCCCGTAGCTTCGGGATGACTGGAAGATTTCTCCATAGTCCGTGGTGGCTATTTATGTATTAGTCCAGACGGACTAGGAGGTCCTGGCTGCCATCGGAGCAAGGCCCCCTATGACAGGTCTGTGATTTTTGTTATGTTCTGTCACCTTCTGGGGAAGAAGGGGGTCATCGTGGGCCGATACCGGGGGCGACACCTGAAGCCGCGCCCCAAGAAAAGAGGACCAGTCGTGGTGGCGACCGCCGCCACGATGTCGCTGACGGCTCCCGCGCACGCAGCGTCGCATCTCGTCCGCCGGGGCGAGACGCTATCCGGGATCGCGAGCCGTTACGGGACATCGGTCACCCGCCTGGTGCGAATGAACGATCTCGGGAACCCGAACCTGATCGTCGCCGGTCGTCGTCTGCGGGTACCGGGCCGGGTCAGCGTGTCGTCGATCCACGTCGTCTCGGCGGGCGAGACCCTCTCGAGGATCGCGTCGCGTTACGGGACGAGCATCGCCCGGCTGGCTCGGGCTAACCGGATCAAGGACCCGAACCTCATCGTGGTGGGCGACCGTCTGCGGGTCCCCGCCGGAGGTGCGGTTCGCAGGGCAACTCCCGCGGCCGTCACCTCGATCGAAGCCTCGCTCGAGAACCAGGCCCGCGGTCACGGAGTCGATCCGGCATTGGTGAAGGCGGTTGCGTGGCAGGAGAGTGGGTGGCGTCAGAGCGCCCGCTCGTCGGCCGGCGCCATCGGGGTCATGCAGGTGATGCCGGCGACCGCGCGCTACATCAACTGCTGCCTCGGGGGCCACGGACTCAACGTTCGCAAAGCCGACGACAACGTCCATCTCGGCGTGATGTACCTGCGCCAGATGCTCGCCCAGCTGAGCACCAAGCGGAAGGCGCTCGCCGGCTACTACTCGGGGCCCGGCAACGTGAAGCGCCGCCTCAACAGCGGCCAGCGCCACTACGCCGGCAACGTCCTCGCTCTGGTGAAAAGGTTCCGCTAGGCCTGAGTTACAAGCACGTCGTTTAGCATCATCCGTGATGCCTTCGCGCCCGAAAACAGGGTCCTCCGACACGCTTGTTATCCGAGGCGCCCGTGAGCACAACCTGAAGAACGTCAGCCTCGAGCTGCCGCGCGACGCGCTCATCGTCTTCACCGGCATCTCCGGTTCGGGGAAGTCGTCGCTTGCGTTCGACACGATCTACGCCGAGGGTCAGCGCCGCTACGTGGAGTCGCTTTCGGCCTATGCGAGGCAGTTCCTCGGCCAGATGGACAAGCCCGACGTCGATTTCATCGAAGGGCTGTCTCCGGCGATCTCGATCGACCAGAAGTCGGCGTCCCGAAACCCGCGTTCGACGGTCGGGACCATCACCGAGATCTACGACTACATGAGGTTGCTGTTCGCACGCATCGGTCGGCCCCACTGCCATAACTGCGGCCGCCCTATCGCCCGCCAGACGCCCGAGCAGATCGTGGATCAGATCCTGCAGATGCCCGAGGGCACGAAGTTCCAGGTACTGGCGCCGATGGTCCGGACGCGCAAGGGCGAGTTCACGTCGTTGTTCGAGGACCTCGCGCGTCGGGGCTTCGTGCGGGCCCGGGTCGACGGCGAGGTGAAGGAACTGTCCGAGAAGATCAGGCTCGACCGCTACTTCCAGCACGACATCGACGTCATCGTGGACCGGCTCGTGTTGAAGGAAGGCATGCAGACGCGGCTCACGGATTCGATCGAGACCGCGCTCAAGCTGGCGGAGGGGACCGCGGCGATAGATCTGGTCGACGATGCATCCGAAGACATCTACTTCTCGCAAGACTTCGCATGCCTGGAATGTGGGATCAGCTTCGACGAGCTTGCCCCCAGGAACTTCTCGTTCAACTCGCCCTACGGCGCCTGCGAACGGTGTGACGGTCTCGGCACGCACCTCGAGGTCGATGCCGAGCTCGTGATCCCCGATCCCGATCTCTCGATCGACGAGGGCGCCATCGCTCCGTGGTCGTCGCGAACGACGCAGTACTTCGAGCGGTTGCTGGAGTCCGCGGCCACGACGTTCAAGTTCCGGACCGATGTCCCGTTCCGCAAGCTCTCCAAGAAGGCGCAGGACATCATCCTTCATGGATCCGAGGACACCGAGATCCACGTTCGCTACAAGAACCGTTTCAACAGGATCCGTTCGTACTGGACGAACTTTGAAGGCATCATCTCGTGGCTCGAGCGTCGTCGCGACGACACCGACTCCGATTACGCGCGGGAACGCTATGAGCAGTACTTCCGTGAGGTGCCGTGTCCCGAATGCAAAGGCGCCCGCCTCAAGCCGGAGTCGCTGGCGGTAAAGCTCGGCGGCAAGGACATCCACGAGGTGTGCAGTCTGTGCATCGAGGATGTCGACGAGTTCCTGCGCAAGATCGAGCTGAACGATCGGGAGACGACGATCGCGGAACGCGTCCTGAAGGAGATCCACGCCCGCCTCGGGTTCCTCCTCGACGTCGGACTCGATTACCTGACGTTGCACCGGGGATCGGCGACGCTCGCCGGTGGAGAGGCACAGCGGATCCGGCTCGCGACCCAGATCGGCTCCGGTCTCGTCGGGGTCCTCTACATCCTCGACGAGCCATCGATCGGTCTCCACCAGCGCGACAACAGGCGCTTGATCGATACGTTGCTTCGGCTCCGCGATCTCGGAAACACGCTGATCGTCGTCGAACACGACGAGGAAACCATCCGCACCGCCGACCACGTCGTGGACATCGGCCCGGGGGCCGGCGAACACGGAGGCGAGATCGTCCACTCCGGCTCGCTCGACGACCTCCTCGAGCTGACGTCGTCGATGACGGCCGATTACCTCGTGGGGCGCCGGGAGATCGAGGTCCCCAAGCAGCGCCGTCCGCTCGACAAGGGCGAGATCGTCGTCCGGGGGGCCCGCCAGCACAATCTGAAGAACATCGACGTGTCGTTCCCGCTCGGAGCGTTCGTCACCGTCACGGGGGTGTCGGGGTCCGGCAAGTCGACGTTGGTCAACGACGTGCTCTATCGGTCCGTCCATCAGAAGCTGATCCGCACCGCGCGCCTAGTAGCGGGCAAACACAAGCGCATCGAAGGACTGTCGAACATCGACAAGGTCATCGACATCGACCAGAGTCCGATCGGACGAACGCCACGGTCGAACGCGGCGACGTACACGGGCGTGTTCGATCACATCCGCAAGCTCTTCGCGAAGACGCCCGATGCCAAGCGGCGCGGTTACCAGCCGGGGCGGTTCTCGTTCAACGTCCGCGGCGGTAGGTGCGAAGCGTGCGCCGGCGAGGGAACGATCAAGATCGAGATGCACTTCCTGCCCGACGTCTACGTCCCCTGCGAGGTGTGCAAGGGCAAACGCTACAACCGGGAGACCCTCGAGGTCAGATTCAAGGGCAAGAACATCGCCGAGGTTCTCGAGATGAGCGTGTCGGAGGCGTGCGAGGTGTTCGGGGCGATCCCACCTATCGCGCGGCACATGACCACGTTGCGGGACGTCGGGCTCGGTTACATCAAGCTCGGCCAGCCGGCCCCCACGTTGTCGGGCGGTGAAGCGCAACGCGTCAAGCTTGCGACGGAGCTCTCGAAGCGCGCGACCGGCAAGACGCTCTACATCCTCGATGAGCCCACGACCGGGCTGCACTTCGACGACGTGCATAAGCTGCTCGGCGTTCTCCACCGGCTGGTCGACCAGGGCAACACCGTGGTCGTCATCGAGCACAACCTCGACGTGATCAAGACCGCCGACCATGTGATCGATCTCGGCCCCGAAGGTGGCGGAGGTGGGGGAGAGGTCGTCGCCGCGGGAACCCCCGAAGAGGTCGCGGCGACCCCAGGCTCATACACCGGTCAGTTCCTCGCGCCGCTCGTGAAGAAAGCTCCGCGCAGGGCCGCGGCCGCTAAGACGCGTCAGAAGGCGTCTGCTCCTCGTCAACGCGCGGCGAGCTGACCTTTAGGATGCTCGGCTCCGGGCGGTTGGCTCAGCGGTAGAGCGCTGCCTTCACACGGCAGAGGTCACTGGTTCGATCCCAGTACCGCCCACCATCTGTTTCCGCAGGTAGCTCATCGTTTTCCTCGATCTCATAAGGGAACTCGATGACGTCCACATGCCGTTGGTCCACCCCTGGTCCACATTCCGGCCCCCCCAAGAGGGGCCGTCCGGCCCTGGGCCCAGCGAGCCGCCTCCACCATCCTGAGTACAAGGAAATAGCCACTACCAGCTAAGGAGGCAGACAGTGGCACAGGCAATAGAAGCTACGAGAGGACTTCAGGTGAAGGGGGCCCCGGTTGCACACAGCATGGACCGGAGCCTGATCGACCGGCTCATCAGTTGGGCCGGCGCGGTGGTTGCGTTGGCATTGGTCGCGCTCGGCGCTGCAGCGATCTTCGGCGGCAGCTTCGCGTTGGACAACGTTCGGGACCGCCTCGAGCCGCAGAACATCAGCTTCGCGCCCATCGAGGCGATGAGCCCCGCGGAGAAGGCGGAAGTGGGCGAGTTTGCCGGACAGAAGGTCGACACCGGGACCGAGGCGGAAGCGTTCTCCCGCTACATCGGTGGACACCTCGCCGCAGTCAACGACGGCAAGACCTACTCCGAGACATCGTCTGAGTCCCGCGGCTACGCCGCCGAGGTCGGCGAGAACCCCACCGCGGCCGAGGCGGCCAAGATGGGTGAGCTCGACGGCAAGGTCCAGACCCTGTTCCGTGGCGAGACCCTGCGGGCGATCCTGCTCAACGCCTATGGGTGGTGGACGGTCGGGCAGATCACCTTCTTCGCCGGGATCGGCATGGTGATCGCAGGATTGATCCTTGCGCTGCTGGTGGCCTTCGGGTTCAGGCACGCTCGCAAGGCGGCAGCCTCCTCCGTCTAAAGGGGTCTGCCACCGGGAGAGGCGCCCTTCGGGGCGCTTCTTTCGTGTCGTGAGCTACACACGCCGATGTGACCTTCGGGCCTTCCAAGACGTGCCCTTCGGCTCTGCCGCGGGGCAAGCGCTCAGGCTGAAATGACGAGATAAACGACGAGCGGCGGCAAGCAACTTGCGAGGAGGCACAAGCAGGATGGCAACAAGGTCAGGAAGGAGCAGGATATGGATGGTCCCGTAGTCGTGATCGGTGGAGGCATCATCGGGACCGCCATCGCGCACGAGCTGCAGCTCGCGGGGGTACCTACGATGCTGGTCGAACGGGACGTAGAGCCTCAGGGTGCTTCCGCATTCTCCTTCGCGTCGCTCAGCTCGTTCGACGAGGTGCAGCGCGACGTCTATCTGCTCAAGAACCACGGGATGATCGCGTGGCGCCAGTGGGCCAAGGTCT
>Ga0299913_10003586_pt1 | contig 12745 bp, 12 predicted proteins | sample RVTome_9_FD_201360 | JGI IMG/M metagenome (GOLD analysis project Ga0299913, IMG submission 201360) | Soil microbial communities from uranium-contaminated site in the Upper Colorado River Basin, Wyoming, United States - RVT155D38 (version 2) ... | reverse complement strand
CCATGTCGCCCCCCGCCTCGACGAGGGTGTTCTTGCAGTCCATCATCGGGGCGCCGGTGCGCTCCCGCAGCTCCTTGACCATCTGGGCGGTGACTTTCATCGCTGGGACCTTCTCCGGTTGGGGGTGGAACGTCGGGGCAAAGAAAAAGGCCAGCTCGCTCCCGCTCGACTGACCTTGCCTTCCCCGCGGCGGCGCCGGCCGGCGCGCGCCCGGACGACCGCTGAGACGCTCGGGCTTACTGCGCGGCCGCGCCCTCGCCGGCGGCCGGGGCTTCGGCGGCGCTCGCCGCCGCGGCGACCGTGGCGCCCTCGGCCTCGGCCATCATCTCCTCCTCGAGCCGGCCCGACCCCTCGATGTAGGCGTCGGCGATGCGCGAGGAGAACAGCCGGATCGAGCGGATCGCGTCGTCGTTGCCCGGGATGATGTAGTCGATCAGCTCGGGGTCGCAGTTGGTGTCGACGATGGCGATGACCGGGATGCCGAGCTTGTTCGCCTCGGCGACCGCGATCGCCTCCTTCTTCGGGTCGACGACGAAGAGCGCGTCCGGCAGCGACTCCATCTCGCGGATGCCGCCGAGGTTGTCCTGCATCTTCGAGCGCTCCCGCTCGAGCCGCAGGATGTCCTTCTTCGTCAGCCCGCTGTCCTCGTCGGCCAGCTTCTCCTCGATCTCCTGGAGCCGGGAGATCGAGCCCCGGAGGGTGACGAAGTTGGTCAACGTGCCGCCGAGCCAGCGGTTCGTCACGTAGAACTCGCCGCAGCGCTGGGCCTCCTCGGCGATGACCTCCTGCGCCTGCCGCTTGGTGCCGACGAAGATCAGCCGCTTGCCGGCGGCCGCCAGGTCGCGCACGAATTCCGCGGCCTCGCGGAACAGGTAGACCGTCTTCTGCAGGTCGACGATGTAGATCCCGTTGCGCTTGCCGAAGATGTAGCGCTTCATCTTCGGGTTCCAGCGGCGGGTCTGGTGGCCGAAGTGGACGCCGGCCTCCAGCAGCTCTTTCATGGTGACTTCGACCAAGTGCTTCTCCTCCTCGACGCTTGCTGCTTAGCGCTTGCTGAACTGGAAGCGAGCGCGGGCACCCTTCTGGCCGTACTTCTTGCGCTCCTTCTTGCGGGGGTCGCGGGTGAGCAGGCCGGCGCCCTTGAGCCGGTCGCGCAGCTCGGCGTTGTACTCGACGAGCGCCCGGGAGATGCCGTGGCGGATCGCGCCGGCCTGGCCGGACGGGCCGCCGCCCTCGACGGTGACGTAGATGTCGAACCGCTCGCCGGTCTCGGTGATCTGGAGCGGCTGCTTGACGATCATCTTGTGGATGTCGTTCGGGAAGTAGTCGTCGAGCTCGCGGGCGTTGACCTCGATCTGCCCCGAGCCCTGGCGCAGGAAGACGCGGGCCGCGGCGGTCTTGCGGCGCCCGGTGCCGTAGTACTGGGTCTGCACGGTCAAGCCAGTCTCCTCGTTCCGTTCGCCTCTGCGACGTCGTAGCGCTCGGGCTGCTGGGCCTCGTGGGGGTGCTCCGGCCCGGCGTAGACCTTGAGCTTCTTGTACTGCTTGCGGCCCAGCCGGCTCTTGGGCAGCATGCCGCGGACGGCCTCTTCGACGAGCTTGACGGGGCGCTTGGCGCGCCGCTCGGCGGCGGTCTCGCTGCGCAGGCTGCCGGGGCGGCCGCTGTGGCGGTAGTAGATCTTCTGCTGCTCTTTCCGCCCGGTCAGGACGGTTTTTTCGGCGTTGACGACGATGACGAAGTCGCCCATGTCCATGTGGGGCGCCCAGGTCGGCTTGTGCTTGCCGGTGAGGAGCCGCGCCACTTCGGTGGACAGCCGGCCGAGAGGCAGCCCGTCGGCGTCGACGACGTACCACTGCGGGTCGGCGTCGGCGGCCTTGGGGCTGTAGGTCCTGTTCAGCATCGGTTGCTCTCCAAGAACTCTCGTCCCGCCCGGGCGCGGCCCGGCCGCGCGGCACGTCTCGTGGGGGATCGCAATGACGACCGCCGCGACGGCGGACGAAGCCCGCCCTTCGCGACGCAAAGGACTTCTGATCCTAGAGGTTTGCGGCCGCGCCTGTCAAGGCTCGGGCGGGCGCGGGGCCGGCCAGGAACGCCTGCCGGCGGGGCCGGCGGCGCGGGGAAGATAACACGGCCGGCGCTCGAAGTCATCCCGGAGCGACCAACGGCACGGAGCGACCAACGGCACGCGCCTCCGGGCAGCGCCGCGGGCCGGGCGGGGCCTCCGCCGCGCCCCTCGGTGGCCGGGCAGAATGGGCGCGTCCCGGGAGGAGCCCCCCTTAGGTGCCGTCAGTTTCTCGAGCCAGCAGAGACGCCAGCTTCCGCCAGACCTGGCCCCGCGGCCCGACCCGGTCCTTTTCCTCGTCGCTCATCTCGCCGAGCGTCCGGTCGTGACCTTCCGGCTGAAAGGCGGGGTCCCAGCCGAATCCACCGAGGCCCCGCGGGGGGTCGGCGAGGCGACCCGGCACCACGACCGTGGCCGTGAGCCGGTCGTCCGTGGCGGGTCCGAGCTTGTAGACGAGGGCGCAGGCGGCGACGGCTCTCGGGTCGCCGAGGGCGTGGCCCAGGCGAGAGATGCCGTCGACACCGACCGACGTCAGGAGCCACTTGACCAGCGGGCCGGGGAAGCCGCCGAGGGCGGCCAGGGCGAGGGAGGTGTCTTCGACGACGAGAGGGCGGCCAAGGCGGCGCCATGCTTCTTCGGCCTTGGCGGCGACGACCTGGGCGAGGTCGAGAGACTGGATCTCGGGGAGGTCGAGGGCGACGAATTCGATCGGCCGGCCGAGGGCGGTCTCGGCTTCGGCGACCTTGTTGGGGTTGCCGGTGACGACGAGGAAGGACGGCAGATCGGTCACCGGCGGGTGGCCATCGCCCGCAGGTCGTCGACCAGCTCGTCGGTCCGCGCCAGGAGCTCTTCGAGGGTGCCCTTGTTGGGGAGGACGCGGTCGGCGGCGGCGAGGCGGCGGGAGCCGTCGCCCTGGGCGGCGAGGCGGGCGCGGGCCTCGGGCTCGGGGAGGCCGCGGGCGACGGCCCGGGCGACGCGGGTCTCGGAGTCGGCTTCGACGGTGACGAGGTAGTCGAAGGCGTCGGTGTAGCCGGCCTCGACGAGGAGGGTGGCTTCGAGGACGACGATGGGCTCGGGGGCTTCGGCGGCGATCTCTTCGAAGCGGCGGCGGACGAGGGGGTGGACGGCGGCCTCGAGCCGGGCGCGAGCTTCGGGGTCGGAGAAGACGCGCTCGGCGAGGGCGGGGCGGTCGACGGCGCCGGAGGGGTCGAGGAGGCCGGCGCCGAAGAGGCGCTCGACGGCGGCGGCGCCGGGGGCGCCCGGCGCGTAGAGCTCGGCGACGAGGCGGTCGGCGTCGACGACGCGGCAGCCGAGCTCGGCCAGGCGGCGCGCGACGGTGGACTTGCCGGACGCGAGCCCGCCGGTGAGGCCGACGCGGAGGCTCACCCCTCGAGCCCTTGCCGGCGGCGCGAGGCCTGGAGGGTGTTGACGAGGAGCATGGCGACGGTCAGCGGGCCGACGCCGCCGGGTACGGGGGTGATCGCCGAGGCCTTCGGGGCGACGCGGGCGAAGTCGACGTCGCCGACGAGGGCCGAGCCCCGCCCGTCGAAGCGGGCGAGGCGGGCGGCGTCGCCGGGGAAGAGGCGCTCGACCGTGGCGCGGTCGGTGACGCGGTTGGTGCCGACGTCGACGACGACGGCGCCCTCGCGGACGTGGTCGGGGCCGATCAGGGCGGCGCGGCCGACGGCGGCGATCAGGAGGTCGGCCTCGCGGCAGACGGCGGCGAGGTCGCGGGTGCGCGAGTGACAGACGGTGACGGTGGCGTTCTCGCGCAGCAGCAGCGCCGCCATCGGCTTGCCGACGATCGTCGAGCGGCCGACGACGACGGCGCGGCGGCCGGCGATCTCGATGCCGCTCCGGCGGAGGAGCTCGACGATGCCCGACGGCGTGGCGGGGGCGAGGGCCGGGCGGTCGCTCCACAGGCGGCCGACGTTGACCGGGTGGAAGCCGTCGACGTCCTTCTCCGGCGGGACGAGCTCGAGGACGCGGCGCTCGTCGACGTGATCCGGCAACGGGAGCTGGACGAGGATGCCGTCGACCGCGTCGTCCGCGGCGAGCTCGGCGAGCAGGGCTTCGAGCTCGGCCTCGGAGGTCGCGGCGGGGAGCTCGACGGTGCGGCCGATCATCCCGGCCTCCTCGCAGGCGCGCGCCTTCATCCCCACGTAGAGGCTCGAGGCGGGGTCGTCGCCGACGAGGACCGCGGTCAGGCCCGGGCGGCGGGCTCCGGCGGCGGTCGTCTCGGCGACCCGGGCGGCGACCTCGGCCCGGATCTCGGCGCCGACGGCCCGGCCGTCGAGGATCTTGTCCGCGAACGGGCCGGCCGCGGCGGCCGCCGCGGGGTGGGCGGTCACCTTCTCGCTCACCCGGTCCCCTTCCGCGCGGTGTACAGGCAAACGGTCCCCATCGACAGGTCCCGCCACGCGCCGTCGACGAGCCCGGAGGCCGCGAGATCCTCGATGAACCGCTCCCGCTGCGGAAACTCGAGGACGGAGGCCGGCAGGTAGCTGTAGGCGGATCCGCGCGGCGACACGAGCCGGCCGATCCACGGCAGGACGCTGCGGAAGTAGAACAGGTAGAGCGCCCGGGCGATCCAGCCCTCCGGCAGTGCGAACTCGAGGACCACCAGCCGCCCGCCAGGGGCGAGCGCGCGGCGGATCTCGCGCAGCGCCACGCCGAGGTCCGCCACGTTGCGGAGCCCGAACGACACCGTCACCCCCTGGAAGCGGCCGGGGCCGAACGGCAGGGCGAGGGCGTCGGCGACGAGCGGCCGCGCCCGCCCCCGGCCGCGCCGCGCGAGCCGTGCGAACTTCCGCCGTGCGAGCGCCACCATCGGCAGGCAGAAGTCCGCCGCCGCCACCTCCGGCCCGCGCCGGCCGACCGCCACCGCCTGGTCCCCGGTGCCGGCACAGAGGTCGAGCACGCGCGCCCCCTCCCCGAGCCCGAGCGCCCGCGCCGCCCGCCGCCGCCAGACGACGTCGAGCGCCCCCGACAGGAGGTGGTTCAGCAGGTCGTAGCGCGGCGCCACCCCCGCGAACATGTCGCGGATCGCGCCGCCGGACTTGTCGAGCGCGGGAGCGGTCACGGTCTCAGTATCCGTCCGGGACGATCGCCGTCCCGCCCTCCCCCGCCAGGGCCTCGGCGAGGTGGTCGACGTCGGTGACCAGGACCTTCTTGCCGGTGGCGGCGACGAAGTCGATGGCGGACTCGACCTTGGGGCCCATCGAGCCGGCGGGGAACTCGCCGAGGGCGAGGAGCTTGCGCGCCTCGGTCAGCGGGAGCTCGCGGATGGGCTCCTCGTCGTCGGTGCCGAAGCCGCGGCGGATCTCGGGGACGTCGGTGAGGACGAGGAACAGGTCGGCGGCGAGCTCGCGGGCGAGGAGCGAGGAGGTGAAGTCCTTGTCGATCACCGCCTCGACGCCCCTCAGCCGGCCGTCCCCGCCGCGCACGACCGGAATGCCGCCCCCGCCGCCGGCGATCACCACGTTGCCGCGGCCGAGGAGGTCGCGCAGGCCGGCGACGCCGAGGGCCTCGAGGGGACGCGGGCTGGCGACGACCTTGCGCCAGCCGCGGCCGGCGCCGTCCTCGACCATCTGCCAGCCCTGGTCGCGCTGGAGGGCCTCGGCGCGCCAGCGGGAGAAGTAGGGGCCGATCGGCTTGCTCGGGTTGCGGAAGCCGGGGTCGTCGCCGTCGACGACGACGAGAGTGAGGACGGTGAACACGGCGGGGGCCGGCTCGTCCTCGCCGCCCTCCTCGACCGCCGCCTCGAGGAAGCGGTTGCGCAGCGCCGTCTCGAGGAGGAAGCCGATCGAACCCTCGGTCTGGGCGACCGCGACGTCGACGCTGCCGGGCGGCACCTTGGTCGCCGCCTCCTCCATCTGGATCAGCACCTGGCCGACCTGGGGCCCGTTGCCGTGGACGACGACGAGGTCGTGGCCGCGGCGGGCGAAGTCGACGAGCCAGGCCGCCACCTCGTCGGCGCGGGCCTTCTGCTCGTCGACGGTGCCCATGTCCTCGGCGCGGAGCAGCGCGTTGCCGCCGAAGGCGACGACGGCGAGCGGGCGCACGAACGAGGCCTGGCGGGAGCCGTCGGCGGCGGTCATCGGAGAGGCCCCGGCCGGCTCACGGCGCGTCGCGCTCGAGCGGCATGGTCATGCAGCGCGGGCCGCCGCGGGCACGGGAGAGCTCGTTGCCCTGCAGGGTGACGACGGTCGGGCCGCGGCCGAGGACCGGCTCGCCGGCCGCCGCCTCCTCCTCGCCGAGCACCCGCCAGCCGCGGCGGGCCAGCTCGTCGACGGTCGCCCGGTTGCGGCGGTAGAGGAAGATCACCCCGGGGGCGAGCGCGAAGGCGTTCGCCCCGTCGGTCCACTGCTCGCGGTCCTGGTCGAGCGGGTCGCGCCCGCCGCAGGGGACGATCTCGAAGTCGAGCCCCACCTCCGCGAGCGCCCGGCGGAGCGAGGCGCGGACGTCGAAGGAGACCCCGCGGGCGTAGAGGTCGACGTGGTAGACGTAGCCCGAGCCGGGCGTGTGGCCGGCCGCCCGCGGCTCGATGACCGGCTCGTAGGCGAGCGCCAGCCCCTCGTCGATCACCGTGAACACCGTGTCGAGGTGCATGTACGAGCGCCGCGGCGGCAGCTCGACGAGGAACAGGTGGCGGAACGTCGTCTCCTCGCGCCGCAGGTAGTCGGCGAGCGCCTCGACCCCGCCGCGGTTGGTCCGCTCGCTGATGCCGACCAGGATGACCTCCGGGCTGGGGACGAGAACGTCGCCACCCTCGAGGGTCGGGTACGGGTAAGCGCGCGCCGGGTCGGCGGCGGCCTGGGGCGGCGCGTCGATCTCGTAGAGGTCGGCGCACCCGTCGGCGAGCCGCGGGTGGTGGCGGAACACGGTGCGGGCCAGAAGCGGCTCGCGCTCCCGCGCGTCGGTCGCCATCGCCGAGACGACCACCCGGTCGCCGAGCACCACCTGCGGGTCGCGCTGGAAGAAGTAGTTCGGCACCGGGACCAGGTCGAAGGGGACCCGCTGGCCGTCCCGCTGGCCGTCCCGCCCGTCGTCCCCCTCGCTCCGCAAGCCGCCGACCAGCGCCCCGGCGAGCTCGGCCGGCGGCAGCCCGGCGAGCCGCTCGACGACCCGCGCCTCGACCCCGTACTCGCGCCCGAGCTCGTCGAGGAGCTCGCGCTGCACGCCCTCCCTCTCCAGGGCCTCGGCCAGCAGGTTCTGGGCGTCGAGCACCTCGACCCCGGCCGACTCGAGCAGCCGCCGGAAGAGCCGGTGCTCCTCGCGCGCCTCCTCGCCGTAGAGGATGTCGTCGAAGAGCAGCCGCTCCATCATGGTCGGCGTCATCCGGTCGATCTCGCGCCCCGGCTCGTGGACGAGCACGGAGCGCAGTCTCCCGGTCTCGGAGGTGACGGAAAGCGGCATGGCGGCGGGGCTTTCGGGCGCCGGCGGGCCGCCGGCGGCGCCCGATCCTAGCATCGGAGACGCGCCTGCCGACGGGCGGAACCGGCGCGCGCCACCCGCTGCTAGACTGCCGGCGGTCATGGACGGCGAGCCTCCGCAGAACCCGCTGCACGAGCGCTACGCCTCGCGGGAGATGGCGGAGCTGTTCACCGCCCGGCACCGCTTCCGCACCTGGCGCCGGCTGTGGGTGGTGCTCGCCGAGGTCCAGAGCGAGCTCGGCCTGCCGATCTCCGCCGGGCAGCTCGCCGCGATCCGCCGGGCGGCCGGCGAGATCGACCTCGACCGGGTCGCCGAGCTCGAGCGCCGCACCCGCCACGACGTCGTCGCCCACCTCCGCCACTTCGCCGAGCTCGCCGGCGACGCCGGCGGCGTGCTCCACCTCGGCGCCACCTCGGCCTACGTCACCGACAACACCGACGCGATCCTCGCCCGCGAGGCGCTCGATCTCCTCGCCCGCCGGCTCGCCGCGGCGGTCGCCGAGCTCGCCGAGTTCGCCCGCCGCCACCGCGCGCTCCCCTGCCTCGCCTACACCCACTTCCAGCCGGCCCAGCTCACCACCGTCGGCAAGCGGGCCTGCCTGTGGATCCAGGACCTCGCGGCCGACCTCGGCGAGGTCGACCACCGGCGGTCGGCCCTGCGCTGCCGCGGCGCCAAGGGGACGACCGGCACCCAGGCGAGCTTCCTGACGCTCTTCGACGGCGACGGCGCCAAGGTGCGCGAGCTCGACCGGCGGATCGCCGAGCGGCTCGGCTTCGCCGGCAGCTTCCCGGTGACCGGCCAGACCTACCCGCGCAAGCAGGACAGCCAGGTCCTCTCGGCGCTCGCCGGGATCGGCGAGAGCTGCCACAAGCTCGGCACCGACGTGCGCCTGCTCCAGGGGCTCGGCGAGCTCGCCGAGCCGTTCGACGACGAGCAGGTCGGCTCCTCGGCGATGGCCTACAAGCGCAACCCGGTCCGCTCCGAGCGGATGTGCGGCCTCGCCCGGCGCCTGATCACCGACTCGCTGAACGGACCGCTCAACGCCGCCAACCAGTGGCTCGAGCGCAGCCTCGACGACTCGGCGAACCGCCGGCTGGTGCTCGCCGACGCCTTCCTCGCCGCCGACGCCGTCGTCTCGCTCGCCGCCCACGTCGCCGCCGGGCTCACCGTGCCCGAGGAGACGGTCGCCGCCCGGGTGGCGCGCGAGCTGCCCTTCATGGCCACCGAGACGATCCTGATGGAGGCGGCGAAGCGCGGCGGCGACCGCCAGGAGCTCCACGAGCGGCTCCGCGTCGCCTCGCTCGCCGCCCAGGACGAGGTCGCCCGCGGCGGAGAGAACCCGCTCCTCGACGCGATCGCCGCCGACCCCTCCTTCCGGCTCGACCGCGCCGAGATCGACCGCCGGCTCGACCCGGCCCGCTTCACCGGCCGCTCCGCCGAGCAGGTCGACGAGTTCCTCGCCGAGGTCGTCGAGCCGCTGCTCGCCCGCCACGAGCCCGCCGAGGTCGCCGCTCCGCGGGTGTAGGCGCCGCGTGAGGACCGGGTGCTGGGCGTCCATAGCCCATTCACGATAAACTCGGCCGAGCACCGCCCTGACGACCGCTCCGCCGATCGCCACGTGACGGGACCTCGCCACGCCGCACCCCGCCGGTCGACCGCCCGCGCCGCGGGCGCGGCCGCCGCGTCCTTGCTGCTGCTCGCCGCGGCCGGCGCCTGCCGCTCGGCGCCGTCCTCCCGCCCCGGCCCGGTCCGTCCCGGCTACACCGAGCGCGGCGTCGCCTCCTGGTACGGCGCCGACTTCCACGGCCGCCGCACCGCCAGCGGCGAGGTCTACGACATGCACGGCTTCACCGCCGCGCACCGCAACCTCCCCTTCGACACCCTGATCGAGGTCCGCAACCTGACCAACGGCCGGACCGTCGTCGTCCGGATCACCGACCGCGGCCCCTTCGCCCGCGGCCGCATCGTCGACCTCTCCTACGCCGCCGCCCGCGAGATCGGTCTCGTCGGCCCGGGCACCGCCCGGATCGAGCTCCGCGTCGTCCCCCGCTGGCCCGGCGAGCCGCCCCGCCCCGCCACCTACGCCGAGACCCGCTTCACCGTCCAGGTCGGCGCTTTCCGCGACCCCCGCCGCGCCACGGCCCTCCAGCGCGAGCTCGCCCGCCGCTTCCCCGAGGCCGCCGTCCACACCGACGCCGGCTGGCACCGCGTCCAGGTCGGCGACTTCGACTGGCGCCGCGAGGCCGAGTCCCTCCGCCGAGAGCTCGCCCGCCTCGGCTTCACGGCGCTGGTCGTACCGCGGGTGTGAGCTCCCGGCCCCGGCCCCAGCGCTGCCAGCCGCGGCGCTAGCCCCCCAGCGCCTCCTCGGCCGCTCATCGGTGCCCGAGGGGGCGGGATGGGGGACAGGGGACAGGGGGAGGGGCAGACGAGTGGCGGGCGACCGCCGCGGTCAGTGGGCCAGCGAGGCGAGGAACTCCTTGATCCCGGCGTCGAGCCGGCGGCGATCGCGGTGGCGCTCGACGGCGATCGCGACGAGCCGGTCGACGAGCTCCGGGAGCGGCACGCCGGAGACCTCCCACAGCCGCGGGTACATCGAGATGCGGGTGAAGCCGGGCAGGGTGTTGATCTCGTTGACGTAGGGACGGTCGCCCTCGAGGAGGAAGTCGACCCGCGCCAGCCCCACCCCGCCGATCGCGGCGAAGGCCTCGACCGCGAGCCCGCGAATCCGCTCGCGCACCGCCGGGTCGAGCTCGGCCGGCGCGATCAGCTTCGCCCCGTCGGAGAGGTACTTGTCCTCGTAGTCGTAGAACTCTCGGCCGGGAACGACCTCGCCGACCTCCGAGGCCTCGAGGGTGCGGTAACCGAGGACGGCGCACTCGAGCTCGCGGCCGCGGACCGCGCGCTCGACGAGCGCCGCGTCGTCGAAGCGCAGGGCGAAGGCGACCGCCGCGCTCAGGCAGGTGCGGTCGGCGACCCGCCGCACCCCGACGCTCGAGCCGCCGACCGAGGGCTTGACGAAGAACGGCCCGTCGTGGCCGGCGAGGGCCGCCGCGGCGGCCTCCGCGTCCGCCTCGACCTCGTCGCGGCGGAGAGCCGCGTACTCGACGACCGGCACCCCGGCCGCCTCGAGGCTCCGCTTCGCCGCCACCTTGTCCATCGCCAGCGCGCTCGCGGTCACCCCGGCGCCGACGTAGGGGAGGTCGAGCATCTCGAGCAGGCCCTGCAGCGTGCCGTCCTCGCCCCAGGTGCCGTGGACCAACGGGAAGACGACCTCGGGCGCAGCGTCGAGGAGATGGCGCAGGGACGGCGCGACCGGGCCCCCCGGCGCCGGGACCTCGTCGACCTCGCCGTCGAGGGCGCGCCGGGCGGCCGCCGGCTCGACCCAGCCGCCGTCGCTCCCGATGCCGAGGGGGACGACCTCGTGGCCGGCCTCGGCCAGGCCCTTCGCCACCGTCCGCGCCGAGTCCACAGAGACCTGGTGCTCGACGCTCCGCCCCCCGAAGACCAGCCCCACCCGTGCCATCTCGTGCGCTCCCTCCTCTCTTCGTGGATTCCGCCACGCCCCCGTGGCGACGCCGTGGTGACGGCCGGGCGATCCGGAGGCCCGACGTGGCGGCGCGGTGCAAGAGCGGGGCCGCGCGGCGGGACGCCGGTCTCAGCCCCGCCGCGGCGGCCCGCCGAGCTCGAGCACCCGCGCCGAGCGCACCTCGGGCAGGGCGCGGAGGCGGTCGAGCACGGCCTCGGGCGGCGTCTGGTCGAGCCGCAGCACGGCCAGGGCGTCGCGCTCGCCGTCGCGGCGGGCGAGGTGGATGTCGGCGATGTTGACCTCGGCCTCGCCGAGGATCGTGCCGAGCCGGCCCACCACGCCCGGCACGTCGTCGTTGCGCAGGACGAGGAGCGTGCCGCTCGGCCGGAACTCGAGCCGGAAGCCGGCGAAGCGCACCACCCGGGGGTCGCGCTCGGCGAACAGGGTGCCGGCGAGCTCGACCGTCTCGCCGCCGCCCTCGAGGGTGACGCCGACCATCTGCGGGTAGTCGGCCGCCCGGCTGTGCGTCGAGGCGACCACCTCGACCCCGCGCCTCTCGGCGACCCGCTCGGCGTTGACGAAGTTCACCCCCTCGCCGACGACCGGGGTCAACGCCCCCTTGACCGCCGCCACCGTGAGCGGCCGGCGGAGCGCCTCGTCGATCCCCCACAGGTCGACCTCCACCCGGGACATGCCGCGGTCGAAGAGCGAGCCGGCGAGCCGGCCGATCTGCTCGCCGAGCGAGAGCCACGGCTCGCCCCGGGTGCCGGTGGCGGCGAACGGCAGGTTCACCGCGGTCACCGCGAGCGAGCCGTCGAGCGCGGCGAGCACCATCTTGGCGGTCTCGGTGGCGATCCGCTCCTGGGCCTCGCGGGTCTGGGCGCCGATGTGCGGGGTGACGACCACCTTCGGGTGGCCCATCAGGGTGAAGTCCGCGGGCGGCTCCTCGGCGAAGACGTCGAGCGCCGCGCCGCCGAGCCGCCCCTCGTCGAGCGCCGAGAGCAGCGCCGCCTCGTCGACCACCCCGCCCCGGCCGCAGTTGACGAGGAGCGCCCCGGGCTTCATCGCCGCGAGCTCCTCGGCGCCGATCAGGTTGCGCGTCTGGTCGGTCAGCGGGGTATGGAGGGTCACGACATCGCTCCGCCCGAGGAGCTCGGCGAGCGGCAGGAGCTCGACGTCGAGGCGGCGGGCGGCCGCGGGGTCGAGGAACGGGTCGTGGGCGAGCACCGCCATCTCGAACGCCTTCGCCCGCGTCGCGACCCGCTGGCCGATCCGGCCGAAGCCGACGACCCCGAGGGTCTTGCCCTGGAGCTCGACGCCGACCCACCTCTTGCGGTCCCAGACGCCGCCGGAGAGCGAGGCGTGCGCCCGCGGCACCTTGCGGGCCAGCGCGAGGAGCATGGCGAAGGTGTGCTCGGTCGCCGAGACGACGTTCGCGGTCGGCGCGTTGACCACCAGGATGCCGCGCTGGGTCGCCGCCGCCACGTCGACGTTGTCGACCCCGATCCCGGCCCGCCCGACGACCTTCAGCCCATCCGCCGCGGCGAGGAGATCGGCCGTCACCTTGGTCGCCGACCGCACGACGAGCGCGTCGTATCCCGGCAGCAGCTCGGCCAACCGCGGCCGCTCGTCGGGCGAGACCTGGCGGACCTCGGCGCCCGACGCTTCGAGGATCTCGAGGCCGCTCGGGTCGATCGGGTCGGCGATCAGGATGCGGTGCG
>Ga0299913_10003585_pt1 | contig 12745 bp, 13 predicted proteins | sample RVTome_9_FD_201360 | JGI IMG/M metagenome (GOLD analysis project Ga0299913, IMG submission 201360) | Soil microbial communities from uranium-contaminated site in the Upper Colorado River Basin, Wyoming, United States - RVT155D38 (version 2) ... | reverse complement strand
GACTGGACGGGCATCGACGGGACGGTGACCGCGGCCCACATCCACCGGGGAGCTGCCGGGGTCGCCGGTCCGGTAGTGGTGCCGTTGTTCGTGTCGCAGAGTCTTGAAGGGACGGACAAGGCTCGCGGGTGCCTTCGGGGAGTCGACAGCGACCTGACCAAGGACATCCGTCAGAACACCACCGACTACTACGTCAACGTTCACAGCACCGTGTTTCCGCCGGGCGCCATCAGGGGCCAGTTGGGAGACTGAGCGCGTAGAAAGGGGGGCCGGTCCCGGGACCGGCCCCCCTTTCTCGTTCCCCCCAGTGTTTACAACCTCAGGCGTTGCTCGAGGATCGTCGCGATGTCGGGTTCCGAGATGGGCTCGAGTTCGTAGGTTGCGCGCACCGCCGGCTTGTCGATATCGCACACCTTTCGAAGGTCGATAGGTGTCGCGATGAGCACCACCTCGGCGTCGGACGCGTTGATGGTCTCGCTCAGGTCCTTGCGCTGCTGGTCCGAGTACCCCATCGCGGGCAGCAACTCGTGGCCGATATGCGGGTAGGCGGCGTAGACCTCCTTGATCGAACCCGTTGCGAACGGCCGCGCGTCGACGAACGAGGCCACTTGGGCCCGTCTCGCCGCCACGACGCCGGCGCCGTAGCGCATCTCGCCGTGAGTGAGCGTGGGGCCATCCTCGATGACGAGGACGCGCTTGCCCCGCAGGGCGGCCTCGTCGTCGACGGTGACCGGTGACCGGGCCTCCACGACCTGGGCGCCCGGGTTGATCGTGTCGATGGTCTTTTTCAGCGTCGCAAGGTCTGATTCCTCGGCCGAGTCGACCTTGTTTATGACGACCACGTCCGCCATACGAAGGTTCGCTTCTCCGGGGTGATAGCTGGTCTCGTGTCCGACTCGCAACGGGTCGGCGACGGTGATGTGGACGTCTGGTTGGTAGAAGGGAAGGTCGTTGTTGCCCCCATCCCAAACGACGACGTCGGCCTCTTGCTGCGCGCGCTCGAGTATCGCTCCGTAGTCGACGCCCGCGTAGACGATCGAACCCTGCAGAAGATGCGGCTCGTACTCCTCGCGCTCCTCGATCGTGCAGTCCGCCGCAAGCAGGTCGTCGTAGCTCTCGAAGCGTTGCACGGCCTGTGCGCTCAGATCTCCGTAGGGCATCGGGTGCCGAACGACGGCCACCTTTTGACCGAGCCGCTTGAGACACTGTGTCACGTGCCGGGTGGTCTGCGACTTTCCCGAGCCGGTGCGCACGGCGCAGACCGCGACGACCGGTTTCGTCGAGGAGATCATCGAGGAACGGGGGCCGAGCAAACGGTAGTCGGCTCCCGCCGCGAGCGAGCGAGACGCCAGATGCATGACATGGTTGTGGCTGGTATCCGAGTACGAGAACACCACCTCGTCCACGGAGTGCTCGGCGCATATCTCCTCGAGATCGTCCTCGGCCATGATCGGGATGCCGTCGGGATAGAGCTTGCCGGCCAGCTCCGGAGGGTAGATGCGGTCGTCGATGCCGGGGATCTGCGTGGCCGTGAAGGCGACGACCTCGCTCAGGGCGTCGCCCCGAAACGCGGTGTTGAAGTTGTGGAAGTCCCGGCCTGCCGCCCCCACGATGACGACGCGCCTTCTGTCCTGCCTCATGAGCGGCGACTCTACCTCACGGCACCCACCGCCATCCGTTCGCTTCCCACCCGGCAAGCCCTGCTGGATCCGGGTAACGTGATTCTGGCTCGCGGACCTCGGGCGGCGTAGGGTACGTCGAATGGCAACTCGAAAGCTCACCAAGAGGGGAACGAAGCGCAGGGACCAGGTCATGGACGTGGCGCTGCGGCTGTTCGCCGACCAGGGCTACCACGGCACCACGGTCGGCGACGTGTGCGACACCCTCGGGGTCGGCAAGGGCGTCTTTTACTGGTACTTCGAATCCAAGGAAGCCCTCTTCACCGAGCTGCTCCAGGAGTGCCTGCACAAGCTCCGGCGGGCCCAGCAACAAGAGATCGAGCATGTTCCCCAGCCCGTCGCCCGCATCGAACAGGGCATCCGGGCATCGATCGACTTCTTCCGCGAGACGCCCGCCTTCCTCTCGTTGATCCGGGGGGCGGCGCGCTACGAGGAATTCGCGGCGCTCGTGACTCACGGCCAGGAGATCGTCGTGTCCGACGTCGCGGTGCACGTCAAAGAGGGCCAGGCCCAGGGCACGATTCGACACGGCGATCCGGAACTGATGGCGCACGGAATCCTCGGGACGGTGTTCCACTTCGTCGAGATCTACTTCGGAAACGACATCGAGCAGACCGCCGACCGTCCCCAACTCGCCGATGAAGTCGTGGCGTTCTGCCTGCACGGAGTCCTGACCGGCTCGGCGCTCTGATTCGGGATCAACTGGTCCCGTACAACTCCGCCATGACCCCCTCAGCGATCGTGCGCTGAAGGTCGCGCGCCTGGGGCTTCGCCTTCGGCACGCCGATCGCCAGAGACGCCAAGCCGAACGCCCGTTGAAGCGGACCTCGGGTCAGGGCGAGGTGCTGCACGTTGGCGCGCGGGATGATCGTCGTTCGCCGGTTGAGGACACCCGATTGGACCGCCAGGTAGTCCGCGTCCAGGCGGAAACCGAGAGCCCTGTAGGACAGCCAGGTCATCGCGGCGAGCGGAACCAACCCCAGCAACACCCACAGGCCCTCGGTCCCGAACAGCAGCCGCGCGGCCGTCACCAGCACGGCCGCGAACGCGCCCGCCTCCACCGACCTGCTCCACAGCGCGCCGCGGGGCGCACGTTGAAGGGGCCGGTCCGGTGGCGCGGGCAGGTCGAGGGCGAGTCCGGCGAGCCACAACGCCTGCTCGCGGCTTCCGATGGGAAGGAGCATCGAGGTCTCCTCGCCCTCCTCCTTCGAGGGTGAATAACCCGCGGTTACCGAGGAGAGTGCCGCCCTGCCGAAGATCCGCCGCAGCGGGTTCTCCCTTACGTGGACGGCCTGTACCCGCTTCAGGGGAACGCTTGCCCGGCGACGGTCGAGGAGGCCGCGCTCGACGATTAGCCGGGCCCCCTGTCTTCGGACCGTGAAGTTCCAGTAGACGACCGTCGTCGCGATTACCGAGACGATCAGCACCAGTGCCACAACCCCGAGGGCCGCGAGCACCGTGACCGCAACGGCGGAACGAAGCGCGTCTGTGGCCCGGCCCGCAAGCGATTCGAGCAGGTCGTCGCCGAACACCTCCTGCGCGTATCCGAAGATCACCGCCACGACGGCCACGCGCCCACCGGTGAGGGCCGCGACGATCAGGTCGCCCAGCGTAAGAACCACCAGCGGTTCGGCGGGGGGACTGGGCGCCGACGCGTCCTCGTCCAGCAGTAGAGCTCGGAGCTCCTCGGCTTCGTCACCGAGGAGCGCGACGAGCGGAGCTTCGGTGGACGATCCTCCCGCGGTCTCGATGCGCAATTCGACGACGCCGAACACGCGATGTCTGAGCTTCTGCACGACGTCCACGCTCTGAACGCGGGCGAAGGGAAGCGAACGCCGAAAGCGGTTGAGCAGTCCCCCCTGCACGATGAGCGTGTTGCCCTCGAAATGGTAGGTGAATCTCGAGTAGCGAACCGCCTCGAAGGCGGCGAGGACGAGCACCGCCGCGGAGGTGATCACCACCACGTTGCCGCCGCGCGCGATGATGATCGCGATCAGTCCCAGGATGAAACGCTTGGAATCGTCCAGAAACCAGACCAGGATCGCCGCGGGGTGGAGTCTCTTCGCCTTAGCAGGCGGTGGCGCATCCGGCTTCAAGCGACGACCCGGTCGACGCGGCTCCGTAGCCGCGTCCTCGTTGCGCGTACCGTCGTGGCGCGTGCCATCATTCGCATTCGATGCTACGCGCGACCCGGGGAGGTCTGGTGGATGCACCGCAATTGTTGAGCTGGCGTGGACCCGAGCCCGAGCGGTTCGACAGCGCGTGCGTGAGTCTTAGAACCGACTCGCTGAGAGCGCACGGAACGAGCCTCACGCGCTCCTACGCGCTCGACTACCGCCTCGAAACCGGACCTGGATGGATCACGCGGGAGCTCGACGTTCGCTCCCGCGGAGACGGCTGGTGGCGCTCGCTCGGGCTCCGGCGCTCGGACGGTGGTGAGTGGTCCGCCGTTTGGGCCGGGGAGGGACTGGGGACGTTGCCCACCGAGCTTCCCGACCTCGAGGACGCGCTGGATTGCGACCTCGGTCTCTGTCCGCTCACGAACACGATGCCCATCCTCCGACACGACCTGATCGGAGCCCCCCAGCACGGCGAGGACACCTCGTACGACCTCGTAATGGCCTGGGTCTCGGTCCCCGACCTGACCGTGCAGCGCTCGGAGCAGCGCTACACCTCGGCCGACCCGGTGGTGGGCGAGGGCGGGGCGCTGGTCGGCTACGCGAGCGAGCGGTTCAGGACCACCATCCAGGTGGACGGAGGTGGCCTCGTGGTCAACTACCCGGGCCTCGGACGGCGAGTCGAACGGCTCGGTTGACCCGGTCAGAGGGACACCGCCCCGGCCACCTTCGACAACTGGTCGCGCAACCTCTGGGCTTCGTCCGATTCGAGTCCGGGGATCGTGCCCGCCCTGCCGGCCCCGGTGTACACGACCAGTTGATGCAGGTCGAAGATCCTGTCGAGCGGACCCTGCCGGGTCTCGACGTACTGGATGCGGTCGAACGGAACCAGGCTTCGCACGAGCCAGAGCGCGCCCCTCGAGAAGTAGAGATCGTCGGAGCGAATCTCGTAACGCCAGCGCCGGTACCTAAGGGGGGGAACGACCATCGCGATCGCGAAGGCCGCCGCCGCTCCGACGGACGGCAGCCACCCCGGCAGGTCGAAGAGCACCGAGAGCAGTACCGCGATCCCGGTGACGACCAGGGCGACCAGTCCGCCCACGATCATCCAGAGCTTCACGGCCGAAGGGCTCAACCGGTTCTTGGGATCGCGCACGCGCTCCGGGGCCGACCTAGCTCGGTGGGCCGAGGTCGAGGGCGCGCTTCATTCCCCGCACGGCCTGACGGATGCGGTGTTCGTTCTCGACGAGGGCGAACCTGACGTAGGCGTCGCCCGCGGGTCCGAAGCCGATTCCGGGACTCACCGCAACCTGGCCCTCGGTCAGCATGAATTTTGCGAACTCGAGGCTCCGCATGTGGCGGAAAGCCTCGGGAATGGGCGCCCAGGCGAACATCGTCGCGGGGGGCCGGACCATGTCCCATCCGATGCGCTCCATCCCATCGCTCAGGCAGTCGCGCCTCGCCCGGTAGATCTCGCGTATCTCCTTGGGAACGGTGTCGCATTCGTTGAGCGCGATGATGCCCGCGATCTGAATCGGCTGGAAGACTCCGTAATCGAGATAGCTCTTGATCTTGGTCAGGGCGCCGACCATCTCCTTGTTGCCGACGCAAAACGCCAGCCTCCAGCCGGGCATCGAGTAGCTCTTGCTCATAGAGAAGAACTCGACGCCCACGTCTCTCGCCCCCGGAACCTGCAGCAGAGACGGAGCACGCTCGGCATCGAAGACCAAATCCGCGTATGCCAGGTCGTGAACCACCATGATGTCGCGCTGCCTCGCGAACTCCACGAGCTGCTCGAAGAACTCCAGACCGACGACCGCCGTGGTCGGATTGTGTGGGAACGAGCAAAGCACGACGCGAGGCTTGGGTGAGGAGTGTTCGTAGGCGCGCACCATGTCGGCGAAGAAGTCGCTCTCGTGGGTCAGTTCGACGCTTGTAACGTTTGCTCCCGACAGCAACATCGCGTAGGTGTGAATCGGATAGGTCGGTTCGGGTACGAGCACGCTGTCACCCGGCTCGCACAATACCCACGCAAGGTGACTGAGACCCTCCTTCGCTCCGATCGTCGCGATCGCCTCGGTGTCGGGGTCGAGCGTTACCCCCCACGAGCGTTCGTAGAGGTCGCAGATGGCCCTTCGCAACTTCGGGATGCCCTTCGACGCCGAGTAGCGGTGATTTCGGCCGTTGTCGACGGCCTCCTTCAGCTTCTCGACCACGGCCCGCGGGGTCGGGATGTCGGGGTTGCCCATCCCGAGGTCGATGACGTCCTCGCCGGCCCGCCGAGCGGCCAGCTTGAGGTCGTTGACGATCGAGAAGACGTAGGGCGGAAAGCGTTCGATGCGCCGGAACTCCATGGGGCTGAACCTAGCAGCCCCCACGAGCACTCCGAATCTCAGGCGTTGGGGTCGTCCACGTCGGGGGTCTTGCCGTCGATCCGCACCAGGTTTCCCAGTTTCAGCTCGCCGCCCCTCAGCGTGGCGTCCAGTGCAACCGCTCCCCCGTTGCTGAGTCCCCTGACCCTGGCCGAGCCCTGCATGTCGTAGCCGAGGGCCTCGGCGGCGATCCAGCGGATCGTGCCGCCGTGGCTCACGATCGCCACGGCTGTTTGCGGGTGACGCTCGATCACGCGGGCCACGCCCTCCAGGGCGCGCTTCTGAACCTGCTCGGGAGACTCGCCTCCCGGCCGCTGCACGAAGTGTCGAGCCGGGCCCCAAAGGTCCGGCCACCGGCTGCGGATCTCGTCGAGCGCGAGTCCCTCCCACTCGCCCTGGTCGATCTCGCGGAAGGCGGGATCGGTTATTACCTCAAGGTCGCGCGCCCGGGCGATCGGCTCGGCGGTGTCGATCGCCCGACTCAGGTCGCTCGCGTAGACGGCCCCGAGCGTGACCCCGTCGAGCCTCGCCGCCGCCTCCTGGGCCTGGCGTCTCCCGACGTCGTTCAGGGGGACGTCGGCCTGCCCCTGAGCGCGCTTGGTGGCGTTCCATTCGGTCTCGCCGTGCCGTATCAACCAGATGCGGGCGATCGTCTCCTCCTAGCTCTTCTCGCCGAGCGCGTGCGCAAGCCGGGCCGCCGAACTACCGAGGTTGTAACGCTCGGCAAGGTCTCTCAACTCGTCAGTGTCGGGTGCGCGCCGTTCGGTCAGTTCGACCTCCGCGTCCACCACGAGCGGGATGACCGTCCGCATCGCCTCGAGGTACTCGCCCGATGCCCGTAGATTCGCAGACAGTTTAGGGGTCAGTTCGTCAGCGTGGGCGAGAGTGGCCTGCACCGAGCCGTAGTCCCTGAGGAGCTGGGCGGCCTTTTTGGGCCCGACGCCGGCGACCCCCGGAAGACCGTCGGAGGGGTCGCCTCGCAGCATCGCGAACTCGACGTACTGCTGTGGGCGGATGCCGTAGTGCTTCACGACGGCGGACTCGTCGAACTCTCTCAACTGACCGACGCCGCGAACGGTGAAGAGCAAGGCGACGTCCGGATCCCGCACGAGGCCGATGAGGTCCCGGTCGCCCGTCACCACGACCGCGCGCTCTTCGGGTGGTTTGCGTTGCACCAGCGTCGCGATGACGTCGTCCGCCTCGAGACCCTCCGCTTCGGCGCGCGGGAGCCCGGCGGCGTCGAGCACGCGCGCCAGAATGTCGAACTGACCGCCGAGCTCCTCGGGCTCGTCCGGCCGCTCGGCTTTGTACCCGGGGAAAGCCGCGACACGAAAGCTCGGCCGCCAGTCGTTGTCGAACGCGGCGACGATCCCGGACGGTTTACGGTCGATCAGCAGGCGGGTCGTCATCTCCATGAATCCGCGCACCGCGTTGACCGGTTGCCCGAAGGGGGCGACGATCGTCTTCGGCAGCGCGAAGAACGCTCGGTAGACGAGGCTGGGGGCATCGAGCAGCAGTCGGTCGCGGGTCACGCCGGACATTGTGCCCCGCTTTAGTCTGGTCGGCCTCATGAACCATCCTCGAACGAGCAACAGCGAGATCGGACGCCGTTTCTGGATCGTCTGGGCGCTCTGCTACGCGATGATGCTCGCCATCATCGGGGTGGGCTGGCTGGCCAATCCGACCTCGGAGGGCGCGACCGCCGGGCTCGCGGAGCCCGGACAATCGGTGCCCCCGCGCATCGGTTTCGTCTTATTCATCGCCATCGTCCCGCTGATCCTCGCGGCGTTCAGGCTCGCCAAGATCCGCGACCGCGGGGCCCCCTCGCGCGTGGTGATCCCGGTGCTGCTGGCGCTTCTGTTCGCCGCCGCGGGATGGTTCGACTCGTTCTTTCCCGACGCGATGGGGTGCGCGGGCTTCAATCTCGAGCGTTTCGGCGACCCGGATCCAGAGTGCGTGACCGCGGCGGAAACGCGGTTGCTTGCGCTCGCAGAGATGACGCTGGGGTGGCTGCTTTTCGCCGTCGCCGTGATCGTTGCGCACCGGCTCCAACGAAGGCGGGAGGCGCGGACTAGCTGAAGCGCCTCAGCCTCAAGGCGTTCGATACGACGCTCACCGAGGAGAGCGCCATGGCGAGGGCCGCGATCATCGGGTTGAGGAGTCCGAGCGCCGCGAGCGGAATGGCGGCGATGTTGTAGGCAAAAGCCCAAAACAGGTTCTGCTTGATGGTGCGCAGCGTACGGCGCGACAGGTCGATCGCGGTGGGCACCAGGCGCGGGTCCCCCGAGATGAGGGTCAGGTCGGCCGCCTCGATGGCAACGTCTGCCCCGGTCCCGATGGCGACTCCGAGGTCGGCCTGAGCCAGAGCCGGTGCGTCGTTGATCCCGTCGCCCACCATTGCCGTGCGCTTTCCCGTGGCCTGCAGGGCCTGTACCTCGGCCACCTTGTCTCCCGGACGCACCTCGGCGAGCACTCGCTGGATACCGGTCTGTCTCGCGATCGCCTGCGCGGCGCGCTCGTTGTCGCCGGTCAGCAGAAGGGTCTCGAGTCCGAGTTCGTGTACGCGGGCGACGGCGTCGATCGCTCCGGGCTTGAGAGTGTCGGCGACGGCCAGGGCCCCCACCACCCGATCGTCGACGGTCACCCACACGACCGTCTCGCCCTGGTCGATCCACTCGGTAGCGCTCGCGCGCAGCGAGCCGGGGGCCTCGTGGGTGTCGGGGTCCGCGCGACCGACGGACACCGAGTGCCCGTTCACCATCGCCCTCACGCCGTGACCCGCCGCGGACTCGAAGGATTCGGCTCGTTCGATACCGACGTCGCGGGCCCGCGCACCATCGACGATGGCCCGGGCGATGGGGTGTTCGGACAGAGATTCGACCGATGCCGCCGCACCAAGCACCTCGGCCTCGTCGATCCCGTCCGCGACGACGTGTGTCAGCGTCATCTCGCCTTTGGTGATGGTGCCGGTCTTGTCGAAGATGACGGCGTCGATCGCGCCCGAGCGTTCGAGGACATCACCACCCTTGATGACGATTCCGATCTGCGCGCCCCTTCCGGTGCCAACCATCACGGCCGTGGGGGTGGCGAGGCCCATGGCACAGGGACAGGCGATGATCAGGACCGCGACGGTCGCAAGGAGTCCCTCTTCGAAAGAGTTGCCCGTCGCGAGCCACGCGGCGAGGGTCAGCGCCCCGATCACGAGCACGATGGGGACGAAGATCCCCGCGAACTTGTCCGCGAGGCGCTCGATCGGAGCCTTGCGCGTCTGGGCCGCCTCGATCAATCTCGCTATCTGAGCCAGTGCGGTCTGCTCGCCGACGCGGGTCGCCTCGACGATCACGGAGCCGGAGGCGTTGAACGTGGCTCCGAACACCGCATCGCCCTCGCCCTTGTCCACCGGAACCGACTCGCCGGTGAGCATCGACTCGTCCACCGAGGTCGAGCCCTCGCGCACCATGCCGTCCGTCGGGATCCTCTCGCCCGGTCTAACCCGGAGAAGATCCCCGGGCACGACCTGGTCGATGGGCACGGCGACCTCGGTCCCGTCGCGCAGAACGTTCGCCTGCTTCGCTCCGATCTCCATCAGTGACCTGATCGCTTGAGACGCGCGGCTCTTCGAGCGACGTTCGAAGTACTTCCCGAGCAGCAACAGGGTGATGATGATCCCCGCGGTCTCGAAATAGAGATCCGCAAAAGAGCCGGTGAGCAGCTGGTAGATCGAGAAGCCGTAGGCCGCGAGCGTCCCCAGTGCGACGAGCGTGTCCATGTTGGTGGATGCGTGTTTCGCGTTGGCCCACGCACTCACGAAGAAGGGCGCCCCCGCATAGAAGAGAACCGGAGTGACGAGCAGTAGTTGCGCCCATCCGACCCAGGGGTTGTCCATGCGGAAGTCCATGGTCAGGGCCATACCGAGAAACGCGAGCGGGACCGTGAACACCGCGGCGGCGATGAAGCGGCGCCGGGCCGCGTGCGTCATCTCGCCCTCGCGCGTCGCCTCGAGGCCGTGCGCTTCGTCGGCGGTGACCGGGGCGGGCTCGGCGGCGAGCTCGTAGCCCGCGTCCGCCACCGCCCGCATGAGGTCCTCCGGCACCACCTCTTCGCCCGCCTGCACCGTGGCCTTCTCGAGCGCGAAGTTGACCCCGGCGTGGTTCACGCCCGGCTGCCGGGCCAGGGTTCGCTCGACCCGGCGCGCGCAGGCCGCGCAGGTCATGCCCCTGACGTCGAAGCGGTGCTGGGTCTCGGTGGTCGTCGGCGCCATGCGAGCCATTCTATACCCCCTAGGGGTATTCGGGCGCGCCCCTCAGCCGCGGCACAACGGTCTCGGCGAACAGCTCGTAGGCGCCCACCCCCCGGGCGTCGGGCAGCGCCGCTATCAGGTGCGTCGCCCCCGCATCGATGAAGCGCTGTAGCGCCGCCGCCACCGAGATCGGGCCCCCGACCACGAACGAGTCGGGATCCCGGTCGCCGAGCCCTTCGCGGGCGGCTTCGTCCGTGGGATCCAGCAGCACCTGTCCGGCCCAGGTCAACTCGACGTCCCGGCCCCCGGCCGCCTCTCTAACCGTGCGAGCCGCGCGCGCGAAGCGATTCACGTCGGCGCCCCATCCGTTCCAACCGTCCGCGCCCTCGCCGGCGAGATGGAGCAGGGCCCGGGACCACCCTCCGAGCCATATCTCGGGGGCGGGGTCGGGACGGGGAGCGGTGGGGAGCCCCTCGATGTGCGCGAAACCGTCGGTGTGCCAGACGGCGCCCTCGCTGGAGTAGGTGGTCACGACCTCCATCGTCGACGCGAGCTGGTTGATGCGATCGGCGCCCGAGTAGTAGGACAACCCGAAGGCATTGTTCTCCTCGGCGCTCAGCTGGTCGCCGCTGCCGAGCCCGCAGATAACCCGGCCGGGCGCGAGCTCGCCGACCGTGGCGACCATTTTCGCCAGCATGGCCGGGTGGCGCAGCGTCGAGCGGGTCACCAACGTCCCCACCGTGACTCGTTCGGTGACGGCCGCCAGGTGCGCAAGCGTGGACCACGATTCGAGTACGGGGCGGTCGCGACCCCCGGTCAACGGCCACAGGTGATCGAAGACCCACACCGAGTCGTACCCCAACGCCTCGGCCCTCAGCGCGCCGTCGACGAACTCCTGGGTGTCTCGAGTGAACTGCGGAAGCGTTACTCCGATCTTGACGCTCATCGGGCCATCATGTCGCGTTCACCATCAGGTAGCGAAGCACGAACTCCGACACACCCGCGGTCAAAATCGCCACGTAGTAGAGCCCGGTGGCGCTCTGGATGGATCTGATCTGGATGCAGCGGCGCGCCATCCAGACGACGGCCCCCGTGAACGCGACCAGGGCTATCCATATCCCGTAGAAGAACAGCCCGAAGTCCTGTCCGAATCCTTCGATCCCCAGCGCGGCCCCCTCCGTCGCGGCGCTCGCCAGGGCGCCCGCGGTGGCGAGACCGAGCGCCAGCGAGGCCCCGCAGGCTACGAGCGACAGCACCGTCAGACGCGCCAGGGCCCACGGCTTGAGCCCCGGCTGGTTCAGGTACCAGTGGCCGAGCATCATCCCGTTGGTGACCCCCCCGAGGAGGAGCGCGCCGGCGACCAGGTGGAGCCATGCGACGAACCTCGGCCAGCCATCGATGTGGGCGGCCAGGTCGAACAGCAGATAGGCCCCGAGGGCGCCCACGACAGCTCCGGCAACGACCCCCGGCAGATCGGTGTTCGAGTACTGCACCGCGAGGAACCCGATCAGAAGAGCGCCGCCCGCGACGACGAGACCTTTTGTCGCCGTCTCGCCGGGCAGAGCCCGTGTTGCGGCGAAGGTGGCGAAACCGGCGCCGACCCCCAACAGCAGGCTCCCCCAGGCGGTTATGCGGAAGTGACCGCGCGTGATCACGCCCCAGGACTGCGACCACGCCGCGACCGCCACCCAACCGACCGTCCACTCGAGCAGCACGAGCGCGGTCACCGCCCCCGCGCCGGTCACCGATTGATAAAGCGCCTGCGGATGCTCGCCGGCATGAATCCCGTTGAGATGTCCAGGATCTCCTGGACGAGCCGAAGGACGTCCTCGTCTCCATCCCAGTGCTCGAGAACCACGTGCTCGGGCACCCGGTTGAGTATCTGGTCGAGCGCGAAGGCGGCCACGATCAGATCGTCGAACCGGCCGAGTCCCAGGATCCAGTCGGGAACGAAATCGACGGGCGACACGACGTAACCGGCGGCGACCAGCAGCGTTGCCTTGGCCCGCGTCGGCACACGCGGGTCACGCATCAAGCGATAGATCAACACGCCAAAGGCGGGCACGAAGCGCGCGTAGTGGCGCAGTCGATCGCGATGCTCGCCGCTGCGCGCCGGGCCCCCGCGGGCGGTGGCGCGTTCGTCGACGATCTCTCCTCTGAGGGCCTCGTCGTCCGTCATTTCGCTCCCGGCGGGCCCGCGGCTTCGTCCATCGCCAGCGCCGCGGCTCCGATGATCCCCGCGTCGCGTCCCAGCGTCGTCACGTCGAGACGCATGGGCCGACGGCGTTGTGCCGCCGTCATCGCCACAAAGGTGTCGCGCGCCACTCCGAGAAAGCT
>Ga0299913_10003584_pt1 | contig 12747 bp, 11 predicted proteins | sample RVTome_9_FD_201360 | JGI IMG/M metagenome (GOLD analysis project Ga0299913, IMG submission 201360) | Soil microbial communities from uranium-contaminated site in the Upper Colorado River Basin, Wyoming, United States - RVT155D38 (version 2) ... | reverse complement strand
GACCGCGAGCGCGCCGCCGGCCGGCAGCTTGTGGGTGTCGCCGGCGCCCATGATCAGCGAGCCGCAGCGCCGCATCTCCTCGTGCAGCAGGCCGACGGCGTTGTTCCAGACGTCGTCGGATCGGAACGAGTTGGAGCAGACCAGCTCGGCCAGGGTCGCCGTCTTATGGGCGTCGGTACCGCGAACCGGACGCATCTCGTGCAGCACCACGGATATGCCTGCGCGAGCGAGCTGCCAGGCGGCCTCGCTCCCGGCGAGACCGCCGCCGATCACGTGCGCTGGCGTTGCCATGCCGGGTCTCCGGAATTGATCGCGGCGCTCGATCGTTGATCTAAGCGAAGCCGGCGGCGTTGGCCACCGTCCCGAGCCGCCGAACGGTCCGGTGATCTAGCCGTACGCAGGGATGAGCATAGATTTTACGGCGCGGCATCGATCGCCCGGCCCGAGGACCTGTCTCGGGGGACCGGCATCCGGAATCGAGGGAAATGCACCGCAGAGACATCTTGTCCGGCCTGCTGAGCCTGTCGCTCGCCGGCCTGCTCGCGCCGCAGCGGCCGCGCGCCGCCACCGACGGCATCCGATTTGCGGCGGGCAGGCCGTTCGATCCGGGCACCGTGTACGAGATGGCCCGCCGGCTCGCCGAGCAGCCATACGAGCCGCCCCAGGAGCGCGTCCCGGCGGTGCTGCGGGATCTGACCTACGACCAGGGGCGCGCGATCCGGTTCCAGCCGGAGATGGCGCTCTGGCGCGGCCAGGGGATTGACGCCGAGGCCCAGTTCTTCCACCTCGGCCACCACTACCGTACGCCGGTGCACATCTTCGAGATCGCCGACGGCATGGCGCGCGAGGTGCTCTACGGCCCCCATCTGTTCGACTTCGGCCAGAGCGAGATCGACCCGTCCGGCTTCTCGGATCACCTGGGCTTTGCCGGCTTCCGTCTGCACGCGCCGCTCAACCGCCCGGACTATCTCGATGAGCTGGCGACCTTCCTGGGCGCCAGCTACTTCCGGGCACTCGGCCGCGGCCAGCGCTACGGCCTGTCGGCGCGCGGCATCGCCGTCAACACCGGCCTGCCCAGCGGCGAGGAGTTCCCGGCGTTCACCGCCTTTTGGCTGGAGCGCCCGGTCGCCGGCTGGAACCAAGTCGTGCTGCACGCGATGCTCGACGGGCCGAGCCTGACCGGCGCCTACAGCTTCATCATCCGGCCGGGCACGACGACGGTAATCGACGTGCGCGCGACCCTGTTCCCGCGCCAGGAGATCGAGCAGCTCGGCGTGGCGCCGCTGACCAGCATGTATCTGTTCGGCCCCAACGACCGGGTCGGCGTCGACGACTTCCGCCCGCATGTGCACGATTCCGAAGGGCTGCAGATCTGGACCGGGCGCGGTGAGTGGCTGTGGCGAGCGCTGGTCAACCCGAGCGGGCTCAGGATCAGCGTGTTCGCCGACGAGAACCCGCGCGGCTTCGGGCTGCTGCAGCGCACGCGCGACTTCGCGGCCTATCAGGATCTGGAGGCCCGCTACGAGCTCCGGCCGAGCCTCTGGGTCGAGCCACAGGGCTCCTGGGGCGCCGGTGACGTGCGCCTGATCGAGCTGCCGACCGATCTGGAGGTGCACGACAACATGGTCGCGTTCTGGGCGCCCAAGCCGCCGGTCGAGCCCGGCGTGCCGTGGGAGCTGGCGTACCGCCTCCACTGGTGCAAGGAGACGCCGTTCGCGCCGGATGTCGCACGGACCACGGCGACCCGGGTCGGGGTCGGTGGCCCGCCGGTGCCTGACGCGGACCCGGCGGTGCGCAAGTTCGTGGTCGACTTCGAGGGCGGGCAGCTGGCGGCGCTCCCGGCCGACCTGCCGGTCGAGCCGGTGGCCTGGGTGTCGGGTGGTGAGCTGGGCAAGCCGGTGGCGCAAAAGAACCCGGTCACGCACGGCTGGCGCGCGTTCTTCGACCTGCGCCCGGCAGCCGAGGGCCCGACCGAGCTGCGCTGCTTCCTCAAGCTCGGCGACAACGTGCTCACCGAGACCTGGATCTATCAGTGGACGGCATGACGCTCAGCGGATATCCCGCAGATCGCCGCCACACAGCAAGAGTGCCCTCGTGAGCAGCGCTGAGCGGCACACATTCTCAGAGGGAGCCAGCAGGCCATGACCGAGCTGCCGCCGCAGCCGCGCTCACCCTATGCCGGTGACGGCGGCACCGATCGCAACGGCCTGCGGCTGCCGCGCCTGATCGGCCACCGTGGCGCTGCCGCGACGGCGCCGGAGAACACGATCGCCTCGATCCGCAGTGCGTGGCAGCTCGGCGCCGCATGGGTCGAGTTCGATGTCAAGCTGACGCGCGAGGGCGTGCCGATCCTGATGCACGACGATCGCCTCGAGCGGACCACCAGCGGCCGGGGCTGCGTGGCCGACCACACCCTGGCGGCGATTCGCGAGCTCGACGCTGGGGGCTGGTTCGCGCAAGCGTTTGATGGCGAGTCCGTGCCCACCCTCGAGGAGGCCCTGGCAACATGCGCGGAGCTCGGCCTCGGAATCAACCTCGAGATCAAGCCCTGCCCGGGCCGCGACGAGGAGACCGCGCATGCGGTGCTCGACGTCCTGGAGGCGAATGGGACGGCGGATCTGCCGCCGCTGCTGATCTCGAGCTTCGCCCATGCATGCCTCGCGGTGGCGCGCGAGCGGGCGCCGGACGTGCCGCGCGGCTATCTCTGCTCCAGACTGCCGCGCGACTGGGCGGCCGAGCTCGAGCGCTACGGCTGCGTGACCCTGCATACCGACCACCGGCGCATCCGGGGAGCGCAGCTCGCCGGGCTGCGGGCGGCCGGCGTGCCGGTGCTGCTCTACACGGTCAACGATCCGAGGCGTGTCCGGAAGCTCTTGGAGCTGGGCGTGACGGCGGTCTTCACGGACCGGGTCGGCGAGGCGCTCGAGGGGCTGTCGTGAGCCAGGCCGGCAGAACGCGGCGCGTCGTCACGGCGGTCGGAGAAAGCGCCGGTCAGTAGCGGCGCATCAGCCCGACCAGGCGCCCCTGCACCTTGACCCGGTTCGGGCCGAAGATGCGGGTCTCGTACTCCGGGTTGGCGGCCTCGAGCGCGATCGTCTGGCCCTTGCATCGCAGACGCTTCAGGGTGACCTCGGCATCGTCGATCAGGGCGACCACGATGTCGCCGCTGTCCGCCAGATCGCTGCGCTGGACGACCACGATGTCGCCGTCGCTGATGCCGGCCTCGACCATCGAATCGCCCACCACCTCGAGCGCATAGTGGTCGCCCTGCCGTAACAGGTGAGCGGGCACCTCGATCTGGGTGCTGTGGTCCCGCAAGGCCTCGATCGGCGTGCCGGCCGCGATCCGGCCGTAGAGCGGCAGGCTCATCACGCCACCGTCCTCGACCCGGCTCGGCCGGGCGCCGAAGCGTCCCTGGACGACGTTGGACGGCAGCGCCTCGAACTCCTGGACGGTCGCCTCCGGCGCCCAGTTGGCCGGCCGCCGGGTGACCTCGAGCGCTCGGGCGCGGTAAGGCAGCCGGCGGATGTAGCCGCGCTCCTCGAGCCCGGTGATCAGCCGGTGAATGCCCGACTTTGACTTGAGCCTCAGGGCATCGCGCATCTCTTCGAAGGAGGGCGGCACTCCATGCTCCTGCAGATAGTCGCTGATGAACCGGAGCAGTTGGTGCTGCCGCTGTGTAAGCACCGTTCCTCACCTCCGCTGATGAAGCGCGCTGAGCCGCCCTGTTCTATATAAGTTCTTGTACCCGGTCAACGGATCGACCGGGTAATTTACCTGATGGAGATTCGTATTCCAAGCTGTTCGGCTGGTTGCCTATCCGCCCCCGCCATACCGCGGCGCGCGCCTCTCAGACCCCGACCGTGGACGCCCAGAGCGGCAGGACCGGGACGGTGGTGCCGGCCTCCATCGCCGGGGCAAAAGCGGCCCGCCTGATCAGGCAGTCGGCACGGGCGAATATAGCAGACATGGAGCTGTCCTGCATAGCCGCCGGCAGCGCCTCGAGCCGGCCGTCGTCGCGCCACCGGCAGGTGGCGCGCAGATATTCCTCGCGCCGATCGTTCGGCTCGAGCGCGCGGCCGAGGACGGCCGGGATCATCGGCGGAGCAGGGTCGAGGCCGAGCAGCACGCAGATCACGGCGCGCACGAACAGGACCGCGCACACCCCGGCCGAGACCGGATTGCCCGGCAGCCCGAGCAACGGGGTTCCGCGGATCTGCCCGAACATCAGTGGCTTGCCGGGGCGCATGGCGATCTTCCAGAAGTCGAGGTCGAGCCCGCGCTCGCCCAGCACGCTGCGCACCAGATCGCGATCGCCGACCGACGCGCCGCCCAGTGTCACCACGAGGTCGAGGCCGGCAAGACCGAGCGCCGCTTCGACGAGCGCCTCGGGCTCGTCGCGCGCGATGCCCAGATCGACCGGATCGCCGCCCCAGCCGCGCACCATCGCAGCCAGTGCTGTGCTGTTGGAGTTGACGATCTGGTCTTTCCCGAGCGGCTGGCCGGGCATGACGAGCTCGTCGCCGGTCGCGAGCAGGCCGATCCGCGGCCGGCGACGCACTGGCAGCCAGGGCCGGTTGAGCGCGGCAGCAAGGCCGAGATCGCGCGCGGCGAGCCGGCGGCCGGCGGGCAGCACGACCTCGCCGCAACGAAAGTCGAGGCCGGCGGGGCGCACATAGACGCCCGCCTCCACCGAGCTCTCGATCTCGACCAGCCCCTCGCGCTCGGTGGCGTTCTCCTGCAGCGCGATAGCGTCGGCGCCGGCCGGCAAGGGCCCGCCGGTGAAGATGCGCACGGCCTCGCCCGGGCCGACCTCGCCCTCGAAACTGCCGCCAGCGGGTGCCGCGCCGACCAGCCGCAGCCGACCCCCACCGCCGGCGAGATCCAATGCCCGGACCGCGTAGCCGTCCATCGCCGAGACGCCCCTGGGCGGTTGGTTCCGGTCGGCGACGAGATCGCTGGTCAGCACGCGACCATGCGCCGCACCCAGATGCACCCATTCGACCGCAAGCGGCTGGAAGGCGGCGGTGATGCGGGCGAGCGCCTCGTCGACCGGGATCATCAGTCGGCCGTGAAGGTGCCGGACTTGCCGCCGGCCTTGTGGCGCACGCGGACGTCGGTGATCCGCATGGCGCGATCGACCGCCTTACACATGTCGTAGACCGTCAGCGCCGCGGCGCTGACCGCGCACAACGCCTCCATCTCTACCCCGGTCCGGCCGCGGACCCGACAGGTCGCGGTGATCTCGACCGAAGGCGGCTGGCGCCGGCAGGCGAGCTCGACCCGAACCGAGGACAGCGGCAGGGGATGGCACAGAGGGATCAGCTCGGAGGTCCGCTTGGCGGCCATGATGCCGGCCAGCTGCGCGACCGCGAGCACGTCGCCCTTCTCGAGCCGGCCTCCTTCGATCAGGCGCAGCGTCTCCGGCCGCATCAGCACCCGGCCGGCGGCCGTCGCCACGCGCTCGCTCGCTTCCTTGGCCGTGACGTCGACCATCACGGCATTGCCTTCGGCATCGAAATGGCTGAGCTCGCTCATCGCGCCGGAACCAGGCCGAGCAGGCCGGCGGTGGCGGCCCGCACGTCCGCCTGGCGCATCAGGCTCTCGCCGACCAGGAAGCAGCGCGCGCCGGCGGCCGCCATGCGCTCCAGATCGCCGTGGCCGTGCAGCCCGCTTTCCGAGACCAGAAGGCGAACGTCCGGCACCAGCCTGGCCAGCCGTTCGGTCGTCGCGAGATCGACCTGGAGCGTCCTGAGGTCGCGGTTGTTGATGCCGATGAGGCGGGCGTCGAGATCGAGCGCGCGCCCCAGCTCCGTCTCGTCGTGCACCTCGACCAGCACGTCGAGGCCGAGCTCGCCCGCGAGGCGCATGAGGTCGCGCGTCGCGCGGTCGTCGAGGGCGGCGATAATAAGAAGAACACAGTCGGCGCCGATCACCCGCGCCTCGACCACCTGATAAGGCTCGAGCATGAAGTCCTTGCGCAGGCAGGGCAAAGGGGCCGCCGCTGCGCGTGCCGCGATAAGGTGTTCGTCCGCGCCCTGGAAATGGTCCTCCTCGGTCAGAACCGAAAGGCAGGTGGCGCCGCCCGCGGCGTAGGCCCGGGCCAGGGCCGCCGGCTCGAAATCGGCGCGAATAAGCCCCTGGCTCGGCGAGGCCCGCTTGATCTCGGCGATCAGCGCCAGCCTGCCCTGGTCGACCTCGGCCTGGAGCGCCCGGCAAAAGCCGCGCGGCGGCTCGTCGGGAAGCCGCCTCTCGAGCTCGGCGAGCGGCAGCTCGGCGCGCCGCCTCTCGACCGCGGCGCGCTTGATCGCGCAGATCCGGGCGAGCATCTCACTCACCGGCGGGCTTCCGATTGGTGATCGCGACCAGGGCAGCGAGCACCGCCTTGGCGGCGCCGCTGTTGATCGCCTCGGCGGCGCGCGCAACGCCCGCCTTCATGTCCGCCGTCTGTCCGGCGACCACCAGGGCGGCCGCGCTGTTGAGCACCACGATGTCGCGGTAGGGGCCGCGGATCCCGTCCAGCAGGGCATGCAGGGCGGCGGCGTTCGTCTCGGCATCGGCGCCGCGCAGATCCTCCGGGCACGCCCGGGCGATCCCGACCTGCTCGGGCGCGATCTCGAAGGTCGTGACCCGACCGTTACGCAGCTCGGCAACGTGCGACGGCCCGGTGGTCGTGATCTCGTCCAGGCCATCCGAGCCGTGCACCACCCAGGCGCGCTCCGCCCCGAGCCGGCCCAGGACATGGGCGATCGGCTCGACCCATTGCCTGGCGAACACGCCGATCAGCTGGCGGCGCGCCCCGGCCGGGTTGGCGAGCGGCCCGAGCAGATTGAAGATCGTGCGGGTGCCGAGCTCGACCCTGGGCCCGGCGACGTGGCGCATGGCGCCGTGGTGGCGCGGTGCCATCATGAAGCCGATGCCGGCGTCCCGGATCGCCCGCTCGATCAGGCCCACGTCGGCCTCGATGTTGACCCCGAGCGCGGCCAGGATGTCGGCCGAGCCCGCCTGCGACGACAAGGCGCGGTTGCCGTGCTTGGCGACCGGCACGCCACACGCGGCGACCACCAGCGCGCTTGCGGTCGAGACGTTGAAGGTGCCCGAGGCGTCGCCCCCGGTGCCGCAGGTGTCGATCGCGTTCTCGGGGGCTACGACCTTGACCATGCGCTCGCGCAGCGCAAGCGCGCCCCCGGTCAGCTCGTCGACCGTCTCGCCGCGTACCCGCAGCCCGATCAGGAGCCCGCCCATCTGTGCCGGGGTCGCGTCGCCCGACATCATGATCTCGAAGGTGTCGTGCGCCTCGTCGCGCGTCAGCGTGGCGCCCGATGCCACCTTTGCGATCAGCTCCCGGATCCCGCCCGCTCCGCTCATGCCGCGATCCGGATCGGAACGAGGGCCAGGAAGTTGCCGAGCAGCCGGTGGCCGTGCTCGGTCTCGATGCTCTCGGGATGAAACTGCACGCCGAACACGGGCAGCTCCCGATGGGCGAGGCCCATGATCACGCCGTCGGCGGTCCGGGCGGTGACCTCGAGACAGTCCGGCAGGCCGTCGCGCTCGGCGATCAGCGAGTGATAGCGGGTCGCCCGGAACGGGCTCGGCAGGCCCTCGAACAGGCCGCGGCCATCGTGCTCAATCTCCGAGAGCTTGCCGTGCATGACCACCGGCGCGCGCACGACCCGGCCGCCGAACGCCTGGGCGATCGCCTGATGGCCGAGGCACACGCCGAGCACCGGGCAGACCTCGGCGGCGGCGCGCACCAGCTCGAGCGAGATACCGGCGCGGTCGGGATCGCAGGGTCCGGGGGAAATGACGATCGCGTCCGGCCGCATCGCCAGCGCATCTCGGGCGCTCAGCGCGTCGTTGCGCCGGACCACGATCTTGGCGCCGAGCTCGCCCAGATAGTGGTACAGGTTGTAGGTGAAGCTGTCGTAGTTATCGAGCAGGAACAGCATGGCGAACGCAGATGTCCGGGCCGGCGCCGCCGCCGGCGTCTCCGCAACACAAGCTCAGCCCGGCGCGCATCGTCAAGGACAAAGCGCGCCGCCGGGATCGCGGTGGGACCAGCGGAAAGGCTCCCGACCGCCAACCTGCCCAGCGGCGGCCTTGATCTCGCCGGTCGGCGGCTCATGTGGTTTACCTTAGTTGTCCATTAACCGTCAGGCGAGCGTCTCGCGGGCGCTCGCCAAAGCACCGTGGTACCGCCTAGCCGCTTTTTCCGCTGCCCAAAGGGACAATTTGCGTTAGTGTTCCGTTAAAGATACGGGCCGCGGAAGCGGAACCGTCGAGAGTGCCGAGGCCTTGGTTCGTCAGGCTACGCCACGTTTTTGCCCCCGGAGTCGTCCCGTATGGCATCTGGCAGGCTCGGAACGTTGAGGTTCGAACCCGTTCGGGGCACAGAAAGCCTGCCTGCCCGGCCCGGGCAGGGGCCAGCGCGTCCCCAGAACGAGGAGAACGTCCGTCCCGTGCGCGTCATGCGTCGACCGGGTCGCGCGCGCAGGCGCTGGGGGCGCAGGCTTCGCCGTCTCCTCTTCGAGCGACGCTTCGCCACCACCCAGCTGTTGTTCGGCGTCGTCGGCGTGCTGGCCGGGATCTGGTTGCTGTGGCCGCAGGGCGATCTACACGTCCGCCAGCAGCAGGAGCTGTGGCAGCGTAGCCTGCAGAGCACCTCGCTCGGCGAGGCCGACCAGGTCGCGCTCGACAGCCGCCCTTCGAGCGAGGCCGCCCGCACCTCGCGCGACATCGCCCCGGCGCGCGTCCGGAGCGACGGGCTCGCGCCCGCCATCGCCGCCGGGTTGGCGATCTCGGCCAAGGAGCAGGTGGCGGGCTCGAGCGCGCTGGCCGAGGCCTCGCCCCAGCGGACCCGTGCGGAGCGCGTGGCGGCCGCCACGCCGGAGGTCAACCTGCCGGATGGCGCGCTGCCGGAGGTCGGCGCGACGTCTCAGATCGAGAAACTTCAGACCCCGCCCGCGGCGCTCGCCATGGAGCTGCCCGATCGCCTCAAGCCTCTGGAGCCGGCTTTCGCCAAGGCGCCCGAGATCGAGCTTGAACCCAAGCCGCGCACCGAGCTCGCGGCGCTCCCGGTGCTGCGTCCGCACGCTTTGCCCCTGGCACGGGACCGCACGCCGACCTGGCTGCGCAACGCCGTCCCGCACCCGCTGCTCGACGATCGCCCGGCGATCGCCGTGGTGCTCGACGATCTAGGCATGAACCGGGCCAACACGGCTGCGATCAACCAGCTCGAGGGGCCGCTCACGCTCGCCTTCCTGCCCTACGCCGGGGCGCTCGAGCGGCAGACCGCGGCGGCGCGCGCCGCCGGCCACGAGCTGCTGGTGCACGTGCCCATGGAGCCGACCGGCAAGGAATGGCCCGGCCCTGGCGCGCTGGTCAGCTCGCTCGACGACCAGGAGATCCTGCGCCGGCTGCGCACCCAGCTGGGGAGCTTCGAGGGCTTCGTCGGCATCAACAACCACATGGGATCGCGGCTCACCGCCGACCGCGAGCGCATGGGGCTGGTCATGGCCGAGCTGCGCCGGCACGGGCTCCTGTTCCTGGACTCGCGCACCAGCGGCGGCTCGGTCGCCGCGGCCGAGGCGCAACGCCAAGGCGTGCCCCATGCGGTGCGGGACGTGTTCCTCGACAACGACCTCGACGCCCCGTACATCGATCGCCGTCTGGCGGAGGTCGAGCGGATCGCCCGGCGTCACGGCATGGCCACCGCCATCGGTCACCCGCACAAGGCGACTCTCGCGGCGCTGCGCCGCTGGCTGCCGACGCTCGAGGCCAAAGGCTTCGCGCTGGTGCCGATCAGCACGATCGTGGCACGCCACGCCTGCGCCGACAGGCCGGTGGCCGACTTCTGCGGCAGCCTGCATCTCGCCGCCCGCGAGGTCGAGCCGGGGGGCCCGGAGAAGGCTGCGACGCCGGCACGGTTCGAGCGCCACTGATCCGGCCATCGCGCCGACCGAGCGCGGTGGGGGCGAGCCTGAACGCGTGACAGGCGCGGCCGGTCGGGTAGGATCGGGCCATGATCCTCGTCGGTCAGTACGACTCGCCCTATGTGCGCCGGGTGGCGGTGTCTCTCCGCGTGCTAGGCTTCGAGTACGAGCACGACACCCGGTCGGTGTTCGTCGATTTCGACGCGATCCGCGAGATCAATCCGCTCGGCCTCATCCCCTCGCTGGTGCTCCCCGACGGCGAGGCGCTGATCGACTCGGGGGCGATCCTGGACTGGCTCGATCAGACCGTCGGCGCCGGGCGGGCGCTGGTTCCGCCTGCCGGGCCTAATCGGCGCTGCGCGCTCCGCCTGATCGCGCTCGCCACCGGCGCCATCGATAAGGTCGGAGCCGCTGCCTACGAGCGCATCATCCGGCCGGCCGCGTTCCGCTGGCCGGAGTGGACCCTGCGCTGCCGGACGCAAGGAGCTGGCGCGATCGCCGCGCTCGGGGCGCAGTCATGGCCGGACGGCGCGCCCCTCGATCAGGCGCAGATCACGACCGCCTGCATGATCCGCTACGTGCGGATGGCCGATCCCGAGCTCCTGCCGCCCGGCCGCCATCCCACCCTCGATGCCCTCTCGGAGCGTTGCGAGTCGCTCTCCGAATTCCGGGCGACCTGGCCCGCCGACTACGTGCTGCCCAGGAGCGACTGAGGAATCACTGGCGGGCACGGGCGAAGCGCACCGCCTCCTCGGCGGCGCGGATCAGGGCGCGGGCCTTGTTGCAGCTCTCCTGATACTCGGCCTCGGGATCGCTGTCGGCAACCACCCCGCCGCCGGCCTGGACGAACACCTGCCGGTCCTTGACCAGGGCGGTGCGCAGGGCGATGCAGGTGTCCATACTGCCGTCGGCGCCGAAATAGCCGGCCGCGCCGGCATAGAAGCTTCGCCGCTCGGGCTCGAGCTCGTCGATGATCTCCATCGCCCGCACCTTGGGGGCGCCGCTCACCGTGCCGGCCGGGAAGCCGCCGATCAGCGCGTCCAGGGCGTCGGCGTCCGGCCGGATCTCGCCTTCCACGTTCGAGACGATGTGCATGACGTGGCTGTAGTACTCCACGACCATCTTCTCGGTGACGCGCACGGTGCCGACCTTGGCGACCCGGCCGACGTCGTTGCGGCCGAGGTCGAGCAGCATGAGGTGCTCGGCCAGCTCCTTGGGATCGCCGAGCAGGTCGGCCGCCAGCGCGGCGTCCTCGGTACGATCGGCACCGCGCCGCCGGGTGCCGGCGAGCGGCCGCACCGTCACGGTCGATTCGCGCAGCCGGACGAGGATCTCCGGGCTCGAGCCGACCAGCGCGAAGCCGTCGAAATCGAGGAAGAACAGGAACGGCGACGGATTGAGCCGGCGCAGCGCCCGGTAGAGCGCGAACGGCGGCAGCTCGAACGGCAAGGTGAACCGCTGCGAGGGCACCACCTGGAAGATGTCGCCGGCGCGGATGTACTCCTTCGAGTGCTCGACCATCTCGTGATAGCGCTCGCGGGTGACGTTGGAGCGCGCCTCGGGCGTAGTCCCCGGCCCGCGGTCCAGCGGGCGATGCGGCAACGCGCGGTCGAAGTCGGCGACCACGTCGGCCAGGCGCTCGCAGGCGAGGTCGTAGGCCGAGCGAGCCGCAAGCCCGGCCGAAGGCCAGACCGGCGTGACGATCGTCACCTGATCGGCGATATTGTCGAAAACCGCGACCACCGTCGGGCGCATGAACACCGCATCCGGGATGCCGAGCGTGTCCGGATTGGCGTCCGGCAGACGCTCCATCAGCCGCACCGCATCGTAGCCCATGTAGCCGAACAGGCCGGCGGCGATCGGCGGCAGGCCGTCGGGCATGGTGATCCGTGAGGCGTGGATCAGCGCCCGCAAGTCGGCGAGCGCATCGTCCGACGACGGCTCGAAGGCGGCGAGGTCATGGCGGGCGCTGCGGTTGATCTCGGCCCGGTTGCCGGAGCAGCGCCAGATCAGATCGGGCTTGAGGCCGATCGCCGAATAGCGGCCGCGCACCGCACCGCCCTCGACCGATTCGAGCAGGAAGCTGTAGGGCCGGCCTTCCGCCAGCTTGAGCATCGCCGAGACCGGCGTCTCCAGGTCGGCGACCAGCGAGGTCCAGACCACCTGGGGGTGTCCGGCCTCGTAGCTCGCGACGAACTCGGCCAGCTCCGGGCGCGGCGGCATGGCCGCTCAGAACCCGTCCTGGCCGATCACGCGATTGAGCGCCGCGGCGTGGATCTCGACCGGATAGTCCTCGCGCAGCTTGGCTTCGAGCTGGGCCAGCACGTCGCCCTGCATGTCGGTCCGAAGCTCGGCCCGCAGCTGCTCGACGGCGTCGGGGTCGGCCACCGGATCGGCGGCGATCACCTCGTCGAGGGCGACCAGAGCGGAGCCGTCGCCGGCGGGCACCACCTCGTCCGCGACCTTGCCCGGTTCGGCCGCGAACAGCGCCCGGACCAGCGCCCGGTCGATGCCCTGGCCGGCGCCCTCGCCGATGCGCTTGACCGGGCCGATCGGCTGGACCGAGACGCCCTGCTCGCCCGCCAGCTGGTCGAGCGATGCGCTTTCCTGCGCCCGTCCGAGCAGCGCCTCGGCGCGCTCGCGGGCGAGCTGCTGACGCTGCTCGGCGCGCCACGCCTCGGCCACCTCGTCCCTCGCCTCGTCGAGCGACTTGACCTGCTGCGGCGTGATCTCGTCCACCTGGACGACGAAGTAGCTGCCGGTGGCGGTCTCCTCGAGCAGGCTGGTCTCGCCGGCCGGGGTCTCGAACACCACG
>Ga0299913_10003583_pt1 | contig 12749 bp, 11 predicted proteins | sample RVTome_9_FD_201360 | JGI IMG/M metagenome (GOLD analysis project Ga0299913, IMG submission 201360) | Soil microbial communities from uranium-contaminated site in the Upper Colorado River Basin, Wyoming, United States - RVT155D38 (version 2) ... | reverse complement strand
TCTCGGCCCGCTGCTTGAGCCCGAGCACCCGGTCGTTGGCCTCGCCACGGAACGGCGGCCAGACCGAGGAGAGGATGCCGCTGAGCAGCAGCACGATGGCGACCACCGCGCGGACGACCGGGAACACCCGGCGCACCGCCGGCCCCAGCTTCGGGCCCTTGCGGCGCACGCCGCCGCGCCCCGGCCTCGAGCCCGCCTCGTGCACCTTCGGTTTGCGCCGCGGGATCAGCCGCTTCCACCATGGCCGGCGGACGACCTCCGCCTCGGCGAGCGAGTCGCCGCAGCGGCTGCAGAACCTGCGGATCGGCGGGTTGCCCTCGCCGCAGTCGCCGCACACCAGGTCGCCCGGTTCGAGCCGCCTGGTCGGCGGGCGGCGCTCGAGCGTCAGCGGTGGCCTCGTGCTGGCCTCGGTAGGTGGCAGCGCCTCCGGTTCGATCTTGTGGCCGGCCGGCTCGATCCTTTGGCCGGCCGCCGGCTCGACCGGCGCCACCAGCGCGGCCGCCTGCTTCGGCGGCAACGCCAGCGGGGTGCCGGCCGGCAATGCAGCGTTCGCAATGGGTGCGGCGGTCGCCACCGGTGCGGCGGTCACCACCCCACCCAGGCCATTGGCCGCTGCACCACCGGCTCCACTGGCCGCACCGGGAGCCGGCGGGCCGGGCGGACCAGGGGGCGGGGGTCCAGGAGGACCGGGCGGCGGGGGCGCGGCCGCGCCGGGAGCCGGCGGGCCGGGAGGGCCGGGCGGCGGTGGACCGGGGGGACCAGCGGGCGGGGCGGCACCGGGGGGACCGGGCGGGCCGGGGGGCTTGGGCGACGAGCTGCCGAAGTTGCCGAAGCCGCTGAGCTTGGACGAGCTCGGCGGGCCGGCGGAACCTGGGGGGCCGGCGGAAGCGGGTGGGCCGGAGGACGCTGGGGGGCCGAAGGAGCCGGAGGGTCTGGACGAGCCAGGGCCGGCGGAGGCGCTGGCCGCTGGTTCCCGGCTGCCGACGTCCAGGTAGAGCAGGGACTGCAGGTTGGCCAGCAGCCCGCGCCTGCGGGCGGGAGGAGCAGGCTCCTCGGCGGCTGGCACCGGAACCGGCACGGGCTTGACGCGCTCGCCCGTCCACTCCAGGAAGCTGCCGCACGAGCCGCAGAACGTGTCCCGCTCGCCGTTGTGTGCGCCGCACTGCTTGCAGACCATCATGACTGAACCACCTCCACCGCATGCATCACGTGAGCCGGCTTGCTCGCCCTGACCACCGCGTCCACCAGCGGCTCGAGCCCGGCGGCTGAGGAGCCGGCGACGCGGATCGCGAGCCGCGGCGTGTCCTCGCCAGGCAGCTCCGCGTCCGGCGTGGTGGACACCGCGACCCCGCCGCTGTCGGCGATCTCCACCCGCCCGCCGGTAATCAGCTCCAGGTGCGCGCGCAGCCCGGCCGGGGTGCCGCGCAGCCGGTACAGCCGCACCGCCTGCGCCACGGCCAGCCGCATGCGCGACTCGTCGGAGTCCCCGAACGTCACCTCCAGGCCGACCCAGTTGCCGAGCCAGTCGAGGAAGTCCGCCGGCGCCAGCAGCGGGTCCACATAGGACGTCAAACAGTCCAATGTGGACACCACGGGCGCGAGCACGTCGTCCAGCCCGGAGGTGAACCGCATCAGGAACTCGTCGTCGGACTGGTAGATCGACGGCAGCATCGAGCCGAGCGGCACGGCGACCGGCAGCCCGTCCACACCGGCCCTCACCGCGGCACCACCCGCACCTGGTGGCCGAACGAGAACACCAGCGCGTTGGGCGGCAGCTCCAGCCGCGACGTCTCCGCGCCGCGCTCGCCCGTCACCGGGTTGGCCCCGTAGAGCCGCACGTCCTCGACGGCCTCCACACCGCAGACCCGTTGCAGCACACCGAAGACGTCGCCGGCGTGCACCGGCCGGCCGAACTCCCAGCCGCCGCCGGGCCCACCAGAGACGGGGTCCCCGCCGGTGACGGGGTCCAGGAACGCGTACAGCGCCTCGACGGCCTCGCGCTGCACGCGCGCCGGATCCACCCGCGGGCGGCCGACCGCGGTGGCCACCACCGTCACCCCGCGGTAGAGCGGCGGCTCGACCACCACCCGCGCGCCAAGCAGCCGCACCTCGTCCAGCCGCTGGCCGATGCGGTCGAGCACCGAGCGGTCGGGCACCAGGTCGGGGAACGAGAGCCGGCCGTCGGTGCGGGCGGCGGCCGGCACCACGAGCACCCGGACGGACCCCGCGTCCACGCCCTCCTCGCCTGCGGTCAGGCAGCGCACCCGCACCACCTCCGGCGCGGTCTCCCGCGCGATGGCCTCGTAGTCCTCGGCCGTCACCGCCCTCGAACGGGTGCGCAGCATGATCGGCGCCCGCTGCCTTGCCTGCGCCAGCGTCTCGCCGTCCACGCCACCCTGCGCGCGGCGCCGGTTCTCCACGGCCGCCACGAACGGGATGGACGACTTGAGCGTGCGGATCGCGCCCCTGCCCACGTTGCCGGCCGCGCCGCCACCCACCGTGTACCGCCGCAGCCGGATCGCCGCGTCCTTGGGAGGCACGGCGCCGTGCTGGCGCATCCGGCCGTCCGGCTCGCGCACCGCCGGCCCGAAGAGCACCACGCCGGCGGCGGCGTCCAGCACGAAGTGCTCGTCGCCAGGACCGCTGTCCGCGAAGTGCTCGACCTGCGACCACTGCACCCAGCCGTCCTCGCCGGAGACGTCCAGCACCGCCCCACCGGCACCGCCCAGCACGGGCGAGCGCAGCACCCGGAACGACTGCCCCGCGACGCCTTCCGACACCCCGAGCGGCTCGTTCTGCACGACCTCGGCGTGCACGGCGTCCACGGTTCCGCCGGCCGTCCCCGCGGCCAGCCCGTGCACGGTCGGCGAGCTCGTGTACCCGGGCTGCCCCGGCTCGCAGGCCACCACCCGCGCGCGCAGCCAGCCGGCGCGCGTGCCGTCGAGCACCATCGGCGTGTGCGACGGCGGCACGTGCACCACCAGCGGGCCGGACCGGTTCAGCCCGCCGGTCTCGTCGCCGGAGACCTCGCACTCGACCCAGCCGTCGGGCGTCAGCGCCTCCCACACCAGCGGCGGCTGCCGCGGGTCGACGCCGACGCCCTCGACGGCGCCGCGGAAGTCCACCCGCACCGCGCAGCGCGGCACCGCGGCCGACAGGCCGAGGCACAGCACGTCGTCCACCTCGGGCACGGCGGCGAAGGCGGGGAACGGTTCGCCGCGCGCCCAGCGCACCGCCACGTCCTGCAGAGCGCCGGCGGACGACCCGGTGCGCACCTCGGTCAGCGTGCACGGCACGAGCTGCAGCTCGTCCATGGTGCTGAACACCACCGGCTCGGCAAGCTCGTTGCGCAGCGTGGCCACCGCGGTGCTGGCGGGGACGGTCTGCGGCGCGACCGCGGGCGCCGACAGCCAGAACGTCACGGGGGCCGCGGCGGGCGTCGGGGGCAGCAGCCGCAGCCCGATCAGCTCCAGGAACTTCACGTACAGCCGGTCGGGCACCCGGTTCAGCCGGTACAGCAGCTGGTCGGTCATGAACGCGAAGGTCTCGATCAGCGTCACACCTGGGTCGGACACGTTGTGGTCCGTCCACTCGGGACACTTGCGCATCACCATGCGCTTGGCGTCGTCCACCAGGTCCTGGAAGCGGCGGTCGTCGAGGTTGGGCGCTGGCAGGGCCATCAGTAGTCACTCCCGTCCTCGGGGATCGTGTAGAACGGAAAGACCAGGTTGCGGCGGTCGTTGGTGCCCTTGGGCGTGTACGCGATGTCGATGTAGAGCAGCGTCTGGTCGTCCGGGTCCGGCTTGACGTCGACGGCCCGCACGTCGACCCGCGGCTCCCAGCGCAGCAGCGCGGTGCGCACCTCCCGGGCCAGCTCGGCGGCGGTGCCAGGGTCGGCGCTGCGGAAGACGAAGTCGCGCAGCCGGCTGCCGAAGTCCGGGCGCATCGGCCGCTCGCCGGGGTAGGTGGCGAGGATCAGCCGCATCGCCTGCACCAGCTCGGTGTCGCCGCGCACGAGCGCGACGCCGCCGCGGCTGTCGACGCCGGCCGGGAACGCCCATCCCGCGCCGATGAAGTCCGTCATCGCGCCTTCCTTCCGTCGTGGGGGCGTCCCCGCCCGCCGGCCGCCGCGCCACGTGGGCGTCCCGCGCTCCGTCTGGCGAGCACTGGGACGCCCAGGTGCCGGTCGGCCATGGGGGTGGGTCCTTTCGTTGGTGGGTCAGTTGAGTTTGATCTGCATGCCGTTGATCTCGACGTTGCCGGTCTGGCTCTGGATCTTGACGCCGGTCTGGCCCTTGAGGCTGAGCTCGCCGCCGGCCTCGACGCTCACCGAGCCGCCGGTGCCCGTCTTGATCTCGACGTTGCCGGCGTTGCCGCACTCGATGCGGATCGTGCCGCTCGTCGCGCCGCCCGGCGCCGGCGTCGGGTCGCACCTGATGACGAGCTCGCCACCGACCTTGTCGATCGACAGCGCGACCGAGCCGTCCGTCGCGCCGAGCACCACCTCCGACGCCGTCGGACGGCCGCCGGGCTGCGGTGGCGCCGGCATCAGCTCGTCGTGGAACACCAGGCCGTTCCCGGTCGGGGTGGAGAAGCCGCGCCGCACCACGGTTGCCGCCGCCCCCGAGGCGAGCACCGGGTCGTCGCCCAGGCCGAACTCGGTGTTGTCGTTGAGCAGCCCGCCGAGCACGTACGGTCGCCGCGGGTCGCCGTGCTCGAAGCCGACGAGCACCTCGGACGTCACGTCCGGCACGAAGATCGCGCCCGCGGACTTGCCAGCGCCGAACTGCACCACGCGCGCCCAGCCCGACTCGTACGCCGGCGCGAGCCACGGCAGCGCGACCTTCACCCGGCCCTTGCCGTCCGGGTCGTTGACGTTCGTGACGACGCCGCACACCAGGCCGGGGATACGCGGCGGCAGGCCCTGCGTGCCGCCGAGCGAGGACAGCCCGAGCAGCGACCGCTCGTGCCGGCCGCTGACGTAGAACCGCACGTGGTAGCCGCCCTCGGACTCGTCGAAGACGTGCTTGGCGTTGCTCACCGTCCACGAGCCGGCGAAGCGGGCCGGCACGCCGGCGATGTTCACCTGCTTGCCGGCCTGCACGTCGGGATTGCCGACCGCGTAGCCCTCGGCCTCGGCGAAGCTCGACGCGATGTGCTCGGAGAGCCCGGCGGCCATCTCCTCGGCCGCCGCGGTGGCGTTGGAGCCCTCCGCGAGCGGGTAGCCGGCGACCACGTAGGCGGTGTCGTCGGGCGCCTGCCCGAAGTCCGGCATGCCGGGCAGCGACGGCAGCTGCGGCACCGGGAGCTGCAGCGCGCCGTTGAACCGGCCGGCAAGCGCCGCGGGCTCCTGGCCGTCGATCGTCGCGGTGCCGGTGGTGGCGTCCTCCTTCGCGGTGACGACGGACGCCGCGCACGGGTCCCACACCCGCACCTCGACCTTGGGCGTCAGGTTGGCCGCGGTGATCCTGGGCAGGAACTCCAGCAGGTTGTCCTTGAACGTCAGGGTGGGCGGCCCGGCGCCGAGCGCGCCTGCGACGGCGCCCGCGGCCGCGCCGGCCAGCCCGCCGAGGCCGCCTTCCGGACGGCCGGAGGGCTTGCGGAAGAAGAACTCCCCGCCGGCGACGCCGGTCTCGTAGCCGAGCTCGCGGGCCCGGTGCTTGAGGAAGCTCCAGTCGGTCTGCGCGATCTGGCCGAGGTGCTCGTGCGTGGTCCTGGTGTCGTCGATCGTGCCGATGTCCAGGCCGGCGTCGCCCGCGATCTGCCGCGCCACGTCGGCGTCGGTCATGTTGAGGAACGTCCTCGTGCGCGGCGCGCGCTGCAGGCGGTGCGCCTTCTCGTACCCGCGGACCACGGTGTAGACGTGCAGCTGCGCGCACACCGCCTCGATCGCCGTGATCTCGCCCTTGATCAGCGGCTTCGCCTCGGCGGAGTCCGGCGCGCCGCCGAAGATCTCGACCAGGCCGCCGATGTCGATGCCGGCGGTGGTGGCGAGCGTGCACTCCTCGTCGAGGAACGTCAGCTCGAACATGTCCGGCAGCTGCAGGTGGGTGTCCACCACGACGCGGACGAGGTGCGGCTCGACGTCCGGGCGCAGCGGCATCATGTTCAGCTTCACGCTGGCCCGCACGGTCGCCGTGCCACCAGCCAGGAAGTCCGTGAGGCTCATACGCGCCACACCCCCCGCCCGCCTCGGGGCGACTCGCATCCGTATCGACGTTCTGGGGCGCCGACAACGTCGATACGGATGCGAGTCGACGTCGTCACGTCGCCACCTCGCCGGGATTGGGGAGGTAGACGGCTTGGCCGGGGCGGAGGCGGGTGGGATCGTCGATGCCGTTGGCCTCGGCGACGGCGCGCCAGCGGTTGGGGCTGCCGTAGTTGGCGGTGGCGATCGACTGCAGGCTGTCGCCCGTGGACACCACGTGCTGCCGCCGGCCGGGGAGGCCACCCGAGGTCGGATTGGTGGACAGGATGGCCAGCAGGCTCGGCTGCTCCCGCATGCCGATGCTGACCTTGGCGCGGATCGGCTCCCCGGACTCGGTGAACCGGACGTAGTTGACGTCCGCGTTGGTGAGGCACACCTCGTAGACCAGCGGCCCCCACGTGAAGATCAGCGTCGGCAGCTTCGCCGCCAGGTTCATCGCGCCGCCGGTGGCGGCCGAGGCCACCATGCCGATCGCCGCGCCGAGCAGGCCGCCGCCCGGTGAGAGCCAGTTCAGCAGCTGGTCGCAGTCGCTCTTGATGCCGCTGCCGCGGAACCAGATGTTGTTGATCGTGATGGTGGACGCGGTGGCGCGCCGGAAGATCGAGCCGGACGCGCCGGCCGGCGAGCCGGTGTTGCCGCTCGCGCTCGGCCGGTTGACGGTGTCGGCCCGCCGGGAGATCCGGATCTGCTCCGGGTTGAACTTGAAGCTCACCGCGCCCGGAGCGGAGATCGTCTTGCTCACCAGGGTTGCCTGCATGCCCGTCCCCTCCTCACAGGAAGCCCTCGTGGGCCAGGTCGAGGGTCTCGATCGCGACCCCGCCCGCCTTCGAGTCCAGGTCGGGGCCGCGCCACTTGAGCGGGTACACGTTGCGCAGGCTCCACGTCATGACCGCGTCCTGGTGCGAGTCCAGCAGCGTGATCTGCGCGGTGTGGTTGCGGTAGCCGCCGTCCGAGCTGTCGGAGTACCACTCCTGGACCACCCGCTGCAGCCAGCCCTGCACCATCGCCGAGTCGGTCGCGTTCATCGCCCTGGTCAGCGTGATCGGCGAGTACTGCACGCGGTCCGGCATGATCGTCACGGAGTCGTAGGCGCCGCCCTCCCTGAGCAGCTCCTGCTTGAAGTCGATGAGCAGCCCGCGGCAGGTCGCCCAGCCACCGATGTCGACGCCCTGCACCACCACCCGGAACCGGGTGGCGAGGCCGAGCTTGGTCCCGTCCGCGATCGGCATCTCAGTCGTCCAGGAACCCGTTGTGCACGAACTCGAGCGTCTCGGCGGCGACCGCGCTCGCCGTGGAGTCGAAGCTGGTGATCGACCACTTGGTCGGCAGCACCCGGCGCAGGTTCCAGGTGTTGACCTCCTCGTTGGCCGAGTCCTTCAGGATGATCGCCGCGGTGATCGCCTGGTGCTTGAAGGAGTTCTTCGACAGCCAGTCGCGCACCTTGGGGGTGTCCTCCTTGGACGCCGCCCGCCGCGCCCTGATCCGGGAGAACGTTGGCTTGCCGAGCGCGTAGTACAGCTCGTTGCCCTGGTCGCCCGGGCGGTAGTCGCAGACGTCCCACGTGACGTCGAGACCCTCGAACCAGGCCCAGCTGCCGAGCGGCACCGAACCCTCCACGATGAGCTCGAACCGGTTGACCAGGCCGAGTTTCGAGCTGTCGCTGATCGCCATGATCCGCTCCTCTCGGAAGTTGCTGTTCGGAAGTCGCTGTCGGAGTCGCTATCGGAAGTCGCTGAGCAGGCCGGCCCGCTCACGGTCGACGAGCAGTTCGAATCGCAGCCGGCTGCGCAGCCGGTCGTAGAGCCGCACGGCGAGCTCGTCGAGGTCCAGCCGGTCGGGTTCGATGAGCGCGTCGTGGTGGTCCGCGGAGCCGGTCGGGTGGGTGGCGCCGGTGCTTGTGCCGCTTGTGCCGCTTGTGCCTGCGCCGGTTGTGCTGGCGCCTGCCGGCTGGTCCGGTAGGTGCCGGATCTCCCGCTCCTGCTCGGCCGTCAGGTCGAACAGGCCGCCGCCGACCAGGTCGACCATGCCGAGCGCGAGCTCGCCGCCGAGCTGGTCGAAGTCGCGGATCCGGCCGTCGTCCTGGCCCTGCCGGCCGGCGGTCGAGCTGCCGTGGCCGGTGGCCGTACCCCCGTGGGGGGTGCGGGAGGCACCTGAAATGCCCCCACCGCCCCCGCGGCCCTCCGCGCCGTGCCGCTCGCTGTCCAGCTGCTGCTCGACCAGCTCCAGCTCGGGCGCGCGCAGCTCGTGCAGCGGATCCATGCCCTGCCGCCGCCGCTCGGTGTTGATCTCGTCGAGCAGCTGGTTGCGGAGCTGGGTGCGGCGCGCATCGCGGTCGAAGCCGCCGTCGGGCAGCGCGGCGCCGTCGATTCCCCACTCGTCCAGCACGATGCCGCCGAAGGAGCCGGCGAAGGCGCTGCCCAGCTCGGACGCGTTGCGCGGGCTGGCCGCGTCGTGCTGCTGGGTCCAGCTGTTGTCGGGCAGCCGGACACCGCCGACCAGCGGCTCGCTGTCGGCGCCGCCACCCGACGAGCTGCCGGTGGTACCGCCCGTGCTCGCCGGCGCCGGGGCCGTTGCCGGGGTCGGCGTGGTGGCCGGCCGCCGCGGGGTGGTGGGCGCCGCGGCCGTTGCCGGCGGCTGCGGTGGTGCGGTCGTGGTCGCCGCGCTGCGCGGCGAGCGCTGGACCCGCGGGTGGATCATCGGCAGGTCGGGCGCGTGCTCCTGCCGGGGACGCAAGGGCGGAGCGCCGATCGCCCCGTGGCTGGCCCACTCCTCGTGCGCGGTGGCGTCGGCCTCCAGCTGCTGGCCGTGCGCGGTCTGCTCGTCGGGCAGCGAGCTGCCGAGCTTGCGCTGCTGCACGACGTGGGCCAGCTCGTGCGCGAGCAGGGCGCGCGCGGTCGGCCCGGTGAGCGGCCCCGCCTCGGCCGGCAGGAACACCTCGCCGGCGCTGGTGAACGCGCTCGCGTCGATCGCCCGGGCCTGCTCGCTCGCCTCCCGCCCGCGGTGCACCGGCACGTTCGACACGTCCTCGCCGTGCGCCGAGCGGAACGCCGTCACCAGCTCCTGCGGCACGGGTTCGATCTGCTGGGTTGGCTCGACCTGCTGGGTTGGCTCGACCTGCGGCTCCGGTTGTGCCTCCGGCTGAGGCGGTGCCTCCGGCTCGCCCGCCGCTTCCGGCAGCGGCGCGCCGAGCCCGATCCGCCGGGCCCCGCCAACCCTGCGCCCGCTCGGCACCCGCCGCCCCGGCGGCTTCGGCCGTGCCGGGAACGCCTGCGCCGACGCCGGATGCGACGACAGCGGCGATGGCGATGGCGACGATGCCGATGGCGTAGTCGATGACGATGACGACGACGACGATGCCGATGGCGTAGTCGATGACGGCGACGGCGACGGCGACGGCGACGAGAACGACGACGGCAGCAGCGACGACGAGAACGACGCGAAGGGCGACTGCGGGGGCGACGAGAACGGCGACGAGGTGGACGGCGACGGCAGCGCGAAGGCCGCGAGCGGGTCGTCGGTCACCATGGTCTGAGCCGCGCGCAACCAGCCCGGTGCGCGGTGGGGCTGCGCCGGTTCGCGCGGCTCGCCGACGTACTCGTCGACGGCGGACAGCAGTGGTCGAGCCGCACTGGGCTGCGGCAGCACCGCACGCGCCGCCGGAGCCACCGCCGGCAGCCCAGCGGCCTCGACCTCCCCTGCCGCCTCCACCCCGACGCGCCCGCCGGCGCCCAGAACCCCAGCCGGCCCGCTCCCCGCGGCGCCGCCGTCGCCCAGATCCTCGAGCCGTTCACTCACCGCGGTGGACTCGTCGGCAGCCGAGCGTCCCCGCCGCGGCCGCAGCACCGGCCACCGCAACGCCGACGGCCGGTGCACGGGCACCGCCGGCGAAACGGCCGGCCCGTCTGCGGCCCTTGGCGGCGGCGGCGGGTCGGCGGCCGGCTGGACCACGCCGAGGCCGACGACCAGCCCGACGGGGCGGTCTTCGCGCGCGGGTGGTGGCGGCACGCGAAACACCGGGCGGGTGAGGGTGACGTCGGGCAGCCGCGCGGGGATCAGCACGGGCGCGGCCAGCGCGGCGGTCGGCTGAAGTGCCGGCAGAGACCGCCAGGCCGGCCGCACCCTGGGCACCCCAGGCACCGGCCCTGCGGGTGCATGGTCCACCTCGCCGACTGGCCATGTGGATGGATGGGCCACCGCGCCGGTCGGGCCGGGTGAATGGGCCATGGATCCGACGGCGGGAGCGGGCGGTTCCCCGGCCGCTCCGGCGGGCCGTTCCCCGGCGCGTCCGAACGCCGTGCCGAGGCGGCCGAGCCAGCCGCGGGCGCCGAGCGACCAAGGCATCGAAGCTCACCACCCCTCGGCGGTCTGGGTGTGGATCTGCCCGATCTCGTGGATCACCCGGTGGCGGCTCGGATGGTCCAGGTCCAAGATCGAGTCAAGCGACCAGTGCAGGTAGTACGCGACGTATGTGAGCTCCTGCCACAACTGGTCCGTCGCGTACGTCACGATCCCCCCGGGGCATCAGCCGCGATGTCCACGGCGAAGGAGTGCCCGCACGACGGGCAGTCCACGGCCACGTCGGTGCGGCCTTCCTGGTTGATCCGGCGGTAGAGGTCCTGCAGGAAAGCGAGGTCGGAGGCAAACAGGTTCTCCACCACGAACGTGTCCACGGCGGACAGCCGGCCGAGGCGGGTGACGGTTCGCTCCAGCAGCAGCACGGTCAGGTATGCGGGGTTCTGCCGCACCCTGGCGTCCGTCTGCGGGGCGAGTTCGTCGCGCGCGGTGGCCAGGCGCATCACGCCCTCGCGGTGCGTCACGCCGTTCTCGTCCACGTAGCCCCGCGGCAGCACGAACGGGTACTCCGTCCGCAGACCGGCCTCCGGCACGACAGCGGCGGTCATGGCGCCACTCGCTGCAGGCTCTCGCAGACGATGGTGACCTTCTCCATCAGCACCTCGGAGGCGCCGGCCTTCAGGGCACCGATCTCGATCTTGGACGGCCACGCGTTCTCCAGGTGGTAGCGCGCGACCGGCTTGCCGTCGGTGTTGTACATGACGAGCGAGGCGCTCTTGCGGGCCGCGACGAGGTCGCCGTCGAGCACTGCCTGGTGCCAGGCCCACAGCTCGAGGCCGGCGTTCTTGCCGCGGGAAAGGACGATCGTCGGCGGCAGCTTGGTGCCCGGCAGCTTCTTGAAGACGACCTCCTTGTCGGTGGACTCCAGGAAATCCACCGGCTTGACCTCGGTCGTGATGCCGGTCAGCTCGGAGAACGAGGCGATCTCGTAGCCGTCGATCGTGACGGAGAAGCGCGCGGCGGTCAGCGCGTCGTTGGGCTGCTGGGGGCCGAGTCCGATGGCCATTGCGATTGCTCCTTACAATTCGTCGGGGCCTGTTCGTCGAGCCCTATTCGTCGAGCGCAGCGCCGTCGGAGAACTGCGAGATGCGGAAGACGACGAACTCCGCGGGCTTCACCGGCGCGATCCCGATCTCGACGGTGAGGATCCCGGCGTCACGGTTCTCCGGCGGGTTGTTCTCCTCGTCGCACTTGACGAAGAACGCCTCGGCCGGCGTGCGCCCGAACAACGCGCCGTCGCGCCAGACCCGCCGCAGGAACATGGTCACGGTGCGTTTCACCGAGTCCCACAGCTTCGGGTCGTTGGGCTCGAACACCACCCAGTTCGTGCCCGACAGGATGGACTTCTCGACGTAGTTGAACAGCCGCCGGACGTTGAGGTAGCGCCACTCCGGATCGCTGGAGAGGGTCCGCGCACCCCACACCCGGATGCCCTGGCCGGGGAACGCGCGGATGCAGTTCACCGCGACCGGGTTGAGCGTGTCGTGCTCACCCTTGGTGATGTTGAGCTCCAGCGAGAGCACGCCGCGCACCACCTCGTTCGCCGGCGCCTTGTGCACGCCGCGGGTCGAATCGTTGCGCGCCCAGATCCCGGCCAGGTGCCCGCTCGGCGGCACGTGCAGGTGCTTGCCGGCGACCGGGTCGGTGACCTTGATCCACGGCCAGTACAGCGCGGCGTACTTCGAGTCGTAGCCGGCGGTGTTCATCCGCCAGTCCTTGACCTGCTGGGCGCTCAGCCCCCGCGGGGTGTCCAGGATCGCGACGCGGTCGGCCATCAGCTCGCAGTGCGCGATCATCGCCAGCTGCACGGACCTGACGTCCTCTTCGGTGAACACGCCGGCCTTGAACGCGGCCATCACGTCCGGCGCGCACAGCATCGTGACGTTGTCGATCGCCTCCAGGCCGCCGAAGCCGGTGCGGTCTGCGGAGTTGCCGACGTAGTCGTCGGCGCCGGCCTTCGCCGGTGTCATCGGCGCGCCCACCAGCGCCACCTCGCCGGACCGCGGCACGGCGAGCGCCTTGCCCTTGACCTCCTCGGCGGTGATCAGCTTGGACTGCTGCCGCACCACCGTGATCACGTTGTTCGGCCCGCGGCGGGTGGTCACGTTGTCGAACGTCTCGACGGGCTGGCCGCCGCGCTTGACGACGAGCTTGAACGTGTCCTCGCCGGCGCCGTCCTCCGAGGCCG
>Ga0299913_10003582_pt1 | contig 12749 bp, 8 predicted proteins | sample RVTome_9_FD_201360 | JGI IMG/M metagenome (GOLD analysis project Ga0299913, IMG submission 201360) | Soil microbial communities from uranium-contaminated site in the Upper Colorado River Basin, Wyoming, United States - RVT155D38 (version 2) ... | reverse complement strand
ATGGACTGCGGTCTGCGTGAACTCAACCGGTGGACCAACGGCGGCCACAAGTTCTCGCTGGCGCTCAACCTGTCTCCCATGATGCTCGACGACAGCAGCCTCGCGGACCGAATTCTGAACAAGGTCAACGATGCTTCCGTGGATCCTGCGCGACTCACGTTCGAAGTCACGGAAAGCGGGGCAATGGCAGATCCGAGCAAGACAATGGAAATACTGACGCGCATGCGGCTGAAGGGCTTCGAACTCTCCATCGACGATTTCGGTACCGGGTATTCTTCCCTGGTTCAGCTATACGATCTGCCGTTCTCGGAACTCAAGATCGACCGGTCGTTCGTCGCCGACATCGAAAGCCAGGACGATGCAAACGTCATCGTTCGCACGCTCATCGACCTGGCTCACAATCTCTCGCTGCAGGCCTGTGCCGAGGGGGTGGAGACAGAGGCGGAGTGGCGACGGCTTGAAGAATTCGGCTGCGACCGGATGCAGGGATACCTGTTCGGCCGGCCGATGCCGGCCGACGATGTCCCAGCGTGGCTCGAAGCCTGGCCCGATCGCTGCAAGGAGATGTCCCGGACGAGATCGCCGTCCCCGGGCAACGGCGGGCGGAGTGCGTCGGACGGTAGTGGACCCTGACTATCGATCGGGCGCCACCGGCTCGTACTCCACGTCGACGATCTCCAGCACTTCCTCGCCGCCGCTTGCCTGGCGGGTAACCCTGTCACCCGGCTGATGGCCGAGTATGGCCCTGGCTATCGGCGCCGTGAACGACACCAGGCTGGCGCTCTCCCCGGCCTCATCCACACCGACGAGCTTGATGCGGCGCATCCCCCCCTCGTCGTCACCGGCCACCGTCTTCAAAGTCACAGTCGCACCGAATCGCACCGTGGTATCCGGACGCACCGGCGGCGTCACCCTTCGCGCCGTCGCAATGCGCCCCGTCAGGTCACGCAGGCGCTGGTTGACGACTCGAAGCTGCTTTTTTACCTCGGCGGCGTCATCCTCGTCTGCGCGGGAAAGAGCCGCGCGTTCCTCGAGCAATTGCGCACGTTCGTCCTCCAGCAATTTCAGCCCGCGTTCCGTCACATAGTTCGGCACGCCAGGCGGCAGTGGCGGACGCTCCGGCACTATTACCGGCTCGTCGGAAGGCTCGTCTTTGGTGAATGCTTTACTCATCGGTTCTTCCGGTATTCGTTGCCTTGCCATACCATCCTAACGCACCGAGCGCCGCGTTTTTCCGGTTTCGACGCACAATCGCCTGGCGCGTCCCCGAGGCTGGCATAATGCTCGGGCGAAGAACACAGGACTCACTATGTCTGCGACAAAACAGCGCCCCAACCCGACAGCTTCGGGCATCAGCAGGCGCTCCTTCCTGCAATTGTCCGGGTTGGCGGGAAGCCTGCTGCTTTCCCGAGGGTCCGCAGGGACGGCGCGAGACTTCAGCAGCCGGACGCCCGTACGCTATCCCGATGCCGACATCATCCCGCTCGACCCGCGATTCGGGGGCTTGAGGCTCGGCAACGCCGCCATCGAGCGTCTGCATACCGGCAGCCGCTGGGTCGAGGGTCCGGCATGGAACGGCGTGGGCCGGTATCTCGTGTGGAGCGATATCCCCGCTGACGTCCAGCTGCGCTGGCTCGAGGACGACAGCCGGGTCAGCGTATTCAGAAATCCTGCCGGAAACAGCAACGGGAACACTTTCGACTACCACGGCCGCCAGATTTCCTTTGAGCATGGCAGTCGCAGCGTGGTCCGCTACGAATACGACGGGAGCATCACGACGCTCGCCGGCGATTGGCAAGGCAAGCCGCTCAACGCACCGAACGACGGGGTGGTTCATCCGGACGGTTCGATATGGTTCACCGATCCGGGCTACGGGAGCATGTCGGATTACGAGGGCACGCGCCGGCCGCTGGAGCAGAAAGAAGCGGTATACCGGCTCGATCCGGAATCCGGTGACATGAGCGTGGTGACGGATGAAGTCAGCAAGCCGAACGGTCTCTGCTTCTCGCCCGACTACAAGACGCTCTACGTGACCGATACGGGCGTGGAGGCGCCGGCGCCGATTTACCGCTGGGAGATCTCAGGACGGGAACTGCGAAGCCGACGCACGTTCTGCGAAATGGCCTACGACGGCAAGTCGGGCGTAGCCGACGGCATCCGCGCCGACACAGACGGTAACATCTGGGCGAGCGCCGGCTGGGCGGGTGAAGGTTTCGACGGCGTTCATGTTTTCGCGCCGGACGGCAATCGCGTCGGTGTGATACTTCTTCCCGAGATCTGCTCGAACCTTTGTTTTGGCGGCGCGAAGCGGAACCGGCTGTTCATGACGGCGAGCCAGTCGCTCTATTCGGTGTACGTCAATACCCGCGGCGCGCATATCTGCTAAAAGGCCTGCGCAAGTGCCGACGTCAACGAATACTGTGACGACGGAAGCACGCTGTAGGAGCCCGCACTGCGGGCGATTGCGAAGGTGCCAATAGACGCGATGATCGCCCGCGGGGCGGGCTCCTACAGCTTTCTATTCCAGCCGCCTGCCACCGACGATCAAAAGCACGCTGTAGGAGCCCGCACTGCGGGCGATTGCGAAGGTGCCGATAGACGCGGTGATCGCCCGCGGGGCGCGCTCCTACAGCTTTCTATTCCAGCCGCCTGCCACCGACGATCAAAAGCACGCTGTAGGAGCCCGCACTGCGGGCGATTGCGAAGGTGCCGATAGACGCGGTGATCGCCCGCGGGGCGGGCTCCTACAGCCTTCTTCTATTCCGAGGTCGCCGTATGCTTCAACGACGGACGCACGCTCTAGACCGCAACGAGTAAGGCCGGTTCGACATCTCGCCGGTAGATGTCGGCCAGCTTCCGATGCAGCGTTTCAGGCAGAAGTTGCAGACTGCTGACGCTCGCGTTCTCGATAACCTGTTCCGGCCGGCTTGCGCCGGCGATGATCGTCGTCACTGCCGGGTGGTCGAGGATGAAGCGCAGCGCCATTTGCGCCATCGTCATGCCGTCCGGCACGAGGGCCTTCAGTTCCTCCACCAGATTCAACGCGGTCTCGAACGGTATACCTGAGAATGTTTCACCCACGCTGAATGCCTCGCCATGGCGGTTGTAGTGTCGGTGATCGGTTTCGGCGAACTGCTGGTTGCGGGTCATTTTGCCGCTGAGCACGCCGCTGGCCAGCGGCAGTCGTACGATGATGCCGACGTCGTTGGACACTGCGAGCGGGAACAGGTCGTCTATCGCGTTCTGCCGGAAGATGTTGAAGATGATCTGCAAGGACACGAGGTTCGGGCTCCGCAAGGCGATCCTGGCCTCCTCGATCGTTTCGACGCTCGCTCCGAAGAACCTGATCAGGCCGTCTTTCTGGAACTCCTCCATCCAGTCGATGATGTCGCCCGCTTTGAGAATGGCGGGCGGAACGCAATGGAGCTGCACGAGATCTATGCAATCGACGTTGAGCCGGGCCGCCGATCCCTGGATGCTCTTCTTGACATTCTCTTTCGTATAACCGTCCGGATATATCTCCGGAGATCGCCCGACCTTGGTCGTGACAAAGGGTTTTGCCGTGCTGTATTGCAGGAATGCTGCAATGCGCCGTTCGCTCTGGCCGCTGCCGTAGACATCGGCCGTATCCCAGAAGCTGATGCCCTGTTCCTCTGCGGTGCGCAGAATGTCCTCTGCCCGATCGTCCTCCACGGGACCGAAGTCGCCGCCGAGCTGCCAGCATCCCAGTCCGATTTCAGATACCTGAATTCCACTTTTCCCAAGGGCTCTCGTTTTCAACCTCGTAACCTCACGTCTCAGCTCTTTATTTGTCGACCGCGCGCAGATGGTGGACGGCCAGCACGAGAAACATGTAGTTCGTGCCGCCGCCACCCATTACGTACTCCGTCTGCTGCCAGAAGAACGGCCATATCTTCAACTCCGGGAGATCCGGGCGGATCAGAGCCGTGCCGGAAATGACACCCCCAGGGATAAACGACCAGTCCGCCCGGTTTACTCCGTAGGCGACCAGCGCCGATTTCGAGCCGACGCCGGAGGCAAAGGACATCGTGTTCTCGCCGGGATGGAGGCCTAAGATGAAGTTCAGCGCGTTCACGTAAAGGTCAGGAGGGGCGTGTTCCGGCCACGCCTTGCGAAAGAGATACTGCCTGACGCCGAACTCCTGTATGCCCCATCCCGCGCCCCATATATGGGGGCGATAAGGCACGCCATAGGGTGTTTCACGGGACTGCTCGGACAGCGTTTCCTGATGGGCCTCTACCGCTTTCGCGACGCGTGCCTTGAAGCGGTCGTCATCGACATGCGGCATGGCTTTCGCCACCGCCCATCCGGAATTCGCAATATCGGCAGCCAGCGGTTCCTGCATCGCGACCAGCCGTTCGATCAGAGCCGCATCACCGGTCGACTGAATGAGCTCGGAGAGAGCGAACGCCCGCGGTTGCACCTTTTCGGTTTTGTCGATGGCGTTGGCGAAAATCTGCTGCGCGGCTTCGAGGGCCTCTCTGGAAAGCGCGGGGTTGTAAGACTTCATCACCCGCGATGCGGCAGCCAGACCCGCGGCAACGTTGAGCTCGCGGTCAGGGTTTTCCTCCGTGAACACCCAGCGGTCGTCGCGATTTCCGGAGCGCCGGCCATCGATCTCGCCTTCATTAAGGCGACTGTCGTAGACGAGGTTGTCGGTTTGCACCGAACCATCCCCCAGCAATACGTATTGCCGAAGGTCCGGCACGATAATGCCGCGATAAAGCCGTCCCAGGGATCGATACGCGCCAAGAACGCTCAGCAGACCGTGCTCAACCTGCTGATGTGCGTCCGGCTTGCCGTCCGGCACGTGAATTTCCACCAGCCTGGCAGTCTGATCGATGGTTGTGGCGTCATGGTCGAGGTTGAACTCCTCGATCATCTGCGCCAGCAGCCACACCGTGCCCATCTGCGACTCGACGCGCAGATCATAGTCGCCTGCGTCGTGCCATCCGCCCGCATTCAGACCCGGCACCGGTTCGAGCGGACTGTACTTGGTCAGAGTCGAAGGGCCCTGCACATAACCGTCGAAGTGATTGTGGTCGATCGGCGCCATCAGCGCATCGTCGACGTGGTCGTTGCCGTGCCACACACGGTACTTCTCGTTCACGCGCATGTGGCACATCTGTACCGGAAGATAGTATTCGAGTGTCGGCTGCCATACGTGACGCGCAAAAACGTCTGCACCGATTCTGAAGGGATGCGACCGTTTCGAGCGATACTCGACGACGTACATGCCCGGCTCGGAGATATGGCTAAAGTCGTAAGTCAGATAGGAGTAACGAAGAAACTCCCCGTCCCAGGCGTCCGGGCGCCCGCGAGCTACCGCCTCCCGACCTTCCTCCGTCAGGCGATAGATCGTCAGAGGATCTCGTCCCCCATCCCGCCGGTCCTGTTCGATCACGACATGCTTGGCCTGCGACGGCATATAGCCCACCTGCGATACCTGGATGACCGGCTCCGATCGCCATCCCGAAATCGCATGAGGCGTTACAACCCACTCCACCGCGTTCTTCGTGGCGCCGGCGGGAACCGGCGTGCGCACGATGAACCAGCCGTTGTTGTGATTGGTTCGTCCATCCAGGAGTTCGAGCGTGCCGGTTTTGCTTTCGATGACGAGCCTCTGCATGTCCTTGTCCGGCGCAACGACCAGTTTTCTGCCGCGCGCCAGCGGAGTTGCCAGCAGCTCGCCATGGACATCCTCGATCGGACCGTTCGGTTGCGTCGGAAAAATTCCGGCCTTGTCGTCCATCAGCCAAGCTTCGCCGAACAGGTGTCCGGGGAATAGCTCGAAATTGAAGCCCACCCGGCCGGCCCAATCTTCCGGCAGTGGCGCATCGAGGTCGACGGAAATCCGGAACGCATTCCCGCCGACCGGACGAACGCTGACGTGATAGCTAAACGAAAGGTCCGGATACACGATCGGGTTGAAACCTTTGCGGTCGCGCTCCGCATCGGGATAGGACATCGTCTGGGTGACGGTCTGCGTACCTTCGTCCACGATTCTCTCACCGGCGCGCGGAACCGGTGACCACTGGCCGGGCGAGGCTTCCAGCCTCAGGTCGCCGTTGGCCGCGACCCGCACACCGTGCTGGATCACGGTCACTCCGGTCTGATGGCCTTCGGGATATATGTCGCTGAACACGATCACGTTCAGCCCGGGCGTCTCGAAGTACTCTTTGTCGTTCAGCGCAAGCTCCGCCCAAGCCGGGCCGGCGAAGCCGAGTATCGTCAGAAGAAGCGTTGCGCGGGCCGCTCCGCACCGGTTCCCATAGAAAGGCCGCAAAAACCTGCCTCGCGGGCGATTTCGCCGGCGCCCGTCGCACTCGCCCGCGGGGCGGGCACCTACAGCCTTCTTATCAGGAACTGCGCAGATTCCCGGCACCGCTCAGTCCTCCTGCCGGCCTTCGCCGGTGAGTAGCTCTTGTACGGCGTTGGCCAGCAACATGTAGCTGGCGCCCACCGAAACGACGTACTCGTTCTGCCCCCAGAGGAACGGCCAGTCTTCCTTGTTCTCCGGCAAGTCCGGTTTGACGATGAGAACGCCCGGCACGATACCCCCTGCTATAAAGGAGTAGTCGGCCCTGTTCATGCCGTAGGCGACCTTTTTGGATCGTGCGCCGACGGCGGAAACGAAGGAGATGCTCGAACCGGGATGGGTGCCGAAGATGTAGTTGATGCCCCGCAGCACATCCTCCCTTTCGATGACGTCGGGAAACGCCCGGTGCAGGTACCAGTTGCCGATGGCCATGCCGATAACCGTGCCATTGCCGGCCCAGCCGCCCTCGGTGATCAATACTCCGAACGGGTTCTGCGCCTGCAGACCGTCGAGTTGCGCGCGGTGCGCCTCGGCGAGTTTCCGGATTCTCGCCCTGTAGTGGTCGTCCATGTACGGCAGTGCCCTCACCGCAAGGCTCGCATGGACACCAAACTGATGCTCGATTTCGGGGATGAAATGCAAAAAGCGATCGGCGTACTGCCGTTCGCCCGTGGTAACGAGCAGCTCCAGCGCCGCCTTCATCTCTTCGGAGGCAAGTGATCCTCCGGTAGTGTTGCCGTGCCTGAACAGGAAGGGGCCGTTCTTTCGCTCATCCTCCCAGGCACGGACCGCGGTCTGCAGGCATTCGTCCGCGAGTTCGTCGTTGAAACCTTTGAGCGCGCGGCTGGCTGCAGCGAGCGCTGCGATGGATCCGAAGTTGAGGGCGGAGGTTCGGCTGGTAAACGCCCAGCGGTCGTCCTTCAAGCCGCTTTCGGAGCCGTTCGTTTCGAGTTCGCCAAGGTCAGGGTTGTAGACGAGATTGTCCGTCATCGTCAGACCGTCCCCCAGGTGCGTGTACTGCGAGATGTCGGGCACGATGATGCCGGGAATCGCATGTCCTATTGCGCGATACTGGGCGAGCAGCGCGAGCACGCCGTGCTCGATCTGTTGCAACAGATCCGGTTTTCCGTCGGGCACGTGAATATCGACGAACTTCCGTTCGTAGTCCACGCTGGTGTTGTCGCGCCTGAGATCGAAGTTTTCCCAGACACCGACCAGGTTGTTCACGACGAAGTACTGAGTCTGGGTGCGGATGTCGTAGTCGCCCGCGTCGTACCAGCCGCCTACGTCGAGGCCGGGTATGTGCTCTCCCGGTTCGTAGTGCGTATCGGTCGTCGGGCCTTGCGCATACAAGTCGAAGTGCTCGTGGTCCACGGGCGCCTGCAGAGCGTCGTCGAGATGCGACGCGCCGTGCCAGATCCGGTACGCCTCGTTGACCGTCACATGATCCATCTGCACCGGCATGAATACGTCCAGCGTCGGATGCCAGACGTCGCGAAATACGTCCTCCGAAATGCGAAATGCGGCAGTGCGCCCGCCGCCGTACTCCATGTAATAGATGCCGGGCTCCGTAACTCCAGAGAAGTCGAAGGTCCGGTAGTGGTACCGGAGGTAATCTCCCCAGTCCTTCGACCTCGACTGCAGCACGCGTACGGCGTTTCCGTTCGCATCGACCCGCATCAGGCGGATGTGTTCGGTGCGCGAATCGTTCCTGTCGAGTTCGATGACCGCTATCTTCTCTTGTCGCGGGTGGTACCCGACCTGTGAATGCAGCACGACCGGATCGCGGAGCCAGCCTTCCGCGGTACGTGCCTCGAGCGACCACTCGAGCACCGTGCCCCTGCGCTTCGCGGGAAGCAGACTCCGCACGACGAACCAGCCGTTCTGGGCCTTCGCCCTGCCGTCATACAGCTTCAGCAGGGTGTCCGGCGACGAGATCACTACCGTTCGTCGGGAATCGTCCGGCGCCAGGACAAGCCGGTTGCCCTCGGCCAGCGGTTGAGGCGCCACGAGGTCGTTCTGCTCCCTGGGCCCGCCCGGATAAAGCGGGAATACACCGTATGTATCGTCCATCACGAATGTCTTTTCGAAATAGGCCGAGGGAAGAAACTCGAGATTGAAACCCGCTTTTCCTTCCAGCTCGGGCGGCAGGGCCTCCGGCAGGCGGACGGACAATTGCACGGCATTGCCCTCCACCTGCGCCCGAATCGAAAAGTCGAAGTCGAATGCCGGATACCTGAGAAAGGCCTCGATGCTGTTGCCTTGCCGGTCGACCTGTCTCTCGACGAACTCAGGAATGGCGTCCCATTGCTCCGGGGTGGCGTTCAGTCGCACGTCACCGTTTGTCGCGGTTCGCACACCGTGATGAATCAGTTCGATGCCGCTGATCTTGGAGTCGCTGAAAAGGCCGTCATACCAGTTGCTGAAAACCAGTACATCGAGCCCGCGGGTCTCGAAATAGTCCTTGTCGTTGAGCCGCAAATCCGTGGACTCGGCCGCTATCAGCGGCGCCGTGCACAACAAAGTGGCGGCGAGCGCGAACGTGCGGATCTGGACCATGCTATCTGCCTCGTCGTTTGAAAGGAGTCCGGGTTGCGGCCGCGTGTGGTCGCATCATGGCACTACGTCGAGAAAGCAGTTGATCGACAGGCGCCCGCGCAGGGGATCCGGATCCGGAACGAAGCTCCTGTCGATACAACCCGAATGAAGTGAAGTTCGTCGGTAAAAAAGTATGCGGTTGAACACGCCGTCCTGCCTTGCGACCTGGGCGAACAGTGGAGTATCGCCGTTGATATATTCCGGGCCGGGGGCGTTCGGCCCGTTCACTTCGCCTTGCAGCGTCTTGAAGTAGATGTCCCGACGCGATTCGTCCACGTATTCGAAACCAGACTTGCGGTGACGGTAGAACGCCGTGCCTCCATGGCTTTCCCTGAACAGGTAATGCACCGAGGCGAGACCATTTCCCTGCACGGAATCGACATGTGGAATTCGCTGCACCATCTCCAGTTCTTCCGGCGGTGTCGTTACCAGCGAAAAGTGGCACACCGGAAATTGTATCGACCGACCGTCAAGTTCAAAAAACCGCGATATCTCGGCCAGCAGGCGATCCTCAATCAGCTTCCGGTATGCGAGCGGCGCCCTTGCGCGGATACCCGGAAAGGACCGGCCGGTGTTCGTGAAAGGCCTCGAAGACGCCCATCTGATCAAGTCTTCAGGTTGTCTGACGAAGTTATCGATTACCAGCAATGGAGCTTTTTCACTACCGATGGAAAATTCCTGCGTGCTTGCGTCAGGGCTCAATTCCAGCTGCATGACCTGACCCGCGCACTCACCGATGCGTCGAACCCGAGCGGGCGTCCGCCGGCTTGCAATACGTATCCAGAAACTCCTGATGAGACGGCATCCTGGCCACGGCCTGTTGGATCGACCGTTTGAGGCCAGTCAGGAATTTATCCAGGTCGCGTTCGGTCATCGTGCGTGCGAAGTGATGATAGCTCTCGGGAACGATGCCCTGACCGAGCATTACCTGGGTCCATGAGTCCACCCGAAACAGCTCGCCGTCCTCCTGATAGGCATGCGCATTCTCCCGGAACAATGCGATGCGGTGAGCGAGCGACGGGGGTATTTCCATATCCTTGCAATAGCGCCAGAACGGGCTGTCATCCCGCTGAGTTGCATAGTAGTGAAGCACGATGAAGTCGCGAATGCTCTCGAGCTCGGATCGCGTCAGATCGTTGTACCGGTCTACCAGAGAGTCGCTCATGCCGTTGAAAGGAAACAGATGCATGAGCCGCGTGACGCCGGTCATTATCAGGTGAATGCTGGTGGACTCCAGCGGCTCCACAAAGCCGCTGGCCAGTCCGAGCGCAACGCAGTTCCCGTTCCAGCTCTTGAGGCGCCGCCCCGTGCGAAACCGGATGACCCTCGGCTCCGTTATCGGCTTGCCTTCCACACTGCCGCGGAGCCTGGCTTCGGCTTCGTCGTCGGAAAGATAGCGGCTGCAATAGACCAGGCCATTACCTACGCGATGCTGCAACGGAATTCTCCAACGCCAACCGGCGTCGTGGGCTATAGAGGAGGTATACGGCGCCACCGGACCGGTCTTTTCCGTTTGCAGCGGTATGGCGCTGTCACACGGCAACCAGTGCGTCCAGTCCTCGTAGCCGGTGTGCAGCGTCTGCTCGATCAGCAGTCCCCTGAAGCCGGTGCAGTCGATGAAAATGTCGCCTTCGACCGCTTCCCCGGATTCGAGCGTCAGCGACTCGATAAAGCCCGTATGCTCGTTCTGCTTTATCGACCTGATTCTGCCCTCGACGCGTTTTGTACCGTAACCCTCGCTATACGTTCGCAGGTACCTGGCATACAGCCCGGCATCGAAGTGATACGCATAGTTGATCTCGGAAGTGGGCGAGATTGCGAACCTGCACGCTTTTGCCGCCTGGAGTTCCAGGCAATAGTCTCCCAGTTCGGAACGGAAGCCGTTCTCCAGGCCGCGCAGCCAGAAATGATGAAAGTCGCAAAGCCAGGTCTCCTTGCCGTTCTTGCCGAAGGAGTGAATGTAGCTGTGGCCGATGCGGCCCCAGTTTTCGAAAGAGATGCCCAGCTTGAACGTGGCTTCCGTGGCTCGCATGAACTCCTGTTCGTCGATGCGGAGCAGCTTGTGGAACACGCGCATGGGAGGAATGGTCGCTTCGCCGACACCCACCGTGCCGATTTCGTCGGACTCGACCAGCGTAATGTCGAGTATTTCGCCCAGCTGGCGTGACAGTGCCGCAGCCGCAACCCACCCGGCGGTGCCGCCGCCGGCAATGACTACTTTCTGCACCTTGCCAGGTCCTGCCTTCACTTCCCTCACCTGTGAATCGTCATCGGTTCAGCTTGTTCAGCAGCTCCGCGCGCAGTCGGCGCGCCTTCAGATCGTCAATCGGACCCAGGTCGCCGTGCGCCTGCTCCGGAAGGTGTTCGCGAGCGCGTTCCGGCGGGCCGAACACGTAGTAATCGAACACGTGCTTCCAGGCCGTCTTTTCATGCTCCGGGCGGTCTCTCAGGCTGAGCAGCGCATGCTTCAGCACATTCATTGGAGTGCCCATGAACTTCGGCGAAGTATTCCACCAGTAGTTGATCATGACGTTGAACGGGCTGAATGCCTCGACCTGGTGCCACCACATGCTCGGATAAAAGAGTGCATCGCCGGGTTCCAGATCTGCGACCTGTCCAGCCGCGATGGCCTCGCGAAAACGCGGATACCTTTCGAAATCCGGCTTGGCAAAGTCCACCATGCTTATCGCCTGCCCCCCCGGAGTGGGGTCGAGCGGCCCGGGATACAGGTTCCAGATCTGTTCCGGCGGGAAAAGAGTGTAGCGACGCGGCCCCACCGCGCAGCAAGCCAGGTTGTTCGGCGCATCGTAGTGGGCCGAAGCAAGAGACTTGTTGCCGATCCAGATGCTGGCCAACGGAGAGTTGTCGACGAACATTTCGTCATTGAAGGCGAGGTCGTTTTCCCTTCTGAGACCCGGCAGGCATGCGTCGATCGTCGTCGACCCGACATAGACGGACGGCGGCTTCTCGTCCTTGAGATGTCTTTGTATCACCGACAGCACTTCGTCCAGAGGGGAGCGACGGCTTTCGAAATTGAGACCGGTCACATCATGGTTATAAAAAAACCGACCTTCAATATCCGGATCGCCGTAAAACGTGCCGACCGTCTTGCCGTTGTAGAAAGACGTCAGGTAAGCAATTGCGGCTTCGCTGCCTTGCCGCCCCGCCTGTACCAGGGCCCAGTCATCGACCAGGCCCTTCAACACAACCGGTTGAAGTGACGCGAGCAGGTCCTTCCAGGGGACTTCGGCGGCCCGACAGCCTTCGAGTATCCTGGTTTTCCTGGTGGTGATTGCGGTTCGATCCTGCATCAGTCCGAAAAGACCCTCAAGTCGGCGCCAGACGCCGTTTCTTCATGTCAATCAGCTTCTTCACATTGTTCAGCGACGCCACCACGAGAAACGCTCCTTGCAGAAAGCCGGCCCCGTTGAGTTTCTCGAGAGCCTCGCCGTCAAGTTGCGCGAGCCTGTCCTGGTTGATCGTGTAAAAGCCTTTCAGCACATACGTCACATCGTCGAGCACGTCGGCTTCGATGTTGACAGGCTCGATCAGGTCATGAGACTCGAACGCGGCAAACATTGCCTTGCTCAGTGCCACTCCTTCCTGGATGCCTCTCAGAATAGCGGCGATGTGCTCCAGGTACGGCGTATTTCCGCCATGCTCCAGGAAGACGGCCTCCCCTTGCGACTCATTGACTCTGGGACTGTCCATATCGACGTGGATCACCGGCTCCCTGCGTACATCGCCGTCGACTTCCTGCTCCTGAAACCCTATCAGAAAAGGTCCGCGCGCAATAATTCCCGGGACATAG
>Ga0299913_10003581_pt1 | contig 12750 bp, 15 predicted proteins | sample RVTome_9_FD_201360 | JGI IMG/M metagenome (GOLD analysis project Ga0299913, IMG submission 201360) | Soil microbial communities from uranium-contaminated site in the Upper Colorado River Basin, Wyoming, United States - RVT155D38 (version 2) ... | reverse complement strand
AGGTCTTCGGCCTCAGCCCATGCGCCGGCCCAGAGCAGGGCTTCGGCGCGCACCAGGCTCGCTTTGGTCTCCAAGATGGGCAGTTCGTAGCGGCTGGCGGTGCTCTTCGCCCGGACCGAGAAGTCGGTCGCCCTGTCGATGTCCCTTATCTCCAGGGCGACCTCCGCCATCCGGAGCTGGGCCAGCACCTCCTCGTAGCGGTAGCCGCCAAGACGGGCGCGCTGATGTAATTGCTCCATGATGTCCAGCCCGCCGGACTCTCCCCGCACATACACCAGAGTTCCCTTCACGCCGAGGGCACTGATCAGGGCCAACTCGGCTCCGGTCTCCTCGGCGACGCCGATCGCCCGATCGGCGAAAGCCTCGGCTTGGTCTATCTGACCTGAGTGGATCAGCAGCCAGGAGTACGCAGCCAAGGCATGGGCCAGACGATGACTCGGCTCCCCGGGCTCAAGGAGTCGGATCGCCTCGAGGGCATACTCCCTCGCCGCACCAGACCGCCCATGGGTCCGGTTCACCTCGACACCCAAAACCAGCGCCCGCGCCAGGTCCTCGACGGATCCCGCCTCCCGATACAGCTCTATCGCCCGGTCGAGGATCTCGACCGATTCGACCCTCTCCAGATAGTGCTCGATCAACGCCCACCGGCTCAGGATGTCGGCGCGCCTGTCCGGCTCGAGCAGGCTCAGGTGCGGCTCGAGGGCACGGAACTGGGCTGCCGCCTCACCATGGCTTCCGACCATGGCCGCCGCCAGAGCTGCCTCAGGCGCGTGAACAACGAGGCGGGTGATGTCATTGGCTCCCCGGGCGTGATGCACCAGCCTGGCGGGATCGGTCCCATCGGGGAGCACGTCGAGGAGACGACGGTGGATGCTCACGCTTTCACTGATCGTCAGAGACGACTCGACGGCGCGCCTGATCAGCTCATGACGAAACGAGACCGAATCCCCGTCCAACTCCAGTAGCCCCAGCCTCTCCCCTTCGGCAAGGTCGCCAGCGGACCCGCCGGTGAGCCGAGGAACATCCTCCCGGGAGATCCGATCCGGAATCACCGACATGATCCTCAACATGTCACGGGCGCTTGTGGACAGCTTCCCGACCCGGGACACCACAGAGTCCCGCACCGAGGCGGGCACATCCTCGCCTCCAACACTGGCCAACTCCGTCGCCAGGAAGGGGTTGCCCTTGGTAGCCGAGAACACGAGGTCCGGATCGAGCCCCGAGTCGCTGACGAGCTCGGCCACGCCGGATCTCGAAAGACCCCCGAGCTCGATACGAGTTACGTTTTGGGGTGGCAAGTCGCCGATTACCGCCCGCAGCGGGTGATCACGGTCGACTTCTCCGATGCGGTGGGTGAGAAGAAGCAGCCCGTTGGCCCTGGCCATCCGACGGCCCACGTACTTGATGACGTCGCGGGTCGCCTCGTCGGACCACTGGGTGTCTTCGATCACCACCACGGTGGGACGCAGCGAGCCTGCCAAGAGGTCGAAGAAGCTCTCCAATACCGCCAGGCGGTCACGGCTCTGCAGTGCTTCCCGAAGCGCCGGCTCGGAGCGGGATATGTCCCAGAGAGGGCCCAACGGCTGGGGGGTCTGCAAGTCGTCGCAGAAACCGATGTGAGTGTGTGCGGTGTCCGCGACCGAGCTAAGGAACTCTCCCACCAGAGAGCTCTTGCCGATCCCGGCCTCACCCCGAATCAGAACGACCTTGCCACCCGATGAGCGCACGTCGGCGAGAAGGTCCGTGAGGAGACCGAGATCTCCCTCTCTCTCCAGAAGCACCGACCCGAGGCTACAAGCGATGCAAGGTCCGGAGGTGTCCATCAGGCACCCGAGGACGACCGTTCACGGGCAGCGTCAGGGAATCGACCGGGTAGCAAGCAAGACAACTGACCGTCGCATCTCCCGTCGTTGGGAGTAGCCGCGAGTCAGAAACATTGCCTCAATGGCGGTGACCGGCAGGCGCCTCGTGGAGATGACGACCCGGCTTGGTGGTCCCAGCATCGGAACCTCGAGCGTGGCTGATCGTCTGACAGCGGTTGGGATCGACGCAGGCAGTTGGGTCGAGACTTCGAGCCTGGGCGGTGAGCGAGGCCAGCTTCTTCCGAGTTGCGCGGAGTGTCTCGATGTGGCGGTCGAGGGCCGTCATGTGCCGTTCCAGTAGGTCGATAACGTGATGGCAGGTCGACTCCCCCTGCCTGCGCAGGTCGAGGATCGAGGCGATCTCAGTGAGGGTCAGCCCGGTGGCCTGGGCGTCGCGAATGAACTCGAGCCGGTCGACGGCCTCGTCTGAGTAGTCGCGGTAATCGTTGTGATCCCGGGCGGGTTCGGGGAGGAGCCCAATGTCCTCGTAGTAGCGGATCGTCTTGGTGGTGGTCCCGGTTTGATGGGCCAGTTCTCCGATTCTCATGGCTTCAGTATACCTATTGACCTTCCAGCCGACTGGAAGGTGTACGTTGGCAGTGTGAGATCAGATGCCAAGACGAGGTTCGAGCATGGAAACGACTACCCGCCGCAGCGCTGAAACAGAGCTGCTACTCAGCGACGTTCCTAACACCCACGGCAGACATGAGGACGATCGAATCTCCGACCAGGTGCTGGCCGCCACGGGTATATCCAAGACCTACACCCGGGGCGTCTGGCCACGTCGACGGTCGCTACAGGTTCTCCGTGGGACAGACGTGGTGCTCCGACCAGGTGAGATCGTGGGCCTGGTCGGGGAGAACGGGTCGGGCAAGTCGACCCTGATGAAGATCCTCGTCGGAAGTATCGACCGCGACGGTGGCACCATCACCAAGTCGGGCTCGGTCGGCTACTGCCCCCAGGATCCCATCCTCTACGAACGTCTCACCTGCGACGAGCACTTCGGGCTCTTCGGCAAGGCTTACGGGATGACCGCGGCCGACATCGACATCGCCCGGGACGACATCTACGAGACGCTCGGCTTCTCTGAGTGGCGTGATTCGCGGGTCGAGGAGCTGTCGGGGGGAACCAGAGCCAAGCTCAACCTGGGTCTGGCGCTGCTACCCGACCCCGATCTTCTTCTCCTCGACGAGCCCTATGCGGGATTCGACTGGGACACCTACCAACGGTTCTGGCAGCTCACCCAGCACCGACGAGACGCCGGACGGAGTCTGTTGATCATCAGCCACTTCATAACGGATGCCGACCGATTCGACCGGATCTACGACCTGATTGAAGGGAAGGCGGTGGCTCGATGACCGCCGTGTTCACGTGGCGCTACCTGACCGAATACACCCGGCGGCCGCTCAACCTGGTGCTGCTCGCCGTGGTGCCGGTGGTCTTCGTCGCACTGTCTGCCGGCGCCATCGCCGACTTCGCCCGAATCCTCGGCGGCGAAGCCAGCCTCGGCCAACTCGAGGCCGCCACCGCCGGGTGGGCGGCAGCATTCCTGGCCGGGGTGGCCGGGTTCTTCCACGTCACGGGCTCCCGAGATCCGGACCGTCGCCTAGCCGCCGCCGGGTCGAACACCACCCGAGTGGTGACCGCCCGTGTGGTGTCCTCGACGGTGTTGGCGGCAGTCGCCTCCGCCGGAGCATTGCTCGCTCTCGCCGTCCGCACCGACATCGCCGACCCTGTGCGGGCAGTCGGCGCCACAGTCATGTTCGCCATCATCTACCTGGCGATCGGGGCAACCGTCGGGGCCTGGGTTCGCTCGGAGGTGAACGGGTCGCTGCTGATCATCTTCATCTGGATGTTCGACGTGTTCCTCGGCCCGGCGATGGGCCGCACCGAATCCCTGATCACCCGGTTCTTCCCCTCGCATTTCCCCACCCTGGTCATGTTGGACGCAACCACCACCCACGCCGGACCCGTCGGCGACCTCGGGGCATCACTGGCCTGGACGACCGGCGCCGTAGCCATCGCCGTCGTCTCTCTCTTGGTCACCACCCGACCGTTCCAGCACAGCCACTCCCGAGAGGTCGTCGGTGGTTGGTCCCGGACCTGGACCGGTCTGCGCTACGCCTGGAAGGAGTACCGCCGCAACATCGCCCTCTGGGTGCTCCTGGTCGGCCTCCCTCTGTACTTCATCACCGTCTCCATCGCGGTCACGCCCGACGACCCCGCACCTGTCGAACTGATGGAGAACGGGCAAACCAGCATCTCGATCCTCTCCATGGTCGACGTCCACGGCGCCCTCATGGTGGCCATCACCGTCGCCTTCCTCGCCGGGCTCGCCGGGCTGTTCGTCGTGCTCGGATCCGCCGAAGGAGATCGACGGCTGGTACTGGCCGGATTCAAGCCGCGCCAGGTGCTCGCCTCCCGTCTCGGTGTCATCACAATCGCCGCCCTCCTCGTCAGTGCCGTGTCTCTCGCCGTAACCGCGGCCGACTTTCAACCGGAAGTCTGGGTCACCTTCGCCGCCGCCACCCTGGCGGTAGCACTCACCTACGCCTTGATCGGAGTGGTAGTCGGCCCACTCGTCGGACGGGTCGGCGGCCTCTACCTGATGTTCCTACTCCCCTTCCTCGACCTCGGCTTGGCCCAGAACATCATGTTCGACGCCGCCCCACCCTCCTGGGCCGCCTGGATGCCCGCCCACGGTGCGATGCGGGTGCTCATCGACGGCGCCTTCACCCCCACCTTCGACGAATCCGGCGGTGTCTTTCTCAGCTTGGCCTGGCTCCTCGGCCTCGCCGCCGTCGCACATGCCATCTTCCACCGGACTTCGTCGCCGCGGAACGCATGATCGGCTTCGACGATGTCGGCTGATCCCGCCCTCGCTCTCGCTGTCGCCTACCTGCGTCTCAACGGCTACTTCCTCCTCACCGAACAAGAACTCCACATCCGAGAGCCGGTCGGATTCCGCGCCCTCACCGACATCGACATCATCGCCCTCCGCCCACCCACAACACCCGCACCGCCGCACCACCGTCTCGGCCAAGGAGTCGAGGAATGCCTCATCGTCACCGACGTCGACCCCGCACTCGACATCGACTCCAGCCGATTCGACGTGATAGTCGGAGAAGTGAAGACCGCCGACGCCGAACTCAACCCTGCACTGCTCACACCCGGCGCCTTACATGCCACCCTCCGCCGCATCGGCGACCTATTCACCACACGCCTCGACCAAGTTGTCGACGATCTGATCGCCGACGGGTCAGCGACCACGCCAACTGCTCGTGTTCGGCGCGTCGTCTTCGCCGGACACGGACGTGTAGGACGTGCAACCACCATTCATCTCGGAGATATGGCCCAATTCATCCGTAGTCATCTCCACGCCCACCACGACCTCTACCGGGTCACCCGATTCTCCGATCCGGTCGTCGCTTTCCTCGAACTCCTCGAGAAATCCCCGTAGAGAACGGCTCTCAGCGGGTGCCACGTCGGACCGGCGAAGCGACCAACGCGTTCCTCTGCCCTAGCTCCGGCCATCTAGCAATCCTTCTACTGGGCTTACAGTCCGTGACCAGAGAAGGAGCACCCAATGAAGGACTATTGGCCGCCGAGTTGAACGGCTGAAACGACGAGTTTCGCGCGCTCACCTTCGGCGCCTATCTGACCGAAAGGTCGCCGGCAGGCAAAGAGACTGGCACTGGCTGCCTCGACGTGGGGTTGGACAGGGTTGTCGCCCGAGACGACTCCGGAATCAATTTCGTCCCAGGTTGTGATACTCAGGATTGGGCAACAGGCCCCGATGAGTGATCTCAACGAGCCCGTCAGGAGTGATGGTGACGTCGACGGTTTCGCCAGGGCGCGAACCCGGATCACCAGCCTGGTTCTTTCGTTGGGAAGCGGTGACAGCATGAGAACGCTGGTGATACGCGCACCACGATGTTCCAGATCCAAGACCAGGCTGCGTTCCGGGTCGACGTTCCGAACCACGAAGCCCTCGCTCGGCGAGCTGAGCATGAGGTCCCGACCTGCAGATCCTGGAGGTCGGGGATGCCCCGGTTGGCGCTGGGCACCCCTGCGTTGTCGAACCGGTCGTAGGAGTACCAGCCGGCGCGGTTGTATCCACCCATCTGCACCAGCCACGGCCACACCGCTTCAGGCGGCGCCTGGATCGTGATGGCTCGGGTGGCACACATGCTGGGCTCCGGTATGAGCTCGTCTCCAGACATGGACCCTCTCACCTCGGCAGCGGCGGCCCCCCATGTCAGGTGCCATGGTCGTGCCAAACGAACGTATCCCAGACCCACCACGATGCCCATGCCGATCAGTCCGAAAGCCCAGCGGGTCGTCATCGGATCGCCGGGGCCAGCCCTCGGGACCATTCTCGCCTCAGGATCAGGACGGCCCAGACGATCACGACCATGGTGGCTATTGGGGCCGGAGCCCTTCGGTTGCCGGTGTGGCACTCACCATGTTCAAAAAGCTGTGAAAGAGAGCCACGATAAGGAGGCTGGAATGGGCTCGCTCGTACAGCCATCCCAGCACCACCGCCCCAGCCATCAGTCAGATGACCCAGCCGGGGATGATGAACCAGTCGAGGTTGCGCATGCCGATGTCGATCCAGAAGACGGGCAGATGCCATCCCGCCCAGATCACGCCGAGGAGGGCGGCGGATCCAGCGAGGCTGTGCCGGTCCCGGAGCCGGGACCAGGCGACTGAGATCACGCCGGCGAACGCCACTGGCAACCGGTACGACCAGGAGAACACGTAAGCGAGGACCAAGAACCTTCCCAATGGACGGCGCCTGATCCCCGAGTTGAAACCACCCCGAACTCCTGAAGCCCAGAGGTCCGGTTCTAAGTCCTTCACCGCGTTGCGTGGTTTCACAGGATCCGCCCTGCGACCCTTGATCGAGTGAAGAGCCATCCGAGCCCGAACGACGCGACCACGCCGAGGCCGAACACGATCAGGAACTTCATTTCGGCCGGGACCCCCACTTCACGCAGGGTTATCGCGACGAGGATGATGATCGGGGCGTGTAGGAGATACGCGGCAAACGACGCCCGCGCGAGGCCCTCCACCAGCGCGCCTGCACGGTTCGCGCGGCGTCGGAACCAGTCGATCAGCCACAGCGTCATGCCCAGGGCCAGGGTGGCTTCGACGAGCGGGATCAGCGTCGCCTCGAACCCCCACCCTCCGAGGAAGGGCTCCGGGTCGGTGATGGTGATGCCCACGCCAACGAGCATCGCGAGGATGACGCCGACGGCGGCGGCCCACCCGCAGGTCCGCCGCAGCTGTGGCGACAACCCGCGGGACAGCCAACCTCGCTCCCGGGCGAATACGCCGAGCGCAAAGAGCGCCAACATCTGCGGGTACTCCCACAAGTTCAGCGTCCACACGTCTGCCTCGCCGAGGACCGGGAACTCGAGACGGACAAGAAACGACGCCACGGCGATGAACAGACCCACCTTCACCAGATCACTACGTCGGAGCGGAATCATGCCCTCAGTCCGGATCGGATGTCGCCACCGCCAGGCGGCATAGGCCAGCGAGAACGCCAGTAGAGCGGCGATGAACCACGCCACGCCAAGGTCGACGTCGTCCCAGTAGGTGAGTCGGAGGTAATCGGCGACCGTCTGTCCTTGGCCCATCCCGTGATCTCCAAGAAAGTTCATCGCCGGGTTGATGACAAGGAAATAGACGACCATGGGGACACCGAGACGCCACAGTCGGTCGAGGAGGAAGCGACGGGCACCCTTGCGCCCGAAAGCCGGAGGCGTGAACCACCCTGCTACGAAGAAGAGGAGTCCCATCCCGAACAGCAGACCGGGCGCGAAGATCCCGCCGAACACGGCCCTGGCGACCTCGCCGGCCGTCCGCTCCTGGTAGTAGAAATCAACATCGAGGGCGTAGAGCAGGCTGACATGCGAGCCGATGACCCCCACGATGATCGCGACCCGCAGGTTGTCGATCCAGCCTTCACGGCGGGAGGCCTCCCCCCTGACCGCCGGGCTTCGCCCGGTCTGAGGACTGCGCCCGACCCGCAGCTGAAGACCGCCGTTGGCGAGGTTGCCGGTCTTGTCCTTCTCAGGAACGCCCGGGTTCACCATCGCTGTCCCCTCACGGCTCCGCTGGCTCTCAGCCTCACGATCCACCACCTGAATTCCCATGTGTGACGACCAGCCGGCGCGCTCGGGCGGACGCTCCGATTGACTCGTGTTCTCATCCCGAGAGCCGCTCAACACCTCGCCTGATGAAGAAGTCGACCAGCCTGGGACAGGCGACTGTGCGAATGGCGTCGGGCTCGGCAGCCTTGACCATCAGCGCTTCCAACAACCTGCCAAACAGTGGGATGCGAACCTTGAAGTCCATCTCCCTGGTCAGTCTGGTGCCACCGTCCTCCGGGTCGAGGGTGAACACCACGGTGGCGGCAACCATGCCCAGGTTCTGGCACGCGAGCCGCCGGTTGGGCACGTACTGGGTGTAGACCGTGATCCCGCGGAAGGGGATTCCTAGCAACCGGTAGGTCCACTCGTAGACGCTGCCCACACCCTCCGGGGACTCATGGACTGCCTGCACCGTCATGCCGGGCGGGACGATGGGGTCGACGATGTGGTCGAAAACGGTCTCGGGGGCAGCGTCAATGTGGATACCCCGTGTGGCCGTTGTCATGCGCCCACCTTGGCCTCGTTCAGGGTCGACGGATATCACCTTCAGCGCAGAACCTCCCAGGCCGTTTGAATCGCCAAGGCCAGCAGGCCGGCGTTGATGACGAAGCCGAGCACGAGGGTGGGCGCGAAGGACAACACGAGCAGCATCGTCGAGCCAACGACTCCGGTGAAGACAAGAACGGTCCACCATGCGCCCGGGACCAGCCATCCGACGACCGCAAGAGCTGCCGCAGCGAAGGCCACGAACGTGATGATGGCGAGCACCGCACCCCCCGAGTGCACCAGTCGGCTGTCGGCGCCCCGTTCGATCAGCCAAGAGCGATCCAGGTCGAACGGGTTGTCCGCTCCCCTATCGGCGGACCCGCGCTCTGCCGCTGGAAGAAGGAAGACGATGTGAACCCATCCGTGCGCGAAGAGAATCGCAGCAACCAGCCATGGACCTACGGCACTGCCGCGGTCGAGCAGCCACCACACGAGGCCGCTCACGACCAGGAGCATTACTGCAAGCGGCAGAAGGCCGGTCAGCGTGTTCGCCCTCACCCGATTCTTATCGGATGGCAGCGTCGGTGTATCTGTGCCGACTGTGATCTTCATGACGTGATGCCCACCAATCGCCGGTCTTCAACTTGGGTTGCCCCGGTTGGGGTCGTGGCAGCCCGACGCTCCGCCATTAGCAGCAGGATCGTGAACGGAAGCATGAGCAGACTCCATACCAGCTGGAATCCACCGAAGAGCCACAGGGCGAGGTAGAACCCGATCACTCCCGCGTAGCCGAGCTGGGTTCGACGTCCACCGCTGAGAATCAGCACCCCGACAGTGGCCTCGAATGCCACCAACAATCCAATGAACAAGATCTGGTTCGGGGCAACGACGGCACGCCATGCGTCAGTCACCCATGCGAAGTGCGCGGTGTCGGCGAAGTCTGTGAAGTCACCGCCAGACACCAAAAGGAGGAAGTTGTAGAGGGCGCCACCGAAGAGGAAAAGTGCTCCCACTCCAGCCCGTCCGACATAACGCCAGCGTCTCCCTCTGTGGGCCATCACGGCGCCGATCACCGTGGCTGCACCGCATACCAGCCAGAAGATCTGAAAGGGTCCGAACTCCACGATGACTCCTCTGTCATTTCGGATCATCCGGCGGCTGGTCTGATTGGGATAGGGCCGAAAGCCCGAATCTGAGGTGCAGAGTGCCCAATAGATGGAACCGTTGTGGCTGGTCCACAACCGCCCGAACGGCTCACCGATGACTCGGTCTCAGCGCCTCTGAAGTGTAGGTCCAATGACCCTTCCCCAATCGGTGTTGTTTGGTGATTGTGGGGGATGGAAGAGGCCGACTACGCAACTGGACTGACGTCCGATGACCGCCATTGGGTCACCTCCTGACCGAGTCGGCCTATCCGTAGCGGCGAGACGGGCGGTGCTTGTCGCGGCGGTTCTGGGAACGGCCCTGGCCTACATGAGCGATGACATGCTCAACCTTTCCATCCCCTGGGTAGCGCAAGCTCGAGTCCAAGCTCGCAACGATCTATTGGGTGCCAACCGAGCGCGTGCGGAGGCAGTTCTATCGAACCTCCGGACGCTCTCTTTGCCTTGAGGCGCAATTGAGAAGCTGCCGGAGCAACTGGCCGACCTACTTCTGGCGACGTAGTTCTACACCGGGGTCGCCTATTGGCGAAATGCCCGTTCTGCTGGTCGCGTGTATCTCGGGTGGGCTCATACGAGTGACCACGGAGAGTCGCCACACGTACACCAGCCGCGCCGGATCTAGACGGTCCCAGAATGGCCGTGGCCCATCTATCGCGCGCGATGGGCTTCAGAATGGCTTCAGACAGCACCCATCTCGTCCGCGATAGGCAAGCTCGAACTGCAGAAAACCCAGGCAGTGCCTGGGTTTTCTGGTGGTAGCGGGGGCGGGATTTGAACCCGCGACCTTCGGGTTATGAGCTCGAGGTCGCGGTGTTAGTCAAGCTGGGGGAAACCCGCCAAACGAGTGGTCGTAGGGTGTTTTCGGATCGCGTCATTTCGCGTTCCTGACCGTCCAATCGCACCTCCTCTCGCGCGATGGACGCGCGATCGAGGAGCAGGTGGCCATTGCGACCTGATCAAGGGTCCGCGGTGCCTCCGCAGGATTTTCCCAACCTAGGCCGCCGCTAGAACGAGTCGGAACAACTTCCGCGCACCGGGCATGCCTTTCATCTCGTGGGTGCCCGCTTCCTCGAGCTTCAATCCCGAACCCTCGAGCAGATCGAAGGTCGTAGATGACACGAGAACTTCGTCTGGACCGCCGAGAGCCATAACGCGCGCAGCTGCATGGACGGCAAACCCGCGGGCATCACTGCCAACGAACTCGACTTCGCCCGTGTGGACGCCCACCCGAATCGGAAGGTCCATCTGGCGTGCGGAGAGGGCCATCGCGGCACCACAACGCACAGCACGTGCGGGGCTTTCAAAGACGGCGAGGAAACCGTCACCGGTGGTCTTCACCTCACGCCCGCGAAAAATGTTGAGCTGGTCGCGAAGACGACTGTTGTGGATCGCCATGAGGTCGCGCCAAGCCGTGTCGCCCATCCTCTGCAGGGTCGCCGTCGAGTCGACGATGTCCGTGAACAAAACGGTGACAAGGACTCCTTCGCCGGCTCCCTCGGGAACCAGCCCAAAGACGCGGGCGCTCGTCCACTCCACGGTCACCCATGGATCGTCGCCTACGACCCAGGCGTCGTGACCGGGAGGGATCTCGAACACCGAAGCCGGCGGAATACTGATCGCCTGACCGTCGTCCATTTCAACGTGCATCGTGCCCGAGATCGAGTACCCCAGGTGGTGGAGCTGACAAGCGACAGTCCCAGCGATTGCCGGCATGGCGGTCGACCAGCGCCAACCCGGCTCGTACACGGCACGACCGACGACCGACTCGTCGAGTCTGACAACTTCGGCACGGCCATTGGGAAAGGTGCGGACTTCGTCTGGCGCCGCAAAGGTCTTGTACTGAAGTCGAGGCATCCGGATCCTCCTAGGAGTCCGCCAGTGGGGTCCCGATCCGGACCGACTCATCGGCATCCAGAATCGCCTGACTGGCAACGGCGGCAACGCTCTCGTCTTCGATGAGGATGGCTCCATAAACACCGCCCAAGGCTGCGAGCGCCGGAACGCCGAGCACCGGATACAGGAGCCATACACGAGTTCGGCTCAGCAAAGGCTTGCGCGCCTGAACGAACATCCAGACGACGAGTCCAAGCAGCACCGGGGGCCACACCCACCCGAGGAGGGTCATCGTGTCACCGGAATGCCGACGAGGTCGGCACTGACCTGCCACAGACGGCCGGTGGTCATTGCGTCATAAGAAGCGTCGTGAGATTTCTTAGCCTTGCGGTTGGCGAAGTACTGGCCGGTGACGCCCTCTACTTCGGTCGAGCTGGCAAGGTAGACGGCGGTGTCGGCGCCCTTCTTGGGGCTCTTCATGAACGGTCGAGCGGCGAAGACGATGGGAGCCATCGATCGTGCTGGATCCTCGGCGCTGAACGCAGTGTCGGTCATCCCAGGGTGAAGGGCGGTGGCCGTGACACCGGTCCCTTCGAGGCGCTTGGCGAGCTCGTAGGTGAACATCACGTTGGCCAGCTTCGACTGGTTGTAGGCCCGTTGGCCCGAGTAGTCCTGTTCGCCCATCAGGTCGTCGAAGTCGATCTTCCCCATCGACTGGGCACCGGAAGACACCGTCACGATACGAGCCGGCGCGGAGTCCATTAGCCGTTCCAGCAGGAGGCTGGTCAGCAGAAACGGCGCCAGATGGTTGAGAGCGAACGTGTGCTCGAGCCCATCGGCCGTGGTGTGGCGGTGAGCCCAGAACCCGCCGACGTTGTTGACCAGCACATCGAGTCGCGGGTAAGCCGCGAGGACCTCGCCGGCCATACGCCGCACCTCCGCCTGTGAAGACAAGTCGGCGTCGAATACGTCCACGGCCGGATTGCCCGACTCGGCTGCGATGTCTGTGGCAGCCCGCTCGGCCCGTGCCCGATCGCGACCAGTAATGCCCACCCGTGCGCCCATCGAGGCAAGACCAGCGGCTGTTGCCTTGCCGATCCCGCCGGTTCCTCCGGTGATCAACACTGTCTTGCCGGTCATGGGCTTCACGGCGCCACCGTGCTCGGCTCAGCCAGACGTGGCTCCGTCAACTGTCCGCCATGGGTCTCAGGTTCAGAGGGGAACCCCTTCATGGCTCTCCAAAGG
>Ga0299913_10003580_pt1 | contig 12752 bp, 11 predicted proteins | sample RVTome_9_FD_201360 | JGI IMG/M metagenome (GOLD analysis project Ga0299913, IMG submission 201360) | Soil microbial communities from uranium-contaminated site in the Upper Colorado River Basin, Wyoming, United States - RVT155D38 (version 2) ... | reverse complement strand
CGCGGTTTCATCCCCAGCGCCCGCAGCGTGCCGATCTCGCGGGTGCGCTCACTGGCGACCATCAGCATGCTGTTGGCCGCGGCGAGCAGGACGATGAGCACCAGGACCGCTCCGAGGAAGCCGAAGATGCCCAGGTAGAGGGTGCGCACCTGGCGATAGAACTCGGCCAGCTCCTGCCAGGTGCGGAAGTCGACCGTGGTCCCCTCCGCGCGCAGCGTCGCGGCGAGGCGCCGGCCCACCGCCGCGGCCTGGTCGGGATCGTCGACCAGCAGCACGAGCTTCGAGACGGTCCCGCCGGCCTGCAGGAGCCGGTCGGCGCTGGCCAGGGGAACGGCGAGGTAGCGATCGTCGAGCTCGCGCACGGGCAGGCTGGCGACCCCCACGACCGCGACGTCCTGGGCGTTGAGCACGCCGTCGACGGTCATCGCGAAGAGGGTCACCCAGTCGCCGGGGCCGACGTCCAGGGCGCGGGCGAGGCCGCCGCCCAGGACGGCCTCGTCGTCCTCCCCTTCGCCGAGCCAGCGTCCCGACGTCACCAGGTCCGGCGTGTCCATGCTCCGCGCCTCGGCCCGCGGCTCGACGCCGAGCCCGAGGAAGGGGAGCGCCGAGCCGCCGGTGCCGGCGAGACCGAAGAAGTCGATGCGGCGCAGGACCTCGCGCACCGCCGGATCGGCTCCCGCGCGCCGGGCCAGCGCGCCGGCATTGCCGAGACCGTGCTCGAGGGTCTCGGCCCCGGTGCCGCGGAAGAGCTCGGGGGAGGCGATCTGGAGGTGTCCGACGCCGCCGCGGATGGTGCCCTCGGCGAGCGCCTCGAAGCTCTGGGCCACGAAGCCGCCGGCCAGTGTCAGGGCGGCGAAGCCGAAGGCGACGATGCCGGCGGTCAGTAGCGTGCGGCGCCGGTTGCGTCCGATGTTGCGCAGGGCCAGGCGCAGCAGGGTCACGCGGCCTCCTCCAGGCGCCCGTCGCGCAGCGACAGCACCCGGGTGGCGCGACGGCGCACGAGGGGATCGTGGGTGGCCACGACGCACGCCATGCCGCGCTCCTCGTGCAGGCGCCGCAGGAGATCGAGGATCTCCTCGGCGGTGCGACTGTCGAGGTTGCCCGTCGGCTCGTCGGCGAGCAGCAGCCGGGCCTCGTTGGCGAGGGCGCGCGCGATGGCCACCCGCTGGCGCTCGCCACCGGAGAGCAGGTCCGGCCGGACGCGCGCCTTGTCGGCGAGACCGACGGCGGCGAGCAGGTCGTTCGCCCGAGCGCGCCGCGCCTCGCGGGAGACCCCGGCGAGGGCCATCGGCAGCTCGACGTTCTCGGCCGCCGAGAGCACAGGGACCAGATTGAAGGTCTGGAAGACGAAGCCGAAGCGGTCCCGCCGGAGCTCCGAGCGGGCGTCCTCGTCCAGTCCCGCGACCGGCGAGCCCTCCCAGAGCAGGGTCCCTCGATCCGGCTCGTCGAGCAGCCCGAGCAGGTTGAGGAGCGTCGTCTTGCCCGAGCCGGAAGGCCCTTCGAGCACCAGGAAGTCCGCGGGCGAGACGGTGATGTCGACGTCGTCCACGGCGACCACCTCGACGCGGCCGAGGCGGTAGGCGCGGCGCAGGGAGCGGCCTTCCAGGAGAGGGGGAGAGGTCACGGTGGAGGATCCTCGCGGTCGCCGGCGGCTGCGCGACGTCCTCCGGAGCCTATTGAAGGCATCGCGGGGACGCCAGGCGCAGTACACTGCAGGGAGTCAGCCAAGCGGAGACGCCGTTGCCCCTCGTCGATCTCGTCCACCCCCGGGAGGACCCGGTCGAGCGCCACGCAGTGTCGGGGCGCCCGGCGGACACCGCCGTCCTGGAGCTCCTGCTCTCGACCTGGTGCTGGACGGTGCTGGCGATGGTGACGCTCACCCAGTACGGCAAGGGTCGCCTGCTCGAGCGCTGGCGGGGGCCGGCGGTCTGGGGACCCACCCTGCGCGACTGGGGGAGCGCCCTGATCGGCCTCAGCGGCTGCCGTCTTCGCGTCGAGGGGTCGCTCGAGGTCGAGGGGCCGGCGGTGCTCGTCGCCAACCACCAGAGCGCGTTCGACATCCCGCTGCTGGCCTCGCTGGTGGCGCCGCCGGTCGTCTTCGTGGCGCGAGAGGACCTCTTCGCGCTGCCCATCGTCGGCGCCGTGCTGCGTCGGGGGGGCCACGTCGCCGTCGATCGCCGGGTGTCCGCCGACCGGCAGCGGGTCGTCGAGCGCAGCCTCGAACAACTGCGTTCCGGCGGCAAGGTGATCTACTTCGCCGAGGGGACGCGGTCCGAGAGCGGCGCCGTGCGGCCGCTGCGGGCCGGCGCCTTCCTGGCGGCGCGGGAGGCGGGCTGCCCGCTGGTGCCGGTGGCGATCGCGGGAACCCGGCACGTCGTCGCCAAGCGGGGCCGGCAGATGCGACCGGGCCGGCTCGCGGTGAGCTTCCTGCCGCCGGTGAGCGTCGACCGGGAGGTCGCGCGGGCCGCCGGCCGTCAGCGAGTGCGCCACCGTCTGGCCACGGAGGTGCGGCGTCTGGAAGCCGCCCCCGGGCCCCGCCCCTGGAGGTCCTGACGGCTTGTGAATCAATCGCGACCCTGCAGTCGACCGAACCCGCCACCAGTCGTCGCCCCGCGGACCAACGGTGCGACTGCCCACCGGATGCCCTGACGTCCCAACCGCTGTAGGGGCGGGCCTTGCGCCCGCCCGGGCGGGGACGAGCCCCCCTACCAAGGTGTGCCGGTCGCAGACGCCCTCGCTACGGCCGCGGTGGTCGCCGGGCGACGAGCAGCACGTTGGCGAAGGGCGTCCCGCGGGACAGCGGCACGACCTCCGGCGCCACCCCGAGGCCGGTGAGCAGCTCGGCCCACTCCCCGGCGCCGCGGTAGGCGAAGCTCTGGCGCCAGGCGCCGCGGGCCATCGCCGCCGCGCGCTCGGCCAGGCGGGTGGCGAGGAAGCGGGCTCCTCCGGCCGCGTCCGCCTCGCGCACGAGCAGCACACCGTCCACGGCGAGCGCCGCGACCGCGCCGGCCAGCAGCTCCTGCTGCTCGCTCCGGCCGAGGTAGTGGAGGACGTCGAGCAGGAGGACGACCCGGGCCGCCGTCGGCGTCCACTCCGTCAGATCGGCGGTGACGATCGAGGCGTCGTCGCCGAGAGCCCGGCGCGCCACCGCCGCCAGAGTCTCCCGCCGCTCGACTCCGACGAGCCCGCCCCGTCGTCCCTCGGCCAGCAGCGCGAGGACGAGACCACGGCCGCATCCCAGGTCGAGGACGGGCCCCTCCGCTCCTACGGCGTCGAGGCGCGCCGCGACCTCGCGGTAGAGCGGGTCGCCGCGCAGCTTGCCGCGGGCGAGCTCCCAGTGGCCGATGCCGCTCGCCAGGTAGCGGGCGGCGGCGGCCTCGGCCCGCCGGTCGAAGAGGTCGTCGGCCGGCCGGCCGGCCAGCCGCCAGGCCAGGGCCGCGCCCAGGGCGGCAAGGAGCGAGCCGACCACGGCCGAGCCGACGAGGGTCTCGCTGCCCACCGACCAGAGGGAGAGGGTGTCGAGCGCGGGGCGCCCCGCGGGCCAGCTGCCGCGTAGCAGCCGGTGGCCCGCCAGGAAGCTGGCGGTGAGCAGGAAGGGCGCGGTGAGCGGGTTGTTGACGTGAGCGGCGAGGTAGGTGTTCAGGCGGTTGAGGCCGAGCCGGCCGGCGACCGCGAAGCAGAGCACGAGGTGGGCGCCGTAGAGGGGCAGGCAGCCGATGAACAGGCCGAGCGCGATCGCCCCCGCCTGGCGACCGGGCGTCGCACCCTCCGTGCGCAGCCGCAGCCAGAGGTCGCGCCCGGCCTCGAGGAGGCGGCGGCGCCGCGGCCGCTCAGGGCGACGCATGGTCCCGGGGGAGGGCGGCGGCGCGGAGCCCCCGCCGCTCGATCGCCTCGAGCAGCAGCGGCAGGGCGGCGCGCCCCGAGGGCGAGCGGTCGTGGAGCAGCAGCACGTCCCCGGGGCCGAGATCGCGCTGCAGCCGCGCCGCCACCCGCGCCGGGTCGTCGGTCGCGGTGTCGAAGCCGCGGCGCGTCCAGCTCGCCAGCTGCAACCCCTGCCGGCGCAGCACGCCGTCGAGCCAGGGATTGCGCAGGCCCGCCGGCGCGCGGAACCACCGCGGCGCCGCCCCGGAGAGCTCGGTCAGGATGCCCTGGCAGCGGGCCAGGTCGCGCGCGGCACGCGCCGGGGGGTAGAAGCAGAAGGCGTTCGAGTGACTGTAGGAATGGTTCTCGACGCTGTGACCGCGGGCCGCGATCTCGGCGACCAGAGCGGGCGCGGCCTCGGCGCGACGGCCGACGAGGAAGAAGCTGGCGCTCGCGCCGTGACGCTCGAGCAGGTCGAGCACCCGCGGTGTCCCCTCCGGATCCGGTCCGTCGTCGAAGGTGAGCGCCACCGCTCCGTGCGCGGCGGGGAGCCTGCGCACGTTGCGGCCCACCCAGCCGCTGCGCGGCCAGAGGCTGCCCGCGGTCAGCAGGAGGTGGTCGGCGACCACGACACCGAGGATCGACGTCCACCACCGGGGGACCGTCAGCAGGGCGAGGGCGGCGAGCCAGTGGAGGTGGAGCGAGGCCCTCACCAGCGGGCTGGCCGCCGGCCGGGATCGGGGCTCGGTCACGAGACACCCGGGTCGTTCAGGCCGGCTGCCGAGGCCTCGGCGAGCAGGCCCTCGAGCCGCCGCCGATCCAGCTTCCCGCGCGCCGTGCGCGGCAGCTCGCGCAGGACGACGACGCGGCGCGGGATCTTGAAGTCGGCCAGCCGCTGCCGGCACCAACGTGTGACCTCGTCGGCGGTGACGCCGTTGCCGGAGGCGACGACGGCGCGCACGATCTCGTCGCCGGAGCCAGGGTCGACGACCCCCTGCACCGAGACGTCGTCGACCGCCGGTAGCTGGGCGATCACCCGCTCGACCTCCAGCGGGCTGACCTTGGAGCCGCGGACGTGGATCAGACGGTTCAGCCGGCCGACGAGGGCGAGACCGTTGCCGGTGGCCACCGCCAGGTCGCTCGTCCGGTAGCGGCCGCCGCCGAGCCGCGTCTGCGCCGCCGGCCAGTAGCCCGTGGCCACCGCCGCCGAGCGCACGACGACGCGGCGTCCCTGCTCCGGCGGCAGGTCTTCGACCGGCTCGAGCTCGACGGTGACGCCGTCCACCGGCTCGCCGACGGCGCCCCGCTCGGCGGCGCTCCCCTCGCGGTCATAGGTGATGCCGCCGCACTCGGTGGCGCCGTAGAAGGCGTGGACCGCCAGCCCGAAGCGGCGGCGGAACCTCTGCGCGACGCTCGGCGGCAGGGCGGCGCCGGCGCTGATCACCAGCCGCAGCGAGGGCGGGAGGAGGTCGCTTCCGTCGACACGGAGCAGCGCCACGAGGTAGGCGGGAACGGTGGGAAGCACGGTGACCGCGTGCCGGCGCGCCGCGGCGAGGGCGCCGAAGGGGCCACGGTCGTCGGGGACGACGAGGGTGAGGCCGGCGGTCAGCGCGGGGAGGAGCAGGCTCGAGAGCCCGTAGCTGTGGGCGAAGGGCACCAGGGCGAGCAGGCGGTCGTCGGCGGCGATGCCCATCGAGGCGCGTAGGGCGCGATCGTCGTGGGCCAGCGCCGCGGCCGTGGTGGCGACGCCGCGCGCTTCCCCCGAGCTCCCCGACGTCAGCTTGACCACGGCGGTGCCGGGCGGTGGAGGATCGAGCCGCGGGCCGGCGAGGCGAGCGACCTCGATCCTCTCCCCGCCCCCGGTCCCGGTGTGCAGGACGGCCTGCAGGCCGAAGTGCCGGATCGACCGCTCGACCTCCGGCCCGACCGTCCGGTGGTCGAGGAGGACGACCGGATGGCCGGCGCGGCGGGCGGCCACGAAGGCGGCGAGGAAGCCGGCTCCGTTGGGCCCGCGGACGGCCACCGGAGCTCCCGGCGGAATCTCGAGGCCGGTCAGGGCCCGCTCCGCATGGCGGCTCATGGCCTCCAGCCGGGCGGCGGTGACCGCCCCGTCGCGCGCCAGCAACAGCTTCGCCTCGGGGCGCTGGCGCGCCAGGCGGGCGAAGGCCTCGAGGATCGGGTCGCCGGGGCTGGGACTCATCACGGGGGACTGTGGGGCAGTCTAACGCGCCGCCGTGGCGCTATAGTAGGGACACCTCCCGACGGGCCTCGCCGGGCTCGATCCCGGGGCCGCACGCCGCGACGCCGCCATGACTCTCGGAGCATTCAAGCAGCTGATCGTCGACAGTCTCCAGCTCGACGGCGTGTCCCCCGAGATGATCGGAGACGACGACGCGCTGTTCGGCGACGGCTTGGGCCTCGACTCGGTCGACGCCCTCGAGCTGGTGGTGGCGATCGAGAAACGGCTCGGCATCAAGCTGCAGCCCCACGAGGTGGGCCGCGAGGCCTTCGCCTCGGCAGCCGCCCTCCACGGGTACGTGACGCGGCAGCTGGCGGAGCAGCAGGCCGCCGGCTCGGCCTCGTGAGCTCCCGCCCCGCTCTCGTGGTCACCGGGTGGGGCGCGGTGAGCGCCTGCGGCTGGGGCGCCTCGCCTCTCGGCCGCGCCCTCGGCGCCGGCGAGACGGCCATCGCTCCCTTCACCCGCTTCGACCACGCGGGCTACGAGACCCACGTCGCCGGTCAGGCGCCCGATCCGCCGGTCGGCGTCGAGCCCCTCCGCCGCCGGCGGTGGAGCTGGGCCGAGCGGTTCGGCCTCGCGGCGGCCCACGAGGCGTTGCAGGAGGCTCGGTTGCCCGGCGGCCTGGGCGCGGCGCGGGCGGGCGTCTTCTTCGGCAGCAGCACGGGCGGGATGTTCGAAGCCGAGGAGCTCTACCGCGCCTGGCGAGGGCGGTGCCTCGACCGGGCTCCGCTGCGGCTGCTCGCCGCCCACCGGGTGAGCGCTCCCGCCGACGCGGTGGCGCGCAGCCTCGGCGTCACGGGTCCGGTCGAGACGGTGTCCTCCGCCTGCGCCTCCGGCGCCCTGGCCATCGGCCTGGCCGCCCGGGCGCTGGCCGACGAGCGGGTCGACGTCGCCCTCGCCGGGGGCGCGGACAGCCTTTGCCGCATCACCTTCGGCGGCTTCAACGCCCTGCGCTCGGTGGCGGCGGAGCCCTGCCGCCCCTTCCGGGCCGATCGCAGCGGCCTGTCGCTGGGCGAGGGGGCCGCCGTGCTGGTGCTGGAACGGGAGGAGAGCGCCCGCGCGCGCGGCGCCCCGGTCCTCGGCCGCCTCCTCGGCGTCGGGGCCTCGGCCGATGCCCACCACATGACGGCGCCCCATCCCGAGGGGCGTGGGGCGACGCTCGCCGTGGAGCGGGCGCTGGCGCAGGCCCGCCTCGAGCCCTCCCGGGTCGACTTCATCAACGCCCACGGCACCGGCACCGAGCTCAACGACCTGGCGGAGTATCGCGCCCTGCGCGGCGCCTTCGGCCAGCGGATCGGGACGATCCCGCTGACCTCGACCAAGGGCTCGATCGGGCACCTCCTCGGCTCGGCCGGCGCCATCGAGGCGGTAGCGACCCTGCTCGCCCTGCGCGACCAACGCCTGCAGCCGACCGCGGGCGACGGCGAGGTCGATCCGCAGGCGCCGGTCCGCCTCGTGCGCGCCGCCGCGCCGGCCACGATCCGCGTCGCGCTGTCGATGTCGCTCGGCTTCGGCGGCTGCAACGCCGCCGTCCTCCTCGGGTGCGCGGAGGGCCAGTGAGCAGTCGGAACCGCCGGAACCCCGCGCCCGGGAGGGCGCAAGGCCCTCCCCTACGAAGGGCCTGCCGGATCTCGATCGAGCCTGCGCGGTCGTGCCGGGCCCCGACAGGGTGGGCGATGCCTTCGGTTCCGCGACGGAACGGCTGCCGGGTCGACCCGGGACCTGCGCGGTCGTGCCGAGCCCCGACAGGGTGGGCGATGTCTTCGGTTCCCCGTAGAGGCGGGGCTCGTCCCCGCCCGGGTAGGGGAGGGATCGTGGCGCGGCGCGACGGGGCCGGTGCGCCATGACGGAGCGTCCCGCGATCTTCGTGACCGGTCTCGGCACGGTGACGGCGGCCGGGGTCGGATGCGAGGCTCTCGCCGCACAGCTGGCGACGGGGCGACCCCTGGTGACGGAGGTGGACCGCGCGGAGGGGTACCACGGTGCGGGTTGCGCGCGCCTGGCCGCCCTCGTTCCGACGCCGGACTTTCCGCGGTGGATCCCGCCGCTCGAGGCGCGGCGGATGAGCGCGCCGTCGCGCTTCGCGGTGGTGGCGGCGCTCGGCGCCCTGGAGGACGCCGGGCGTGGGCACGGCACGGAGCCGGACCCGGCGATGGCGGTCAGCCTGGGCACGGCGTTCGGACCCTCCGCGTGGACCCAGCGGCTGCTCGACCAGATCCTCGTCGAGGGTCCGCAGGCCGCCTCGCCGGCGCTCTTCACCGAGTCCGTGGCCAACGCGCCGGCCGGCCGGGTGGCCCTCGCCTGCCGGGCGAGCGGTCCGAACCACACCTTCTCGCAGGGCGAGGCGAGCCCGTTGCTGGCGGTGGCCCGCGCCGCCGACGAGCTGGTGCACGGCACGGCGACCCTGGCCCTGGCCGGCGCCTCGGACGAGATGACGCCGCTGCTCCACGCCATCCTCGAGCGGTTCGGCGCCCTGGCGCACCCGGTGCCCGGCGGGGTCGAGGAGGCGCGGCCGTTCGGCGCCGGACGCACCGGGTTCCTCGCCGCAGAGGGGGCGGCCGTCGTCGTGCTCGAGAGGGCGGAGGCGGTGGCCGGGCGGGACGCGCGGCCCCGGGTCCGCCTGCGGGCCTGGGCCACCGCCTTCGACCCGACGGCCTCGCGCGTGGGCTGGGGCAGGGGCTCCGAGGCCCTGGCGGCGACGCTCTCCGGGGAGCTCGGGCGCGCCGGTGTCGCCCTCGGCTCGATCGACCTCGTGATCTCCGGCGCCTCCGGCAGTCGCGCCGGCGATCGGTTGGAGGCCGAGATCCTCTCTCGCCTCTGGCCCGGCGCCTCGCGTCCCGCCGTCCTCGCGCCTAAGGCGATCACCGGGGAGTACGGCGGCGGCTTCCTCGCCGCGGCGGTGCTGCTGGCGGCCGGGGCCGAGGCCACCTTTCCCGCCTTCCCGGCCGACCCGGACCTCGACGTCACGCCGGTCGCCGGGGCCTGGCCCGGAGGCGCCCGTCGCACCCTCGTCACCGCCCTGGCCTCGGGCGGGGGAGCGGCCTGGCTGGTGCTCGACCGCGTCGATGGTCGAGGCTGGAAGTAGGCGCCGGGCACTCCACCCGGTCCGCCGGCGGCCTGCGACGCCTTGCGCTGAGGCCCCTCACTCCGTTCGGGGCGACGGTTGCGGCCCCCATCGTCGTCCCGAACGACGTGAGGGACCTCGACTCCGGACCGGAGCTGCCTGCGACGGACCGGTCCGGCCCCGCGCCGCAGCCGTCTCCGGGTCGCTGAGGCGCCGGGCGCTTCACCCGGCCCGCCGCAGGCCTGCGACGGCTTGCGCTGAGGCCCCTCGGCTGCGCTCGGGGCGACGATTGCGGCCTATGGGCGACGGGCCCTCCACCGGCTTCTTGAACGCGGTGAGGCCCCCCATCGTCGTCCCGAACGGAGTGAGGGACCTTGACTCCGCGCTCAGGCGGTCTCCGGAGGCGCGTCGCGGGCAGGCCGCATATCATCCGCGTATGGTGGCCGGGCAGGGGGGTGGCGGCCGGGTCGCGGCGGCGATTCCGGCCTACCAGGCGGCGCCGTCGGTGGGCGCGGTCGTGGCGGCGACGCTGGCCGTGCTGCCGGACGTGCTGGTGGTCGACGACGGGTCGACCGACGGGACGGGCGCGGCCGCGGAGGGGGCCGGGGCGCGGGTGGTGCGGCACGCGGAGAACCGCGGCAAGGGCCGGGCCCTGGCGACCGCCTTCGAGGACCTCTTCGCTCGCGGCTTCGAGGCGGTGGTGACCCTCGACGCCGACGGCCAGCACCTGGGTGGCGAGATCCCGAAGCTGCTCGCCGCCTGGCGCGGCGGAGCCGAGCTGGTGGTCGGCAGCCGGGCCCGCCTCTTCGGGCAGATGCACGTCGTACGCAGTGTCGCGAACGCCCTCTCCAGCCGGCTCCTCTCGCTCGCCGCCGGCCGCCGGCTGCCCGACGCGCAGAGCGGCTTCCGGCTCTACACCCGCACGCTCGTCGGGCGCACCGGCTTTCCGGAGAGCGGCTTCGAGGCCGAGAGCGCCGTCCTGATCCGCGCCGCCCGCGGCGGCGCCCGTCTCGCCTGGCCCGAGATCGAGCTCGGCTTCGCCGACGGGCGTCTGACCAGCCACTACCGCCCGGTCGCGGACAGCCTGCGGATCGCCGTGGCCGCGGTGCGGGCACGCTTCAGCCCGCCGGCCGCCGCGGCGCCTTGACGGGGCGCCGGACCGCGGCTACCTTTCGCCGGTGCCCGATCCACGCGTGATCCTGGTCACCGGCGGCACCGGCGGCCTCGGCGGGGCCATCGTCGAGACGCTGGCGGCGGAGGGCGCCAGGGTCGCCTTCACCTACGTGCGCGAGGAGGCGCGGGCCCGGGAGATCGAGACAGCGATCCCGGGTGCACGGGCCTACGCCCTCGACCTGCGGGACCCGCGGGCGCCCGGTGAGCTGGTCGGCCGGGTCGAGGGTGACCTCGGAGCGATCGACGGCCTGGTCAACAACGCCGGCCTGCGCAGCGACGGCCTGCTCGCCTTCACCTCGGACGAGGAATGGGAGCGGGCGGTGGACGTCAACCTGGGCGGCGTGTTCCGCTGCTGCCGGGCGGTCGTGCCGGGGATGGTCGGGCGGCGCCGCGGCGCCATCGTCAACGTCGCCTCGCTCTCGGCGCTCCTCGGGCTGGCCGGGCAAACCGCCTACGCGGCCTCGAAGGCGGCCGTCCTCGGGCTCACCCGCTCGCTCGCCCGCGAGGTCGGCTCCCGCGGCATCCGCGTCAACGCAGTGGCGCCGGGCTTCGTGGCCACCGCGATGACCGGGGAGCTGCCGGAGGACGTCGTGCGCTCGCTGCGCCAGCGCGAGTGCCTCGCCGACGGCGTCACGGCGGCCTCGGTCGCCGCCACCGTCGCCTTCCTTCTCTCTGACGGCGCCGCCGGCATCACCGGTCAGTGCGTCGTCGTCGACGCCGGCGTGTCGGCTTGAGCGAGCGAGCGCGGGCGGAGAACGTCCAGGCACCACGCCGCGGCCTCGCCGCCCGACTGCTGGGCCCGCTCCACGTCACCGGCGTCTTCTGGTACCGCATCCACCACTGGGCCGCGCGCCACGTTCCGGAGTGGACGATCCGGCCCTTGATCCTCGCCTTCACGCTCCTCTTCTTCGTCGCTCTGCGGCGCGTCGGTCGCAACCTGCGCGACAACCTCGCACCGGTGCTGGGGCCGGCCGGCCCGCTCGCCGGCCGGCGCCGGGTGTGGCGCACGCTCCACCAGTTCGCCTGGTGCCTGACGGAGCGCTACGAGCACCTCTCCGGCGCCCGCGAGCTGGCGATGGAGACCGAGAACGTCGAGGCATGGACCGCCCTCGCCGGCACGGGCCGCGGCTTCATCGTCCTGACCGCGCACGTGGCGGCGTGGGAGGCCGCCTCGAGCCTGATCAGCGACGAGCAGCGCCGGCGCGTCCACCTGGTGCGGGAGGAGGAGCTCGATCCCCGGGCGCAGGCCTTTGTGCGCGAGCTGCTCGCCGCGCGGTCCGGCGACCTCATGGTCACGCACTTCGCCGGCGACCCCCTGCTCGCCACGACCCTGGCGGCGGCGCTCGAGCGTGGTGAGGTGGTGGCTCTCCAGGGGGACCGGCCGCGAACCGGCGGCCGCGCCATCGGCGTCGAGCTCTTCGGCCGCCGCTTCGAGCTGCCGGTCGGCCCGCTGATTCTCGCGCGGGTGGCCGGCGCGCCCCTGCTCCCGGTGTTCGCCTTCCGCGAGGACCGGCGGCGCTACCGGGTCGCGTTTCGCGAGCCCATCGTCGTCGCCTCGACCGACGACCGGCAGGCGGACTTGCGGCGGGCGGCCGAGCGGGTGGGGGAGGGCCTCGAATGGGCGATCCGGCGCGCTCCCCACCAGTGGTTCTGCTTCGGCCCGGCGTGGGCTCAGGGCGGGGAGGGGTCGAAGAGCACGGCCAGCTCGCCGCGCAGGAGCTCCTCCGCGCCGACCGAGGCGAACACCTCGTAGGTGCGCAACGTGGCCACCGCCGCGGTGCGCGTGGCCTCGACGCGCACGGCCTCGCCGACCGGCAGTGTCGGTGGGCCGCAGCGCAGGTGGCGCAGGCGAACCAGGTAGCCTAGCCGGCCGCCGGAGTCCTCCTCCCGCGCGGAGAGCTCGAGCGCCGCCGCGGCCTGGGCCGCCATCTCGACGCCGACCCACGCCGGCGCCAGCCCCGCCTGCCGGCCGAGGCCGGCGAACGGGCTCGCGGCGTCGAGCCGGGCCTCGCAGGCGATCGTCTCCCCGCCGCACTCGAGCACCCGCGAGAGCATCCGCGCCACCCCCGCGTGCGGCAGCCCGTCCTCCCTGTAGCGGCCGGGCTCCGCCCCGGCCGGACCCCGATCCCGCGTCCGCACATCGGTCGGCGGCTCCCCCTCGTCCGCGACCCACTCGACCCTCCCTCCGCTCGCCAGCTCGCCGTCGGCGCACAGCGCGAAGCCGACCCTCCCCTCTCCGTCTCCCTCCTCCAGCCGCACCACCACCTCGCCCCCCTCGATCCGCCGCGTGAGGCGCATCCGCTCCACCGCGCACACCGCCGCGCGGGCTCCCTCCCAGGCGGAGAGGGCCGCCTCCACCACCGCCAGCTGGCCGATCGCCGACAACGTCGGGTGCCCGGGGAAGTGCCCGGCGAA
>Ga0299913_10003579_pt1 | contig 12754 bp, 7 predicted proteins | sample RVTome_9_FD_201360 | JGI IMG/M metagenome (GOLD analysis project Ga0299913, IMG submission 201360) | Soil microbial communities from uranium-contaminated site in the Upper Colorado River Basin, Wyoming, United States - RVT155D38 (version 2) ... | reverse complement strand
GATCATCGCCAAGACCACCGCGGTCGGCCTGTTCGCTGCCTACAAGGAGGAACAGGGCAAGACCGGGATCTACGACATCAGGCAGCGGATCGCGGCAAGGACCGGGGTCCCGGCCGATCACGTCGTGGTCACCAGCGATCACTCGCATGCGGCCCCGGACACGATCGGCATCTGGGGCGGAGTCAGCCGCGCCGTGATGGAACGTCTCGCCGACTCCGTGGTCGACGCGGCTGCGGCCGCGCACGCGGATCGGCGGCCCGCCCGGGTATTCGCGGCTGCGGTCACCGGCCCCGGGCTGGACTCGTCGTATTCGCAGCCCCCCACCAACGACGAGGCCATGGACGAGGAGTTCAGGGCCCTGTTCGCGGAGACCAGCGATGGCGAAGCGATCGCGACGCTCGTTAACTACGCACCCCACGCGACCGTGTGCGGGCAGTGCGGGGACCTCGCCAGCGGCGACTGGACGGCCTGGGCGGCAGACGAGATCGCGCGGCAGGGTCTCGGACTCGGCATCGGTTTCGTCGGAGCGCTGGGCTCCACGGATTGGGGCACGACTCCTCCGCACGACGACAAGAACGAAACCGAGGCCCGCTCTCGCCTGGACGGGCTCCTGGCACAGGCGGTTGCCGAGCGTCGGGAAGTGTCCGGTGACGACGTGAACGCCGATGTCGTCTTCATCCGAGAGAAGCTCATGCAGCCGGTGCTGGCCGCCAACGCCGTGCCGGCGGGTGTCCTCAGATGCCCGTTTGCAGACACCGGTGCCTGCGACGACGGCGACGTGCGGATCGATCGCGACATCCGTCCACCCTGGCTGACCGGATCGAAGATCGGTACCTACGTGGGAGCGCTCCGTATCGGTGACGTCTTCCTTTCGACGATCCCGGGCGAGCCGTTCCCCCAGATCCAGGATGCGCTGCGCGCCGGCGTGCAGGGTGCGTCGGTCCATTTCATGCTCGGCGCAGCCAACGACTTCCTGGGGTACATGGTGGCCGACCGCGATCAATACGAACAAACCTTCCGCGAGGGGGCCACGTTCCTGCCGGGTTGCCCCGAAGAAGAGGCCCAGGCCGCGGCCGGTGCCGATCATGATCGTGCCTGTCCGGATCACTGGACGCTCATGGTGTCCTCGACGATGGGCACGCATGCGGTCTGCACCGCGCAGGATGCCGCGGTGCGGCTCGGATTCACCGCCGGTCCGCGCGCCGACGAGTGCACGGCGCTGACCGCTCTGGACGGGCAGGCCGCACCGCCGGAGCACACCGGGGAGGCGGAGCCGGAGGGAGAGACCGTACGGGCCGGAGTGGCTCGGGTCGAGGCGTCCTGGCACCTGGGCGCGTCCGGCGGCCAGTTCTCCGACGATGGTCCGCCGTTCGACGAAACCACCGTCGACCCACACATGCACAGCACGAAGAAGAAGCCTGCGTACGGACTCGGATCACGGGTCGACGTGCGCGCCTTGGTTGTCGAGGGTTCGAACGGCGAGAAGGTTGCGATCGTCAGCCACGACCTCTATCTGCCGAACGACTTCCTCACACGTCGGGTCGCGACGTTGGTCGAGCGCGCCACCGGCATCCCCGCGTCGAACGTGATGGTCACCGCGTCCCACAACCACAACAGCGCCTTCTATTCGACCCCCTCGTGGGGGACCTGGATCTTCCAGGACGTGTTCGACCTGCGCTTCTACGAGTACATGGCCGAAAAGGGAGCCGAGGCCGTCCAGAAGGCGAACGATCGGATGGTCCCGGCGCGGGTCGGCGGCGGTACATCGATGTTCAACGAGATCACCAGTCACACGTACGGACCGAAGGTGGCAGACGATGGGACGCCCGCGGGACAGCCCTACGACCACACCACCGGCGAGCTCACCGTGGTCGCCTTCGACGACCTCAGCGACCCGGACAACCCCGCACCGCTGGCCACTTGGGTCGTCTTCGGCGTACATCCGGAGTGGACGTGGGGTTACGACTTGCTGAACGGCGACATCAGTCACGCCACCATGCGCATCACCGATCGCGAGCTCGGCGGGACCACCGTGTGGTCCGGCCGGGAGATCGGGGCCTCGGGCCCGCACAAGGACACGCGTGCGCACGGGTGGGAGGAGCGCCGCGAATTCCAGGACAACGGTTTCGCCGCCATGGACCGGGCGGCTCGGATGCTCGCCACCGCCATCGCCGACACCCGTTCGGCCGTCGCGCAGGGCGACGACTCGAAGCTGAGGCACATCGCTCCCTTCCGATCGAGTTTCGAGGTGGACGCGGTGAGCAAGCGGTTCGCTCCTCCGGCCACGCGGCCCCATCCCGGCGTCTCCAACTGCAACACCGCGTCGCTGTTCCACGGCGATCCCCGCATCCCGGTGCTCGGGCTTCCCGACTGCGCCCGCGCGCGGGATCTGCCGGGCGAGCCGACCGGCGCGCTCGGCCCCCTCGACGACGCGGCGGAGGCTGTCGGCGAACAGGTAGTGACACCTGTTGCGGAGACGTATGCAGAGCACACGGCTCCCATGTACGACCAGCTCAAGCAGGCCGGCGTGCCGATCCCGGAGAGCTACAGCGGCACCAAGCTGAGCGCGGTCGAGGAGACCGCCGCGGTCCACCTCATGGCGATCAAGCTGGGAGACATCGGCATCACGGTCTGTCCATGCGAGCAGTTCACCGACACTGCGCTGAACATCCAGAGCCGCATCGATCGCAAGGAAGGTATCCACGTCGGATTCAGCTGGACGGATCTACAGACGCCTGCGGGACGCGACTGGTGTATCCGCAATGCCGACGAGACGTGGACCTGTGCGAACCCGCAGAACCCGAACCAGGATCTCGCTCCGATCGACGACATCACCTACCGGCGTTTCGTCGCACAGATCTTCAACGACGCCAAGGGGTGGGAGATAGACGACCTCGACGATCCCGAGAGCGACGTGCGGACACTCGGCGCCGAAGCGGAACCGTATGAGCCCGAGCAGATCAAGGGCAACTTCACTCACGAGGAGTTCCCGGACCACGGCTACGCGCTGCCGATCTCCGTTGGGATGGGCAACGACTACTGGGGTTACGTGCCCGAGTATCGCGAGATGCGGTCGCACGATCACTATCGCAAGGCGCTCAACGGGCTCGGTCCCCACGGCGCCGACTTCCTGGCGACGCGCCTTGCGCGACTCGCCGTCTCCCTGAACGACGGCCCCGGTGTTCCACTCCGGGCGTTGGATGCCGCCTACGAGGCCGAATCCGCCCGAGCGCAGGTCATGGCGGACGGATTGGGCGAGCTGGCCGATGCCTACGAGAAGACCTACCGACCCACGCTTCCCGCAGACGGCGGTGAGCCGGCGATCGTCTCGGCCCCCGGAACCGTCGAGCTCTTCGATGCGTTCAACGTCTCTTGGATCGGCGGCTCGACCTACGCCGACATGCCCGAGGTGACGATCGAGCGCAAGGTCGGCGGAGACTGGCGCCGGTTCGGCGACACGGCCGGTGAGGTTCAGCTCATGGTCGACTTCCCGAACCCGGAGCAGGTACCCGACTGGCGCAGTGGCGCCTACGAGTGGCTCTGGACCGCGACCTTCGAGGCGTTCGGTTCCGACGTGATCCTTCCCGATGCCCGCGGCGAGCGCGGACGCGCCACACCCCCCGGGGACTATCGCGCCGTGATCACCGGTCAACGCCGCACCGGCGAGCCGGGTCCCCCGGAGGAGTGCGAGGCGACCACAAAGGAACGCTGCAGGATCGATTCCCTGGAGACATACGAGCTGGTCAAGGAGTTCACCGTCGTTGAATGGGACGGGATCGTTGCTCGCGACCTCCGGGTTGCCGACGGGGAGGTGTCGTTCGAGGTTGCGTCCGAGGCGGAGCGGCTCTGTGGCAACAAACAGGGTCGTGCCGAGCTCGGAGAACCTGGCCCGATCGATCTGCCGGACGGCTACGAGTCGTCGTTCCCGTTCATCAGATGTCAGTGGAGGAACTACGGCCCCAGCGAAGAGCGGCAGTCGTATTGCTCGTTCTGCACGTTCCGCCCCTGGGCCGACACCTCCCGCGTCGAAGAGGCCACGATCACCATCCGTCGCGCCGACGGCACCGAGGAGAACGTGGCGGCGACCGAGTCCTCAGACGGACGCTGGGGAGCGGCGGTCGACGTGTACGAGGGCGACCGCGCCGTGGTCGCGGAGGGAGGCGTGGTCGACGAGTTCGGCAACTTCAACGGAGCTCCCTCGAACGAGCAGATGGGCACGAAGCCCCGACCAACCGCCACCCCCACCGGACCGGACGAGCCGACGGCAACCATGGTCGACTACGACGGCGATGCGTCCGGGCAGTACTCGGACGAGACGCTGCTCAGAGCGCGGCTCACCGATGCCTCGGGGGATCCCCTGGCCGGCCGGGAGCTCACCTTCGAGTTGACCGGAGCCGGCAGCGAGCGAAGCTTCGCGGCGACCACGGACGACGATGGGGTCGCAAGGGTGTCTCCGACGCTGTCGGAGAAGCCCGGCATGTATCAGCTGACCGTGCGCTTCGCCGGCACCGACGACCACCTGGGATCGGCGGATGTAGCCGTGTTCGTCGTCGACCAAGAGGACACCGCCCTGGACCTGACGGCCGCGGGCAGAGGTAAAGACGCCGCCTTGAACGCGCATCTGTACGACGCCGACTCGGCCGGTACCGGGGTGGGAGACGCGCTCATCGAGTTCTTCGCGGACGGAGAACCGATCGGATCGGCCACGACCGGTCCGGGGGGCCGGGCCACGCTGCCTCTGCCGCCTAGATACAGGGGAGGGAAGCACTCCTTCGAGGCGGTCTTTGACGGCGACGACTTCTATCGCGGATCCACGGGCCAGACCGCCGGCTAGTACCGCCGGAGGCGAGTGGTAACGGGCTCGTGCCAACCTCGCTTATCGTCACACGCGAGGGTTAGGTCGAGGAGGGTGCGTGTCGCGGGATAGAAGGGCGTGGTCGCTGTTTCTTCTCGCGCTCGCGTTGACCGTGCCCACCGTTCATCCGATCGCGGCCGGCCTCGCAGACCCCTCCGCGACCGAGGCAACCACGGGTCCGCTTCCGTTGCTCCCGGCCACGGTGGATGTGTATAGGGGTCTCGGGACGTGGGTCGACATGTACGACGCTCCACCGTGGCGCTATCCCGCCCGCGCGGTGCGCAAGATGAATGCCAAAGGCGTGAAGACGCTGTACCTCCAGACGGCCAACTACCGCAAGCCCAAGACCGGACCGATCTTCAGGGCCGCCAAGGTGACCAGGTTCCTGATCGCTGCCGACCAGGCAGGGATCGAGGTCGTTGCTTGGTACGTGCCCGGTTTCGACAACCTGCGTCGCGATCTTCGCCGAGCGCGGGCCGCGATCGAGTTCCGGACCGAGGACGGTCTCACCTTCGACTCTTTCGCTCTCGACATCGAGGCGACCCTGGTGCGCGACATCGAGACCCGCAATCGACGCGCTCGAACGCTGTCACGGCGGATAAGAGACCTGGTGGGGGAAAACTACGTGCTCGGCGCCATCGTGCCGGAGGCGGGAGCTCTCTACTGGCCGAGCTTCCCGTATCGTGGCCTGGCGTACAGCTACGACGTTTTCCTCCCCATGGCTTACTTCAGCTATCGGACGAGCGGTGCCCGCGGGGTCTACGCGTTCGTCGCCGACAACATCACGGAGGTCCGACAGACGACCGGAGAGCCCAACCTCCCGGTGCACCTGATCGGGGGGATCGCGGAGGACTCGACGCCCAGGGAGGTGGGGGCGATGGTCCAGGCGAGTAGGGACCACGCGGCGTTCGGAGCGAGCCTCTACGATTTCCCGACCACGACCCGGCGTCAGTGGCGCAAGTTGGCCGAGGTGCCCTAGTCGCTCGACGCCACACCCTCGAGCGGTCCAAGCGACCGATCTGCCTCTTGCCCCGCATGACAGGGGTCCCTAGGATGGACCCGGTTGAGCAGGCAGCCGCCGAGACCGCGGTTGCCTCCCGACTCACCCCGACCTCCCGTGGTCCGGCCTCGAGCGGCTACGCGGGAGTTGGAGATGGACGAGTCGATCCGGAGCGAAGCCTCGGTTCTGATCGTCGACGACGATCCCGAACTCAGACACGCGCTCGGCCTTCTCTTCGAGTTCGAGGACTTCCATGTTGTGGGAGAAGCCGAGTCGGGGGTCGAGGCGGTCGGGCTCGCGCTCAAGCACCAGCCCGATCTCGTGATCCTCGATTACCGGATGCCGCGTCTCGACGGGGAGGGCACCGCCGAGCTGCTGCGGGCGGTCTGCCCTCAGGCGCGCATCGTCGCGTTCTCGGCCGTGCTTTCCCGCAAGCCCCCCTGGGCCGACGCCTATCTGAACAAGTCGCACATCACGGAGGTCGCTCCTCTGCTGCAGGCGCTGATCCGCGAGCGGGCTCCCGCCCCCAGTTAGCTGACCTTTCGATCATGGTGCCGCCGGCGTACACGGGGTTACCTGCCTCGCAAACCGGGCAATGTTGCCGGCAGGTGCGGTTCTGACTTAGGGCCTGCCGGGATCAACATCCTAGGAATTTCATCTATGGCCTGAGATGCTGTCCACACTGCGGCCGATGGACGGCGGCTAGGAGGGGGCCTCTTGCAGACGGGCTCGAAGCGCAGGGTCGACAGGTTCGCGCTGGTCGTGTCCCTGGCCGGGATGGCGCTGCTCGTGTGGCTCGCCGCCGACGGCAGGGTGGGGCAGACGGGGGTCGACGCGACCCAGTTCGCGGTTCTCGTGCTGCTCGTGATCCTGGGCGAGCTGCTCCCCATAAAGCTGCCCCGGCGTGATGAAGACGATGAGCTGACGACCTCGTCGACCTTCTCGTTCGCCTTGTTGATCAGCTCCGGGGCCGCGGGGGCCGTGCTCGCGCTGGCGCTGGCCGAGCTCTGCGCCTATTTCTTCAGGTCGAAGGCGCTGGTGAGGTCCACTTTCAACATCGGCCAGTACACGCTCTCGCTGGTGCTGGCGGGCCAGGTCCTCGCCATGTTCACGGAGGCCCCCAGGATCGAACCACCCTTCTTCGTCACCGCCGACCTCCCCGGGATCTTCGCCGCGATGGCCGTCTTCTTTCTCGTGAACAGCGTGTTGACCGGAACGTGGTGGGCCCGGCGTCACGAGGTTCCCGTGCTGGATCACCTCCGTCGCGACCTCGTGTTCAGAGGCGGCGTAGCGGGCGCATCGCTCGCCCTCGCGCCCGTCGTGGTGGTTGCCGCCGAGCACAGCTTGCCGCTGATCCCGCTGCTGCTGCTCCCGATCATCGCCCTATACAAGGGGGGGCGCCAAGCCGCTCTCAGCGAGTATCAGGCGCTGCACGACGACCTTACGAATCTCCCGAACCGCGTGCTCCTCCACGACCGTATCCACCAATCGATCCTGGGGATCGAGCGAGAGAAGAGCCTCGTTGCCGTCATGCTGATGGACCTCGACCGCTTCAAGGAGGTCAACGACACGCTTGGCCACCACAGCGGGGACCTGCTGTTGCAGCAGATCGGCCCCCGTCTCCGCTCGATCTTGCGAGAGAGCGACACCGTTGCCCGGTTGGGAGGCGACGAGTTCGCCATCCTGCTTCCGAACGTCCTGGATCGTCCCGCCGCGGTGCAGGTGGCGGACAAGATCAAGCGAGCCCTTGACCTCCCCTTCGAGATCCAGGGGTTGAAGCTGAACATCGAGGCGAGCATCGGCATCTCGTTCGCTCCCGACCACGGACGTGACGTCGACACGCTGATCCAGCGAGCGGACGTCGCGATGTACGTGGCCAAGGGGTCGGGGAGTGGCTACGCGATCTACACCCCCGAGCAAGACCGGCACAGCCCGAACCGTCTGGTGCTGGTGGGCCAGGTGCGCCAGGCCATGGAGGATCAGGAGATCAGCCTGTACTACCAACCGAAGGCCGATCTGATCACCGGACAGGTTCGAGGGGTCGAGGCGCTCGTTCGCTGGAACCATCCCGAGCGTGGGCTGTTGATGCCCGACGAGTTCATCCCTCTCACAGAGAACACCGGACTGATCGAGCCACTCACGCTTTATCTGATCGAGACAGCCGTCCGGCAATGCAGGGTCTGGAGAGATGCGGGTGTGGATCTCGTTGTCTCGGTGAATGTCTCCGCACGCAGCCTGTTGGACCACGAGCTGCCCGACCAGATCGAGGCGGTCCTGCAGAAGTGGAACGTGCCGCCCGGCTCGCTCCGATTGGAGATCACCGAGAGCACGATCATGGAGGATCCGGTCAGGGCGCTCGCTGTTCTGGACGGACTCCACCGCCGAGAGATCGGGTTGGCTCTGGACGACTTCGGCACCGGCTATTCGTCCCTTTCGTACCTCAAGCGGCTGCCGGTGGACGAGTTGAAGATCGACAAGTCCTTCGTGACCAACATGCATACCGACGACGACGATGCGGTGATCGTTCGATCCACGATCGATCTCGGCCGCAACCTCGGACTGGAGGTCGTCGCCGAGGGGGTCGAGACGAAGGAACACTGGGACCAGCTCACAGAGCTGGGCTGCGGGATGGCCCAGGGGTACTACCTGAGCCGGCCTATCGCGGCCGGTGAGTTCATGCAGTGGCTCCGGTTCCGAGAGACGGCTCTGGCCGAGGCCGACGATCTGCATACCTAGCCGGCCTCCCCGTCGTAAAGCTCCTCCGCCTCTCTGCCGATATCCAAGGTGTGACTAGTCACAAGGATCTAGTCCGAGCCAGGAGATAGAGATGGCAGCGCCGGCAGTCCCCTTCGCGGAACCCGCTCCGGCTCGCCGGATGCTCAGCTCCTTCGTGACCGAGCAGGTCAGGACCATCCTGGAGGAGCGCTCCACCCGCTTGGGTGTCGTGGGCGCCCTCCTCGTGGTCGCCTCGCTCTTCTCGCTGGTGCCGACCCCCATCGGGGTGGACTCGGGCTGGATGTTCATCGTGCCGGTGGCGATCGCTTCCATCGCGGCCGGGTTGCGTGAGGGCCTCGTGACCGCGCTTGCGGCCTCGACCTTGGTGGCCATCTACACGATGGCGGGCACTGGTGAACTGGAGGTCTCGGCACTCACCGGCATCATCGCGGCCCGCTTCGCTCTGTACGGACTGACGGCGGTCTTCCTCGGTGCCTTTGCGGAAGCCCATTACTCGGTCCAATCCGGTCTCCGCGAGCTGGCCTCGATCGACCCGTTGACGAAGGTCTCGAACGTCGCCCGTTTCTACGAGGAGCTCGGTGCTCTCGAGAAGCTGGAGAGCGACTTCGCGGTACTGGTCGTGGACATGGACGATCTGAAGTCACTGAACGACAAGTACGGACATCAAGCGGGATCGCTTGCCATCCAGACGGTCGCGACCTCTCTGCAGCGCGTGGTTCGAGGAAGCGATTGCGTGGCCCGGTTCGGCGGCGACGAATTCGTCGTGGTCCTTCGGGATGCGGACAGAGCCGGGGCCCAGATCGTTGCCAATCGGCTGCGCGAGATCCTGGAGGGACAATCGATCGCAAGCGCGCCGGGCTTCGAGCTGAAGGTCAGCATCGGCGTCGCCATCTTCGGTCAAGACGGATCCAGCTCCGAGGAGCTCCTTGCTGCGGCGGACGAAGCGATGTATGCCGAGAAGCGTTCTCATAAGCAGGGTTCGCTGCCGAAAACGGTCGATCTGCGTTGAGCGAGCTTTCCCGGCGAAGAGGATCGGGCCCGGACACGCCCACGACCTACTGTTTCTGCGATAGCTGTGACCGCGTTCTGTATGTGGATCCCGGTTCCCTGTTCTGTCCGGTGTGTTCGTCGCCGGTGCTCGAGGTGACCCATCAAGAGGGTGCAGTCGTCCTGCCGGACGAGTCAGAGACTCCGGCTCACTGATCCTTTCGAACCCGGCGTTCATCGGCGTGACCGCTCGCGGTTCCACAGAGGAAACGCAGGATCAGGCCGACGGCCGTTCCGAGGGCTGCTCCTCCAACCACATCCAGGGGTAGATGTGCCCCGACGTAAACGCGGCCCACGCACACGGTGGTGGCCAGTGCCCACGGTATCCAGCGTTTACCCGGAGGAAGATAAGGATGCACGAGGACGGCGATCGAGAAGGCGATCACGGCATGCCCCGAGACGAAGGCCTCTCCGGTGGCGGAGGCGTCGCCGCGGCGGACGACATCGTCGATCACCGATGCCGGTCTGTGTCGCGTCACCACATCCTTTACGGCCCGGCTGAGAAAGGTTTTTGCCCCTCCTGCCAGAAGCAGAGCTCCGGCCAATCTCCATCTCCGCGATATGAGGACGACCAGCGCTGCGGCGGGGATCGCGAGCAGGTTCCCGAGCTGCATCACTACCCAAACCGGCCAGTAGGCAAGGTCGGGGATCGCGTTGAGAGCGCGGAAGACCGCCTCCTCGGCTCCCGACACTCGATCCGGATGAACCGCGACCGCGCTCAGCACGAGTACCACCAGCCAGCCGGCGGCCAGGCCGAGGGCGCGCGGATCGCGTCGTGACTCCGCCTTCACTCTGCGACCTCGAGTGGCTCGTCGGGGTCGACCCCGGTCACTTCCGGCAAGACCACGAAATGGATCAACGACGCTATCGCCCAACCCATGGCGGCTCCTCCCAGGACGTCCAAGGGCAGGTGGACGCCTACATAGATGCGTCCCAGGCCCACGATCGCGGCGAGCGTCAGCACGACGGCTTTGCCCCGAGGACCGAGGTAGATCGCGGCCACGGCCGCCATGGCGGCAGCGACCGCGGCGTGACCGGAAACGTAGCCGTGGCCCACCGCCGGCGGACCGCGGAGCGTCACCTCTTGCATCAGCTCGACCGGCCGTCCTCGCTGTATCAGCTCCTTCACAACGCGGGCCAAGAACCAGGCCGCGCTCCCACTCAGCGCGAGATCCAGGGGCAACCGGTACCTACGCGTGATGGTCAGGGCGATGAGAGCTGCCGCGGGAACTGCCAGGAGATTCCCCAGTTGCATCAGGATCGACACGACCTCATACAGCCCATCCGGGAATCCGTTGATCCAGCGGAAGACCTCTCTCTCCGCCGAGGGGACGTAGGAGCGCTGGATCGGCAAGGCGGTGGCGATCAGCAGCAGGGTCGCGAGGGTGAGCCGGATCCCATGTTTCCTGCGGTGGGGATGGAGCAGCTGCGGCCGGGGCGCCGGACGGGTGTCTTGGTTCGGAGAGCGGAGCCCTGGTTGCTCGTCGCGTTTCAGGCGAACCATCCCAAATCGATCCACCTGCGGTGTCGCCTACCTAAAGTGCGTAGGAAGTTATGAGCCAGGCCGGTTGACGCTTTCGTCCCACTCCTACAGCTTTGACCTATGAGTCGATGGCTGCGGATCGCGGCCTCTGTTGCGCTGATCGCCGGGATCTTCGTGTTCGCCCTCCCCAAGGTCGCGGACTTCTCGGAGGTCTGGACACAGATGCGCGAGATGACCTGGTTGGAGCTGGTCACCCTGGCCGCGATCTCTTTCTGGAACATAGTCACCTACTGGTTCGTGATGATGGCTGCGTTGCCTGGGAGCAACGTATGGCAAACGATGAAAGTGAACCAGGCATCTACGGCAGTAGCCAACACGCTTCCCGGCGGCGGAGCCATAGCAGTCGGAGTGACTTACGCGATGTATCACGAGTACGGCTTCGACCGGGCCCAGATCAGCCTGTCCGTTCTCGTGACCGGGATCTGGAACAACTTCGTGAAACTCGGTATGCCCGTCGTTGCGCTGGGGCTTCTGGCGCTGCAGGGCGGAGCCTCTCGCAGCCTGGTGGTCGGCGCCGCGGCCGGCGTCATCGTTCTGATCGCGGCAGTCGGTCTGTTCGCGACGGTGCTGGTGAGCGAAGCGGCGGCTCGCCGGGTAGGCAACGGGCTCGGCCACGTGTGGGCCGCCGCGCGACGCGTCTTTCGCAAGGAGTCACAGGCATCGGTAGCGGATGCCACCGTTCGATTCCGTAAGGACGCGATCCAGCTGGTCGGGAGCCGGGGGATCGCTCTCACCGGGGCAACATTGGTCAGTCATCTGTCCCTCTACCTGGTATTGCTCCTCGCGCTGCGGCACGTCGGGGTGTCCGAGGAAGCCGCGTCGTGGATCGAGGTACTGGCCGCGTTCTCTTTCCTGCGTCTCGTTTCTGCGCTGCCGATAACGCCGGGCGGGCTGGGCGTGGTGGAGCTGGGGTTGACGGCCGGGCTCGTGGCGGCGGGAGCTCCGCGAGCCGAGACCGTTGCCGCCGTCTTGGTGTACCGGGCTCTCACCTATCTGTTGCCGATCCCCTTCGGCATGGCCGCATACCTGAAGTGGCGCAAGGGCAGCGCCGCTCGGCGGGAACGCCTAGCCGCGATGGGGACGCCGGTCGCGCCCGCGGGTCCGGGGACGCCGCGGTGAGGCTCGCTCCGAAGCTCCTCGGGCTGGTTGCAGGCATGACTCTTATCGCCACCGGATGTGTCAGCACGGGTTCGGACAGGACAGGAGACCGGTCGGCCGGTGTCGCTCCGCGCACAGATGCGGTGGTGGTCGGCGCTTTCAACTTCTCCGAGAGCCGGGTACTGGCGGAGATCTTCGCTCAGACCGTTCGTGCGGCCGGCTTCGATGCCGAGCTCCTCGGCGAGGTGGGATCGAGAGAGATCATGGAGCCCGCCCTCGAGCAGGGTCAGGTCGATCTGGTCGCCGAGTACCTCGGGACGGCACTCACGTTCCTGGATCCGGTCGCGGCCGATTCCGTCCGCAACCTGAGCGCCGCTCACGCGGAGCTCCAGGCGCGGTTCGGCGAACGTGGGATCGAGGTCCTGCGGCCGTCCCCGGGGGAGAACCGCAACGAGATCGTGGTTACCCGGCGGAC
>Ga0299913_10003578_pt1 | contig 12755 bp, 13 predicted proteins | sample RVTome_9_FD_201360 | JGI IMG/M metagenome (GOLD analysis project Ga0299913, IMG submission 201360) | Soil microbial communities from uranium-contaminated site in the Upper Colorado River Basin, Wyoming, United States - RVT155D38 (version 2) ... | reverse complement strand
GCTATGGCGACGAGCTGATGGTGTCGGCGACCGGAATCGCCGGCGACGCCGGACTCGACCGCGGCGCATGGTCGCTCGCGTGGCAGTCGGCTGGTCGCACGCCGGAGCCGTGGCGCGGGCCCGACGTGCTCGAGGTCATCGCCGAGCTGGAGGCAGACGGCGTGCTCATCTGCCCGCAGGGCTTCACCGCCGACCACCTCGAGGTGCTGTACGACATCGATGTCGTCGCCAAGCAGGACGCGGAGCGACGCGGCATCGCCTTGGCGCGAACCGCGATGGTGAACGACGACGCGGCGGTGCTCGGCGCGCTCGCCGAACGGGTGCGAACCTTCGCGGCATGAGCCGCCGTCGCGTTGCCGTCGTGGGCGGCGGGATCACCGGACTGGCGGCGGCGTACGAGTTGCGCGCACAGGCTCCCGACGCAGAGATCGTGGTGTTCGAGGCGGCCGATCGGCTCGGCGGGAAGATCGCGACCAGGACGTTCGCCGGCCGAGCGATCGACGAGGGCGCCGACGCGTTCCTGGCCCGCGTTCCCTGGGGTCTCGAGTTGTGCCGCGAGCTGGGCATCGACACGGAGCTCGTGTCGCCGGCGCAGCAATCGGCGTACGTGTGGTTCGACGGCGCACTGCGCCGCTTGCCCGCAGGGCTCGTGCTGGGTGTTCCCACGGACCTCGAGGCGGTGGCGGCGTCCGGCATCGTGGCCGAGCCGATCGTCGTGCGGCCGGCATCCGAGCCGCTTGCTCCCGACGCGGACATCGCCGTCGGCGCCCTGGTGCGCGCTCAGCTCGGCGACGCGGTGTTCGAGCGGCTCGTCGACCCGCTGCTCGGTGGCATCAATGCGGGCGACGGTGATCGCCTCAGCCTTCGAGCAGCCGCGCCGCAGTTGGCGGCGGCAGCGGAGCGCGACCGTGATCTGGTCGCCGCACTCCGCGCCCAGCCGCCCGCCGCGCCCGGGCCCGTCTTCTACGCACCCGTCGGCGGCATGGGTGCCATCGTCGACGCGCTCGTCGACGCGTTGACGGCCAACGGCGTCGAGCTGCGACGCGACACGCCTGTCGACGACCTCGGCGCACTCGCCGCCGACATGGTCGTCGTCACGGTGCCGGCCTCTCGCGCCGCCGACCTCGTGCGGTCGTCTGCTCCGAGCGCGGCGACGCTCCTCGACGGCATCGCCTACGCCTCGGTCGTGCTCGTCACGATGGCGTACCCGAACGCCGCGATCGCTCGCCCGCTGGACGCGAGCGGCTTCCTCGTTCCTCGTACCGAGGGGTTGCTGATGACCGCGAGCTCGTGGTCGTCGTCGAAATGGGCCCATCTCGCGGGCGACGAGTCCACCGTCGTTCGGGTGTCGGCCGGCCGATTCGGCGACGAGAGGGCCGTGAGCCTCGACGACGCCGCGCTCGTGAACGCACTGGTCGACGAAGTCGCTGGGACGACAGACATCGCCGGCGAGCCCATCGAGGTACGGGTGCACCGCTGGCCGCGGTCGTTCCCGCAGTACGAGCCAGGCCACCTCGAACGCGTCGCGGAGATCGAGCGAGCGATGGCCGACTCGCTCCCCCACGTCGTGCTCGCCGGTGCGGCGCTGCGCGGGCTCGGCGTGCCCGCGTGCATCCGCCAAGGCCGCGAAGCCGCGCACGCCCTCCTCGCGCGATGACCTCTCGTCGTTCTGGCGTCAATCAGGGGACAAATACGTCCCTGGTTGACGCCAGAACGGTGAAGGTCGTCGCGACGGCCGCGGTCGCCGGGCTCTTGCTGGCGGCGTCGTTGCCGCCGTGGGGCTGGTGGCCGCTCGCGTTCCCGGGCCTCGTGGTCCTCGACCGGCTCATCGCCGATCAGCCGGCGTGGACGCGGTTCCGCCGCGCCTGGCTCGTCGCCGCGGCACTGCTCTTCCCCACGATGAGCTGGCTGTTCACGTTCACCGCTCCCGGCTACGTGATCGCGGCCGCGTACTACGCCGCCCTGTTCGGGCTCGCGTGCATGGCGTGTCCGCCAACGGCTCCCGGACGATGGATCGCACTACCGGGAGCATGGATGCTCGCCGAGGCCGACCGCGGACGCTGGCCGTTCGGTGGCGTGCCCGTGTCGCGTCTTGCGATGGGGCAGGTGAGCAGCCCGCTGGCCGACGTCGTGCGGGTCGGTGGCCCACTCCTGCTCGATCTCCTGACGGTCGCCGCCGGCATGGCGCTGGCCGCGGCGATCGCCCGGCGGTGGCGCACTGCCGGCGTGGGGATCGCCGTGCTCGTCGTGCTCGCCGGCGTCGCCGAGTTCGCACCCCGGGGCCACGACATCGGTCCGCTGCGCATCGCCGCCGTGCAGGGCGGCGGTCCGCAGGGCACGCGGTTCTTCGACGCGGACGCGGAACTCGTCTACCAGCGGCACGTCGACGCGACCGAACAGGTGCGCACGCCCGTCGACGTCGTGCTGTGGCCGGAGAACGTGGTCAACATCGAGGGCCGGGTGACCAACAACGCGGTCCGCGAGGAGCTCAGCGACATCGCCAGGCGCCTGGACACCACCCTGCTCGTGGGCGTCGTCGAGGGCGACGGCGACGGGTTCCACAACGGTCAGGTCGCGATCGATCCGAACGGCGACTTCATCGACCGCTACGAGAAGGTACGGCGGGTTCCCTTCGGGGAGTACGTGCCGTTGCGCTGGTTGCTCGAGCCGGTCGCGGGCGGCTCGCTCAACGACCGCGACGCGCTCGACGGTCGCGATCCCGCGATCCTGCGCACCCCCGCCGGCACGTTCGGCGTCGCGATCTCGTGGGAGGTGTTCTTCCCCGACCGGACCCGAGCCGCGACCCACCAAGGCGGCGAGGTCCTCCTCAACCCGACGAACGGCGCCTCGTTCCACGGGTCGATCATCCAGAGCCAGCAGATCGCGTCCTCGCGGCTGCGCGCCATCGAGACCGGCCGCTGGGTGGTGCAGGCCGCGCCGACCGGCTTCAGCGCGATCGTCACGCCGTCGGGTGAGGTCGTGGAGCGCACCGGCATCAGCGAGCAGCGAGTGCTCGAAGCCACGATCCAGCGCCGCAGCGGACAGACCTGGGCGACGCGGCTGGGTGATTGGCCCGCGCTGATCCTCGGGGCAGTCCTGATCGCGCTCGGGTGGTTCCATTCTCGACGCAATAGGCATCGCCCAGCGATGCCCATTGCGTCGAGTTTGGAGGAGTGATGCTCGAACTGCGTCGTGACGGGGTCCGGCTCGTGGTCGACCCGGAAGGCGGCGGGCGCATCGTCTCGCTGACCGTCGACGGGCTCCGGCTGCTGCGCACACCGGACGACGAGCCCGGCGGTACCCACTGGGGATCGTTCGTCATGGCGCCGTGGGCCGGCCGAACCCGGCACGGCTGCTTCACGTTCGAAGGCGGCGAGCACCAGCTCGAGATCAACGCGGGCGCCCACAGCATCCACGGCACCGTGCGGCAACAGCCGTGGACCGTCGAGGACGCCGATCCACAACGATTGCGGTTGACCTGCGGGTTCGGCCCGAAGTGGCCGTTTGCCGGCTGGGCGGAACAGGTCATCGCCGTGCACGGCGACCGCGTGGAGCTCGAGCTGTCGTTGCACGCGTCGGACGGGCCCATGCCGGCGGTCGGCGGCTGGCACCCGTGGTGGCAGCGGCGACTCGCACCCAACGGCCCGGAGGCCGAGCTCGACCTCCCCGCCGCCTCGATGTACGTGCGCGACGCGGAGGGCATAGCCGTCGCCGACACCGTCTCCCCGCCCCCGCCGGGACCGTGGGACGACTGCTTCACCGGCCTCTCCGGGCCGCCCGTGCTCCGGTGGCCAGGCGAGCTGGAGGTCGCGATGGAGTCCGACTGCCCCTGCGTGGTCGTCTACGACGAGCCCGCGCACGCCATCTGCGTCGAGCCCCAGTCGGGACCGCCCGACGCCCTCAACCACCACCCCGACCGGGCCGAACCGGGCCGTCCCCTGGTTGTCCACAGCACCTGGCGGTTCCGCACTTGACCCAACAGTCAGTTCCCATGAAGGCTTGCCGGTCATGTACCCGGGGGACGATCGGCCGCTTCGTATCGCATTCATGGCCTACCGGGGCAAACCGCACGTCGGTGGCCAGGGCGTCTACACCCGGCATCTGACGAAGGCGCTCACCGACCTCGGTCATCACGTCGAGGTCCTCGGCGGCCAGCCCTTTCCGGTGCTCGACGAACGCGTCCCGCTCGTCGAGCTGCCCAGCCTGGACATCTACAACGACTACTTCCCGATGCGGATGCCCGGCATCTGGGAGCTCAAGCACTGGGCGGACTTCGTCGAGGTCTCTGCCTTCTCCACCGGCACGTTTCCCGAGCCCCTGGCCTTCTCGCTTCGGGCGTGGGACCACCTCCGCAAGCGCAAGGGCGACTTCGACCTCGTCCACGACAACCAGAGCCTCGGCTACGGCCTGCTGGCCATCCAGCGCGACACGCCGGTGCTCGGCACGATCCACCACCCGATCACCGTCGATCGCCGTCTCGAGATCGAGCACGCGCAGACGGCGTACAAGCGGCTCACGCTGCGCCGCTGGTACGCGTTCACGAAGATGCAGACGCGGGTGGCCAAGCGGCTGAAGCGGATCATCACGGTGTCGGAATCGAGCCGGGACGACATCGTCAAGGACCACGGCGTCGATCCCTCCGTGCTGCACGTCGTGCCCGTGGGCGTCGATCCCGAGCTCTTCCGCCCGATTCCCGGCGTGGCCCGCATTCCCGGGCGGCTGGTCACCACCGCGTCGGCCGACGTCACGATGAAAGGCCTGCGCTTCCTGCTCGAGGCGGTCGCCAAGCTGCGAACCGAGCGCGACATCAGCCTCGTGGTCATCGGCCGCAAGAAGGAAGGCGGACGCTCGGCCGAGACCATCGATCGCCTCGGCTTGACCGACATCGTGTCGTTCGTGTCCGGCGTGAGCGAGGAGCGGATCTACGAGCTGTACTCCGAGTCCGAGCTCGCGATCGTGCCGTCGCTGTACGAGGGGTTCTCGCTGCCGGCGATCGAGGCGATGTCCTGCGGCGTGCCGCTCGTGTCCACCACCGGCGGCGCCCTGAGGGAGGTCGTCGGCAACGACAACGAGACTGCGTTCCTGGTCGCTCCGGGCGACAGCGAGGCGCTGGCCGCCCGCATCCGCACCGCCCTCGACGATCCGGACCTTCGGGCGAAGGTCGGTGCGCAAGGACGCCAGCGGGTCATCGAGAACTGGAGTTGGAAGCACACGGCCGCCAGGACGCTCGAGCAGTACCGAGCGCTGCTCGATCCCGCGGGTCGGCGCTGACGTGTTGACCGTCCGCTACGACTGGCTGGGCCTGCGGGCCGGCGACCTGGTGCTCGACCTCGGCTGCGGCGCGGGCCGTCACGCCTTCGAGGCGCTCCGGAGCGGAGCCCGCGTGGTCGCGCTCGACTACAGCGCGGCGGAGCTCAAGGACGTCAAGGCCATGTTCGCCGCGCTGCTCGACGACGAGGCGGCCGCGCTCCCAGCGGCCTCGTGGAGCGGATGCGCCAACGGCGACGCCACCCACCTGCCGTTCCCGGACAGCGTGTTCGACCGCGTGATCGCCGCGGAGGTGCTCGAGCACATCCCGGCGGACGAGGCGGCGATGGCCGAGCTGGCCCGCGTGCTCAAGCCGGGCGGCACGATCGCGGTCACTGTCCCTGCCTGGCTCGCCGAGCGGGTCTGCTGGGCGCTGACCGACGAATACCACGCGCCCTTCGTTCCCGGCGGGCACGTGCGCATCTACTCCGAGCCCGAGCTCCGGTCGAAGCTGCGGGGCGCAGGGCTCAAGCCCAACCGCGCCCACCACGCCCACGCGCTCCACACGCCGTACTGGTGGCTCAAGTGCGCGGTCGGCGTGACCAACGACGACCACCCGCTCGTGCGGGGCTATCACGAAGTGCTGCTGTGGGACATCGCCGGGCGGCAACCGATGGCCCGCTTCACGAAATTGGCCGACACACTGGCGAACCCGATCCTCGGGAAGTCGCTCGTGGTCTACGCCCGGAAGGCGGAATAGCTCCTGATGTTCTTGCGCGACGTCCCTGGTGTCGTGAGTGCGGCCGACCTGGCCCGCACTGCCGACGCCATCGCCGAGTGGCAGCTGCCCTCGGGCATGATCCCGTGGTTCCCCGGCGGGCACGCCGACCCGTGGAACCACGTCGAGGCGGCGATGGCCCTCGACCTCGCCGGCCATCGGTCCGAGGCCGAGCGGGCCTACGAGTGGCTCGCCCACATCCAGCGGGCCGACGGGTCGTGGCACCAGTACTACCTGGCCGACTCGGTCGAGCAGGACAAGCTCGACGCCAACGTCTGCGCGTACGTCGCCACCGGCGTGTGGCACCACTACCTGCTCACGAAGGACGACGGCTTCGTACAACGGATGTGGCCCGTCGTCGAGCGAGCGATCGACTTCGTGCTGGAGCTGCAACGCCCCCGCGGCGAGATCATCTGGGCCCGCCACGCCGACGGCACGCCGTGGTCGTTCGCATTGCTCACGGGCTCGTCGTCGATCTGCCATTCGTTGCGCTGTGCGATCGCGCTCGCCGAGCACCTCGGTCACGAGCGCCCGGACTGGGAGTTGTCCGCCGGCCGGCTCGCTGACGTGATCGCTCACGAGCCTGAGGCGTTCTCGCCCAAGCACCGCTGGGCGATGGACTGGTACTACCCCGTGCTCACCGGCGTGATCGGCGGCGGCGACGGCCGGGCGCGGTTGTCGGATCGCTACGACACGTTCGTGATGGACGGCAAGGGCGTGCGCTGTGTCAGCGACCGGCCCTGGGTCACCGTGGCGGAGACGTGCGAGTGCGCGCTGGCGCACCTCGCTGTCGGGCAGCGCGACGTCGCCGAGGCGATGTTCTCGTGGGCCCAGCAGTTCCGTCACGACGACGACCGCTACTGGACCGGCACCGTGTTCCCGGACGAGGCGCGTTTCCCGGGAGGCGAGCGCTCGACCTACACGGCGGCATCCGTCGTGCTCGCGGCAGATGCGATCGTGGGCGCCTCACCCGCGTCGGCGCTCTTCGTCGACCACGACCTCGTGTTGCCGCAACTGCTCGACACCAGCGAGTCGGCCCTCGACCGCGACTGACCATTCAGGCGGGGCGCGAGTCGACGCCGAGGACCTCGCCGATTCGGTGCACGTCGCCACGGACGTGGTGTCCGACGAACGGTCTCAGGAGGCGTCCGAGCCGCCGCGGCATCGCCTCGAGAACGGCGACGTGAGTCTGGTCGTCTCCCACCGGGTCGGCGCACATGCCCACGACGTAGATGCGGGCCGGCGCGGTCATGAGGCACCATCCGTTGGGCTCGAGCAAGACATGGAACGGGGTCGGTACCGACGCGCCAGGACCCTGCCACGACGTGATCTCGAGATGGTCCCCGTCGCGGCGCCGGATGTGCACCCGGCGCACGAGCCCGTCGAACGCCGGCACGCTGCGCTCGAGATCGGAGAACCACGTCCACACTCGCTCGAAAGGCGCGTCCACGATCGTTTCTGCCATCTGTGCATTCGGCACGGCCTCGCCGAGCACGCGCATGCGGCGCACGTTGCTCAGCTCGACGGTCGGCCACCGGTCGACGCTCATGCCGTCCACTCCTTGCGAAACGCGCTGCGGGCGCGGTGCAGTCGTGACTTGACGGTGCCGATCGGCGTCGCCAAGAGCGACGCCGCGTCCTCCTCAGTCATCCCCTCTAGATCGCGCAGCACCAGGATCGCCCGCTGCTCCGGGGGCATCGCGGCGAGCACCGCCCGAACGTCGCTGGCCGACTCGACGTCGGTCGTCGAGGGTGTGTCGATGTCGGCCACAGGCACCGCGGTGCCCGCGCGGCGGGCCACGCGGATCGACTCGTGGACCGCGATGCGCCGCGACCACCCGTAGAGGGCGGCGGGCGCGCGGAGCGACCCGACGTTCCGGAGCACGGCGATCAACGTCTCCTGCAGAGCGTCGTCGGCGTGCTGGGGCGAGATCGATGCACAGATGCGTCCCAACCTCGGCGAGAGCTCCCGCATGAGCGCGTCCATGGCCCGCGGGTCACCGCGCTGTGCGGCCCGGACCACGTCCTCCACGTTCTCAAGAGTGCGGGAACCTCCAGAAGGTTCCCTGCCTCTTGTAGTGCGGAGATCGGCAATCAAGGAGAGGACGATGGGGAAGCGGAACATCACGGTCATCGGCGGAGGCATCGCTGGACTGGTGGCCAGCATCGCAGCTGCCGAGAGCGAGGCGTCGGTGACCCTGCACGAGGCCCACGGTCTGCTCGGCGGACGGGCCCGGTCGACGACCGGGGACTTCGTCGCCAATCACGGGCCCCACGCTGTCTACACCGACGGTGCATTCTGGACCTGGCTGAAGGCCCGCACGCTCACTCCACCGATCGCCCGCCCGAAGTTCACCGGTTTGCGTTTCCGAGTCGCTGGACACGCCCGGCGCGTACCGCCGGCCACGTTCTTCCGCGCAGCGCAGTTGCTGCGCCATGAAGCACCGCACGACGTCGACCTGCGCACGTGGGCGGCGAAACGCGCCGGCGACGAGGTCGCTGACACGCTGGCCGCCGCGTGCGGCGTGTTCAGCTTCGACCACGACCCCGGACGGCTCAGCGCGGCCTTCTGCGTCGAGCGAGCGCGACGCGCGACCAAACTGCCGCCCGTCGCTCGCTTCCCGATCGGCGGATGGACCTCGCTGGTCGACGTCCTCGCAACCCGTGCGCGGGAGCTCGGCGTGCAGATCGCGTTGAACAGCCCCGTCGACGAGCTACCGCCCCCTCCCGTGATCGTCGGCACGGACCTGCGGGCGGCGCGCCGGTTGTTGCGCGACGACTCGATCCGCTGGACCGGCACGCGCACGGTGCTGCTCGACCTCGGCGTGGTCGCCGATCGTCGCGATCCGTACGTCGTGAGCGACCTCGACGAGGCCGGGTGGATCGAGCGGTTCTCGGCGCAGGACCCCTCGCTCGCCCCGAAAGGACACTCGCTGTTCCAGGCGCAGTTGGGGGCGCACGACGACGAGGATCTCGAGGCCGCACTCGTGCGCATCGAGCGGCTGTTCGACGACAGCGTCGCCGACTGGCGTGACCGGGTCGTATGGCGCCGGCGTCAGCTCGTCGCGGATTCGTCCGGCGCGCTCGACCCGCCCGGCACGACGTGGCGCGACCGTCCCGCCGTCGACCGCGGCGACGGTGTGTTCCTCGCCGGTGACATGGTCGCGGCGCCCGGTCTGCTCGCCGAGGTCGCGTTCGCCAGCGGCGTCGACGCCGCCTCGCGGGCCGTCAGCGGCGCAGCACCCGCAAGCTCCCGACAGCTCGCTCCTCGGTGAAGCTCCCGGACTCCAGCGCGCGTAAGTAGATCTCGTACGGCGGACGTCCCCCGTCGGCTGGGTCGGGGAACACGTCGTGGATCAACAGCGTGCCGCCCGGTGCGACGTGCGGCGTCCACAGCTCGTAGTCGCGGTGCGCGGGCTCAGACCCGTGGCCTCCGTCGATGAACAGCACGGCGAGCGGCGTGGACCAGTGACGCGCCAGCGTCGGTGAGTCCGCCACGGTCGCGATCACCGTGCCTTCGAGGCCCGCGTCGTGGATCGTCCGTCGGAAGAACGGCAGCGTGTCGATCACGCCGACCGCGGGGTCGACGAGATCGGGCTCGTGGTACTCCCAGCCCGGTTGGTTCTCCTCCGATCCGCGGTGGTGGTCGACGCTGAACAGCACGGTGTCGCGAGTAAGAGCGGCGGCGCCGAGGTAGATGGCGGACTTACCGCAGTAGCTCCCGATCTCGAGATAGGGGCCGTCGATCGGAGTCGCGACTGCGGCGTCGTACAACGCGAGCCCCTCGTCGGGCGGAATGAACCCGCGCGCCGCCTCCGCGGCGGCGCGCAACGTGTCGTCCATCTACCAGCTGTCGACGTGAAGAATCGCGTCGAGGTCCTGGCGCGGGCCCGGCTTGAAGTCCGTCCCCTTGGAGTATGCGACCGGGATGAGCGCGCCTTGGGCGATCTCGCCGAACGGAATGCCGATCACTCCGGCGGCCTCTTCCTCGAACATGAGGTGCAGGCTCGTCCAGCTCGTGCCGAGGCCACGAGCGCGAGCGGCCAGGCAGAAGCTCCACGCCGCGGGGAACAACGACCCCCACTGGCTGGCGGTTGCGATCGCGGGTGAGTTGTCGAGCCGGCCGGTGATGCACGGAATCACGAGTACCGGCGCGTCGCCCATGTGTTCTGCGAGGTACTCGGCGGAGCTCGCGACGCGCTGCTGCGTAGCGTCGCGGACCGGATCGCCCGTGACGATCGCGCCGGCATAGAACGGCATCTGCCGGTAGACATCGAACGCCCGCTTGTAGATCTCGCCGAGCGCGCTCCGCTTCGCCTCGTCGCAGACGATCACCCAGTGCCAGCCCTGCTGGTTCGAGCCGGTCGGCGCCTGGGTCGCGACGTCGATGCACTCGCGCACGAGCGCGAGCGGAACGGGCTTGTCGAAGTCGAGCCGCTTGCGCACCGCCCGAGTCGTCGTCAACAGTTCGTCGGGCGAGAGGTCGAGCGTCGCGGCCATCAGATTGCGTTCTCCTTTGCGATCTGGCCGAGCCAGTGGGCACTCGGCTTCGGCGTGCGCTCGAACGTGGTGCGATCGACGCCGACGAGACCGAACCGCGGGCGATAGCCGTAAGCCCACTCGAAGTTGTCGAGCAGGCTCCAGTACGTGTAGCCGCGCACGTCGATGCCCTCCGCGATTGCACGCAACACGCCTTCGAGCGCGGCCTGCACGTACTCGATGCGTTGGTCGTCGTCGTCGGTGCCGATGCCGTTCTCGGTGACGAGCAACGGGATCTCGCCCTTCGTCACCTCCCAGGCCCGCGCGAGGCACGCGGGCAAGGCGTCGGGCCAGAACTCGTAGCCCATCGGCAACACGGAAACGCCCTCCTCGTTGGGGAGCGTCCCGTTCGGGCCGACCCGCGACCGCGTGTAGGTCTGCACACCCACGAAGTCGTCGCCCTCTGTGGCTTCGAGGAACTCGTCCTGCATGCGGTACCGGATCTGGTCGCGCTTCGACTCGCCCCCGTCGACCGCCTGGTAGTCCTCCATCGCGAGCGTGAGACCGACGGGCACACCGGGCGCGGCGCGCCGGATCGCGTCGACGGCGCGGCGGTGGGCGTCGACGAACACGCCGTTGACGGTGCGGCGCACCTGAACATCCTGGACGCCCGGTGGAAAGGCGCCTGCCAGGTGGCCGATGGTCGAAACGATGTTGGGCTCGTTGATCGTGCACGCGCGGCGAATCACGTCGCCGAGCTCGCCGGCGGCCCGCTCACAGAAACGACCGAAGGCCTCCGCGGTCGACGGCTCGGTCCATCCTCCTTTGGCGGCCACCCAGCGCGGCGTCGTGAAGTGGTGGAACGTGACGACGGGATCGACACCGGCGTCGAGCAGCGCTTCGCACTGCGCGCGGTAGTGGGCGATGGCCGCGGCCGACCACTCCCCTTCCTCCGGCTCGATCCGACTCCACTCGATGGAGAACCGGTAGTTGTCGAAGCCGAGGTCGCGGCACAGCGCGACGTCGTCGGGCCAGCGATTCCATGAGTCGCAGCAGTCGCCGCTCGGCTCCTCGCACCCCGATCCGGGCGTGTGCTCCCACTGCCACCAGTCGTTGTTCCAGTTGCCACCCTCGATCTGGTGCGCAGCGGTGGCCGTCCCCCACTGAAAGCCATCCGGAAAGCTCGTCGACATGGGCGGCACCCTACATACGACGCGCCAAACTGTCGGATGCCCCAGGCACAGGTCGACGACCTCTGCGCGCTCCTCGACCTCGAGGCCATCGAGGTCAACATCTTCCGCGGGGTGAGCCCGGACGAGAAGCGCCAGCGGGTGTTCGGCGGCCAGGTCGCGGGGCAGGCGCTCGTCGCCGCCGCCCGCACCGTCGACCCGCAGCACGGAACGGTGAACTCGCTGCACGCGTACTTCCTGCGCCCAGGCGATCCGACGATCCCGATCCTCTACGAGGTCGACCGGATCCGCGACGGACGCTCGTTCACGACCCGGCGAGTCGTCGCCATCCAGCACGGCCGGCCGATCTTCAACATGTCGGCGTCGTTCCACCGCGAGGAGCCCGGGCTCGACTTCCAACTACCGATGCCCGACGTGCCCAGCGCCGACGAGCTCCCGACGTTCGAGGAGCGGTACGCACCATGGAAGAAGAAGCTGGGCGACTGGTACACGCGGCCCCGGCCGATCGACACCCGCAACGTCGACTGGTCGCCGCTCGATCGGAAGGACGAGCTGCCTCCCTACCAGCGGGTGTGGCTGCGGGCCGACGGCCAGCTGCCGGATGACCCGATCCTCCACACGTGCGTGCTGACCTACGCGTCCGACATGACGCTGCTCGACACCACTTTGAACCCCCACCGCGGCAAAGTGGACGACGAACACCTGATGATGGCCAGCCTCGATCACGCGATGTGGTTCCACCGACCCTTCCGAGCCGACGAATGGCTCCTGTACGTGCAGGACACGCCCTCGTCGTCGACCGGCCGCGGCCTCGCCCGCGGGCTCATCTACACCACGGACGGCCGGCTCATCGCGTCAGTGACGCAGGAAGGGCTCATCCGGGTGACGAAGTGACGAACCGCACGCGGCTCATCGCCGCCGGCGCCCTCGCGATTCTGCTCATCGGCAGCATCATTGCCTTCCGCGGTCGGGGAAGCGGCAACAACGCGACCCGGCTGACGCCCGCGGCTGGGGGCACGACGGCGTCCGTCGCGCCGCCGAATCCGACGCTGGCCAGCACCA
>Ga0299913_10003577_pt1 | contig 12755 bp, 13 predicted proteins | sample RVTome_9_FD_201360 | JGI IMG/M metagenome (GOLD analysis project Ga0299913, IMG submission 201360) | Soil microbial communities from uranium-contaminated site in the Upper Colorado River Basin, Wyoming, United States - RVT155D38 (version 2) ... | reverse complement strand
GCACCACTCGTTCTGGCGCGAGCTGCCGGTCCTCATCGTCATCGCATTCGCGATCGCGTTGATCATCAAGACATTCCTCCTTCAGGCCTTCTACATCCCATCCGCATCCATGGAACCGACCCTGCTGGTAGGGGACCGCGTGCTGGTCGAGAAGGTCAGCTACCGCTTCTCGAACGTTGACCGGGGCGACGTCGTGGTGTTCGAGAAGGACTTCGCGATCCTTGCCGACCCGAACGCGCTCGAGGAGGATCAGCCGTTCTACGTCGACATCGTCGATGCGTTCAGGAGCCTGTTCGGGTTCCCGACCGGGAACTCTCAGGACTTCATCAAGCGAGTGATCGGGATCGGCGGCGATACGGTCGAGGGCCGCGACGGTGAGGTGTACGTCAACGGCGAGGCGATCGACGAGCCGTACCTCCCCGATGGTGCAACGACTTCTGATTTCGGTGCGGTTGAGGTACCCGAAGGCGAGATCTTCGTGATGGGCGATAACCGGTCGAACTCGGATGACTCGCGTAACTTCGGGCCGGTGGGCGAGGACAGGGTCGTGGGCCGGGCATTCGTGTTGATCTGGCCGCCGGCCGACGTCGGCGGGTTATGACCGAAGGGCCCGCGCCCGAAACCGAAGAGGTGAAGGAGAGGCCGTCCCCCGAGGAGGAGGTTGCTCCGGAGGAGGCCGCTCCCGAGGACCGTCCGGCCCTCACGGACCGTCTGCGGCCATTGCTGGCGCACCTCACCGAGCTCCCGATGTTGATACTGGCCGCGTTCGTCATCGCGGTCATCATCAAGACGTTCCTCGTGCAGGCGTTCTTCATCCCTTCGGAGTCGATGTTGCCGACCCTCCACCCCGGCGACCGAGTGCTGGTAGAGAAGATCAGTTACCGCCTCCACGACCCCCGGCGCGGTGACGTAGTGGTGTTCGAGAAGTCGGTCTTCGGGGTTGCCGCCGACGTCCCGTGGTACCAGGACGGCAAGAACTTCGTCCGCGAGCTGTTGGGCCTCCCTACCGGCGAGGAAGAGGACTACATCAAGCGCATCGTTGCGGTCGGGGGCGACACGATCCGTTACGCAGGCTCCCCGCGCAAGCTCACCATCAACGGTGAGGAGGTTCCGCAGCCGTTCATCCGGGGAGGCCGAGATCGATTCAGCTCGTCGCTCACCGAGCAGGATTGTCAGCGCCTCAAGATGCAGCCGTCCGAGGGTGGATGCCTCGTGCCAGCCGGTCGCGTCTTCGTGATGGGCGACAACCGGGGCGACTCGGAGGACTCCCGCATCCTCGGCCCGATCGATGAGGACCGCATAGTCGGGCGAGCGTTCACTGTGATCTGGCCCCCCAACGACATGCGCGGGCTGTAGCAGCAGGGATCCGGCTCCTCAACGAGGTTTGGCGGCGGCAGCGAGAGGGAAACCGCCTGTTACGGGCCGTCGAGGCCCTTTTGGTTTCTATCTGGCAGCGGCCGTCGACCTGACTGGGAGGGCGAGATGGATCGTAGGGCGATAGATGCATCCGTAGCACTACTCGAGGACGAAGACCGATTCGAGCGGGGCCTCCTGTTCTGGGTCTTCGTCGCGTTGACGTTCCTCGCGGTGATGATCCTCGTCGTGGCCCGGGCGACGCCAGCCGTGGCGTCGATCTCTTCTTCGGGCACGACCGCCGCGGGTGATTCCGACGATGACGATGATGACGACGACTCCGGCGATGGGGGCTCGGACGGTGACTCCGGCACGGGCGGCGAGGGCACCGTGGAGGCGGCGGGTGATACCCATGGTGATACCGGCGACGGTGACTCCGGCGATGATGGACATACCGGCGACGGCGCGACCGGTGGCACCGTTGCGGCGGCTACAGCCGACCACGACAAGACCGGTGACACGGTTCGGACCTCGGGCACCGCAGGGACGGCCGGCACCGGCGGCACGTTCGATTCTGCAGACGCATCCAAGACAGGAACGACGGCCGACGACCATTCGGCCGATACCGGCAAGACGGGTAGCCGCGTGACCGCGGCCGGGACGACGGCCGGGACGGCGGGGACCGGCACCGGGACCGTGAGCGGAGCCGGAACGGGAACCGGAACAGCAGGGACGAACGGCTCCGCACAGACCGGCACGACCGGGGATATGTCCGCCAAGACGACGCATGGCGACACCTCGGGTGACACCGGTAAGACCGGGGGAACGGTTGCTGCGGGTGGTACAGCCGATACCGGCCAGTCCGGTGACGTGACCGACGGGACCACCGCGGGCGATACGTCTCTGAACACCGACACGACCGGCAAGACCGTCGGCGATCTCATCGCCGGCGATGGGACCGGAGACACCGGTGACGTGACGGCCGGTACTACCGACGGTGACCTCTCGAACGACACCGGCGTCACCGGAGCCACGGTCGGTGGCGTTGCCGACACCGCAGATGACAAGGTGCTGGGCGAGGTCATCCTGAGAGGCCCGAACGCACAGGCGGGCCCACAGGTTCAAGCCGGCGACGTCGTTGCGGGGGCCGCGGTGGCAGGTGCTGCGGGAGCAGCGGCCGCGCCGGGCGGTGCGCTGCCGTTCACCGGTGGCAGCATCGCTGCGTTCGTCGCGTCGGCAGCAGGCCTCATCGGGGCCGGAAGCATCATGGCGCGACGCCGCAAGTGATCCGGACGGATATCTAGTCCAAGGGGGCCGGCTCGAGAGAGCCGGCCCTTCTTCATCGCGCAGATCTTCCTATCGCCGTCCCGGTCGGGCGCGTCTGAGCACGGGCTTCGTCGGGAGGGCCGCGATCAAGGGCTCGATCGCGGCCACGATCTCGGGCACCTCGGGCCGGGTCGCGGGATCGGGGTCGAGGCACTGCGAAACGATCTCGACGAATGGATAAGGGACGGTGTCGCGCAGCAGGTCGGCGGTGGTGTGAAGCTGCGGCCACCGAAGCTCCGGCTTATCGCGGTCCCGGTCCTTGTCGTAGTCGGGGCGCGGGAACGGCACCCGGCCCGCCGCCGCGTGGAAGAGGGTCGCCCCGAGCCCCCAGATGTCGGCCGCCGGGCCGATCTTGGCGCGTGTGGGATCGCACTGCTCGGGCGCCATGTACGCGTCGGTCCCAACCGTCCCCGTTATCCGGGCGGCCCTCTTGAAGCTGCGCGCCACGCTCAGATCGATCAGCCGAGGAGGTGCGCCCATGATGATGTTGCGGGGTTTGACGTCGAGGTGGACGACCTCTTCCCCCGCGAGGTAGTGGAGGGCGGCGCAGATCTGGAGCGTCAGCGGGAGGAGTTGTTCCAGGGGCAGGGGCCCGTAGCGTCGGACTAACGACGCGAGGTTCGGGCCTTCGAGGTGTTCCAGCACGAGGTGGGGTCGCTCGCCGTCCAAGACCGCGTCGTAGCCCCGCACGACGACCGGATGGTTGAGCCGCATCAGGTGTTCGGCCTCTCGGGTCATCGCACCGAGGGCCTTCGGGTCGCCGATCAGATGGGGCCTGAGACATTTCGCGACCACCAGGCAATAGAGCTTCTCGTCCCACGTCAGGTAGGCCTCGTAGTCGTAGCCCCCACCGAGCTTCTTGAGCGCGATGCGGCCCGGAACGATCTCATCTCCTTCTTCGAAGCCCCATTTGGTGGGGTCCGTGGTGGTGCCATTCCCGTCGGCATCGGGGGCCGCTATCGGCTCGTTCCGCTCGTTGGCTTCGGACATGGCCGCTAGAGTCTCACGTGTGGCTGTCACCCCCGGGCGTCTGGAAGAGCGGCTCACCGAAGGCGGGTTCGAGAACGTGGCCGGCGCCGACGAGGTGGGACGCGGCGCGCTTGCGGGACCGCTGGTCGCCGCGGCGGTGATCCTCCCGCCGGATGCCACGATCGAGGGGCTCAGGGACTCGAAGTTGTGTACGCGCCTCCAGCGTGAGCGGATAGCGGAGGAGGTCCACGAGGTCGCCCTCGCCGTGTCGATCGTGAGGGTCCGTCCCGATCGGATCGACCGCGACGGACTCCAACGGTGCAACCTGCAAGCGCTGCGACGCGCGCTCAACAAGCTCGACGTGACGCCCGATTTCGTCTTGCTCGATGCGTTCCGGATGCAGCGACTGGCGTGGCCCGGCCTGGCCGTCAAGAAAGCCGACGTGGTGTCCAAGAACGTGGCGGCGGCCTCGATCGTGGCGAAGGTCCACCGCGATCGGACGATGCGCCGGTACCACCGGAAGTATCCGGAGTACCGGTTCGACAAGAACGTCGGTTACGGGACCTCGGAGCACTGGACGGCCCTGAAGCGGTACGGGCCCTCGGAGATCCACCGCCGCTCGTTCTTCGGAGTGACCGGATTTCCCGACGAGGATGGTGTATTCCGGCCCCATCCGGCGCGAGACTTGGACGAGCACGATCTCGTGGAGACAGGCGGGGAGCCCCCGGCCATCGGCGAAGAGGAGACGGCATGAGCGTCGAGGACCTCGAGAAGTACGAGGCCGAGATGGAGCTCCAGCTCTACAAGGAGTACCGCGACGTCCTTCCGATGTTCAAGTATGTCGTCGAGACCGAGCGCCGCTTCTATCTGGCGAACGACGTCAAGGTCGATACCCGCCATGTCGGGCCGAAGGTGTGGTTCGAGGTCGAGCTCGGAGACGCCTGGGTGTGGGACATGCACCGGCCGGCTCGATTCGTGAGCCACGTGAGGGTCGTCACGTTCCGCGATCTCAACGTCGAAGAGCTGGCTCAACTGGCCGAGCGCGACATCATCCCCGAGCCCCCGGGGATGGATCACTAGCACTCCACCGACTGTTCCTGTCGCACCCTCTCGCTAGCGTCGGCGCATGCATGCGCGCGCGGTGCTGGGTCGGGACGGCGAATCCGAGGCCGAACGCCTTTACCGGCGTGCCGGCTTCACCGTCGAGCGCAATTTCCGGGCCGGCCGGATCGAGGTCGACCTCGTCGCGTACCGCTCGGGGATGGTCGTCTTCTGCGAGGTGAAGACCCGCACCGGTGACAGGTGGGGGAGCCCCGCCGAAGCGGTCGGTTACAAGAAGCAAGCGCGCATCAGGCGGGCGGCGACGGAGTGGCTTGCGCAGCGCAAGCCCGGAGCCGTCGAGGTCCGGTTCGATGTCGTCTCCGTTATCGTTCGTGACGGACGTCTCGAGCTGACGCATATCCCCAACGCCTTCTAGGAGCGAGCCTGTGGCCGGATACGAATCTCTCCTCTGGGACCAGGAGGGTCACGTGGTGACGGTCACCCTCAACCGACCCGAGAAGAAGAACGCGATGTCGCGCGTGATGTTCGACGAGATCAGGGCCGTCTTCGAGCGCATCAGCGCCGATGACGAGGTGCGATGCGCCGTGCTTACCGGTGCCGGGGACGCGTTCTGCTCCGGCGCCGATCTCAGTGACCCGGGCAACATGGTTGGGTCGACCCTCGAGGGCCGGGCGCGCATGGAGATGGTGCATGGCGTCGCGAGCGCGTTCCTCCGCTGTCCGAAACCGACGATCGCGAAGGTCACGGGCATCGCGGCGGGGGCGGGGGCGAACCTCGCGTTCGGGTGCGACCTCATCGTGGCGTCGCGTGAGGCGCGCTTCGCCGAGCTGTTCGTCAAGCGGGGCCTGGTCGTCGATTTCGGCGGGACGTGGGCACTGACCCGCATCCTGCCCTTGCACAAGGCGAAGGAGCTGGCGTTCTTCGGGGAGACGATCTCGGCCGAGGAGGCCGACCGGCTGGGCATGCTCACGAAGCTCTGCGAGCCGGACGAGATCGATGCGGTCGTGAAGGACCTCGCCGAGCGCCTGGCGAGCCTGCCCCCGAAAACTCTCGAGCTCATCAAGGACAACTTCAACCGGGCCGGCGAGCGATCGCTCGAGGAGAATCTCGCCGCGGAATCGATCGGACAGGTCCTGTCGTTCTCCAGCGACGACACCAGGGAAGCGATAACCGCCTGGGTAGAGAAAAGAGAGCCGCGCTTCACGGGCAAGTAGCGGGGTTTCCGTAACCGAGAGTTTTTCTGACACACCCCCTTCGTAGCGTTCTCATCGAGCCGCGCTCCCAGAACCGGGATCGGAGGATCCCGTGCTGGCAAAAACAGAATCGGTTGCTCTTATCGGCACCGACGGATGCCTCGTCGAGGTGGAGGTCCATGTAGGGACCGGCCTACCTACGTTCAGGATCGTCGGGCTTCCTACGAAGTCCGTGATGGAGGCCGAGCAGCGGACCCGCGCTGCATTGGTGTCGACCGAGCAACGTTGGCCCCCGGCCCGTATCACCGCGAACCTGGCTCCGGGTGCCCTTCGTAAGGACGGGACTCATTTCGACCTCGCATTGGCGCTTGGAGTACTGGCGGCGGATGGCCGCATGGATCCGGCCACCATCGATGGATGGGTGTGCGTCGGCGAGCTCTCGCTCGATGGGGGAGTGCGGACGGTCCGGGGGGTGTTGGCCGCGGCGATCGCGTGTCGGGCATCGCGCCGCAAAGGGTTGATCTGCCCCGCCGGGAACGCCCCCGAAGCGGCTGCGATCGACGGAGTAAAGGTTGTGCCGGTGACGACACTGAAGGACGCGATCGACTACTTCCGAGGGAAGTGGACCCCTCCGACCGTGATCCCTGCCCCGGATGCGAACGTCGCGAGTTGTGAATGTATGTCCGAGGTTAAGGGTCAGGATGACGCGAAGTGGGCCCTCGAGATCGCCGCTGCGGGAGGACACAACGTTCTTCTGATGGGTTCGCCGGGCTCGGGCAAGACGATGCTGGCACGAAGGTTGCCCGGGATCTTGCCGACGATGTCCTTCGAAGAATCTCTGGACGTCACGAAGCTGTATTCGGTTGCCGGCTTGTTGCAGGAGCGCGCCAGTTTGATCACGGAGCGCCCCTTCCGCTCACCGCATCAGCATGTCTCCGTTGCAGGGTTGATGGGTGGAGGGACCGGACTAGCACGACCGGGTGAGGTCAGCTTGGCGCACAGAGGAGTCTTGTTCCTCGACGAGTTGTCGCTGTTTCGTAACGAGGTCCTAGAGAGCTTGCGCGCTCCCTTGGAAGAAGGCGTCGTACGACTCGCTCGCGCTGCGGGGGTGGTGCACTACCCGGCTGAGTTCTCGTTTGTCGCAGCCACGAACCCATGCCCGTGCGGATACGCGGGTCACCCCAGCACGAATTGCCGATGCTCAGAGAGGCAGATAGAGGCTTACGACGGCAAGTTCTCCGGACCTCTGCTCGACCGCATCGACATCCAGATCGCGCTCGAGCCCTTAGGTAAGAAGGAGCTGCTCAGCGGCCCGGGCGGAGAGACGTCGGAGGAGGTTCGCATGCGCGTCGAGAAGGCGCGCTCCATCCAGACCGAACGCTATGGATCTTCGATGCGCACGAACGCGAGCGTCTCGCGCCGCGACCTAGATGCATGCCTTTCCATGGACCGAAATGCCCGGCGAACACTGGAGCGGTACATCGACCGGTCGGTGCTCACCGGTCGGGGTCTCACACGCGTTCTTCGACTGGCTAGAACGATCGGGGACCTCGAGGGCCGCCCGTCGGTCGAAGCCGGGGACGTGAAGCAAGCCTTCAACCTCCGAGTAATGGGGTGCCTGGGAGGTAGCGATGAATAGAGAGGCGCGGGTTCTGACTCCAGACTCGGACGAGTGGCACGACCACCTCAACAATCTGAAAGAGGCGGAACCAGTTAGCACGCTGTACGTGAAGGGAAGGCCGCTGCCCGACCCTCTGAAGTCCGTCGCGATAGTGGGAACTCGGCGGCCGACAGTGACGGGGCTCGAGCTTGCACACGAGATGGCCGTCGCCCTGGCCGAGGCGGGGTTTGCGATCGTGTCGGGTCTTGCGCTGGGTATCGATGCGGCGGCTCATCGGGCCGCGCTTGATGTCGGAGGTCACACAGTAGCCGTGCTTGGGTGCGGACTCGATGTGAGATATCTCGAGCGCAATATGCCGCTTCGCCGCCAGATCGCCGCGCGAGGAACGCTCATCAGTGAGTATCCGGACGGCACCGCTGCTCGTGCGGAGCATTTCCCAGCGCGTAACCGCGTGATCGTTGGCTTGTGCGAAGCCGTTGTTGTCATCGAAGGCGGATTTCGGAGTGGCGCATTGATCACGGCGAGGATCGCGAACGGCGCAGGAAGGACTGTATTCGCGGTGCCGGGGAGCCCGCGTAACGCGGTCGCCGTCGGCCCTAACGAACTGATCCGGGCGGGCGCGACTCTCGTGACGGGGCCGAATCATGTGTTGGAGGACATGGCTAGTCACCTCACATGGGTGGAGCCGTACCAGCCATTCGAGCGAGGATCGCTATCGGAGGGCGAGATCCAAGTTCTGCATACTCTCGATGCCGTGCCCGTAACTGCAGGCAGGATCGGCGAGATGACCGGGATGCCGCCAGGAAAGGTCGCGTTGGTGCTGTCCCAGCTGGAATTGCGCGGGCTCGCGCGCCGGACGAGGATCGGCCAGTTCGAGATCACGAAGGCAGGGCTGACTGCATCCCTCGAAACCGCTTAGGCACGTCGTCCTCTAACTCTCGTCCGGAGAGGGGGCTTCCAGTGGTGACAGTGGTACAGGTACCTGCACCGCGGTGTCGGAACCTGTACCACTGTCACCGCTCTGCGACGACTCTTTGAAAGGGGACCTGTTCACGGCTCTCGCTACGGCTCAAAGATCAGGATCGCCAGGAGCGAGGTCGTAGGAGCGAGGTCGTAGGAGCGAGGTCGCCAGGTAGCCGGGTAGCCAGGTAGCCAGGGTCTAGGCCCGAAAGTGGGCCGAAGGTAGTCACAGACGTTGACAGAAGTAACATCGGCCCCCATCCTTTTCCATACTCGGTGGAGACGCCCGGTTACAGGCCGGGTACGGGTCGGGGAGGGGTTCGATGGGGGCAGAACGGAGCTCAACGTCTATCGCGGCGGTATCTGGCAGGTCGACGTCTATCGCGGCCGGGTCTATCGCGGCTGTGGCGGACGACTTCGTCCGGGCGGCGGCCGCCGAGCGTGACCTATCCCCTCACACGATCTCGGCCTACCGGTCCGACCTCCGGGATTTCTCGGAGTGGGCCGGGCGTTCTGACCACCATGAGCTGCGCGCGATCGACCGCACCTTGATCCGACGGTACGTGTCGTATCTGGCCGAGCGCCGCTACGCCCGCCGGTCGATCGCTCGGAAAGCCAGTGCGATCCGATCGATGCTGAACTGGGCCGTGGCCCGGGGCCTCCTGGCGACCAGTCCGGCGGCCGACGTGCAGGCTCCGAAGCTAGACAAACCTCTACCGAAGGTCATGAAACAGGCTGCAGCGGCCCGGTTGTGCGAGCTTCCACCTGACGACGAGCCGATCGGGATGCGGGACCGCGCGATCCTCGAGCTCCTCTACGGGTCGGGAGTGCGCGTTGCAGAGCTTTGCGCCCTCGACCTCGACGATGTCGACCTTGCGCACGGCGCGATGCAAGTCACCGGAAAAGGTCGCAAACAGCGCCGGCTGCCGATCAGCGACCCAGCTCGCGAGGCACTTGCCCGTTATGTGAAGGAGGCCCGACCCGTCCTCCTGGCCTCGGCTAGTGATGGGACCCGCAAGGGGAACGGTGGCGAGGTCCGCCCCCGAGGGCACCCCATCTTTTTGAACACCAGAGGAAAGCGCCTCGGCCCCCGCAGCGTGAGAGCGATGATCACTCGCTACGTCGCCGCCGAGGGGGGCACCCACGTGAGCCCCCACACGCTCCGCCATTCGTTCGCCACCCACCTTCTCGATGGCGGAGCCGACCTAAGGGCTGTTCAGGAACTTCTTGGGCATGAGAGTCTTGCTACAACACAGATCTACACCCATGTTTCCACCGAACGCCTAAGGGCGGTCTATGAGCGAAGCCACCCCAGAGCCTGAGGCTATGGATCAGACGCTAGCCACCGCGACCTCAGCCGATCAGATCACGCTGGGCGACAGCGTCTCCGAGGCGTGGGCCGAGTACAAGAAGAAGGGCGCGCCCGAGGCGCGCGACGCCTTGATCCTCAACTACTCGCCCCTCGTGAAATACGTCGCCGGGCGTGTCGCGGTGGGGCTTCCGGCCAACATCGAGCAGGCCGACCTCATCTCGTACGGGATCTTCGGCCTCATAGATGCGATCGACAAGTACGACCAGTCGCGCGGGATCAAGTTCGAGACCTATGCGATCAGCCGCATCCGCGGGGCGATCATCGACGAGTTGAGGGCGATCGACTGGGTTCCGCGGTCGGTCCGCTTCAAGGCACGCGAGGTCGAGAAGGCGTACTCGAGCATCGAGAACAAGCTCAAGCGCCCGCCTTCCGACGCGGAGATCGCCGAGGAGATGGGCATCACGCTCGATGAGCTCAACCACATCTACACGCAGCTCTCGACCGTCTCGCTCGTCGCACTCGACGAGCTCATGTCGGTCGACGGGGGCCAGGGCGACAAGCTCGCTCTCGTCGAGACGATCGAGGACACGCGCACCGCCAGCCCGATGGAGGCGTTCGAGTCCGAAGAGATGAAGTCGATCCTCGCCGAGGCGATCAACCGGCTCCCCGAGCGAGAGAAGATCGTCGTCACCCTCTACTACTTCGAAGGTCTGACGCTCGCCCAGATCGGCGACGTCCTGGGCGTCACCGAGTCACGCATCTGTCAGATGCACACGAAGGCGGTCCTCGCCCTCAAGGGCAAGATCGCCGACGCCACCCAGAGTGACTAGCTGGTAGCCTTCCCGGCGCAACACAGATTCACAAATCCGCACACCCGGAATCTTTCGGTCCCTAGCCTCGACGGTGTTCAACAGCCGGCGGGTTGACGGGTCTCCGGGTGGACGCTTAACCGAAGGAGGTTGGATCGTCATGCCTGTCGTCACAATGCGGCAGCTTCTCGAGGCCGGGGTTCACTTCGGCCATCAAACGCGTCGTTGGAACCCGAAGATGAAGCGATTCATCTTCACGGAGCGCAACGGCATCTACATCCTCGATCTCCAACAGACGATGTCTGGCATCGAGGACGCCTACAGGTTCACCCGTGACCTCGTCGCGGGTGGCGGCACGATCCTCTTCGTCGCCACGAAGAAGGTCGTGCAGGACGCGGTGCAAGAGCAGGCCGAGAGATGTGGCCAGCCCTACGTGAACTTCCGCTGGCTCGGCGGGATGCTTACGAACTTCCGCACGATCCACGAGCGCATCAAGCGCATGCGGGAGCTCGAGGACATGGTCGCCACCGGGGCCATCGACAACTTCCCGAAGAAGGAAGGACTCAAGCTGCGCGCCGAGCTCGAGAAGCTCGGGCGCAACCTCAGCGGCCTGAAGAACATCGACAAGGTTCCCGACGCGGTCTTCATCCTCGATACCAAGAAGGAAGAGATCGCCGTACGCGAGGCCAAGAAGCTCGGCACCCCCATCGTCGCCGTGCTCGACACGAACTGCGATCCCGACGACGTCGATTACGCGATCCCCGGCAACGACGACGCGATCCGTTCCGGCGCGCTCCTCACCCGGATCATCGCCGACGCCGTGATCGAAGGTAAGTCGATGCGGCCGCCCGAGCTCCAGGACGCCGGGCAGCCGTCCAAGCCCACCGCAACCCCAGCGGCCGACGTGCTTCCGACCGCGGCCGCCGAGCCGAAGGCGGAATGGGAGCTCCAGCTCGAGGCGGAGGAAGGCGGAGAGGGCGATGCCAGCAAAGGCGAGCCCGCCGAACCGGATCCGAACCAGCCGGGCGGTGCATCGCACCCCGAGCCCGACGCGGACCAGCCGGGCGACAAGTCACACGCCGAGTCGGCATCAACCAAATAGTCGTTAACCACAGAGTCAACGGAGACGAACGGAGAGGTACTACAGATGGCTGAGATCAACGCTAAAGACGTGAAGGCGCTCCGGGACGCGACCGGCGCCGGGATGATGGACTGCAAGAAAGCGCTCGCCGAGTCCGGCGGCGACCTCGAGGGAGCTAAACGCATCCTTCGCGAGAAGGGCCTCGCCGACGCCGCGAAGCGCACCGGTCGGGCCGCCAGCGAAGGCATCGTCTACGCCTACATGCACCGACCGACCCCTGACTACCCCGCGAAGCTCGGGGTCCTCATCGAGCTCAACTGCGAGACCGACTTCGTCGCCAAGACCGAGGCCTTCGAGCGCCTGGCCAAGGACGTCGCGATGCACATCAGCTTCGCCGACCCATCGTGGACGGCTCGCGACGAGGTCCCTCAGAACGTTATCGATGAGGAGTCGTCGATCTACGCGAAGCAGGCGAAGGACTCCGGCAAGCCAGACAATGTGATCGAGAAGATCGTCGCGGGCAAGCTCGAAGGGTTCTACAAAGCCAACGTCCTGCTCGACCAGGAGTGGATCCAGGACAAGGACAAGACGATCTCGACCCTGATCGACGAGGCGCGCGCCTCGATGGGTGAGAACGTCTCGATCGGCCGCTTCGCTCGCATCCGCGTCGGAGAGACCGAGGCCTAGGGGCTCGCGGCAGTGTCCGACGATCTAGCAGGCCCGGCGAAATACAAGCGAGTCCTCCTCAAGCTGTCCGGTGAGGCCTTCGCCGACGCGCAACACGGCTTCGGGATCGATCCTCGGATCGTCGCTTCGATCGCCCGGCAGATCGCGGATGCCAAGAACATGGGCACCGAGCTCGCGATCGTGATCGGGGGCGGCAACATCATCCGCGGCCTTTCGGCCTCCGCCCAGGGGACCGACCGCACCACCGCCGACTACATGGGGATGCTGTCGACGGTCATCAATGCGCTGGCACTCCAGGACGCTCTCGAGAAGGAAGGCGTTCAGACGCGCGTCCAGACCGCTATCTGGATGCAAGAGCTGGCCGAGCCCTACATCCGCAGGC
>Ga0299913_10003576_pt1 | contig 12756 bp, 8 predicted proteins | sample RVTome_9_FD_201360 | JGI IMG/M metagenome (GOLD analysis project Ga0299913, IMG submission 201360) | Soil microbial communities from uranium-contaminated site in the Upper Colorado River Basin, Wyoming, United States - RVT155D38 (version 2) ... | reverse complement strand
AACGGGACGAGGCGACCGGCGCCTTCGCCCTGAACGAGGACGAGCCGGACTCGATCGGCCGCATGCACGGGTTCCTCGGCAACTTCGGGGTGCTCGTCCGCGCGTACGCGTACGTGTTCCTGCACGGACGGGATGGGCTGAAGGAGGTCGCCGAGCGCTCGGTGCTGAACGCGAACTACCTCGCCTCGAAGGTGAAAGACCTGTTCCCGCTGGCGTACCCGGACGGCCGGCCGATGCACGAGTTCGTCGCGACCGCCCGGCCGTTGAAGGAGCGGACGGGGATCCGCGCGATGGACATCGCCAAGCGCGTGGTGGACCTCGGCTATCACCCGTCGACCGTCTACTTCCCGCTCGTCGTGGAGGAAGCGATGATGGTCGAGCCCACGGAGACCGAGACCCGGGAGACGTTGGACGCGTTCGCCGAGGCGCTCCGCCGGGCCCACAAGGAAGCGCACGACGATCCCGAGCTCCTGCACGAAGCGCCCGTGACTGCGCCCGTCCGGCGCCTGGACGAGGCCCGGGCCGCGCGTCACCTCAAGCTCCGCTGGTAGCCGCCACGGGCGACTCCCGCGTGCCTGTCCGCCTCATCCCTGCCTAGTCATCCCGAGCCATCTCCGGCTCAAGTCGGGCGATGGTCCTTCCGATATCAGGCACGAAGCAAGAAAGGGTCGGTCCCGAAAGGGCAAACCGCCGGTGACGGCGGGGCGCAAAGCTCCGGACCTCCATGAGGGGGAGGTGGCCGAGCTGCCGAAGGATGCGAGCTCCCGAGCTCGGTCCCACGGGACCCATGAGTCGGGAGGCTCGATATGTCTGGTGTCATCGATGGCCGAAGGACCCTCGCCGCGGTCTTGGCGTTGCTCCTGTCGGCCCTGCTGCTGATCGGTTCGGCTCCCCGCGCGGACGCCGAAGGGGAGCGGTTCGGGCGCCGCCGGCAGATGCTGGCGCTCACGAACCAGGACCGTCAGGCCCGCGACCGCCGTGAGCTCGGCTTCGCCGCGACGCTGTCTCGGTACGCCAAGAGCCACAGCGCAGCGATGGCACGCAAGGGCCACCTGTTCCACTCGACCGAGGACCAGCTCCGCAACGCGCTCGACGGCTATGACTGGACGATCGGCGGGGAGAACGTGGGCGTGGGCGGGTCGCTCGACACCCTCGAGGACGCGTTCATGGCCAGCAAGCTTCACCGTCAGAACATCCTGCGACCTGATTTCCAGCGGGCCGCCGTCGGCGTGATCCGCGACGGCGATCGTTACTGGGTCACGGTGATCTTCTACGGCTGATCCCCGGGCGCCCGCAGGGCGCTCGGAAGGCGAAGACCCCGGGTCGAGGACCCGGGGTCTTCTGCAACTCCCGTCTCCTACCCCGCTCATCGGCCTTGCTCTGGAACACCTCCTCGATGCTCAGGAGCGAGGCCGAGCAGAAGGCGAGAGCGGATCTCGGACCGGGGAAGGGCGTGCCTGGCCCCGGTCGCCCGAGGCCCCACGGCTCCCTCCCGATCGCTGACCGTCCGTTGCGCGGCATCCTTCGATAGCCGGCCTGTAGGAGGACGGTCCCGATCACCAGGAGCGCGACTGCCAACGGGGTCCATGACCAGCCCCAGCGACCTGCGGGAACCCCGATATGAGATGCCATGCTCTTATCGCTCTCCTTCGATGGGCCTTGCGATTTCCGATCGCGTGGGTCGGCAGGGATCAGCCGCCGCACTGTCCGTAGCCTAGACACCCGATGTTATGCGCCGCAACGGCCCATGGACCAAGGTTTGAAACCGCCGTTCACCTTAGGCCCTTTCGGTCCGTCTCGTAACGTAGGTCGCAAGAGCGGGAGATGTCGCAAGAGCGGGAGATCAAGACTAAAGAATGTGACCCCGGGGGCGATGCCCCCGGGGTCACCGTTCATTCGGATCGATGGACCGCGGTCAGAGCATGTCCGGGCGTTCGCGCCGGCGGCCGGCCCACATCAGCCCAGTGCCGAGCGTCAGCAAAGCCAGCGCCAAGCCGGAAAGAACCAGCGCCGAGCTCGGTCCGGTGAAGGCGATGCCGCCCGGCGGGGTCGTCGTCGGAGGCGTCGACGTCGGCGTGACCGTTTCCCCGAGGACGGTGGCGCTGTGGACCCTTGAGGGGTTCGTGTCGCAGGCCGTCGGCGTACCGCCGACCATCACCACGCACACCTCGGCCACGTTGACCAGCTCCGTGTCCTCCGGCGGGGAGTAGTTCGAGAGCGTGAAGGTACAGGTCACGCTCTCGTCCGGGTCGAGGACCGTCCCCGACAGGCTGGAGCACTCGTCCGCCAGCAGGTCGAGGGTCGTCTGACCGAAGGAGTCGGTGAGATCCGTGATCTCCACCGCCACGTCGCTGGTGTTGGTGATGACGAGCTTGAAGTCCACGTCCCGTCCCTCGTTCTTTGACTCCTCGTTGTTCGAGAACACGCTGTCCTCGTTGGCGTCATTGGTCTTCTCGATCAGAACGGACAGGGTCGGTGGCGGCGTCGTCGGTGGCGGAGTCGTCGGTGGCGGCGTCGTCGGTGGCGGAGTCGTCGGTGGCGGAGTCGTCGGTGGCGGAGTCGTCGGTGGCGGAGTCGTCGGTGGCGGAGTCGTCGGCGTCATCACCGAGATGACGGAGACGTGCGAGATGTCCTTGTGCGACGAGTGGTCGAGGTCAGCGTCCGCCGTGAGGACGTGGTTCTCGGGGCCGTCACCCTGCTTCGCAGACCCCGCCTTCACGCAGACCGTGACGGTCGAGCCCTCCGGGATGTCGAAATGGACCGTGTTGGCATCGACGACCGTGATCGTCACGCCGTCGATCGTGGCCGGGAGGTCGGCGAAGTCCACCTTCGTCCCGGAGCAGACCTGCTCGGTCTGCGCGCCGGCCGAGGTCATCGCCATGACGACGAGCACGGACCAGGCCACGACCATCGTCGCCGCGAACCAGCCGATCCCCGTTCTGTAGTGTTTTCTCACTTCGACCGCCTTCCTCGCTTCATCGACTTGCAGGTCGTGTATCCCTCGACGCGTCGCTCGCGATCTTTCGATCGCTGGCGATGCCTCTTCGAGATGACTCCTTCTTGCCTTCGCGGACGGACGGGCGATCCATCAGTCATCTGGGACGGTGGGTGTCCCCCGCAGCGAACGGTCCGTAGCCTAGACGGCGTACGCTCCGTGCCGCAACGGCCTATAGACCATGGTTGGAGGCTCCCTTTCGACCTAGGCCTTGCGACAGGCGTCTCTGCGTCCATTGGCGAAGGGTCGCCCTTGGTCCGGACAGGCACGCGTCCTCCCTCGTCTTGGGGAGGGAGCCCCTCAACGGGCGTCCCCCCTTTAGCCTATGCAGCGCGTCTTACCCACCTGATCGGCCGTCGAACCACGGAGTGCGCCCCCCGACGCGGACGACAGCGGGGGGAATGAACATCTGGACGGGCCCGGCGGGGTTCACCACGGCGGCCGAAGCCGTGCATGGGCAGCTGCACGCTCAGCGCACGGATGTGCCGCCAGGATCGACAAAGGCTCGAATCAGCTCGAATCAGACAGCGTGCGGATCTGGGGGAGGGGGTTGGCGTTGGGGTTTGGTTACAAGGATATGGACCAAACTCAACTTTACATAACGTACATTCCCGGCGTTTAGGAGTGGGGCTGCTCGAGCCTGGGCTCGGGTTTGAGCCGGTCCCGTAGGCCCCAGATCGTGACCAGCCACAGAGCCTCGAAGACGATGCGGCGGCTGATCTTGGACTGGCCGTGCTCGCGCTCCTGGAAGGTGATCGGCGCCTCTCCGACGGACAGGCCGGCGTTCCACGCGCGGTAGGCGAGCTCGATCTGGAAACCGTAGCCGTCCGAACGGATGAGGCTCGCCGTGAGCTCCTCGAGCGCAGGGCGGCGATAGACGCGGAAGCCACTGGTGGAATCGTGGACGCCGATGCCGAGCCAGGTGCGGGCGTACGCGTTCCCGAGCTTGGACAGGGCGAGGCGAGCGGCGCCCCAGTTCGTCACCTGCCCTCCCGGCACGTACCGGCTTCCGATGACCATGTCGTGTGACCGAACCGCCTCGAGCAACCGGGGGAGCTCGTCGGGCCTGTGGGAAAGGTCCGAGTCCATCTCGACGACGAGGTCGTAGCCCTCCTCGATGCCGCGTCCGAAACCGAGCGCGTACGCGCTCGCGAGACCGCCTTTGTGCGATCGCTCAACCAACCGGACCCTTCCGTCCGCCTCGGCCTTCGCCCGAACGATCGCTCCGGTTCCGTCGGGCGATCCGTCGTCGACCACCAAAGCGTCCAGCCGGTGCGGGAGCGCGAGCAGGCCGTCGAGGACGTCGGAGACCGTGTCCTTCTCGTTGTAGGTGGGAAGGACGACCAGCACCCGGGGATCCTCGGGGAGGGGTCCGGGGTCGCGGGCCTCTCGCCGACGTCCTCGCGGGACGGCGATCAGCGCGAGGACCAGGAGGAGACTCCCCCACGGCACCCAGTCGCCGAACCGCGTGTACAGGGTCGTCCGGCTCGACGCGGCGACGTCGTGCCGCATGAGCGCCGGCTCGAACAGCGCTCGACGGTCCACGACACGGCCCTGCGGATCCACGAACGCGCTGATCCCGGACACGGCGCCGTGAACGACCCAGCGAGCGTTCTCGACCGCGCGGAGACGGCTCATGTCCAGGTGCTGCTCGGATGCCGCGGTCCGTTCGTAGGACGCGTTGTTGATCGTGACCACCAGGAACGCAGCCCCCTGCCGGACCATCTCGCGATCGATCGAGCCGAAGGAGTTCTCGTAGCAGATGGGCGTCCCGATCGGGGCGAGCCCGGGGATCGGCATGATGCGGACCCGCTCCCCAGGCGTCCGGTCGACCGGCACCTGGTCGATCGCCTCGATGAAGGGATCGAGGACGCCGCGGAACGGCACGTACTCCCCGTAGGGCACGAGGTGCACCTTGTCGTAGCGGTCGATGACCCGGCCCGAGCCGTCGAAGACCAGCGTCGAGGTCGTCTGTGTCCCGTCAGGGTGGTTCACGACGGCGCCGGCGAGCGTGGGCGCTCTGACGGTGGCGATCGCGTCCATCACCGCGGCGAACGTGGCCGGGTCGGCCAGCGCTCCCGGATCGAGCGCGCCTTCGCCCCAGACGACCAGGTCGGGCGGGTCGTCGCGGAGCTTCAGGTGCTGCTCGATGTTCAGGCGCGCGACCGCGATGTCCTCCTCGAAGCCCTGGAGCTGCTCCACGCTTTCGACGTTGACCTGGATAACGGCGATGTCGAACGTCCCCCCCTCGGGCCCGGGGATCGGGATCAGGGCGGGCGCGAAGACGAGCGCCGCGCATGAGGCGATGAGCAGGAGCGGCCGGGCCACTCCCCTCCCCCACCGCTCGAGGGCGAGCAGCAGGAGTCCGGCAACGAGCAACGCCAGGAACGACACGCCCCAGACTCCCGTCACCGACGCGAGGGGCAGGGTCGGGGCATCCACCTGTGTGGAGCCGAGCTGCCCCCAAGCGAAGCCCCCGAGGGGAAATGCGCCTCGGATCCACTCCAGGACCGTCCACAAGGCGGCGAGACCGGCGGTCGAGCGGATGGGGTGCTCGGGACGCCAGATCGCCGGCGTCAGCGCTCCGAACGCGGCCAGGTACGAGCCCGACATGAGGACGAGCGAGACCCAGGCGAGCTCTCCGAAGAGGAGGATCCAGTACAGGAGTGGACCGAAGTAGGCGACGCCGAACGCGAATCCGAGGAGCGCCCCGCGCCCCGCCGTGGATCCCCGCAGGAGCCACAGGAACGGGATCGGCGCGAGGAAGGCGAGCGGCCACCACCCCGCCGGCGGCAGGGACAGGGAGAGCAACAGGCCAGACAGGGCCGCAACCAGGAGGGCGATCGGCAGGGCGAGCGGAAGCCGGGGGCCCTTGGGGCTCAGGCGCAGTCCCGGCAGAGCATCTTCGCCTTGTCCTTCAGCTGGCTGCGATGCTTCACCAGGAAGCAGTTCTTGCATATGAACTCGCTGGACTGGGGCGGGACCACCTTGACCGCCAACGGTTCCAGCCGCTCCTCGCGGGTCAGGTTGAGGACAGAGTCGTCCTCCTCTTCGGCCTCCTCGCGGGCCTCCTGCTTGACCAGGATGTCCTGGATCGACTCGACGTCCTCGTCGGTCGTGACGGCCGCCCGGGCCGGGGTGGCTGCTGGGGTGGCTCCTTCGAGCTCCTCGGCCTCATCGGCCTCATCGTCGAGGTGGTCGTCTTCGAGCGCTTCTTCGGTGTCTTCCACTGCGGGACCCCTTCTCGGCGCGGGGGATTCTACTGCGAGGCATCCTCTTGGCAAGAGCCGAACGCAAGAACAACGGCTGGTTCCCGTGGCATTCCCGAGGCAAACCGCGATCCGTGCTCAGCAGGGAGCGGAAGGGTCCGCGAGGAAGAAAGCGAGGGGGAAGAAAGCGAGGGGAAAGAGATGGAGGACCCGAGTGGCCTTTGGGGCCGCAGCGCCGGGGCGCCGCGTTCTCTACTCAGCCTCTCGGGTCCTCCGTGCGCCTCCGCCGAAGCGAGAGCGCAACAAACAACGTTAGGGCGCGCTCGGAGTCGTGTCAAATCCGCACGTCCCGGACTCAGGACGCGTACACGTCGCGGCCGAGACTGACGGTGAGGACGGGGCGGACGCCGTCGAGCGACTCGGCCTCGAGCGGATCGATGTCGAAAGCGGCGAAGTCGGCGTGCTTGCCGGGCTCGAGCGTTCCTTTCTTGTCCTCCTGATGCGCCAGCCGAGCGCTGCCGATCGTGCAGATCCGGACCGCCTCTTCGCGCGAGAGCCGCTGGGCGGGATCGTGATGCGTTCCGAACGCCGCGAGCGCGGCCATCGGGTCTACGGTCGTGATCGGCGTATCCGATCCCACGCCGACCTCGAGCCCGCGGTCCAGGAGGTCGCGGAAGGCGTTCATCCCCTCGGCGCGGTGCCAGCCAAGCGCCTGCTCGTACAGACCACCGGGCGCTCCCCACTCCGCATCGAAGTTCGGTTGTACGCTGATCGCCAGACCCAGAGCGGCGGCGCGTTCCATCACGCCGCGATCGGCCATCTCGAAGTGCTCGATGCGATGACGCCGGGCCCGGAAATGGCGGCGGCCTCGAGAGTCGAGCGTCTGGTAGACGCGCGCCCACGTCGCGACGACCTGCTCGATCGCGGCGTCGCCGATGGCGTGCACGCCGACCTGGAGGCCGGCGAGGTGTCCATCGTGGAAGAACGTCGCGAGCGCGTCGTCGTCGAAGTAGCGCACGCCGGTGCCCTCGACGCCGACGTAGGGCTCCGAGACCGACGCCGTGCGCGCGCCGATCGAGCCGTCGACGGGCAGGTCCCCGCCGATCCTCGGAAGCCCGAGATCCATCACTTGCGGGATGTCCGTCGTCGCCACGTAGGTCACGACGTCGACGGGCAGCCGCTCGCGGTGGCCGAGGAGGATCTCGAGGTCGTGGATGCCCCGCTCGTGCGGCATCGACATCTCGTGGATCGTCGTCACGCCGTACGAGACGGCAAGGCTCGCCGCAGCGAGCTGCAGCTCCTCGATGTCGCGCTCGGCGAGTTGGGCGGCGAACCACCGCCGCAGCGTTGCGTTGGCCTCCTGGGTGACGCGGCCCGAGGGCACGCCATCCTCATCGAGGTCCACGCCCGGGCGATCGAGCACCCCCGTCTCCTTCAGTGCGATGGTGTTCGCCAGGGTCACGTGGCCGTCCACGCGCACGACGGCGAGCGGCCGATCGGACGCCGCGTCGAGCTCGGCCATGCTCGGAAGGGTCCGGTCGGCCCACTTGGACTCGTCGTAGCCGTGAACGAGGACGGGTCCTTGGCGGGCCGCCACGACCTCGCGCACCGCCGACAGGAGCTCGGCCGAGGATCGGGCGGCTCCGAGCTCGGCCGCCTGCTGGTGGACGCCGGTCCCGGTGAGATGGACATGCGTGTCGACGAACCCGGGCAAGATGGCCGCGCCCGGAAGGTCCACGACCCGGTCCGCCTCCGGCGGCTCGCCGGTCCCGACGCGCTGGACGTGCCGGTCGTCGACCAGGATCCACTCCCCGATGCTCGGATACGAGAGCGTGTGCACTCGGGAGGCGCGGTAGACGGTCCGCATCGCAGGCGGAGCTTAGCCGACCTCCTGGGCGCTCCTCGCGACGGAGATCCCTCGAGGAAGCGCGCCCGAGGCCGGGTCCAGGACCAGGCGGGTCTTCTCATCGTTCAGGCGAAGGCCGACGCGGTCGAGCGCTTCGCGGGCGACCTCCAGCACCGTCGCCGCTCCGCGGGATCCGTCGACGCCGACGACGAGGTCGTCCACCCAACGTAGGTGCGGAGCCCCGAGCCGCTCCAGAGCACGATCGGCCTCGGCCAACACGGCGTTCGCGAGGACGGCCGACGGGTCCGGGCCGACGGGAAGCCCCTCGACACCGCGCTCCTGCAGGGCCCGGAGGAACGCGGCGACGCCGCCCACCGAGGGCCCGTCACACCCGAGCGCGCGAAGGCTCGCAGCGACGACGTCCGGCGCGATCGAGCGATAGCACTCGCGGACGTCGGCGAACAGGAGGCACGGGGTTCGCCGGGCGAGCCGGGCGACCCTGAATCCGAACGCAACCCGTTCATCACGGAAGGACCGGAGGACCAACCGCGGCGGATCGATGCTTGCGACCGCCACGCGATTCGCCGCGACCGATGGCGAAAGCTCGCCGTCGACCCGGAGCGCGACCGCCGACACGAGCGCCGTGTACCGCGCAGCGAGGGCGGGGTGCAGCACCGTGATCTCGCGAATCCGTCGGCCGGGCAGCGCGGCGACGCGTTCCAGCGGCGGTGCGGACACGGCGCGTTCGACGAGCAGGGTCCCTCCTCCGGCCAAGGAGGGGGCAGCCGCGGACACGACCGTTGTACGTCACACCGACTTCGCCCGGCAATCGGCCGCTGTGGGGTGTCGCGCATCGGCCGGTCGGCACCGCATGCATCGGTGGGAGCAGCGCAGATGCATCGGCCGGGGCGGACCGCCGTACGATACCGAGGTGCTCGACGGCCGCGACCTCGAGATCATCGCCGCGCTCCAAGACGATGCCAGAGCGACCTACGCCGACGTCGGCCAGCGTGTCGGGCTCGCACCGTCCTCGGTCCACGACCGCGTTCGCAAGCTCGAGCGTATGGGCGCGATCCGCGGCTACCGGGCGGTCGTCGACCACGAGGCACTCGGCCTGTTCGTCACGGCGCTCATCGCCGTGACGCCTCTCGATCCCACGCAGCCGGACGACCTGCCCGACCGGGTCCACGACTTCCCCGAGGTCGAGGATTGCTTCAGCGTCGCCGGCGAGGCGAACTACGTGCTGAAGGTCCGGACGAAGACCACGCGCGACCTCGAGGACCTGATCCGGCGCCTCCGCGAGAAGGGCGAGGTCCAAACCCGCACGACGATCGTCCTTTCGATCCCCTTCGAGGGACGACCGGTCCGGCCCTGAGGGTCGCCGGACCGAGCCTCCTCTCCGGGCTTCCACCTTCTCCGAGGCACGGGCGTACACTGTCGCGGACGCCGCCCTCGACCCCCAGGGAGCCTGCATGCAACCGTACCGGCGATACCTGCGCTGGCTGAAGCGGGCCACGATCATCCTGATCGTCTACCTCACGGTCGCGTTCCTGCTGATCGGTATCTCCCCCCGGGAGGCCCTCCTGCACCCCGGCGCGAACCTCGCGGCGTTCCGCGGGTTCGTCGTCCAGGCCCTGATACTGATGTCCTTCATCATCCTGCAGTTCACGGCGATGTTCTGGTTCCTCGCTCGCGGCAACGACTACGTCATCTACCCGAACGAGTACGACACCACCTTCGACGACGTTCGGGGACAGCCCGCTGCCGTTCAGTCGACGAAGGAGGTCATGCGCGTCTTCGAGGGGTTCAAGGACTTCAAGCAGATGGGCGGCTACCCGCCCCACGGGATGCTGTTCGAGGGACCACCGGGTACCGGGAAGACGCTGATGGCCAAGGCCATCGCCGGCGCCTCGGGGGTGCCGTTCCTGTTCGCCACCGGCTCGGGGTTCTCGAACATGTTCCTGGGCATCGGGAACCTGAAGGTTCGGCGCCTGTTCAAGAAAGCGCGCGTGATGTCGGACAAGTACGGCGGCGCCGTGATCTTCATCGACGAGATCGACGCGGTGGGGTCGCGCGGCGGCGTCTCGGATCGCTCCGCTCCCGACCGCGCGAACGACCGGATCATCATGGGCGGCATGGGGATGGGCGGGGGCATGGGCGTGATCAACGAGCTGCTCGTCCAGCTCGACGGCTTCACGGTCCCACGCGGCCTCTGGCGGCACGTGAAACGTCTGCTCTTCCGCTCGCGACCGAAGGTGCCCTTCTACAACATCCTCATCATCGGAGCGACGAACCGCGCATCAGCACTCGACCCGGCGTTGGTGCGTCCGGGACGTTTCGACCGCGTCGTCCACGTCGGCCTCCCCGACGCCGAAGGGCGCCAGGACATCCTGCGCTACTACCTGGGGAAGGTGCGGCACGAGCCGATCGACTACCCGAAGCTCTCGAGGATGACCGTCGGGTACTCGCCGGCGAGCCTGAAGAACATCGTGAACGAGGCGCTGCTGTTCGCGCTCCAAGATGGCCGGGACGCCCTCACCTGGGGTGACCTGTGGCAGGCGAAGATCACCGAGGAGATCGGACTCAAGCAGCCGGTCAAGTACTCGGATCGCGAGAAGGGGATGGTGGCCCTCCACGAGGCCGCCCACGCCGTCGCGTCCTACTCGCTCGAGCGTGGCGAGATGCAGATCCAGGTCATCACGATCCAGAAGCGCGAGTCCGCGCTGGGGTTGGTCTCGACCCAGCAGGTCGAGGAGATGTTCCTGCGCACGCAGAAGCAGCTCTTGGCCCGGATGCAGGTCTCGCTCGCCGGACTGGTGGGTGAGGAGATCTGGTTCGGCCAGTCGACGTCCGGCCCGTCGTCCGACCTCGTGAACGCGACTCGGAACGCCGCCACGTATGTCGGCGTGTACGGGATGGGCAAGAGCCTCGTCTCGTTGGCGGCCGCCGGGCCCGGATCGTTCGGTGACGCCGACCCGATCGGACGCGTGCTTTCGGATCGAGGCCGCAGCGCAGAGGTCGAGGAGCTGCTCGCGGAGTGTAAGCAGAACGTCCGTAACCTCCTCCTCAAGAAGCGCCACGTGGTCGAGGGGGTTCGCGACGCGCTCCTCGAACGGGAAGAGCTCGTCGGCGACGAGATCGAGATGCTGATGGCGGAGCTCGGCGAGCGCGAACCGATCGAGGTGCCGGCGGGCATCGTCGCCGGGAACGGCGGCGTGAAGGCGCCGGGCCCCTTGGGGGACGGCCAGGGCGGGAACGGGCAGGGATCGGGAGCGCCTACTCCCCCACCCGAGCGCTCGTAACACCGGCCCGTCTCAAGACCATCGGTATGCTTCGGTGACCGTGCGCCTCTACGACACGATGACGCGACAGCTGGAGGAGGTCGTCCCCTTGGACGACCGTCACGTCCGTCTCTACACGTGTGGCCCGACCGTCTACCGGTACACGCACATCGGGAACCTGCGCTCGTTCCTGCTCTCCGACCTGCTCCGCCGGGCGCTCGAGTTCGAGGGCTACCAGGTCACGCAGATCATCAACATCACCGACGTGGGGCACATGACCGACGAGGCGACGGACTCCGGACGCGACCGAATGGAGCTTGCCGTCGACGATGAGGGGCTGGCGCCGGCCCAGATCGTCGAGAAGTACACGAGCGCGTTCCTCGAGGACTCCGCGAAGCTCGGCCTGCAGACCGCGCACCAGTACCCGAAGGCCACCGATCACATCCCCGAGATGCTCGAGCTCACCGAGCGGCTGATCGAGAACGGCCACGCGTACGAAGTCGACGGCACCGTCTACTACGACGTCCAGTCCTTCGAGGGCTACGGGAAGCTCTCGGGCAACACGCTCGACAAGCTTCGGGCCGGACACCGCCAGGAGATCGAGATCGACCCGGGGAAGAAGTTCCACGCCGACTTCGCGCTCTGGAAGAAGGCCGGCCCGAACCGGCTCATGAAGTGGGACAGCCCGTGGGGCGAAGGCTTCCCCGGGTGGCACATCGAGTGCTCGGCGATGTCGATGAAGTACCTCGGTGAGCGCTTCGACATCCACACCGGCGGGGTCGACCTGATCTTCCCGCATCACGAGGACGAGATCGCCCAGTCCGAGGGCGCCGTGGGCCACCCGGTGGTCTCGAACTGGATCCACGGCGGGCACCTCCGCCTCGGCGAGCTGAAGATGGCCAAGTCCCAGGGCAACACGGTTCGCATCGCCGACCTCGTGGTGGCCGGCTTCGACCCCCTGTCGTTCCGGTACCTCACCTTCCAGACGCGCTACCGCAGTGAGATGGACTTCTCCGACGAGGCGATGCGCGGCGCCGACCAACACGTGAGGCGCCTGCGCCGCCGTATGGCCGAGTGGGCGCCGGCGACCAGCTCGCGCTCCGATGCGGCCAAGGATCTGGACGCGCGGTTCCGCGGAGCCGTGGCCGACGATCTCGACATGCCCCGTGCGCTCGTCGTGGTGAACGAGACGGCGTCCTCGGATCTACCGGGCGGCGAGAAGTACTCGCTGCTGTCGTCCTGGGACGCGGTGCTCGGGCTCGACCTCGAGCGCGAGGCGCTCCAGGAGTGGCAGCCGTCGGAGGAGATCCGCTCGCTCGTCTCCGAGCGGGACGAGGCCCGTGCCGCGAAGGACTACGCCCGCAGCGACGAGATCCGCGACCGTCTGCAGGCGATGGGCCTCGAGGTCATGGACACGGCCGAGGG
>Ga0299913_10003575_pt1 | contig 12757 bp, 11 predicted proteins | sample RVTome_9_FD_201360 | JGI IMG/M metagenome (GOLD analysis project Ga0299913, IMG submission 201360) | Soil microbial communities from uranium-contaminated site in the Upper Colorado River Basin, Wyoming, United States - RVT155D38 (version 2) ... | reverse complement strand
CGGCACGGCGAGCGGATCGAGCGGCTCGTTCTCTCCGACTCGCTCGGGCTGGCCCCGTTCCGGCCGACGCCCGAGTTCTGGGAAGCGCTGAGCGGTTTCCTGGCGGACCCCACCGAAGATTCCCACGATCGCCTCTGGGACCGGTGCACCTTCGACCTGGATGGCCTGCGTACGCGGCTGGGGGACCGCTGGTGGGCCCTCAGAGCCTACAATCTCGACCGCGCGAACGCGCCGGAGGTGAGGGCGGCCATGGAGAGCCTCATGGCGGAGTTCGGAATGCCGCAGATCCCGGAGGCGGAGCTCGCGAGGATCGCCGTGCCGACGACGCTGATCTGGGGACGGCACGATCTGGCCACCTCGCTGGCAGTCGCGGAAGCGGCGAGTGAACGGTACGGCTGGACGCTACACGTAGTGGAGGAGGCGGCGGATGACCCGCCGATCGAGAAGCCAGCGGCGTTCCTGGCGGCGCTGCAAGGCGTCCTCGAGAGCCCTTGAAGGGAAGCGTATTGCGGGTCCAGGAGATGCGGCACATCTTCGGACGCGGGATGAGCGGACGACGCTACGACGCGATCGTGGTCGGGGCGCGCTGCGCAGGCTCGCCGACGGCCATGCTCCTCGCCCGGAAGGGGTACGAGGTCCTGCTCCTCGACCGCGCGACGTTCCCCAGCGACACGATCTCGACGCACCTCATCCACCCTCCCGGCGTCGCGGCGCTGCGTCGCTGGGGGCTGCTCGATCGCCTGATTGCGACCGGTTGCCCCCCGATCCACACCTACGCGTTCGACTTCGGGCCGTTCACGTTGACCGGTTCTCCCGGAACGGAAGAGGAGCCCGTCTCCTACGCCCCCCGCCGGACCGTGCTCGACAAGCTGCTGCTGGACGCCGCGGCGGAATCCGGCGCCGAGGTCCGCGAGCGCTTCACGGTCGACGAGATCCTGCTCGAGGATGGCACGGTCGTCGGCATCCGCGGGCACGAGCGGGGCGGCCCATCGGTCACCGAGAAGGCCCGCGTGGTGGTGGGCGCGGACGGTCTCAGCTCAAGCGTGGCGCGCGCGGTCGAGCCCGAGCAGTACCACGAGAAGCCCCCGATCCTCGCCGCCTACTACACGTACTGGAGCGACCTGCCGATGGAGGGGCGGTTCGAGGCGTACGACCTGCCGAACCGGGGCATGGCGGCGTGGCCGACCAACGACGACCTGACGCTCGTCATCGCCGGCTGGCCGTTCGCGGAGTTCGAAGCGAACCGGAAGGACATCGAAGGCAACTATCTGGCGGTCCTCGGGATGCCGCCCGCCTTCGCCGAGCGCGTGCGGGGGGCGAAGCGCGAGGAGCGCTTCCTGGGGATGGCGGTGCCAAACTACTTCCGCCGCCCGTTCGGTCCCGGATGGGCGCTGGTGGGGGACGCCGGCTACAACAAGGACTACATCACCGCCCAGGGGATCAGCGACGCCTTCCGCGACGCTGAGCTGTGCGCGATCGCCCTCGACGAGGCGCTCTCAGGAGCGCGTGCGTTCGACGACGCGATGCGCGCGTACCAGGAGACGCGCGACAACCACGTCCTGCCGATGTACGAGTTCACCGCCCAGGTTGCGAGCCTCCAGCCCCCGCCGCCGGAGCTCCAGCGGGTGCTCGCGGCGGCGCAAGGGAATCCGGAGGCGATGGACGGCTTCGCGCGGGTGAACGCGGGCATGACCTCGCCGGCCGAGTTCTTCTCGCAGGAGAACGTCGGGCGGATCCTCTCCGCGGCTGACGCGGCCAGAACCCGGCCTTCGAGGAATCCCGATGGTGGCCGACCCCACTGATCCTGCTCAGCTCGCGGGGCCCTGGTGCAGCGCGAACGCCGCCCCCTGCGGATCGAGGCCCATCACGATCCGGCCGCCGCCGGGGACGTCCATGGGACCGTTGAGGATCTTCCCGCCCTTGCTTTCGATCTTCTTCGCCGCGCCGTCGACGTCGCCGGTCGAGATGTAGTAGAGCCACGCGGGCGGGCCGGGCATCTCCGCCGGCTTGTTGTACATCCCGCCCAGCATCTTCCCCGGCAGGCCGTACATCTGGTAGACGCCCATCTCGCCCATGTCCATCCCCTCCTGCTTTTCCCAGCCGAAGAGATCGGAATAGTACTCGAGGGCCGCCTCGTGATCGGTCGTCACCAGCTCGTGCCAGGAGACATCGCCAGGCGCGGGCTCGGAGTCCTCCTGCTGCATCTCCTGCGCCCCGCGGAAGGCCGCCAGCACCGCGCCCTGCGGGTCGGCGAGGATCGCGAACCGGCCGACGTCGGGGATGTCGGCCGGACCGTGGACGACCCTCCCACCCAGCTCCTTGGCCCGGGACGCGGTCGCGTCGACGTCCGGCACCGCCACGTAGCCCAGCCAGTGCGGCGGTGCGCCGGCCTGCCGCGCCTCGTCCGGCAGGTCCATCAGCCCGCCGATCGGCGACTCGCCCTTCATCCACATGGTGTAGGGTATCGGCGCTCCCTCGAACGGGGCCGTCGACCACCCCACCACGGCGGTGTAGAACCCCTTCGCCGCCTCGGCATCCGTCGTCATGAGCTCGTACCACACGAACTTCCCGCGCCCGTCATCCGCCATGATTCTCTCCTTATGATGGTTGCTCGACAGCGAAATGGATCGCCCCGCGGCGACCGCCATCCTGGGAAACGAAGCCCGCGGCCCGCGCGTTCATTCCCGTTGGGCGAACTCCCGCGCCTCCTCGAGGCCCGGCCGGCCGCCACCGTCTGCGCCCGCCACTTCGAGGAGCTCGTCGTAGTACGACGCCGCGCCGGCGAGGTCGCCCGCCTCGCGCGCGGCGCGGGCCGCGCCGAGAAGCGTGCGGAACCGCCGCGGCCACGCCTCGAGCGATGTCCGGTACGCGGCCAGCGCCTCCGCGGGCCGGCCCGCCTCCAGCAGCAGATCTCCGAGCGCCTCGAACGGCGGGTACAAGGCTCCGGGGCTGACCGGGTGCTTCTGGACCGTCCGGTCGAGCTCGGCGGCGGACCGGATCAGCTCGACAGCGCCGTCGGCGTCGTCGCTCGCCTGTGCGATCCACCCGGCGAGGATCCGCCGGTCGACCTCGATGTAAGTCGCGAAGTCGCGCTCCCCGGCCGATTCCGCGGCGTCCCGGAGATCGATCATCCTCGCCTCCGCACGACGGGCTTCCTCGATCTCTCCGCTCCGCGCGGCGCCCATGCCCCGGGCGAACCAGGAGAGCGCCTCGGCCCAGGGGTAGCGCTCCCATGGCAGGGTCTCCGGAGTGCGCGGCGCGACGCCGGCCGCCTCGGTCCACGCTCTGCGCTCGATCGCGTAGCGGCCCGGCATCGCCGCCAGATGAAACGCGCTGGCGAAATCGTCCGCGAACCGATCAGCCCCCAGCGCCTCCCCCAGGGTGGCCTCGGCCGCGCGATCGGCGCCCTGCTGGAGCTGCGCGTACACCATGTAGTCCATGGCGTGGAGGTAGTGGGTCCCGGGGCTCGGCCCTTCCCCGGCCACGCTCAGCGCCGCGTCGGCGGACTTCCGGTTCCATTCGATCACCTGCGGCCACTCGCCGAGGCGGACGAAGATGTGGGTCGGCATGTGGAGGGCGTGCGGGACGCTCGGAGCGATGTGGGCGTAGCCCTGAACGACATCCAGCGATTCGCCCGCGCGGCCGTCGACGTCGTTGGCGTGGATCGTGTAGTGGACGGCGCCGGGATGGATCGGCTCGCGCTCGAGGATCCCCGCGAGCAGCTCCGCGGCTCTCGCCTGGTGCGCCATGCGGTCTTCGGCCACATAACCGGAGGCGAGAACGGCGAGCGCCTGGAAGGCGGCCGTCTCGATGTCGTCGGGCCGCGCGCGCCACGCTTCTTCGGTCGCCTTGGCCCAGCGCCCGATCCGCGTCCACCAGTCGGCAGACTCGGGCTCCCGGTAGAAGGCCGCCGCGGCGGCGACGAGCGCGCGCTCGCGCTCGGTCGCCGGCGCAAGCTCCTCCGCCTTCTCGACCTCCTGCCAGCCCCGCTGGAGCTCCTGCGGCCCGGGCCGCAGCGGCCACAGCGGCTGGAACAGCGTCATCGCGATCCCCCAGTGGGCCATCGCGCAGGCGGGATCGTCGGCGGCGATCTGCTCGAACGCCAGCCGCGACTCGTCGTACATCATGTGGTGGAGGAGCGCGACGGCGCGGTTGAAGGCCCCGCGCACTTCGGGCGCACAGGAGACCTCGAAGTCCACGGCTCCCAGCTCGTGGGTCTCCTGGGCGGCTGCCGGCGGCGCGAGCAAGCTGACGAAGAGGAGTACGGGAAGCGAAGCGACGAGTTTCGAGCGTCGTGCGGACATGGCGTCCTCCATCGATCCGTGGGTCTTGTCCAACTGTACTCGGCTGCCGGGGCTGACGAAAGGGCCCCCGACCCGAGGCCGGGATTTCCGGCGCGCGGTGGAGCGGGCGAAGGAGCTCCTGCTCGTCCGCTCGAGCGCTTGACGTGCCGCCCTGCGGTCGACCATGATCGGGGTGACCTACGATTACGGCTATGCGCAGGCGGTGAAGATCGACGACTGGATCTACTGTCGGGGCAGCTGAGCCACGACGACGAAGGCTCCGCGACTTCGCGCTGCCTCCCCAGCTGATCGAGATCAAGCTCATCGCCCGAACGGGGGATGACCCAAGAAGACCCAGGTCCGCCTAGCGGACCGACAGCTCCACGGACGTCTCTTCGTCTGGAGGGGTGAACTCGAACGGCTCGGGTGCGCCGGCCGGCTGCCACTCGCCGCTGTCGCACGAGACCATCGTGAAGTGCTCGATCGTGAACGCAGGTCCCGGGACCGCGCTGATCCGGGCGGCGGTTCCGCCTTCCTGCATCGCGGCGCAGGCGCTGTCCTGGATGGACGTCCCGCCCCAGGTGCGAAGGCCCGCGTCGGCGAACGAGACGAGCGTCATGCTCGTCGTCTCCTGCCCGCCCATCCCGAACGAACCGATCAGGACGAGCTCGTTCCTGCCGTCGCCGTCGAGGTCCGGGACGGCGGCGAGGTCCTGATCGCTGGCCTCGAACGCGACGTTGCGGACGAGCGCCCCGTCCTGGATGATCGCGATTCCCAGCTTGGGGCAGCACCGTGGCCAGAGGCTCATGAGGTAGAGCACCGCCTGCTGGGAGGCGCCGGCCTCGGTGAAGGCCCCCTCGGCCACAGCCATGACGCGCATCTCTTCCTCGTAGGCCGGGTCCTGCGCCTGCCAATGCGCGCGGGCGGCGGCGTACGCCGGCTCGAGCGCGGGCGAGGTCCAGCCGGAGAGGTCGACCCACTCGGCGGGCTCGGTGCCGTCCGCGATCACGACTGGCGTGGCATCGTCGGCCGCGGCAGCCGCGGAGGCGGCCTCGTCCGGTGTCTGCGCGTTGGCGCAGCCGAAGAGGACGGCGGTGAACAGCGTGAGGACGAGGGTGGATCGCACGGCCGCAAGATCATGGGTCCCGCGGTGGCGCGCAAGACCCCGATCTCGACCCGGGGCGGTGTGCGTAACGCGGATTGACGCGGGACGAGAGAGGGCCCATCGTGGTCGGATGGAGGAGACTGCCGAACGCGCTCCCGGGCGGTGGGATGGCGTCCCCGCGGCCATCAAAGTGATCGGGTTGGCGAGCTTCACGCTGAGCGCGACGCTGGTCCTCCTCCTGCACCACTGGCTCACGCTGGACATGTGCCCCATCCCCTGACGGCCGTGCCCTGCGCCGTTGACTTCGCGTCCCGCCTTCTCCATCGTACCCGGCACGTAGTCGACCCTTTCCTCGGCATCCATTCTTCGACTGGAGGTCCTGCGTGCGCGGAACGGTCCGCGTCGGCGTCGCGCTCTTCGGCCTGCTTCCCCGGGCTACGCTCCTCCGCGCCCAGTACGACGGCTCCGGCGATGCCGCCGGAGGCTGCGCGGCGTGCGGCGCGTGCGGGATGGGGATCGGGGTGCTCGTCTTTCTGTTCCTCGCGATCCTCGCGCTCAACATCGCGCTGCTCGTTTGGGTCGCGCGCGACGCGAAGGCGCGCGGGCTCGACAACTCCGTCCTGTGGATGATCCTGGTCATGGTCACGGGCCCGATCGGGTTCGTGATCTACCTCTTCTCGCGGCCCAAGGGCGAGCTCGTCGCCTGCCCGAGCTGCGGGAACAAGCGCCTGGCGGCGAGCGCGCGATGCCCGCACTGCGGAAACGACTGACGCGCCCGGGAACCTGGCTGGTCCTGATCGCGCTCGCGGTCGGGCTGGTGGTCCTCGACACGTTCCAGGCCCCGGCGAACCAGCTGGGATCGCAGGTCTACATCGCCGGAGTCCACGTCTATCGGAACGTGGGACACCGGCTGCTCGAGGGCCGGATCCGGTGCCGCTACGAGCCGACCTGCTCGCAGTTCTCGCTGGAGGCGGTGCGTACGCACGGCCTCCGGAAGGGGCTCGAGCTCACGGTGCGGCGCATCCACTCCTGCAAGACCGACGTTCCGCTCGGCACGCGGGACCCTGTACCGGAGCTGGCCGAGTAGCCGGGCATCAGGATGGTGAAATCCATGGCGGTCCGTTCCGACCCCCGCCGCGACGGCAATGCGAATGTCGATCCGGCCCTAAGCGGTTCCGCGTCGGGGGATCTCCGCCGGCTGAAATGGACATGAGCTATCGCATGTGAGAGAATCGTGACCTGACGCCAAGGGAGAAAAGGAGGATGACCGAATGACAGGGTTCCGCTTGGTTCACCGATTAGGCGCTGTCCCACTGACTTGCCTCGCTCTGTTCGCCTGCGCGAATACGAAGGTGGATCGCCCGGTCGAGCCGGAATCGCCGGTGGCAGGGGATTCAGCGGCCGGTGACGTCGCTGCGGGACAACAGATCTTCCGCTTCGACACCTTCGGCGACGAACGCTTTTGGACCGACACGCTGCGGATGCACGAGGTCATCGCGACCTCCGTCGATCCCATGACAGCTCTCGCTGCCGGACTGAAGGTCGACGCGGACGTGTTGCCGCCCGGCATCCTCGAAGAGGTCGACCTCACCGACCCCGCCACGACGGTCGCGCTTCTTGGGCTCGACGCCGTCGTGGGTCTCAAGGCCGAGGTGACGGAGGACGGCCGGATTACCCGGGTCGGCGTCACGTGCGCTCTCTGCCACTCGGACGTCGACGACTCGGTCCAGGAAGGGATCGGTCGCCGCCTTGACGGCTGGCCGAACCGCGACCTGAATCCGGGCCTCATCCTGTCGCTCTCCCCGGCTCTCCAGGACCCCGCGACGCAGGCGGTCCTGACCTCGTGGGGGCCGGGCAAATACGACGCGTACTGGAATCATGACGGGAAGAACGATCCGACGGTGATCCCCGCGGCCTACGGCCTCGAGGGAGTGGACCTCGAGACGTTCACCGGCGAGGGCCCGATCAGTTACTGGAATGCCTACGTGGCCGTAACGCAGATGCACGGCCAGGGCTCATTCTCCGATTCGCTGCTCGGGATCGAGATCGTCGCCTCGCCCGATCTGGTGACACCGAAGCTCGCCGATCTCCTCGCGTACCAGCTGAGTCTGCCCGCACCGACTCCGCCGGTGGGAAGCTTCGATCCGGCCGCGGCGGAACGTGGTGCAGCGGTATTCGCCGGGCAGGGAACGTGCGGGAGCTGTCACTCGGGCCCAACATTCACCGACGCGAACGAGCGGCTTCACGACCCGACCGACACGGGGATGGATCCGGGGCTCTCCCAGCGGGGGAATTCGAGACTGTATCGGACGACGCCGCTGCGCGGCGCGTGGCAGCGTCCGCCCTACTTCCACAACGGCAGCGCAGCTACGCTCTCGGACGTCGTCGACCACTACGACGCGTTCCTCGGGCTCGACTTGTCGCTTGAGCAAAAAACGGATCTCGTCGAGTACCTGAAGTCGCTCTAGAGCACGGCGCGGAAAGCGGAAGGGTAGCTACGGCAGCTCGATGTCGGAGGGCTCCTTCGCGATCTGCTGGTGGGGTTCACGGTTCTCGCGCGATCTGCTCGCGGATCTTCTCCGGAACGGTGGGATCCCGCAGCGTGGTCGTGTCGCCCAGCGCCTCGTCGTTGGAGATGTTCTGCAATAGCCGGCGCATGATCTTCCCGCTCCGCGTCTTCGGCAGGTCGTCCACGATGTGGACGCGCGCCGGGCGGGCGAACTTCCCGATCTCCTCCTCGATCGCCGCGATGATCCTCCGCTCGATGCCCTTGCGCTCGGCGCCCTCCTTGAGGATCGCGTAGACCTCGGGCACGTGGCCCTTCTGCTCGTCGCGCTTGACCGCGACCGCGGCCTCGGCCACGTCCTCGACGGTTTGGCACGCGCTCTCCAGCTCCATCGTGCCGAGCCGGTGCCCCGCCACGTTGATCACGTCGTCGAGCCGGCCCATGATGCGGAAGTCGCCCTCGATCTGGTACGCGCCGTCGCCGGTCCGGTAGCGCCAGTCGCGCCAGTCCTCGCTCGTGGTGTCGCTGAAACGCGCCCAGTACTCCTCGATGAAGCGCTCGTCCGCTCGGTACAGGGTCTGGAGCATGCCGGGCCACGGACGGCAGAGGACCAGGTTGCCGGCCTTGTTCGACCCCGACTGCACCTCGTTCCCCTCGTCGTCCACGATGCGCGCGTCGATGCCGGGCAGCGGCAAGCCGGCGTGGCCGGGCCGCATCTTGCGGAGGGCGGGCAGCCCCACGATCACGTGGCCGCCGGTCTCGGTCTGCCACCACGTGTCGACGATGACCGCGTCCCCGTGGCCCACGTGGTCGTAGTACCACTTCCAGGCGCGCGGCTGAATCGGCTCGCCGACCGTGACGATGAGGCGGAAGTCGTGATCGTGCTTCTCGACGTGCTCGGGGCCCCACTTCATGAACATGCGAATCGCGGTAGGCGATGTGTGGAAGATGTCCACGCCTTTCTCCTCGGCGATCTTCCAGATGATGTCCTTGGCGGGCCAGTCGGGGGCGCCCTCGAACATGACCGACGTCGTGCCGAGCGCCAGCGGCCCGTAGACGATGTAGCTGTGGCCGGTGATCCACCCGATGTCGGCCGCGCACCAGTAGACGTCGTCGGGCTTGATGTCGAGCACGTTCTTCGCTGTCCAGGCCGCATACGCCAGGTACCCGCCAGTCGAATGCTGGACGCCCTTGGGCTGCCCGGTGGTACCCGACGTGTACATGAGAAACAGGATGTCCGACGCGTCGCGGGACACGGGCTCCACGCTCGCGCCCAGATGCTCGTCGAGGAGGTCGGCGGCCAGGTAATCACGGCCTTCCACCAGCTTCAGCGACTCGGCCGGCTCGTCGTTGCGCGTGACGACGATCACCGCCTCGACCGTAGTGTCGGCGCGCTCGAGCGCCTCATCGGCCTTCTGCTTGTGATCGAGCATCTGCCCGCGGCGGTAGTAGCCGTCGATCGTGATCAGAAAGCGGCTCTTCGCGTCGTCGATGCGCGACGACAGCGCGTGGGCCGAGAACCCGCCGAAGACGACCGAGTGGGGCGCGCCGATCCGCGCACAGGCGAGCATCGCGATCGGGAGCTCCGGCACCATCGGGAGATGGATCGTAACGACGTCGTTCTCGCGCACGCCGAGGGCGCGCAGCATCGCCGCCCACTGATTTACCTGCCGGTGTAGGCCGCGATACGTCACCCGCCGCTCGTCCCCGATCTCGCCCACCCAGTGGTACGCCACGTGGTCGCCGCGGGCCTCGAGGTGGCGGTCGACGCAGTTGTACGACGCGTTGAGACGTCCGCCCGCGAACCAGCGGTAGAACGGCGGGTTCGAGGCGTCGAGGACCTGGTCCCACTCCCGCTCCCAGTCGAGCAGCGCGGCATGCTCGGCGAACGCGTCGGGATAGCCGGCTTCGAACCGCTCATAGATCGAGGCGTCGGTCAGATTCGCCTGCGCCACGAACGACGCGGGCGCCTCGAACATGCGCTCCTCGGAGAGACGCGATTCGAGCGTGGAAGGGGTCTGGTGGTCGGGCATGGTCCTCCTTGTTGATCCACCCCTCGGTCGGGGGAGTCATCTTCGAAGTGTCCCGGCGCGGAGTCAACCCCAGCAGCCGGTGGCAACGGGCGGAGCGGGGGGAATCTTCGTATATTGTTCTCGTATTGAATCCGTGGTGTTCCGCCAGTGGGCGGACGCGGAGATGACGAGCGAGACAGGCCGGAAACGCCGGTCATCTCGCGTAGCTCTGATCCCCGGACGAAACGGGCATTCGAGCCCGGCGTTCCGGGGTTTCTTGTTTGAAGGGATAGAAATGGAAGCAATGAAGAAGAACGGGTTCGGCCGATTCGGGCTCCACCCAAAGCTGATGCAGGCGATCGAGGACCTCGGGTTCGAGAGCGCGACGCCCGTCCAGATCGACGCGATTCCGCCGGGGCTCGAGGGCCGCGACGTGCTCGCCTGCGCGATGACGGGCAGCGGGAAGACGGCGGCCTTCGTCCTGCCGATCCTCCAGCGGCTCCTGGACGAGCCACGGGGCGTCACGCGCGCACTGGTCCTGACGCCGACCCGCGAGCTGGCGGCGCAGGTGGCGGACCACCTGGCCGAGCTGGCGATCCACACCGACATCCGGGTGGCGACGGTGTTCGGCGGCGTGGGGGCGGGCCCGCAGGAGAAGGCGTTCCGCAAGGGCGTCGACGTGATCGTCGCGACGCCGGGGCGTCTGCTGGATCACTTCCAGTACGACTACGCCGCGGTGTCGGGCATCGACGTGCTGGTCATCGATGAAGCGGACCGCATGCTGGACATGGGATTCCTGCCGGACATCCGGCGGATCCTGCGGCACCTTCCCAAGCGCGCGCGGCAGACCCTGTTCTTCTCGGCGACGATGCCGCAGGAGATCGTCACGCTCTCGCGCGAGATCCTGCGCGACCCGGTGCGGGTCGCGGTCGAGCGGAAGTCGGCCCCGGCCAAGGGCGTCGCGCAGGCGTTCTATCCGGTGCGCTCGCATCTGAAGGTCAGCCTGCTGACCGAGCTCCTCGCGCGCGGGGAAATCGGCAACGCGATCGTCTTCTGCCGCACGAAGCACCGCGCCGATCGGTTGGCGAAGCGGCTTGAGCGCGAGGGTTTCGCCGCGGGCCGCATCCACGGCAATCGCAGCCAGGGGCAGCGGACCGAGGCGCTGGCCGCCTTCAAAGCGGGGCGCACGCGGATCCTGGTCGCCACTGATATCGTGGCGCGCGGGATCGACGTCGAGGCGCTGGACCACGTCGTCAACTTCGACGTGCCCCACACGCCGGACGATTACATCCATCGCGTAGGGCGCACGGCGCGGGCGGAGATGACCGGCGACGCGTACACGCTCGTCTCTCCCGAGGAGGAGGGCACGGTGCGGGCCATCGAGCACGCCGTGGGCAGAAGGATCGAGCGGCGGAGGATCGACGGTTTTGATTACGACGCGGCGGCGGAAGCCAAGCTGGAGGTCCCGCAGCGCGAGCGGATCGCCGTCATCCGCGCCCGCAAGGCCGACGACCGGGCGCGAGCCGCGGTCAACGCGGCGCGGCGCGAGAACGGCGGCGGCAGGAACGGGAACCCGAGGTCCGCCGGGATCTCCGCAGCCAACGGCAACTCGGCGACCTCCAACGACAGCGCGAGCGACGCGGCTTCCAGGCCCAGCGGCCGCGGACGGAGACGCCGGGGCTCGAGAGGCCGCTCCCGCCGATAGGATCCTCCGTCGGGAAATCCCCGACATACCCGACCAGCATGTTCCCGACAGTCACAGGTCCCGGCCCGGAGTACGCTTCCGGGCATGGATCTTCGTTCTTCCTTCTCGCTCGATCAGCTCGCCGCCTGTGAGGCCGAGCCCGACCTCCTGGACCCGCGTGGCTACGCGGCGCGGGACAAGAGCCGCGACGGCACGTTCGTCCACGTGCGGGCGATCCGGCCCGACGACAGCCAGCGCCTGATCGAGTGCTTCACCGCGATGTCCCCGGAATCGATCCGCGCCCGGTGGCATGGAATGATGAGCGCGATAACAGCGGGGGAGATCGTCGCCGCCACGGCCGTTGATGCGAACGATCACGTGGGCCTCGTCGCCACCGTCTGGATCGACGGGGGCGAGCGGATCATCGGCCTGGCCAGCTTCTTCGTGGATGCGTGGTCGGAGCCGCGCCGCGCGGAGGTCGCGCTCACCGTCCTCGACGCGTGGCAGGGCCGCGGCATCGGCTCGATCCTCTTCGGCCACCTCGCGCGCCTCGCGCGCCGGTGCGGCCTGGAGGAGCTCACGGCCGAGGTGCTGGTACCGAATACGCCAATGCTCCGGATCTTCGTGAAGAGCGGCCTGCCGGTCGAAGTGGAGCGCGCCGGACCCGAGGCGCGCGTCCGGCTGGCACTCGCCAGCTAGCATCGCGCCGCGCCTCGCGCGCGGCTCCAGCCCTCCCGCGATCAGATGTCTTCCCGGATGTCGGGTCCGATCTCGATCGGGGATTCCCCCACGAAGAACGTCACCGTGGCGCCCGTGACGTTTACCGCGACGATATCGCTCACGGCTATGCCCGCGTCCCCGAGGTAGTCGCGGAGCGCGATCGGCACCGTGTCGTCGCCGATCACCGCCACATCCGTCGTCGTCAGGAACTTCCGCAGCTCGTCGATGGCGGTCCGATTCCTCGCGACCGCGTCCTGGAAGGTCGCGATCTCGTCGGGATTCAGCGCGCTGCCGATGCCGACCACCCGGATGTCCGCCCGTGTAAGGCGCCCGAGGGACTGGAGCTCCCGGACCTCGCCGTCCAGGCCGTCCAGCGAGGACACGAGCGTGCCGATCCCGGGCCGATCGGCCACCGCATCGCCGTCCGTCTGGCCGGTCGCCGCCGCC
>Ga0299913_10003574_pt1 | contig 12759 bp, 8 predicted proteins | sample RVTome_9_FD_201360 | JGI IMG/M metagenome (GOLD analysis project Ga0299913, IMG submission 201360) | Soil microbial communities from uranium-contaminated site in the Upper Colorado River Basin, Wyoming, United States - RVT155D38 (version 2) ... | reverse complement strand
TCGGTCTCGGCGAAGTTCCAGGCGCTGCGGCTGCCGCGTGGCGCCGGGCTCGGCGGGCTGGTCGCGCTGACCGCCGCGCCGTACGCCACCGCGGACTACCTGCGCGACGAGCGCTTCCAGCACACCAGCGAGATCGACACCGGGGTGCTCGACGAGGGGCTGGTCGCGATCCTCGGCGTGCCGCTCGCGCTCGGCAGCCGGGTGATCGGGGTGCTGTTCGCGGCCAACCGGCGGCGCCGCCCGTTCGCGCGCGAGGAGGTCGACCTGCTCGGCTCGCTCGCCGCGCTCGCCGCCGTCGCGATCGACAACGCGCGGCTGCTCGCCGAGACCCAGCAGGCGGTGGCCGACGTGCGGGCGGCCAACGAGCTGGTCCGCCAGCACAGCGCCCAGGTGGAGCGCGCCGCGGACGCCCACGAGCGGATGACGGCGCTGGTGCTGCGCGGCGGCGACGTGCCGGAGCTGGCCGCCGCCGTCGTCGACGTGCTGGCCGGCGGGCTGCTAGTGCTCGACGCCGACCGCCGCGAGCTGGCCGCCGTCGGGGCGCCGGCCGGCGCTTCCGGCCTCGCCGAACTCGACGACGTGCTGGCCACCGCGCGGCGCTCGGCCGGCAGCGTGGGCGTCGCCGCTTCGCCGCTCGGGCCGTGCACGGTGGCGGCCGTGCTCGCCGGCGGCGATCCGCTCGGGTACCTGGTGCTGCACGGCAGGGCCGTGCTCGACGGCGGCGAGCGGCGGATCCTGGAGCGTGCCGCGCAGGTCACCGCGCTGCTCCTGCTGCTGCGCAGGGCCAGGGCCGAGGCGGAGAACCGGCTGCGCGGCGAGCTGCTGACCGACCTGCTCGACGCCCCCGGCCGCGACCCCGACCGGCTGCGGGAGCGCGCGCTGCGGCTGCCGCTCGACCTGGACGCCGAGCACGCCGTCGTGGTGGCGAGCGCCGACTCCGTCGGCCGGCACCGCCTGGCGTCCGCGGCCGCCGCGCTGGCCGCCGAGCGGCACGGCCTGGCCGGCGAGCACCGCGGCGTCGTGGTGCTGCTGCTGCCGGCGTCGGACGGCCCGGACACCTCCGGCGGCACAGCCGACGCGGCGGGGGAGGCGGCGGCGCTGGTGCGCGGGCGGCTGTCGACGGCCGTCCGCGCCAAGGTCACCGCCGGCGCCGCGGGGCCGGCCCGTGGCCCGGTCGCGCTCGCCGGGGCGTACCGCGAGGCCAGGCGGTGTCTCGACGCCCTGCACGCGCTCGGCCGCTCCGGGGAGTCGGCGTGCCCGGCCGACCTGGGCTTCGCCGGCCTGCTGCTGGCCGACGCGCACACCGACGCCGTCGGCCGGTTCGTCGACGACACCGTCGGGCCGGTGCTGGACTACGACGCCCGCCGCGGCACCGAGCTGACGGCAACCCTGCGGGCCTACTTCGCGCACGACCGCAGCCCCGCGAGATGCGCCGCGCCACTGCACGTGCACGTCAACACCGTCACCCAGCGGCTGGACCGGGTGCGGCAGCTGCTCGGCGACGACTGGGCCGAGCCGGAGCGCGCCCTGCAGGTGCAGCTCGCCCTGCACCTGCACCGCCTGCGCGACTGATGTGCCAGGCACACACGACGAGCGGCCGCGCTGTGGTCCGCCGGCACGTGGCCGCAGCCACCACGCCGCCACCAGCATGGGCGCCATGCGTACCGTCCGCGCCACCGTGGGGCTCGCCCTTGCCGCGTCGCTGATCGCCGTGCCGACCGCGTCAGCCGGCCATGATGGTCACTGCGCCAGGATGGCGCGGCTGCACGTGCCGGCGGCCGAGCTCGTGCGGCCGGCCTGCCTTGGCGACCTGACCACCGCCGGCACCGCGCTCACCGGGCACACCGACCCGGCCGACTGGGGCGGGCTGCACCCGGCGGGGGCGGTCAACCCGACGGGCGTGCCCGGCATCCAGCTCGACGGCTACTTCCCGGACAGCTCGACGGGCAACACCAACCACGGCTGGGCCCACGACTCGCAGTTCGTGATCCGGCTGCCCGACAACTGGAACGGCGGCCTGGTGGTGTCCGGCTCGCCGGGGGTGCGCGAGCAATACGCCAACGACTTCGTGATCTCCGACTGGGTGCTGGCGCGCGGCTACGCGTTCGCGGCGACCGACAAGGGCAACACCGGCGTCCGGTTCTACGAGGACGGCGGCGAACCCGGCGACGCCATCGCCGAGTGGAACGACCGCGTCACCCAGCTCACGATCGCGGCCAGGGCCACGGTCGCCCAGCGCTACGGCCGGCCGCCGCAGCGCACCATCGCCGCCGGCGTGTCCAACGGCGGCTACCTCGTGCGCTGGCAGCTGGAGAACCGGCCGTGGCTCTACGACGCCGGCCTGGACTGGGAGGGCACCCTGTGGCGCACCGAGGGGCCGAACCTGCTCACGTTCCTGCCGCCCACGCTGCGCGGCTACCAGCGGCTGCTGGCCGGTGACCCGGCGGGGCGGGACGCCGTGATCGCCGCCGGCTTCCCGGCCGAGTCCGAGTTCCTGTGGCAGTTCCACCACAGCGTCTACTGGGACCTCACCCAGCGCATCTACCGCGAGGAGCTGGACCCCGGCTACGACGGCGAGCTGGCCGCCGGCATCCCGTTCTGCGCGTCCGGCACGCCGAACTGCGACGCCGACTACGACTACGCGTCGCGCCCCGACGAGGTGCGCGAGGCGGTCGCGAAGATCGCGCTGACCGGCCGGATCGGCCGGCTGATGATCACCCTGCACGGCACGCTGGACACGCTGCTGCCGATCCGCGACTCGGACGTGTACCGCGGGCTGGTCGAGCAGGCCGGCCGCGGCGGGGCGCACCGGTACTACCGGCTGGAGGGCGGCAACCACGTGGACGGCCTGTACGCCCTCTTCCCCGACCGGCTGCGGCCGATCCTGCCGTGCTTCCACGCCGCACTCGACGCCGCGGAGGGCTGGCTCGCCGGGGTGCGGCCGCCGGCCAGCGCCACGCTGCCCCGCCCGACCAGCGGCGACCTCGCCAACACCTGCTCGCTGACCGGCTGAGCCCCGGCGTCAGGGCCGCAGCAGGCGTAGTGGCAGGCCGCCCTCGGCGACCGTGAACGAGCGTGCGCCGACGGTGGGCTCGGCGGCCGGCGGAGCGAAGCGGACCGAAGGAGCCAGCGTGGCGAGCACGATGGCGGTGGCGGCCAGCGCGAAGTGGTTGCCGATGCACTTGTGCGGGCCGCCGCCGAACGGCGCGTACGCGAAGCGGTGCCGCCCGCGCCTGGCGTCGAGGTCGGCGAAGCGCTCTGGCGCGAACCGGTCGGGCTCGGGCCAGTGCGCCGGGTTGCGGTGCAGCGTGTGCGGGCAGACGTGCACGACCGCGCCGGCCGGCACCCGGCGGCCGGCCCACTGCCGCTCCCGCAGCACCCGCCGGGTGATGATCCACACCGGCGGGAACAGCCGCATCGACTCGGCAACCACCAGCGCGGTGTACGGCAACGACGGCAGGTCGGCCATGGTGGCGGGGCGGCCGGCCAGCACCGAGCGGGCCTCCGCCGCCAGCCGCGCGGCGTGCTCCGGGTGCGCGGCCAGCAGGTGCAGCGAGAAGGCGATGCTGGCGGCGGTGCTCTGGTGGCCGGCCACCACGAGCGTGACGAGCTCGTCCAGCAGCTGATCGCCGTCGGCGTCCCTGCGGAGACCTTCGAGCAGCGCGCCCGGCTCGATGCCGTCGGCGAGGAGCAGCTCGGCGGCGCTCCGGCGCAGCGCGTCGGTGGCCGCGCCCAACCGCCGGTTGGCCGGGGTCCTCAGCCATGCAGGGAACACCACGGGCGCCTCCAGCACGTCCAGCAGCGGCCGCTCCGCGCGCTCGACGAGCAGCCCCAGCTCGCGCACCCGGTGGGCATGCGACGGCCCGGCCACCGCATCGGCGAGCAGGTCGAGCGCGACGCGGCCGGCGGCATCCTGCACGTCCACGACCCGGTCCGGCCCGTCCGACCACTCCGACCGCAGCCGCTCCGCGGCCCGGCTCATCGCGTCCCCGGCAGCCCCACCGGCCGCGCCGCCGCCACCGGCTCCGGCACCACCACCGGCGAGCGCGCGGGGTTGCAGCATCGGCCGCAGGGCCCGTCGCTGCGCCCGGTGGTGCTCGCCCTCGACGGTGAACAGACCGTTGCCGAGCATCCGGCGCAGCACCGCGAAGAACCGCAGGTCGCCCTTGCCGAAGCCCTCGCCGGACGGGCTGGTCAGCACGGTGCCGACCAGCTCAGGGTCGTTCACCAGCAGGTTGGGGCCGAAGAAGTCGAACGGCGCGACCGCCCGGTAGCCGTCGCCGCCGCCGGTCAGCGAGCGGTAGAACGCCACCGGGTTGGCCCGGTAGCTGCGGGCGTTGGCGATGCTTGCCCGAATGCCGCCAGCGAGCATGGCGCGACTGTAGCGGCACTCGGACTTGCCGGCGGTCGGCGATCTGGCGAACGCCTGCGTCCTCGCGGCGTAACCCGTTGCGCGACTCCGGTATGTCTTGCGCGCGGACATTGACCGGAATGAGCGGGCGTCCCTAGCGTCGACAGGTTGTCACGTCATGGAGTTGACGCGTCACCCTATGAAGGGACCCCGAGATGAGGAAGACGCTGACTGCTGCCGGCATATTCGTGTCGTTCGTCGTGGCAGCCGGATTGTCGACGGCGCCGGCCCAGGCCGAACCGCTCGTCACCGTCGCCACGGTGCACGGCGACGTGGTCGACGGCGAGTACATCGTCACGACCAGGCCGGGAGCGGCGAGCGCGCAGCGGGTGGGCATCGCGACCAGGCACGTCTATCAGCACGCCATGAACGGCTTCGCGGCCAAGCTCACGGCCGGCCAGCTGCGCGCGCTGCAGCGCGACCGCGACGTGCTGGCGATCGAGCCCAACCAGGTGGTGCGCGCACTCGGTCCCACGTCTCCCGGCCCGATGGCATTGACGTCGCAGTGGAACCTGGACCGCATCGACCAGCGGAACCTGCCGCTCAACGGGATGTACAACTTCACGGCGACCGGCGCCGGCATCGCCGCGTACATCATCGACACCGGCATCCAGCCGACGCTTGCGGAGTTCGGCGGGCGAGCCGCGGTCGCCCACGACACGCTCGGCGGCAACGGCATCGACTGCAACGGGCACGGCAACCTGGTGGCCGGGTTCGTCGGCGCCAACACGTACGGGGTGGCCAAGCAGGTGCGGCTGCTCGGCGTGCGGGTGCTCAACTGTTCGGGTTCCGGCACGTACGCCCAGGTGATCGCGGGCGTGGACTGGGTGCGCGCGAACTCGCCCGGCCCGGCGGTGGCCAACCTGTCGCTCGGCGGCGGCAAGAGCGCGGCGATGGACACCGCGGTGAACAACCTGGCGAACTCCGGCGTGTTCGTCGCGGTGGCCGGCGGCGCATCGAACTCCGACGCGTGCAACTTCTCCCCGGCCGGTGCCGCGCAGGCGTTCGCCGTCGCCGCGTCCAGCCGCACCGACACGGTCGCCTCGTTCAACAACTGGGGGCCGTGCATCAAGATGTACGCGCCGGGCGTCTCGGTCACGTCCACCGGGCTCAACGGCACCCCGATCACGGTGTCCGGCAACTCCTGGTCCGCCGCGCACGTCACCGGCGTCGCCGCGATGTACAAGCAGCGCTTCGGCGACCAGCCGACCGCGACGGTGCGCAACTGGCTCATCACGGTGTCCACCAAGAACGTGTTGATCGGCGTGCCGCCCAACACCCCGAACCGGCTGCTCTACACGAACCTCATCTGACCTGCAGCAATCCCGTATCACACCGTGGGAGAAAGGGAGCCGAATGAGAAGGACACCGACCGCTGCCGGCATTCTCGCGACGCTGATCGTGGTCGCGGGGCTGTCGGCGGCACCGGCTCAGGCCGGACCGCTCGTGGCCGTCACCGCGGTGGGCGGCGAGGTCATCGCCGGCGAGTACATCGTCACCACCAGGCCGGGAGCGGCGAGCGCGCACCGCACGGGCGTCACGCCGATGCACGTCTACGGGCACGCGTTGACCGGCTTCGCGGCCAAGCTCACGGCCGGCCAGCTGCGCGCGCTGCAGCGCGACCGTGACGTGCTGGCGATCGAGCCGAACCAGGTCGTGCACGCGCAGAGCGTGCAGACGCCGACGCCGAACTGGGGCGTGGACCGCATCGACCAGCGCAACCTGCCGCTGAACAACTCCTACACCTACTTCAACACCGGGCGCGGCGTCACCGCCTACATCATCGACACCGGCATCGACCCCGCGCACCCCGACTTCGGCGGGCGGGCCGCCGTCGGTGTCGACCTGATCGGCGGCAACGGGCTGGACTGCAACGGGCACGGCACGCACGTCGCCGGCACGATCGGCTCGAAGACCTACGGGGTGGCCAAGTTCGTGCAGCTGCGCGGCGTGCGGGTGCTCAGCTGCCAGGGCTCCGGCACGTTCGCCAGCGTGATCGCGGGCGTCAACTGGGTGCAGGCCAACTCGCCTGGGCCGTCGGTCGCGCTGATGGCGCTCGGCGGCTCGAGCAGCCCGTCGGTCAACGCCGCGGTGGACAGCCTCGCCGCGTCCGGCGTGTTCGTCGCGGTCTCCGGCGGCAGCTCGTCGAGCAACGCCTGCAACTTCTCGCCGCAGGGCGCTGCCGGGGCGTTCGCCGTGATCAGGTCGACCCAGGCCGACCAGTCCGCGACGAGCAACAACTGGGGGCCGTGCATCAAGCTGCACGCGCCGGGCACGCTGATCCCGTCGACCTGGCTTGGTGGCGGCGTGCAGACGCTTTCCGGCACGTCGATGGCCGCGGCGCACGCGGCCGGCCTCGCGGCCATGTTCAAGCAGGCCGTCGGCGAGACGCCGAGCTCGGTCGTCGGCGCCTGGCTGGTCGGCGTGGCCACCTCGGGCGTGCTGACCGGGGTGCACCCGCAGGCGCCGAACCTGCTGCTGTACACCAACCTGATCTGACGGATTCGCCAGTGCCGGTCCCCGCAGATCCGCGCGCGGGGGCCGGCCTGCGCGGAGCGCTGCGAGCCCGTGAGCAGCGGGTGCGGGCAAGCCGCCGAACGGACCATTGCCCGGGCGGGATGACCGGCGAGTGGCCGATTGCTCACTGGTCGCTACGAGGTTAGCGTTCGGCGTCACTCATCGGCGTGACACTGTCACCCTTCGGGAGGGTCCTGCATGAGGAGAACGGTCAAGATCCTGGCCGCCGCGGCACCACTGGCCGTGGTGCTCGGGTTGGTCGCGGCGCCGGCCCAGGCCAGCGGCCCACTGCTGCACCTCGACGCCGCGGGCGGCAGCGTCGTGGCCGATCAGTACATCGTCACGCTCAAGCCCGGCGCTGCCGCGCAGGGCGTGGCCGGCACCTCCGGCATCACCCCGACCCACGTCTACGACGCCGCGGTGAACGGCTTCGCCGCCAAGCTCACCCCCGGCCAGCTGCGCTCCCTGCAGCGCAACCCCAACGTGGCCGGCATCGAGCAGGACCAGGTCGTCGGCATCACGGCCAGCCAGAGCCCGACGCCGGCGTGGGGTATCGACCGCATCGACCAGCGTGCCCTGCCGCTGAACAGCACGTTCAACTTCACGGCCACCGGCGCCGGCGTCAGCGCGTACGTCATCGACACCGGCATCGTGCCGAACCACCCCGACTTCGGTGGCCGCGCGGCGGTCGCCTACGACGCCACCGGCGGGGACGGCGTGGACTGCCACGGCCACGGCACGCACGTGGCGGGCACGGTCGGCGGCACCGCGCACGGCGTCGCCAAGGGCGTCGCGGTGTACGGCGTCAAGGTGCTCAACTGCGCCGGCTCCGGCACCACCGCCGACGTCATCGAGGGCGTGGACTGGGTCCGCACCAACGCGGCCAGGCCGGCCGTCGCGAACATGTCGCTCGGTGGCTCCAAGAGCCGCGCGCTGAACACCGCGGTCGCGAATCTGGCCAACGCCGGCATCTTCATCGCCGTCGCGGCCGGCAACTCCGCCGCCGACGCGTGCCACTCCTCGCCGTCCAGCGAGACCTCGGCCGTCACCGTGGCGGCCGCGGACATCGCCGACAACTCGGCCTCCTTCACCAACTTCGGCCGCTGCGTCGACCTGTACGCGCCCGGCGTGAACATCACCTCGGCATGGCTCACCGGCACCCGCACCATCAGCGGGACGTCGATGGCATCGCCGCACGTGGCCGGCGTCGGTGCGCTCTACAAGTCGGCGATCGGCGACCACAGCACGGCCGCCATCCAGTCCTGGCTGACCAGCAACGCCACCTCCGGCGCGCTGGCCGGCGTGCCGCGCAGGACGGCCAACCTGCTGCTCTACACCAACGGCCTGTAGTGCCTTCGGCCTGTGAGTGGCGATAGGTGCTACAGCCCTCATCGCCACTCACAGGCAGCCGTAGGCTGCAGCCATGCGGGCCGTCGTCGAGCACACCGTGACCGAGGCCGACACGGCGCAGGCGCTCGGCAGCGGTGACGTGCCCGTGCTCGGCACGCCGCGGCTGGTGGCGCTCGCCGAGCAGGCCACGGTCGCCGCGCTGTCCGGTCACCTGGACGCCGGGCAGACCTCCGTCGGCACCAGGATCGAGCTGGACCACGTGGCGGCGACGGCCGTGGGCGGCCGGCTGAGCGTGCACGCCGAGCTCGTCGCCGAGGACGGCCGGTCACTGCGCTTCGCGATCACCGCCACCGACGCCGAAGGCACCCCGGTGGGCCGCGGCACGATCACCCGCGCGCTGGTCGACCGCGAGCGCTTCCTGGCCCGCGTCCCGCGCCCATGACGGCCCCTAGACGCCCGTGGTGGTGCGGGGGTACCTGACGGCCGGGTCGGTGACCACGTTGACGAGGTACGGCACCCCGGAGTCGAACGCGCGCTTGAGCGCGTCGCCCAGGTCCGCCGGCTTCGTCACGAGCTCGCCGGCCCCGCCGAGCGCGCGGACCACCTCGTCGTAGCGCGTCTGCGGCTGCAGCTCGGCGGCCACGTCGTAGCCGTAGAGGTACTGCATGGGGAACTTCTCCAGCCCCCAGATGCCGTTGTTGCCGACGATCATCACCACGGGCAGGCCGTGCCGTACCAGGGTGTCCACGTCCATCAGGGAGAAGCCGGCGGCGCCGTCGCCGAGCAGCAGCACGACCGGCGAGGACGGCCGCGCGATCCGGGCCGCGATGGCATAGCCCAGCCCGGTGCCGAGGCAGCCGTAGGGGCCCGGGTCCAGCCAGCAACCCGGCCGGCGCGGCTCGACGTACCTGCCGGCGAAGGACACGAAGTCGCCGCCGTCGCCGATGACCACGGCGTCGTCGGAGAGCAGCCGGCCGAGCTCACGGTAGACGCGCGCCGGGTGGATCGGGTCGGCGTCGCTGTCCAGCGTGGACGCGTCGGCGGCGACCGCGGCATCGGCGGCCGACCGCAGCCCAGCGGCCCAGTCGACCCACGAGCCGGTCCATGAGCTTTGGGACGGCAGCGCCTGCCAGGCCGAGACCAGCCCGTCCAGCACCAGGGTGAGGTCGCCGTGCGCGGAGCCGGCCAGCGCGAGGTGGGTGGCGACCTGCTGCGCCGAGTCGGCGAGGTGCACCACGCGCGCGGCGCCGAACGAGCCGTAGCCGAGGCGGAAGTCCAGCGGGGTGCCGACCACGACCACCAGGTCGGCCTCCCGGAACGCGCGCGAGCGGGCCCGCGTGACCAGCAGCGGGTGCCCGGCCGGCAGCACGCCGCGGCCCATGCCGTTGGTGATCGTCGGCAGCCGCATGGTCTCGGCGGCCCGCAGCGCGGCGGCCTCCGCCCGGTCGGCCCACACGTCCGAGCCGAGCACCAGCACCGGCTGCCGGGCCTCGGCGAGCAGCCGGGCGATCGAGGACAGCGCGTCCGGGTCCGGCGCCGCCGGCGCGGCTGCGACGCTGTCCGGCAGGGTCGCCGACGCGTGGCTGTAGAGCTGGTCCATCGGCACGTCGAGGAACACCGGCCCGCGGTGCGGCGCCGACGCGACGCACAGCACGTCGTGCACCGCGGCGGCGATCATGCCGGCCTCGTGCACGGTCGCCGAGTGCTTGGTGACCGGCGCCAGCAGCGGCGGGTGGTCGAGCTCCTGCAGGCTGCCGGTGCCCCAGCGCGACGCCGGCGCGCGGCCGCCGATGACCAGCAGCGGGGAGCCGTTGAAGTGGGCGGTGGTCACCGCGCTGACCCCGTTGGTGACGCCGGGGCCCGCGGTGAGCACCGCGAGGCCGGGCGTCCTGGTGAGCTTGGCCGTCGCCTCGGCGGCGAACACGGCGCTCTGCTCGTGCCGCACGTCGACCAGCCGCATTGCCGGCGGATCGCCCTTGACCGCCCCGTCGTACAGCGGGAACACGTGTGCCCCCGACAGCGTGAACATGGTCTCGATGCCGTGTGCCCTGGCGGCCGCGACGGCCAGCTGTCCGCCGTGCCCTTGAAGCTCGGTCATGGTGTGACAGCTAACCGCATCCGAGCCTCTAGGGTGAGCGCGTGTCCGCCATGCCACACCAGGCGTCGCGCCGGCTGCGCGTGTTGCTCGTCGAGGACGACCCGGCCGATGCGTACCTGGTCACCGAGATGCTGTCGGAGGTGGCCGCCGCGGTGCGGCTGACCACGGCCACCTCGATGGCGGAGGTGATCGACGGCGGGTTGCTCGACGGGCAGGACTGCGTGCTGCTCGACCTCAACCTGCCGGGCACCAGCGGCGGGCTGGACGGGCTGCGCCGCCTGTTCGCCGCCGACCCGTTGGCCGCGGTGTGCGTGCTGACCGGCACCGACGACGAGCACCTCGGGGTCGCGGCCGTCGCCGCCGGCGCGCAGGACTACCTGGTGAAGGGGCGGGTCGACGGCACGCTGCTGCACCGGTCGATCCGCTACGCGGTCGAGCGCCGCCGCGCTGAGATCAACCTGCGCCGGCTGCGGGAGGCCGAGCTGCGCGCCGCCGAGGCGGCCAGGCTGGAGCGCGGGCTGCTGCCGCGGCCGCTGCTCGGCGACGGCGGCGTGTCCGCGCGGCCGTTCTACCGCTCCGGGCGACGCACCAACGTGCTCGGCGGCGACTTCTACGACGTGGTGCAGCGCCCGGACGGCACCGTGCACGCGATCGTCGGGGACGTCTGCGGGCACGGCACCGACCAGGCCGCGCTCGGCGCGCTGCTGCGGGTGTCCTGGCGTGCGCTGGTGCTGGCCGAGGTGCCGGAGCCGGCGGTGCTGCCCGCCCTGCAGGACGTGCTGACCACCGAGCGCGACGACCCGTCGCTGTTCACCACGGCGTGCACCGTGCGGATCCGCGGCACCGAGGCGTCGATCCGGCTGGCCGGGCACCCGGCGCCGGTGCAGCTGCGGCCGGAGCCGTCGCCCGTGCAGGCCACGATCGGCATGCCGCTCGGGGTCGAGGCCGACGCCAGCTGGGACGCGGCCAGCGTGACGCTGCCGCCGCAGTGGGTCCTCATGCTGTACACCGACGGGCTCATCGAGGGGCACGGCCCGCAGCCTCCGGACCGGCTGTGGGAGCACGGGCTGATCGAGCTGCTCAAGGCCGAGCGGGACACGCCGCTGGACGACCTGCCGGCCAGGCTCGTCGAGCAGGCCGAGGTGCTCAACGGCGGCCCGCTGGCCGACGACGTGGCCATCCTGCTGCTGATCGGTGGGCAGGGCCGATGAACGGCCCAGCCGGGCCGCCGAACGGCGGGGTAGGGCCGACGATCGGCGGTCAGGGACAGCCGTGACCGAGGCGCCGCCGCTGCCGAGTTGGCCGCCGACCTCGGAGCGACCCACCGAGTCCGGCCGGAGCTGGCCGATGCGGCGGTGGCTGCTGGTGATGGCCGCGGTCACCGTGCTGTTCGCCATCGTCGCCGTCGCGCTCGGCACCTTCGCGCTGGCCAGGTTGGCCGAGACGCGCGGCGTCGTGCTCGACGAGATCAACCCGGCGCTGCGCGCGAGCAAGGACCTGACCATCGCGGTGGTCAACCAGGAGTCCGGGGTCCGCGGCTTCGGCCTCACCGGCCGCGAGGAGTTCCTGGTGCCGTACCTGTCCGGGCTGCAGGCCGAGCAGCGGGCGGTGGACCAGCTGCGCGGGCGCGCCGCACTGGGCCACACCGGCGACCTGCTGACCGACGTCGACCTCGTGGTGGCGCACATGCGCACGTGGCGCACGGAGTTCGCCGAGCCGACGATCGCCGCGACGAGATCGGAACGGCCGGACCGGGTGGTCGACCCCGCGGTGGGCAAGGCGCAGCTGGATGCCGCGCGCATCGCCGTCACCGACCTGCAGAGCAGCCTGGAGCGCAGGCTGGCCGAGACGACCGCGGAGCTGGAGACCGCGTCGGACTTCCTGCGCGCGGTGTTCGTCGGGATCGCGATCGGGCTCGCCGCGCTGATCATCGTGGTCGGCGTGTGGCTGCGCCGCTCGGTGACCACCCCGCTGTCCCGGCTGGCCGGCGAGGTGCGGCTGGTGGTCGACGGCGACGCGCACCGTGAGGTGAACGGCCGCGGCCCGCGCGAGGTCGTCGAGCTGGCCCACGACGTGGACGCCATGCGCCGGCACATCCTGGCCGAGCTCGACGCGCTGGAGCAGGCGCACCAGCGCCTCGACGAGCAGGCGAGGGACCTGGAGCGGTCCAACTGGGACCTGGAGCAGTTCGCCTACGTGGCGAGCCACGACCTGCAGGAGCCGCTGCGCAAGGTGTCGAGCTTCTGCCAGCTGCTGCAGCGTCGCTACGGCGGCCAGCTCGACGAGCGCGCGGACTCCTACATCGAGTTCGCCGTCGACGGCGCCCGCAGGATGCAGAGCCTCATCAACGACCTGCTGGCGTTCTCCCGCGTCGGGCGCGGCA
>Ga0299913_10003573_pt1 | contig 12759 bp, 12 predicted proteins | sample RVTome_9_FD_201360 | JGI IMG/M metagenome (GOLD analysis project Ga0299913, IMG submission 201360) | Soil microbial communities from uranium-contaminated site in the Upper Colorado River Basin, Wyoming, United States - RVT155D38 (version 2) ... | reverse complement strand
CGCGCACAGGTCGCAGACCTGATGGCGGTGCCCGCCGGGCGCCAGATAGGCCTCGGTGTGCTCGCCCTTCAGGATGGTGCGCCCGCAGACGTCGCAGCTGACGACGTCGTGGACCGGTCGGAGCTCCTTTTTCATCTGCGCCCGATGATAGGCCGCCTTGCCGCAAGCACTCGGCTGGTCCGAGTGCGCGCGGCTCGCTTTCGCATCAGGCCTTCACGGCCTCCTGCTCTTTTCGCGTCTCCTGCACGACTCCCTGCGCGATGTGGGCCGGCACCTCCTCGTAGCGGGCCAGCTCCATCGAGTACTCGCCCTGGCCTCCGGTGATCGCGCGCAGGTCGGGCGCGTAGCTGAGCATCTCGGCCATCGGCACCTCGGCCTGCACCTCGGTCACCGAGCCCTTCGGCTCCATGCCGAGCGGGCGCCCGCGGCGCGAGTTGAGGTCGCCGATCACGTCCCCGACGGACCCCTCGGGCACGGCCACCGTCACGGTCATGATCGGCTCCATCAGGACCGCCTGGGCGTTCTCCATGGCGTCCTTGAACGCCATCGAGCCGGCGATCTTGAACGCCATCTCGGAGGAGTCGACCGAGTGGTGCTGACCGTCGTAGAGCCGCACCCGCACGTCCTGAACGGGGAAGCCCGCGACCACGCCGGAGCGCATCGCCTCCCGGACGCCCTTCTCCACGGCGGGGATGAACCCGCCGGGGATCACTCCGCCCTTGATCGCGTTGACGAACTCGAAGCCATCGCCGTGCGACAGCGGCTCGATCTCGATGTGGCAGTCGGCGAACTGGCCGCGCCCGCCGGTCTGCTTCTTGTAGCGGGCGTGCGACTTGGCACCGCTCTTGATCGCCTCGCGGTACGGCACGTGCGGCGGATGCAGCTCGACCTCGGCGCCGAAGCGCTCCTTCATGCGCTCGACGATGACCTCCACGTGGATCTGGGTGATCCCGGCCAGGATCTGCTCCCCGGTCTGGTCGTCGCGGTGAAAGTCGATCGTGGGGTCCTCCTCCTGCAGGCGGCGCAGGGCCTGGCCCATCTTCTCCTCGTCGCCCTTGGCCTTGGCCTCGATCGCGAAGGCCATCACCGGCCGGGGCATCTGCGGAAGGCGCAGGGGAATCTCGGCGTCGTGGTCGGCGAGCACGTCGCCGGCGTGGGTCTCCTTGAGCTTTGCCACCGCGCCGATGTCGCCCGGCCCGAAGGCGTCGGCGTGCTCGTTGTCCTTGCCCTGCGGGACGAGCAGCTGGCCGATGCGCTCCTTCACGTGGGCGCGGCAGTTGAACACGTGCGAGTCGTGCTTCATCACGCCCTGGTAGACGCGGAACAGGTTGACGCGCCCGGCGTAGGGGTCGGCCAGCGTCTTGAAGACGAAGGCCACCAGGTCCTTCGACTCGTCGGGCTCGAGGGTCACGTCATCCAGAGCGATCGGGCCTTTCCTGGCCGGTGACGGCAAATCCTCGACCAAGGCGTCGAGCAGCCGGTTGATGCCGAGGTTGCGAGTGGCAGCGCCGCAGGTGACCGGGAAAAGGTGACCCTCGGTCACGCCTGTCTTGAGCGCGCTCACGGTCTCCTCGTGGGAGATCTCCTCGCCCTCCAGGTAGCGCTCCATCAGCTCGTCGGAGACCTCGGCCACCTCGTCCATGAGCTTCTCGCGCATCTGCTGCGCCTGCTCGGCGAGCTCCTCGGGAATCGGGATCTCCTCGGAGTTGTCGCGCCCCGCGCCGTCATAGCGGTAGGCCTTCATGTCGATCAGGTCGACCACGCCCTGCAGCTCGTGCTCGGACCCGATCGGGATCTCGGTGGCCACCACGTGCTGGCCGAAGGCCTGCTTGAGCGACTCGAGGCTGCGGAAGAAGTCGGCGCGCTCGCGGTCGAGCATGTTCACGAAGAGGGTGCGCGCGAGGCCCAGCTCGGTGGCGCGCTCCCAGAGCCGGCTCGTGGTGACCTCGACGCCCATCACGCCGTTGACCACGAATACGGCGCTCTCGCAGACGCGCAGCGCGGCGAGCGCGTCGGCCACGAAGCTGGGCTCGCCCGGAGTGTCGATCAGGTTGACCTTGCGGTCCTCCCAGCGAAAGGAGGAGAGGCCGGCCGAGATCGACATCTCGCGCGCCTTCTCGTCCGACGCCGAGTCGGAGACGGTCGTGCCATCCGCCACCGAGCCAAGCCGGTTGGTCGCGCCGGCCGTGAACAGGAGCGCCTCGTTCACCGACGTCTTCCCGCTGCCTCGGTGGCCCACCAAGGCCACGTTGCGGATCCTCTTGGGCGATTCGTGCGCCATTCGTCTCCTTCCCTCGACTGAGCCGCTGGCTGGTGAGACTACTGCGCCAGCGCCGCGTCCAGCGTCTCGTGGATGGGCGCCACGCTGTCCACCTCGGTGAGGGTGAGCACGCGCCGAAGCGGCGAGGTGGGCGGCACCACCAGCCTCAGCCCCTGGCGCCGGCGGCCCAGCCGGCGGGCCAGATCGAAGACCACCTCGATGGCCGCCGAGTCGAGGTAGCGGCAGCCGTCGAGGTCGATGACCAGCGCCAGGGCGTCGTTGGGGACCGACACGAGCAGCTCCTCGCGCACCCGCGTGGCGTTGGTCATGTCGACCTCTCCGCTCAGGCGGGCGACGATCGTCCCGCCGCGCCGCTCGATTGCCACCTCGGCCGAGGTCACGCGGCCAGACGCCTCCTCATCCGGATGACCGTACCGTCGGACTCGGTCGAGACCTCCACGTCGTCCATCAGCCCCTGGATGATCTGCAGTCCGCGGCCGCGGTGGGTGCCGCGCCGCTCGCGCCAGCTGCCGCGGTCGCGCACCACGGCCACGAGCGTGCCGTTCTCGAAGCTCGCCTCGACCTCGAAGCTGGCGTCGCCGGGGCCGTAGGCGTGCTCGATCGCGTTTCCGGCCGCCTCGCACACGGTCAGCGTGATCTCGTAGGCCTCCATCTCGGTCGCGCCGGCGGCGTGCAGGAAGCGCCCCAGGCGCCGGCGCAGGCCACTGAGCGACTCGGGCTCCGCCGGCAGCGAGAGCCGCATCGCCTCGCTTGCCACGGCCCGCGGGCACACCGCCAGCAGCGCCACGTCGTCGCTCGGAACCCGCTGTCCCAGCACCCGCTCCAGCACTGAGTCGCACAGCGCCTCGAGCCCGCCCTCGGCTTGGCCGGCGGCCTCGGCCAGGTCGTCCAGGCGGTCCTCGAGCGGCGTGTCGCGGCGCTCGACCAGGCCGTCCGTGTAGAGCAGCAGCGAGGCGCCCGGCGGCAGGTCGGCGGTGGCCTCGCGAAACACGCCCGGCTCGGCTGCGCCGACCGGCACCGAGCGCCCGCCTTCGAGGAAGTGCGCCCCGTCGGCGGTCAGGACCAGCGGCGGCGGGTGGCCGGCGCTGGCGAAGGTCACCTCGCCCGTCTCGCGGTCGAGCACGAGGTAGAGCACGGTGGCCATCGCCTCCTCCTCGCCCGACATCACGAGCCGGTTGACGCGTGCCATCACCTGCGAGGGCGAGGCTTCGGTCAGCCCGTAGGCACGAAAGGCGTTGCGCAGCTGGCCCATCGTCGCGGCGGCACGCAGCCCGTGGCCGACCACGTCGCCCACCACCAGCGCGATGCGGCCGTCGGCTCGCTCGAGGGCGTCGTACCAGTCGCCGCCCACCGCCGCCCCGCGCCCGGCCGGCAGGTAGCGCGCGGCGATCTCGAGCCCGTCGATGCGCGGCAGCCGCTCGGGCAGCAGGCTGCGCTGAAGCGTCTCGGCGATCGTGTGCTCGCGCTCGTAGACCTCACGCAGGCGCGCCTCCACCGTCTTGCGCTCGTGGATGTCGATGGCCGTCCCGACGTAGCCGCTGAAGCGCCCCGCCTCGTAGCGCGGCACGCCCCGGTCGACGATCCAGCGGTAGTCGCCGCTCCTGCTGCGCAGGCGGTACTCGAGCTCCCAGGGCTGGCGCGCCGCCAGCTTCTCGTTCCAGGAGGAGATCACACCGGGGGCATCCTCGGGGTGCACGCCGAGCGACCAGCTCGGCCCCAGCTCCTCCTCCAGGGTGGTGCCGGTGTATCGCAGCCAGCCCTCGTTGACGAACGTCACGAGGCCGCGCTCGTCGGTGGTCCAGATCATCACCGGCGCGGTGTCCGCGAGGTCGCGAAAGCTGGCCTCGGACTCGCGCAGGGCGTCCTCCATCAGCTTGCGCTCGTGGATGTCGGTGGCGGTGCCGACATAGCCCACGAACTCGCCGTCCTCGTAGCGCGGCAGGCCCTCCGCCAGCACCCAGCGCTCGCTGCCGTCGTGGCGCAGCAGCCGATACTCGACGCGGAACTCGGTTCGCCGGGCCGACGCCCCACGCCAATGGACGAGCAGATCGTGGAGGTCGTCCGGATGGGCGCCCACGGCCCAGGTCGCGCCCAGCTCCTGCTCCAGCGTGCGACCGGTGAAGCGCAGCCAGCCCTCGTTCACGAAGGTCACGTGGCCCTCGGAGTCGGTCATCCACATCAGCGCAGGGGTGGTGTCGGCCAGCTCGCGGAAGCGCGCCTCGCTGTCGCGCACCACCTCGTCCGTGCGGGCGCGCTCGGACGCCGCGCCCAGCACGTTGGCGATCGCCTGCAGGAAGTTCGCGTCGTCGCGGCTGTAGTGGTGCGGCGTGCGGCTGTTCACGCCGAGCACGCCCAGGCGCCGGCCGCGCGCCCCGATCGGAGCGGCCAGCGCGCTCACGATCTGGAGATCGTGCTGCAGCGGCGAGGGCCCGAAGCGCGCCTCGGAGGCGAAATCCTCGATCACCACCGGCCCGTCGGACTTGAGCGCGTAGCCGGGCAGTTGCTCGCCGGTAGCCGGCAGCACGCCGCCCAGCACGCCGTCGGGGAAGCCGTGGCCGGCGCGCACGTGCATGCCCCGGCCGTCCCCGGTCAGCTCCAGCACCGACACGTAGTCCGAGCCGAGCTCCCGGACCACCACCTGCACCGCGTCCTCGATCAGCTCCTCGAGCTCCAGGCCCGCCAGGGCGCGCTGGCCGAGCTCCGCCACGGCCGCCTGCTGGCGCGCACGCGTGGCGACCTCGTCCCGGTAGCGGTGGGCGCGCCGCCGCAGCATTTGCCGGACCTAACCCGCTTCTGCCAGCGGATCGCCCTGCAGCCGCGACTTGAGCCGCAGCACCGCCTTGGTGTGCAGCTGCGAGACGCGTGACTCGGTGACTCCGAGGACCTCGCCGATCTCCCGCAGGGTGAGGTTCTCGTAGTAGTAGAGGGCGACCACGAGCTTCTCCCGCTCGGGCAGGCGCGCGATGGCGTCCGCCAGGCGGTCCTTCATCTCGGTGGTGTCCATCTCCAGGGCCGGGTCGACTGCGGCGGGGTCCTGGATCGTGTCGAGCAGCGAGACCTGGTCGCCGGAGGAGTCCGACACCGTCCACAGCTCGTCGAGCGCGACCACCGACGAGTTGGAGATGCGCACAAGCGACTCCTGGAACTCCTCCACCTCGATGCCGAGCCCCTCTGCCATCTCCTGGTCGGTCGGGGCGCGGTGCAGCTGGTGCTCGAGCTTGGCGTTCATCCGCTCGATCTCGCGCGCCTTGGTGCGCACCGAGCGCGGGACCCAGTCGAGCGAGCGCAGCTCGTCGATGATCGAGCCCTTGATGCGGGTGATCGCGAACGTCTCGAACTTGATCTCGCGCTCGGGCTCGAAGCGCTCGATCGCCGAGATCAGCCCGAGCAGGCCGTAGGAGATCAGATCGGCCTCCTCGACGTGCGAGGGCAGCCCGCTGGACATCCGTCCCGCCACGTACTTGACCAGCGGCGCGTAGGCCAGCACGAGCCGCTCGCGTGCCTTCTCGTCCCGGTCGTCCTTGTAGCGGCGCCAGAGGTCCTTGAGCTCTATCGCCTTGAGATTGGTCTCCATCTGGGGCCTTTGATCACGCTCGTGGGTGAGACCGCGCGTACGCCATCCTGAGGCGCCTCGACTCTACCCGAGTGTAGGTCTGGGTCGTGCTGATGGAGGCGTGGCCCAGCAGCTCCTGGATCGTGCGCAGGTCCGCGCCTCCTTCGAGCAGGTGTGTGGCGAACGAATGCCGCAGCGTGTGCGGGGAGATCCCCACCCGCCGGGCCTGCAGCTTGAGGCGCCGCCGCACGTCCGACGTGGACAGGCGGCGTCCGCTCTTGGACAGGAAAAGCGCGCCGCTTTCGCCCGCATCGAGCGCGGGCCTGGCCCGCTCCAGGTAGCGCTCGAGCGCCCGCCAGGCGTGCTCGCCGGCGGGAACCACGCGCGTGCGCCCGCCCTTGCCCTCGATGCGCACCTGCTCGGCGTCGGGATCGGCGCCGGCCGTGTCCAGGTTCACGAGCTCCTCGGCACGCAGGCCCGCCGCGTAGGCCAGCTCGAACATCGCGCGATCGCGCAGGTCGAGCGGCGTCGAGGCCGGGATCCGCTCGAGCAGCTCGGCCAGCTCGGCGGCCTTGAGCACCTGCGGCAGGTAGGCGTCCTTCTTCGGGCTCGAGACGAGATCGGCGGGGTTGGCCTCGATCTCTCCGCGTTCGAGCAGTTGGCGGTAGAAGGTGCGGATCGCGGCCAGCTTGCGGGCCACCGTGGACTTGGCCGCGCCGCGCTCGCTCAGCACGGCGGCGAAGCGGCGCAGGTCGCGGTGGGAGAGCTGCGCCGGCTCGAGGCCGCGGCCGGCGGCCCACTCCGCCAACTGGCCCAGGTCGACCCCGTAGGCGCGCCGCGTCTTCTCCCCCATGCCGCGGCGAAGCTGCCAGGCGTCGAAGCCGGCCAGCGCCCCCTGCCAGCTAGCCTCGCAGGGCGTGGGCGCCTTCTTCGTCAACACCGAGGATGGACGGGTGGCCACTCGCACTCAGCTCGCCGAGGCGGGACAGGTCGACGAGCGCGAGCGCCCACGCAAGCCGTGGCACCCGATCCGGGGTCCCAGCGACGCGTCGACGATGTGGTACGCGGTGCTGCGCAAGCGTGAACGGGGTGTCTTCATCGGCACGCTCTGCATTCGACATACCGGCCGCCAGACCCTTCTGGAGCAGCGCGGCTGGGAGGAGGTGCCGATCCCGGAGATCGGTGTATAGCTAGGCGATGTAGATCGGAGCTCCGACCGGAACCTGGTCGTACAGCTCGATCACGTCGGGGATGGCCATGCGGATGCAGCCGTGCGAGGCGGCGGTGCCGAGCGAGTAGGTCTGATCGGTTCCGTGGATGCCGGCGCCGTCGTAGATGCCGAGCCAGCGCTCCTTGAGCGGGTTCTCGGGAACGCCCCCGGGCACGACCGTGCCGGCCAGGGCGCCCGCCCAGTCGCTGTTGGGCACGCTCCAAGCGGGGTCCACGGCCTTGTTCTGGATGTGGTAGAGCCCGGCGGGCGTGTCGAAGCCGAGCGCGCCCACCGCCACGGTGTACTCCCGGGCGAGCTCGAGGTCCCGGTACAGGCGCAGCTTGAAGTTGGACCGGTCGGCGATCAGCACGACCGGGTACTTCTTCGCCAGCTGAGCCTGGGTGACCTTGGGCTCGAGCACTCGGGCCGGCGCCTTGACGCGCCTTTCCACCCCCGGCACCGTCAGCGCCTGGGCGAGCCGCTGGCGCAGCAGGTCCGCCTTCACCTTCAGGCCGCGCTGCTCCTTGACCGTCTCGAGCGACGGGAACTCCACCTCGGCGTCGCGCGCGGGGCGGTTGAGGCCCCGCTGGACGCGCTTGACGAGAGCGGCGATCGCCCCCTCGTCGTAGCTGACGCGGGCGGGGACCTGGGCGTCCTCCTCGCCGCCGGTGAGGTCGCGGGCCACGCGGCTGAGGATGCTGCCATCGCGGCTGCGCTCGAGCGCTTCGTCGATCATTCCGGCCACGTCGGCCCTGACCCCGGCGTCCTCGGCCGAGAGGTTGAAGCGCCGCTTCGCCCGTGTCACCGCGATCGGCTGCTCGAGCGGCTCCTGCAGCTGCCCGGCCACGAGGCGCTTCGCCTGCTCCACCCGCATGCCGCCGACCTCCACGCCGGCGACGGTCACACCCTCGGCGATCAGGTCGTCGCGCGAGGAGTCGTAGGCGTAGGCCGCGACAGCGCCGCCCACCAGGGCGAGCAGGAGCACCGCGACGAGGATGAACGACTTGTGCCTCATGCTGCGGCCTCTGAGTGTAGGGAGCGCTCCGGCGCGCGCCCACGGTTGAATGCGCCGTTGCGGTGGTCGGAGGGCTCGGCCGCGTGCGCGCGGATCGGCCTGGCCGCAAGCACGCGGCTCGGCCGCGTGCGCGCGGATCGACTACACGCGGGTCTCGCCGCGGGCGAGCACCGAGTCGATGGCCGACAGCACCCGGGAGCGGTTGGCGTGTTGGCGCTCGTAGTCGCGCAGCGTCTGGAGGTCGTCGCGCTCGAGCGAGGCGAGCAGCGCGATCACCTCCTCGGCAGCGAGGTCGTCGTAGTGCTCCGGCGGGGAGCCGATCCGGCGCGGCGGCCGTTCGGCCACGCGCCGCTCGACCTCGTCACGGGCCCGGCGGTCGGCCTCGGCGGCGGCGCGCTCCGCGACCTCGCTCGCGGCCTGCTCGGCGCGCTCGGCCGCCTGTTCGGCCTCGGCGGCGCGCCGCTCGGCCGTGGCCAGCCGCTCCGCTGCGGCCCCGCTCTGGCCGTCCAGGTCCTCCATGCCGGCGGTCTCGGCGAAGCTTCCCAGCAGGCGGCGCAGCTCGATCAGCTGGTCCCGGCTCAGCGAACCGGCCTGCCTCTCGCGGACGTCGCGCACGTGCGGGCTCCAGCGCAGGAACTCCTCGACCTCGCGCTCGTAGCGGTAGGGCTCCTGGCCGCCGCGCAGGACCGGGTGCAGGCGCAGGTGCTCGCCGAGCTTGAGCACGGCCTCGCGGCTCGTGTGCTGGTAGCGGAAGCCGCTCGCCTTGAGGCGCCGGTTGTCAACGCCGCGTCCGTAGCGCAGCTGGGCCAGCGCCTCGGCAGGGATCCTGAGGCCGAGCCGCCGCAGGGCGGCCACCGCCAGTCCGGTCCCCCAGGGCGGCAGGATCGGCGCGTAGGGCTTTCCCAGCAGCCCCGCCACCTCGGTGAGCGCGAGCACGCCGTCGCCCGCCACGTTGAACACGCCGGGTGCGTCGTGCTTGACCGCATGCTCGAGCGCGTGCACCACGTCGTCCTCGTGCACGAACTGGTAGCGGGGGTCGAAGCCGAGGATCATCGGCACGGCCGGAAGCGAGAAAAGGTGGATGTGCGACGTGCGCACGTCGGGCCCGAGCACGTTGGCGAAGCGCAGGATCGTGACGGTCGCGGCGGGGTTCTTCTCGGCGAACTCGTTGAGCGACGCCTCGGCCTCGACGATGTCGCGCTCGATGGGCGTGCTCGGCGGATGAGCGCGTGCCATCGTCTCGTCGAAGAAGGCGGGGTCGTCCTGCTCACAGCCGTAGAAGTGGGTGCTGGACTTGAACACCACCTTGCGCACCGGCGAGTCCGCCCCCGAGCAGGCGGCCAGGATGTTCATCGTCCCGATCACGTTGTTCTCGTGCGCCTTGGAGGCGGTGGTCGTGGCGGAGTCCACGACCAGCCGCGTGTCCACCACCGTGTCGATCTCGGCCGCCTCGACCACGCGCCGCAGCAGTGCGTGCTGGGCGCCCACCTTGACGTACTCGGTGCGCTCGAGCTCTACCTGCGGCTCCTCGTTGTCGACGCCGATCACGGCCTCGACCTCGGGGAAAGCCTCCAGCGCCTGGGCCAGCCGCCCGCCCCAGTAGGTCGACAGCCCGGTCACGAGGATGCGGCGCGAGTCCATCATCACCCGAACCACACCGATCTGCGATGGGCCAGCATGTCCCAGAGGTTCTCCTGGATGCGGGCGCGGATGTCGTGCGCCACCGTCTGCACCAGGGCCTTGTCCTCGTGCAGCCCCTCCTCGTCGAACGCGATCGGGTCGAGGAAGCGGATCTTGAACTTGGCGGGCAGGTAGCCGAGCATGCCGAGCAGCCCGAAGTGCGGGAACGTTGGCGTGATCGGGAAGTAGAGCAGCCCGGTCAGGCGCTTGAACAGCCCGAGCTGGGCGAAGACCGGCGCGGCCTCCTCGGCTCCCACCACGCAGACGGGCACGATCGGCGCGCGGGCGCGCATCGCCGCCACGACGAAGCCGCCGCGGCCGAAGCGCCTCAGCCGGTAACGGTCCTTGTAGAGCTTCTCGGTGCCCTTGCGCCCCTCGGGGAAGACCAGCACGAGCTGGTCCTCGTCGAAGAGCAGGCGATGCACGTTGGCGGGGTGGGCGGCCACGCAGCCGATCTTCGGGATCAGCATCGAGAAGCCGGGGTAGCCCTTGAAGAAGTGCTCGACGGTGATGTTGAGCGGGCGCGGGTGCGGGTGCTCCTCCTTGATGGCCTTGGCGATCATCGCCGCGTCGGGTGGCAGGGCGCCCGAGTGGTTGGAGGCGAGCAGGGCGCCGCCGGCGGCGGGCACGTTCTCGATCCCCTCGACCTCGGCCCGGAACCAGTAGCGGTAGAAGAACTCGGCCAGGGTCGCGTCGAAGACGCCCTCGACGCGCTCGGAGCGGCCCCAGTCGTTCAGCTGGCGGTCGGGCTCGACTCCCGGGAGGTGGCGCTTGAGGCCCTCCGCGGGGAGGAGCGGCCCCGCGCCCGGCTCGCGCTCGCGCAGGGAGAGAGGTGTCCGCGTGGATTGCGCCATCCCGGTTCGAGTGTGTCAGAGAGGCCGCCGGGGCGTGTCAGACGCCGATCTTCGCGAGCACCGGGTCGAGCTTCGCCCGGAGGCTCTCCCAGTCGCGCGCGCCGATCACTCCGCGCTCGACCAGCTCCTCGTTCCAGGGGTGGACGATCGTGGCCGGGACGATGCCGGCGTCGCGGGCGCGGGCGATGTTCACCGGGCTGTCGTCCACCAGCACGTGGATGCCGAGCTCGACGCAGCGGGTGACCTTGTCGAAGGAGCAGTGCAGGTCGTCGAAGGGCAGGCCGACCCGGTCGAGCCAGCGAGCGGTGGCGTCGGCCGCCTGGGGGCGGCGGTGGCTCGTCACGTGGATCCAATGCCCCTGGTCATGCCAGCCCCTGACCGTGTCGACGGCTCCCTCGTAGGGGACGCCGGCCGCGATGTTCTCGTCCGAGTGCGTCTCCTGCACGCAGTGGACCACCGCGTCGCGCTCCAGCACGGTGATGCCCCAGTCGCGCTGCTCGTGGTAGGGCAGCTCGATGCCGTAGCGCTCGCGCGCCACGCGCTGCAGCAGGTCCCAGTAGTGGTGCAGCGTGGAGTCGATGTCGAGGGCGATCTTCGCCACGGGCCCTTACCCTAAGGGCCATGCCGCGCATGTTCGTCCCCACCGCAGCGCCCACCACGCCGCGCCGCGCCCGTACGGCGGGGGAGGGCTACGGCGAGACCGCCGAGCCCGACTGGCGCTCGATCGACTGGGCGGTGCACCTCAAGCAGGTCGACGTGGACGGCACGCCGGTGAACTACGTGGACATCGGGAAGGGAGAGCTCGAGCCGATCGTGTTCGTGCACGGCCTCGGCGGCCAGTGGCAGAACTGGCTCGAGAACATCCCCCGCGCCGCCGCCGAGCGCCGCGTGATCGCGCTCGACCTGCCGGGCTTCGGCTGCACCCCCGAGCCGCGCGACAAGATCACGATCTCCGGCTACGGGCGCTGCGTCGACGGCCTCTGCGAGAGGCTCTCGCTGGGCCGCGTGGACATCGTCGGCAACTCGATGGGCGGCTACATCGCGGCGGAGGTGGCGATCCAGTTCCCCGAGCGCATCGACCAGCTCATCCTGGTCTCCGCCGCGGGCATCACGAGCTCCGACATCGCCCGCCGCCCGATCCAGACGGTGGGCCGGGTGGCGGCCGCCCTGGCGTCCTACGGGGCCGCGCGCCATCGCCACATCGCCGCGCGGCCCAAGTCCCGGCACATGGCGCTGGCGCTGGTGGCGCGCCATCCCTCCCTGCTTCGTGCCGACCTCGCCTATGAGGGCTTCTTCAAGGGTGCGGGCAAGCCCGGCTTCGACGCCGCGCTGCGCGCCTGCCTCGAGTACGACTTCCGCGACCGGCTGCCCGAGATCCGGCAGCCCACGTTGATCGTGTGGGGCGAGAAGGACTCGATCCTGCCGGTCAAGGACGCCCACGAGTTCGAGCGCCTGATCAAAGACAGCAGGAAGGTCGTGATGAAGGACACGGGCCACATCCCGATGGCCGAGCGCCCGGGCACCTTCAACGACCTGATGATGGAGTTCCTCGCCGAGACCGGTCCGGCGTCGGACAGGGAAGCGGTCGAGGGCGAGTCGCAGGCGGCCTGACCGCGTCGACCCCGGAGCCCACACGGCGACTGGCGCCCGAGGCCCGCGGCCTGTTCGTGCTGGGCGCTCTTGCCTGGGCGGTCCCGCTCGCGATCGGGTGCCTGCTGGCCGGCGGTGCGCTGGCGGCCGGCGACGCCCCCGCGACCCTGGCCTGGCTGGCCCGCGCCGCGGCCGTGCTCGTGGTCGCCCTGGGCGGGGTCGCCTTCCCGCTGCTGCGCTGGCGAACCTGGCGCTACGAGGTGCGCGACGAGGAGATCGACCTGCTGCGCGGCGCGGTGACCGTACGGCGCACCCTGATCCCCATGACCCGCGTCCAGCACGTGGACACCCAGCGCACGCTGCTCTCCGACATGTTCGGGTTGCGATCGGTCACCGTGCACACCGCCGCCGGCTCCAACACCATCCCGGCGCTGCCCCCCGGCGAGGCGGCGGCCATCCGCGACCGAATCGCGCTGCTGGCGCGGCAGCCGGATGAGCTCTGAGCTCTCGCGCCCGCGCCGCCTACACCCGGCCGAGGTCGTGCTGGCCGCGCTCGAGAACCTGCGCGAGCTCGCG
>Ga0299913_10003571_pt1 | contig 12764 bp, 12 predicted proteins | sample RVTome_9_FD_201360 | JGI IMG/M metagenome (GOLD analysis project Ga0299913, IMG submission 201360) | Soil microbial communities from uranium-contaminated site in the Upper Colorado River Basin, Wyoming, United States - RVT155D38 (version 2) ... | reverse complement strand
GCGGTGGGACTTCGCGCTGAACGCACCCACCTTCCGAGGGGTGCCGATCCTGATCGGCGAGCACCTGCTGGTCCCCACGATCGAGGGGGAGCTGGCCGCGATCGACGCGACGACCGGCGAGCTCGTCTGGCGGCTGCCCGCCGATGGCTCCTCGATGCGCTCCCTGGCGTCCACCGCTGACACGGTGGTCGCCGTTCGGGGTGGCGCGAGATCCGGCATCGATGCCTTCGAGCACGATCCCGAGGCCGAGCTCGTCCGCGAGGCCTCGCCCACGACGCTCGACGCCGGCCGCATGGCCGGCGCTATGGCGATCGCCGGCATCGGGGTGGTCGCCGTCGTCCTGTTGATCGGACGGTGGCTCTCGCCCCGGATGGGCCCCGCGTTCCCCGATGACGACGAACCCGACCCCGGCGCCGGCGAGGCCGAGCCGGTCCGCGACCCGTGGGAAGAGGAAGGCGGGTCGTCGTGACGAACAAGAACAAGCGTCCCCGGCCGCGTGCCGGCGGCGGCGGGCGCGGCGCCCCTCGCGGCGCGCCGGGAGCCGACCACCCGGCCCGCCGAGGTCTGCTCGACTCGATCCTCGCCCCCAGGGTGGCGGGCGCGACGTCGATGCCGAGCATCCGGCGCTCCCTCGCCAGGGGGGGCGCGGTCGTCGCGGGCACGCCCGTGTTGCCGATCGCCGCCGTCGCCCTCGTGATCGCCGAGTGGCTCGGTGCGCTCGCCCTCGGCTACGAGGGACCGTTCGCGCTGTTCGTGAGCGCCCTTGCGCTCCCGCCGGTCGGCACGAGCTTCGACGCGTCGCTGTCCACGGCCCTGTTCGGACTGCAGGGCGGGTTCTTCGCGATCCTCGGCTTCGTCGGGCTGCGTGCGGTGGTGCAGGCGCTCGTCGTCGCGACGGCCGTGGAGTCGTTGCGTTCGTCGCCGATCGGGCGCTGGACGCTCGTCCGCGCGCTTCGGGCGCTGCCGGTCACGCTCGCCGTCAACCTCGCCGGGGTCGGCCTGCTGACCCTCGCGAGCATCCTGGGGCCCGTGCTCGGTCCGGCGTTCGGGTTGCTGATCCAGATGGGCGCGCTCGTCGGGGGGATCTACCTGCTCGCCTTCGCCCCGGTGATCGCCGTCGAAGAGGGCCGGCGCCTGTCCGACACCATGGGCCGTTCCGTTCGGGCGGCGCGCATGCCGGGCGCGGGGAACCTGACGTTCGCGGCGATCTACGTCGTGGCGTCGATCGCCCTGCTGGTGGTGCCCGGGAAGCCGGGCTCCGACCTGGGGGTGAACCCGACCGTGGCCGCGTGGGTGCTCGTGCTGGTCGCCAACCTCGGACACCTGGTGATGCAGGCGACGGTCGCGTTCCGCTACCTCTCGGTCGCCGGCGAGGTGCCCGAGGCGGCCCCCAAGCGGCAGCCCGCCGCTCGAGGCCGAGCCCGCCGCTGAGCGCGGTCGGTCCCTGGGCCCACTGCTAGACTTCGGTCGCCGGCGCAGCGACGCCGAGCTCACACGCCCGGGGACCGCATCGCCGGGGTCCCGCGCCTCACGAAGGCGGGCCGGCGACGGAACGATCCGGGCGGAGGATCACAACCATAGGAGGAGGGCACCCGTGCCTGTCGTCACCAGGCGGGAGCTCCTCGAGGCGGGCGTGCACTTCGGCCACCAGACGCGCCGGTGGAACCCGAAGATGCAGCGCTTCCTCTACGGGGAGCGTTCCGGCATCTACATCATCGACCTCGAGAAGTCCCTCGCGGGCCTCGAGGAAGCCCACGAGTTCGTGCAGGCCCTCGGCCGGCGCCGCGGGATCGTGCTGTTCATCGGCACCAAGAAGCAGGCGCAGGAAGTCGTGCAGGAACACGCGATGCGCGTCGGCATGCCGTACGTGAACCACCGGTGGCTCGGCGGCATGCTGACGAACTTCACGACGATCTCGAAGCGGCTGGTGCGCCTTCGCGAGCTGCACGAGATGGAGCGCACCGGCGCCATCGACTACCTGCCGAAGAAGGAAGCGATCCGCCTGCGTCACGAGCGCGACAAGCTCACGCGCAACCTGGGCGGCATCCAGGACCTCGAGCGTCTCCCCGACGCCGTCTTCGTGATCGACACCAAGAAGGAGCACATCGCGGTCAACGAGGCCCGCAAGCTGGGCATCCCGGTGATCGCGATCATCGATACGAACTGCGATCCCGACGAGGTCGACTACGCCATCCCGGGCAACGACGACGCGATCCGCGCCGTGAGCCTCGTGGCCCGCGTGGTCTCGGACGCGCTCGCCGAGGGATACGGCATGGCCAAGGATGAGGACGTCGAGCGCGTCGCCACGCGCTCGGCCGCCCCCGCCCCCTCCGGCCCCCGCTCGACGGCCGCTCCCGCCCGGGTCGAGGCGTCGGAGACGCCGTCGGCCGAGGACGCCGCGGCGATCGCCGCGAGCACCGTGTTCGAGCCCGACGCCCAGGACGCGGCGGCGGAGGAGCCCGCCGGCTCCGGCGATGGGTCCGAGCCGGCCGAGCCGGCCGAAACGTCGGACGTCGTGGTCGAGCCGACCGAGGCGGTCGCACCTGCCGTGGCCGACGGCGCCGAGGAGGGGGCATGAGCGCGGCGCCCACCGCGGCGGAGGTGAAGAAGCTTCGCGACGCGACCGGCGCGGGCATGATGGACTGCAAGCGCGCCCTCGTCGACGCCGACGGCGACTTCGATCGCGCCGTCGAGTCGCTTCGGGAGAAGGGCCTCGCTTCGGTGGCCAAGCGCGCGGGCCGGACCGCGAACCAAGGGCTCGTCGACGCGTACGTGCACTTCAACAACACCGTCGGGGTACTCGTCGAGGTCAACTGCGAGACCGATTTCGTGGCGAAGACCGAAGACTTCCAGCGGCTCGTGAAGGACATCGCCCTGCACATCGCGAGCCCGTCGGCCCCACGGTTCCTGCGCACCGACGAGGTTCCTGCGACCGAGCTCGAGCAGGAGCGGCACATCGCCGAGGTCCAGGCGAAGGAGGCCGGCAAGCCCGAGCACGTGATCGACACCATCGTCGAGGGCAAGATCAAGTCGTTCCTGAAGGACACGGTGCTGCTCGAACAGCCGTACGTGAAGGACGACTCGAAGACCGTGCAGCAGTTGCTCGACGAGACGTCGGCGAAGGTCGGCGAGCGCATCGCGATCCGGCGATTCGCGCGCTTCAAGCTGGGAGAGGCCGGCGACGAGGAAGCGTCCGGCGACGAGGCGTCGTAAGGTCTCAGGCGACCGACCGGGGGGAGGGGAGCGCATGGCCGACGACGGAGACACCGCACGGGCCCACTACGGGCGCGTGCTGTTGAAGCTCTCCGGCGAGGCTTTCGCACCCGTCGATGCGGAGTCCGGCATCAACACCGACGCCACCGCCCTGATCGCCCGGCAGCTGGCGGAGGTCGTCGATCTCGGCGTCCAGACGGCCGTCGTCGTCGGAGGCGGGAACATCTGGCGAGGCCGCCAGGCTCCGGGCATCGACCGGAATCGGGCCGACTACATGGGCATGCTCGCGACGGTGATGAACGCCCTCGCGCTGCAGGACGCCCTCGAGAAGATCCACGTCACCACGCGCGTGCAGACCGCGATCGCGATGACGCAGCTCGCCGAGCCGTTCATGCCACTGCGTGCGCGCCGCCACCTCGAGAAGGGCCGGGTCGTCATCTTCGCCGCCGGGCTGGGCGTGCCCTACTTCTCCACCGACACGTGCGCGGCGCAACGCGCCCTCGAGATCGGCGCCGACGCATTGCTGAAGGGGACGAAGGTCGACGGCGTCTATACGGCCGACCCCGTGCTCGACCCCGGGGCGCAGCGCTTCGACGACATCGCGTACGTCGACGTGCTGAAGGAGGGCTACCAGGTGATGGACGCGACCGCGATCTCGCTGTGCATGGAGAACAAGCTGCCGATCATCGTCTTCAACCTGCGCGAGGAAGGCAACATCCGCCGTGTCGTCAACGCCGAGCCGATCGGCACGCTCGTGCACTGAGGGATCCCTGATGACGATCGACGCCAGCCTGAAGGACGCCGCCCACAAGATGGAGCAGGCCGTCACCCACCTCAAGGACGAGCTCTCCTCGATCCGGACGGGCCGGGCCACGCCCGCGGTGCTGAACCGCGTCACGGTCGAGTACTACGGCGCTCCCGTGCCGCTGAACCAGCTCGCGTCGATCAACGTGCCGGAGCCTCGGCTCCTCGTCGTGCAGCCGTTCGACAAGGGCGCCATCGGCGCGATCGAGAAGGCGATCCAGTCGAGCGATCTCGGCATCACGCCGTCCAACGACGGCCAGGTGATCAGGCTGGCGTTCCCGCCGCTCACCGAGGAGCGGCGGAAGGAACTCGTCAAGCAGGTACACGGCCGCGCGGAAGAGAGCCGGGTCGCCGTGCGGAACGTGCGTCGTCACGCGAAGGAAGACATGGAGAAGCTTGAGCGGGAGGGCGGCATCTCCCAAGATGACCTCGGACGAGGCGAGAAGGAGCTCCAGAAGCTGACCGACCGGCACGTGGCCGAGATCGACGGCATCCAAGGCCACAAGGAGCAGGAGCTCATGGAGGTCTAGTGGCGGACGACAAACGCGACGGCGACGATCTGTTCGAGGACCTCGACAAGTTCTTCGCGCCCGTCAAGGACGTCGAGTGGGACGAGCCCGCCTCGGCCGGGGCGCGCGAGACTCCCAGCGAGGAGCACGTGTCGGTGCGGCCCGACGAGCCGGCGGCCACCCCTCCCGAGGCTCCCCCTCCGCCCTCGGCCCACGACGTTTCCGAACCTGAGGAACCCGATGAAGCCGAGGACGAGGACTGGTACGACACCACCGTCCTCGACACCATCGAGGGCATCGGCGCGGACGACGACGAGGTCGTGGCGATCGACGAGGTCGACGGAGACGAAGAGATCGGCCAGGAGATCGTCGGCGACGTCGCGGAGCCCGTGCCGGGCCAGGAGGGACTCTTCGAACGGCCCGTCGACGAGGAGCCGAGTCTCTCCGGCGCCGGCGAGGTCCCCGGGTGGGCGCTCGGCGCCACGGAGGCAGACCCCGACGAGGAAGGCGAGTACGCCGAGGCGACGCTCGTCGGCGACGACGACCTCGAAACCGAGACCGCTCCGATCGCGACCATCGACGAGCTGATGGGCGACGTCGCCTCCCCGGTGTCCGGCGAGCTCGAACCCGCCGCCGGCCCGGAGGTCGGCTCGCCGGGGGCCACCGACCACGACGAGGCGATCATCGGCGGCGAAGGTGTGGGCTGGGAAGACGGTCCGTCGTCGAGTCCGGACGTCGGTGGCACGCTCATCGGTGAGCTCGGCCCCGACGACGTGGAGCACGACATCCTCTCGGACCTGAGTGAGGAAGAGCCCGAGCACGAGACGGTCATGGTCGGCGCCGGCGAGGGCCTCGGCGGCCCGAGCTGGCAGGAACCGGGCACGGTCGAAGTCGGGCGCGACGAGGAGCGCCGAGGCCCCGGCCCCGATGAACGTGACGTGCCGGCGGCGTTCATGACCGGCGGCGTGCTGGCGATCGCCGCCCTCGCCGCCCTGCTGATCGGTGACTGGCTCTTCGGCCTCCTCGCGGGGGCCATCGTGCTGCTCGCTCAGGGAGAGCTGTTCGGGGTCATGGTCAAGCACCACCGCCAGCCCGCGACCGCCGTCGGACTTGTGGCGGGAGCGCTCATGCTCACGGCCGGCTACTTCCGGGGCGAGAGCGCCGTGCTGGCGATGTTCGCGCTCGGCGTGGCGGCGACCTTCCTGTGGTTCATGTCGGGCCCGGCCGGGACCCGCAAGGACGTGACGGCGAACGTGGGGCTCACCGTGCTCAACATGGCATGGGTGCCGCTGCTCGGCAGCTACCTCCTCGTGCTCCTCGAGGGTGATGCCGGCACGTCGCTCGTCGTCAGCGTCGTGGGGCTGACCTTCGTCTTCGACACCGCGGCGTTCCTTTCGGGTTCGGTCTGGGGAGGGCAGTTCTTCCCCAGACCGCTGGCGCCGACCGTGAGCCCGAAGAAGTCGATCGAGGGCGTGATCATCGGCACCCTCGTGACCGTGGTGGTTTCGGTGACGCTGGTCACGTCGTTCGTGGACCCCTTCGAGAACCAGCGGGTCGAGGCGCTGCTCCTCGGCCTCGTCGTTGCGGCCGCCGCGACCTTCGGCGATCTCGCGGAGTCGCTCGTCAAACGAGACGTCGGCATCAAGGACATGGGCAGCATCCTCCCCGGCCATGGTGGCGTGCTCGATCGCATCGACTCGCTGCTGTTCGTCGCTCCGGCCGCGTTCTTCCTGTACCGCATCATCATCGCCTGAACCGATCGCCCGGCCGCGATCGGGCTTCGCATCCTGCGAGCGTTCGCGGTCCCTGGGGGTAGTCTTGAGCCCATGAAGGCCTTGTCGATCCTCGGTTCCACGGGGTCGGTCGGCACGCAGGCGCTCGACGTCGTGCGGCACAACCCCGACCGCTTCAAGGTCGTCGGGCTGGCCGCGGCCGGCGCGAACCTGGAGCTGCTCGCCGGCCAGATCCGCGAATTCCTGCCACCGTTCGTCGCGATCGCCGACGAAGGCGCCGCCGTCGACGTGAAGCGCAAGATCGGTGCGGTGCCGGGGGTCGATGTGGTCGAGGGACCCGAGGCCGCGGAGCGCCTCGCCGACGAGAGCGAAGCCGACATGGTGCTGAACGCGCTCGTCGGCTCGGCCGGGCTCGCGCCCACGCTCGCGACCCTGCGTTCCGGGAAGACGCTCGCACTCGCCAACAAGGAGAGCCTCGTGGTCGGGGGCGAGCTCGTGACGGATCTGATCAAGGGCGAACCCGAGCGGCTGCTGCCGGTCGATTCCGAGCATGCGGCGCTGGCGATGGCGACGCGCGGGGAGCGTCGCGAGGATCTCAAGCGGGTCGTCCTGACCGGGTCGGGCGGGCCGTTCCGGGGGTGGACGCGCGGCGAGCTGGCCAAGGCCAGCGTCAAGGAGGCGCTCCAGCACCCCGTGTGGTCGATGGGGCCCAAGATCACGATCGATTCCGCGACCCTCATGAACAAGGGGCTCGAGGTGATCGAGGCGCACTACCTGTTCGACCTCGAGTACTCCTCGATCCACGTGCTGATCCATCCGGAGGGCATGGTGCACGCCATGGCGGAGTTCCGTGACGGCAGTCTGCGTGCCGAGATGGCGACGCCCGACATGCGGCTGCCGATCCAGCTCGCGATGGCCTGGCCGGAGCGCCTGCCGACGGGCATCGAGCCCGTGCCGCTCACCGAGCGTCCCCTCACGTTCGAGCCGGTCGACCGCGAGGCGTTCCCGGCCGTCGACCTCGCGTATCGGGTCGGCGGACTCGGCTCGACGTTCCCGGCCGTGATGAACGCCGCCAACGAGGTCGCCGTGATGGCATTCCTCGAAGGGAAGATCCCGCTCACCCGCATCGTGGAGCTCGTCCAGACCGTCGTCGACGAGCACGAGCCGGGCTCGGTGGTCTCGATCGTGAACATCGAGCGCGCCGACGCCTGGGCGCGGCAGCGCGCCGCCGAGATCGTCGAGGAGCGGTAGCCCTTCCCCCCATGGACCTGCTCCTCGGCGCGCTGATCTTCCTGCCGTTCCTCACCGTGATCATCGCGATCCACGAGCTCGGCCACTTCTACTTCGCGCGGCGCTTCCGCATGAAGGTCACCGAGTACTTCGTCGGGTTCGGCCCTTGGAAGGTCTGGTCGCGCCGCAAGGGCGAGCTCGAATACGGCGTCAAGCCGATCTTCATCGGCGGCTACGTGAAGATCGCCGGCATGAACCCCTACGAGGAGAACCCGCCCGAGGATGCCCCTCGGCTGTACGGCGCGAAGCCGATCTGGCAGCGAGCGATCACGATCTTCGCCGGTCCCGGGACCCACTTCGTGGTCGCCGCGATCATCTTCGCCGTCTGGTTGATGGCCTTCGGCGATCCTCGCACGGCGCCGCTCACCCCCCTCGTGATCGACGAGGTCGAGACCACGCTCAACGGCGAAGGCTCGCCCGCCGCGGCCGCCGGCTTGGTGGCCGGCGACCGCATCGTCCGCCTGCAGGGCGTGCCGGATCCGACGTCGGAGCAGCTCACGGAGATCGTGACCTCGCAGGTCGAGGACGCGCCCGGCGAGCCGCTGGCCGTGGTGGTCGACCGGGACGGTGAACGCGTCGCGCTCTCGGTCGTGCCCGAGCTCTCGGAGGTCGACGGCCAGACGCGCGGCCGCATGGGCATCATCGTGGCGCCGCCCGATCCGCAGCCGGTCGGGCTCGGCCCGGCACTGGTCGGCGGCGTGAAGGAGGTCGGGTTCTCGATCCGCGAGTCCTTCTCCCAGATCGGCCGGGTCTTCGGACCCGAGGGTGTCGGCCGCGTCTTCGGTTTGCTCTTCAACGACGAGGAGCGCCGGCCCGACGACGCCGCCAGCGTCGTCGGCATCAGCCAGCAGGTCGGCGCCACGTCCTCGGCCGGCGACTGGTCCACGATCCTCTACGTCTTCGGATTCGTCACCGTGTTCGTCGGGCTCATCAATCTCGTGCCGCTGCCGCCGTTCGACGGGGGGCATCTGCTCACCCTCGCGATCGAGAAGGTCCGCGGGAAGCCGGTCGACATGCGAACGCTGATCCCGATCTCGGCGACCGTGATGGCCTTCTTCGTGATGTTCGTCGGTGCGACGATCTTCCTCGACGTGACGAAACCGATCACGTTGCCCTAGCACCGGGGGCGGACCCGCTGGATCGCCTGCGCCCGAAGGGGCGCCACGATTTCTCAACACGCCCAGGAACCGCAGCGCACAACCCGCGGCTACGATTGCCCGGTGAGTCAGCAGACCGTACTCGTCGTCGACGACGAGGAATCGATCGCCGAGGCCGTGCGTGCGCGCCTCGAGTCCGAGGGGTATCGCGTGCTCGTCGCGCACGACGGCCCCGACGCGATCGGCCAGCACGCCGACGAGCATCCCGACCTCGTGGTGCTCGACCTGATGCTGCCGGGCATGGACGGGCTCGAGGTCTGCAAGCAGATCCAGCGCGACGGATGGACACCCGTGCTGATGCTCACGGCCAAGACCGAGGAAGCGGACAAGGTCGCCGGTTTCGCGGTCGGGGCCGACGACTACCTCACGAAGCCCTTCAGCCTGCGCGAGCTCGCCGCGCGCGTGAAGGCGATCCTGCGACGCATGGAACGCATGGGCGAGCACCAGGACACCGGCCCGATCGAGTCCCATGGCCTGGTGATGGATCCGAGCAGGCGCCGGGTCACGGTCGACGGCGAGGACGTCGGACTCACCCCCCTCGAGTTCGAGATCCTGCTCACGCTGGCCCGTGATCCCGGCGTCGTGCTCTCCCGCGACCAGCTGATGGATCGCGTGTGGGGCTACCGCGACTTCGCCGGGGGCCGCGTGGTCGACTCCCACGTCGCGCGGATCCGTCGCAAGCTCGGAGAGGACGGCAACGAGCCGCGGTTCATCCGGACCGTGCACGGCATCGGATACTCGTTCCAGGAACGGTCGTGAGCTCCCGGCCGCTCGAGCGCCTGCCCACGATCCGGGGCAAGCTCGGCGCCACGATCGTCGTCGCCGTCGTGATCACGATCGCGATCTCGTACGCACTCATCGGCTTCGCGCTGCGGAACTCGCCGAGGGACTCCGAGGCGATCGACGCACTCGCGCTCGCACGGCGCATCGCGAGCGGCGAGGTGGCCGAGCCGCCGCCCGAGACGATGATCGTGCGCCGCAGCCCGACGGGGGAGGTCACCGTCGAAGGCGTGAACCTGGGCGTGCTGCCTCCCGACACGCCGGGCCGTGTGCCGCGGTGGGGCGTGATCGGCAACAACGTGTGGGCGTCGATCCCGACCGACGAGGGCGGCAGCCTGATCGTGCTCTACCCGTCGCCGACCCGCGGCTCGCTCGGCCGTCTCTCGGCGACCCTCGGCTTCCTGCAGAGCGTGTGGTGGCAGTTCCTGCTCGCCGGCGCCATCGCGGCCGTGATCGCGCTCGTGATGGCACGCTGGCTCGCTCGCGGCATGACCCAGCCGCTGCGCGACATGGCCGACGCCGCGCGACGCATGCAGACCGGCGACTATTCCTCGCGCGTCGTCACGACCACCCGCGACGAGGTGGGACAGCTCGCCGCCGCCTTCAACCGCATGAGCCTCGAGCTCGACAACCTCGAGGCCTCGCGGCGCGACCTCGTCGCGAACGTCTCGCACGAGCTGAAGACCCCGATCACCGCGATCCGCGCGCATCTCGAGAACCTCCTCGACGGGGTCGAGCAGCCGAACCCGGACGTGCTGCAGGTCATGCTCGCGCAGTCCGAACGACTGGGTCGCCTCGTCGAGCAGCTGTTGGATCTCTCGAAGCTCGAATCCGGTGAGGTGCCGCTTCGCCGCGAGGGGATCTCCCTCGCGCCGCTCGTCTCGCGGGTGATGTCCGAGATCGAGGTGGTGCGCTCCGACCGCGACGTCGAGGTGATGAGCGACCTGCCGTCGGATCTGCCCGAGATCGAGGCCGACGCCGAGCGCGTGCATCAGGTGATCTTCAATCTCGTCGACAACGCGGTCCGGTTCACTCCCGAGGGAGGCGAGGTGCGCATCGAGGCACACCGCCACGACGGATCGGTCGAAGTCACCGTCGCCGACACCGGTGTGGGCATCCCGGCCGAGGACCTGCCCAGGCTGTTCGAGCGCTTCTTCCGCGTCGATCCCGCCCGAGCGCGCGGCGACGGGGGCACCGGCATCGGGCTCGCGATCGCGAGGTCGGTCGTCGAGGCGCACGGTGGCACGATCTCGGCCGAGAGCGAACCCGGCCGGGGGAGCACCTTCACCTTCGATCTGCCCGTCGCCCGCACGGTCGCGCCCGCGACCTCGAACAGGAGGGACCGATGAACGCCGCCACCACGACCGTGACCATCTCGGCGCCGGAGCGCTACGCCTTCCTCGATCTCACCGATGACCTCCGTCGAGCGATCAAGGACTCGGGCGTCACCGAGGGCGCATGCATCGTGTTCTGCGCCCACACCACGTGCGCGCTGTTGATCAACGAGTGGGAAGACGGCGCGATGGCCGACTTCCGTCGTCACCTCACGGACCTCGTGCCGCACGACGGCGTGTACTACCAGCACGACGACTTCGCCGTCCGCACCCAGAACATGCATCCCGACGAGCGCGAGAACGGGCACGCCCACGTGAAGGCGATGCTGCTGTCGGCGACCTCCCACGCGATCCCGGTCGTGGCGGGAGAGCCGGCGCTCGGCACGTGGCAGCGGCTGATCTTCTTCGAGATGGACGAACCGAAGGACCGGTCCATCGCGTTCCACGTGTTCGGCGGCTGAGCTCACGGCGCGAACCCGCAACACCCTGGGAGACTGGCTGACGTGGGCATCGAACGCAGGAAGAGCCGGCAGATCGACCTGGGAGGCGTCGCGATCGGCGGCGACGCGCCGGTGTCGATCCAGTCGATGACCACGACGAAGACCGCCGACATCAACGCGACCCTGCAGCAGATCGCGTCGCTCGTCGCCACCGGCGTCGACATCGTGCGGGTCGCGGTCCCGCACTGGGAGGACGCCGAGGCGCTCGTCGCGATCGCCGCGAAGTCGACCGTGCCGGTCGTGGCGGACATCCACTTCCAGTGGAAGTACGCGATGGCCGCGCTGGAGGCCGGCATCCAAGGCCTGCGCATCAACCCGGGCAACATCAAGTACCAGGACAAGGTGCGGCTGATCGCCCGCGAGGCGAGGGACCGTGGCGTGCCGATCCGCATCGGGGTCAACGCCGGCTCGCTCGAGGCCGACCTGCTGAAGAAATACGGTCGCCCGACGCCCGAGGCCCTCGTGGAGAGCGCGCTCAACGAGGCGCGCATCCTCGAGGACGAGGACTTCTTCGACATCAAGATCTCCGTGAAGCACTCGAGCCCGCTCGTGATGATCGAGAGCTACCGTCTGCTCGCCGCTGCGTGCGACTACCCCCTGCACCTGGGTGTCACCGAGGCCGGCCCGATGCCGATGGGCGGGGTCAAGAGCGCCGTCGGCATCGGCACGCTGTTGGCCGAGGGCATCGGCGACACGATCAGGGTGTCGCTGACCGACGATCCCGTCGAGGAGGTCAAGGCCGCCACGACGATCCTGCAGTCGCTCGGTCTGCGTCGGCGGGGCCTCGACCTCGTCGCATGTCCGTCGTGCGGGCGGGCCGAGGTGAACGTGCTCGAGCTGACCCAGAAGGTCAACGCGGCGATCGAGCACGAGCGGTTCACCGTGCCGATGCGCGTGGCGGTGATGGGCTGCGTCGTCAACGGCCCGGGAGAGGCGCGCGAGGCCGACGTCGGCATCGCGAGCGGCAACGGCCTCGGATTCATCATCCGGCAGGGCGAGGTCGTGGCGAAGGTGCCCGAAGGCGAGCTCGTCGAGGCGCTCCTCACCGAGGCGCGCGCGGTCGCCGCCGAGAAGGTCGCGGCCGGCGAAGGCGCCGACTCGTCCACCCTGGAATAGTGCTCAAGCGCGCCCCGAGCTAGGGGGTTCGGCCCGAGAGGGCGATCAGCCGGGTCGCGGCATCGGCCTCCGGGCTCACCTCGATCGGCCGGGCGATGACGCCCGCGGCCACCATCCGCTCGGCACTCGCCGCGAACCACGCCTCGAGGTCGCCGGCGACGTCATCGTCGATCTCGTGCTCGACCCCGATGCTCTGCGCGACGTCCCACCCGTGGATCACGGCGTCGAACAGCATCTCCGTGAGATAGGCGTCGGCCGTCGTCTCGCCGCCGGACGTGTGCACCGGCACATCGAGCGGCGACGATCGCACGCCATCGACGGCCGCGGC
>Ga0299913_10003569_pt1 | contig 12766 bp, 7 predicted proteins | sample RVTome_9_FD_201360 | JGI IMG/M metagenome (GOLD analysis project Ga0299913, IMG submission 201360) | Soil microbial communities from uranium-contaminated site in the Upper Colorado River Basin, Wyoming, United States - RVT155D38 (version 2) ... | reverse complement strand
CACCATTCGTGACCTGGAGGCTCCGTACGGCAGCGACGTGGACTGGACGCTGAACGTGGCCGCCTTCGAGAGCACCTGCGTGCTCTACTTGCTGACATTCCTGTTCGGGGCGCTGCCGGCATTCGCGCTCTTCGGCGTAGCAGGGTTTGTCGCCACGGGGGCGGTCACCTTCGCCCTCGTCAGAAAGCTCACGGGAAACCCGTGCATCGCGTTGCTCATCGGCTGGGCTTACGCCTTTTACCCGTTCGTCGTGAGTCAAGCGGAGGCAGGACACATCCACTACGTCCACGGCTGGCCGTTTGTCCTGATCTTGTGGCGAATGCTGATCGTCTACGAGCATCCCACCGTGCCGCACGGCCTGATCGCGGGGGGGGCCGCGGTCGTAGCGTTCGCCTGGACGCCCTACTACCTGCTGGTAGGTGGCATCGAGTGGGCCTCCCTCGTCGCGCTGGGGCTCATCATGGCATTCGTCCGGCGTCGCCGTGAGGTTTCCACTCACCTCAAGGCTCACGCCGCAAGCGCGCTCCTCGTCCTGGGCTTCGCCGCGGCGCTGTTTGCAATCCAGTCGCTAAGCGCGAGCGGCACTGGCGTCGCGCACCACGATCTCCAGGAGGTGATCATGTATTCGGCCCGAGCACCCGAGTACGTGGTCCCCCACGAGGGACACGTCGTGGTCGGCGAAGCGGCCGGCGAGTGGCGACGCGATCACCGCCATGACTCGACTTCCGCCGAGACGAACTTGTATGTCGGGTGGACGCTCATCCTCCTGTCGATCGTCGCGGTGGTGGCGGCCGTTCGGGGGCGTCTCGGGTCCGGACAGTCGTGGACGGTGTTAGCGGCTTCCGCGGTCGCGTTCGTGGCGCTCCTGTGGTCGGCCCCGCCAGAGTTCTCGGCCTTCGGCAACGTTTATCCGCTTCCGTCGAAGCTCACCTTCAAGATCGCGCCAGAGTTCCGCGTGTACTCACGCTTCGTGTGGGTCGTGATGCTCGGGGTCTGCATCCTGGCCGCAATAGGGATCCACGGGCTCCTGCGCATCCGTTCTCGCGGGTTCGGGACGATCGTGGCCGTGGCGATCGCGGTCCTCGTGGCACTGGACCTGCGCGTTCCCCCGCCCGAGATGAACGCGGTCGCCGACCAACCCTCCCCCGCGCTCGAGCGGCTCGCTGACCTTCCTCCCGGAAATGTGGCGCACTATCCGATCGTGCCGTCGGACAACGCCAAGCTGCCAGCCTCGTTGGTTCAAGACTTTCACGAGAAACCGATCGTGAACGGGTACGGGGCAAACACGCTCCAGGAGCGTCGCGTGCTGCAACTGGCGGATCTCGTCGCGCCGGGCACCGCCGGACGCCTGGCGATGCTTGACGTCCGCTGGGTCCTGCTGGACCACGCGATGTTCGGCGACGTGGTGCCCGTCCTACGGTCGTTAGGCGACCGGTACCGGTTCGTCACGGACGATGGCGACTACACCCTGTACGAGGTCGTGGCGGCGCCGAAACCGCTTGTCAGCCTCGGAGACGGGTTTGGAGACCTGGAGGAGGAGTCCGAGATCGCTGCCGCCCTCGGGCACACGAGAACCTTCCGCTGGCTGAAGGAACCCGAGGGAACAATCGAGCTCCTAGGCCCCTGTGACCGATGTCGCGGGGAGCTGAGCTTCGACACCGAGTCACTCGCGGTGCCGCGCCGTGCGGAGCTGTTGGACGAAGCGGGCAGCGTCGTCGGCAGCGCGACCATCCAATCGGGCCGTCGCGAGCGGATCTCGTTCACGGTCGAGTTCAGTCACCGCGCGCACTTCAAGTTGCGCACGACACCGGGTCCCCTGTCGGCCGCCGAGCCGACGGGGTTCGTCGACACACGGGCGCTCGCGGTGTCATTGACTGACCCTCGCCTGAAGCTCCGCTGACGGGCGTCAGCGGACGCGTTGCGTGCGCAGCAGCGAGTGGAATGCCGCTTCGTTCAGCAGCAGGACCAGCACCACGACCGCTGCCTGCACCGTCGCGACCTGCGCTGGGTCGGCGTGGAACGCAGCGATACCGGCCACCTGCAGCGCGACGCCTGCGACGACGATCCAGGTCCAGCGCCGGTCGCCGATCGCGACGGCGTACGTCACGAGCAGGTACAGAAGCGCGAGGCCCGCGCCGGCGACGACGATCGGGACCACGCCGTCCTCGGCGCCGAGATATTCGCTGCCGAACATCACGCGCACGAGGGACTCTGGCGCGAGTGCGGACGGGATGGCGGCTAAGAGCGTTGCGGCGAGCACCAGAAGGGCGGCGAGCCGCAGCACCCGCCGGCTCGCCTCGGGAGAGTGGCGGGCACGAGCGGCGTTCGGCACCATCACGATCGCAACCGCGCCCGGCAAGAAGATGACGATCTTCTCGATCGTCACGAGCGCGGCGTAGAGCCCCGTCTCATGCGAGTCGAGGAAGAGCTTCGCCAGCAGGATGTCCAGATTGCTGATCACGGCGAACGCGATGAAGGCCGCGCTGGCCGAGAGAGCAGCGGAGCCCGGTCGCTGCTTGAGGCCGGAGGTGGCGGCGCCCGACCCACGCGGCGCGATTTGGTCGCGCAGGATCCAGGCCGCGGCGATGAGGACGACGAGCAGCCCGAGCGCCTGACCACCTACGGCGCCGCCGGAGCCTCCACCCGTGGCGGCCCATGGCACTCCGAACACGATGCGCGACAGCGCGATCGCCAGGGCCATGAGGCCGAACGCGATAAAGCGATCCAGCCCTTGGAGCACGCCGAGAGCGACCGGCAAGATGAACGTGAGGACGATCAGCGGGAGCAGTGCGATCGCCGGCCCTGGCGCCCGCATCTCGAGCAAATCGATGACGAGCGGAAGAGCCAGCGCATACAGCACCCCCACCATCGCGGCGGCGGTCACAACGCGGCCGACCGCGTGCCGGACGAACCAACGCATCTCGTCGAGCTGATTCTGCGCCGCATGGCGCGCGACGCGCTCCGCGATCATCGTCTGTGCGGCCGCGGTCGGGACACCGGCAAGGACCGCGAAGGCAAGGACCGCAGTGAGGTCGCCGAATTCCGCCGGGTTCAGCAGCCGGCTGAAGATCAGGTTTGACGCGTAGTTGACAACGCTGGCGGCGAACGTCAACACGACCATGACGGTGGCGCCACGTGTCATCTGTCCGCGTATCGAGCTCGCACGCGATTGCGCGCGACCCACGACGGTGGGCGCCCCGGTCGGGTGGGTCTTCTCAGTATTCGGGCTTGCGCGCCGGTGTCGTGCACGCTGGTTCGATCCTTCACCGTGAGGGCGGCCGTCGCTGCGGCGCAGAGTAGCCCACGCGTGCGGCGTGCCCGAGCGTTAGCCTCCGGCCGCTGATGCCGGAGAAGGCACAGCAAAGGGAGGCCGTCGTCTTCATGTGCGGCCCTCTGTCGGGGCTGAGCGGAGGCGACGTCCATGCGCTGCGCCTGTTGTGGCATTGGAACCAGCGCGAACCCGGTCGCGTGGTTCTGCTCGCGCCGGAAGGGGTGCGAGCCGCGTCTCCCGTGGATATCCCGCCCGAGAGCCTGATGCCGGTACGAACACCCCTAGACCGGTGGCTGCGCGGCCTCATCAGCTACACGGCCGTCGTGATCGGCCGCACCGTCGTCGCCTCCGCGACAGCGCCGCCCGCGCGGTTCGCCGTCACAGCGAGCCACTTCTTCCACGACGTCGTGCCGGCCGCGCTGCACAAGCTCCGCTTTGGATCAACCCCGGTGGTCTACGTCCACCACTTGGTCGGGGACAAGACGCGGACTCCGAGCGTGCGCACCTGGCTTTCCCTCGCCGGCGAGCGCTTTTCCGTGGCGTTGATGCGGCTCTCGCGCGCTGTCGTGTTCGTCATCGACGACCAGGCACGTGAATCGCTCGCTCGCCTCGGCATCCAACGCGAGCGGCTCTTGATGACTGACAACGCATACGACCCCCTTTTTTCGTTACCGGACGTGTCGAGGAGCGAGATCCCTTCTGTCGTATTCATGGGCCGCTTCACCGCGGAGAAGGGCATCTGGGACATGATCACTCTCGCGCGGGCGCTGCAAGATGCGGCCCCTAAGGCGCAGCTGACCATGCTCGGCGATGGGCCGCTACGGGGCGAGCTGCTCGACAGGGTCGCGCGCGAACGACTCGAGAACATCGACGCCCCCGGATTCGTGGACGAGGAGACGAAGTGGCGCCGGCTGCGCGGAGCGACGCTGTTCGTCGCGCCGAGCCGCGAGGAAGGGTGGGGAATCGCTGTCGGCGAGGCACTCAGGGCGGGGCTGCCGGTGGTCGCGTACGACCTCCCGGCGTACTCCCACCTTGGGAACCTCCCGCTGTACGTACCGGTGGGCGACAGTGACCGCTTGATCTCGACGGTGGTCGACCTCCTTCGAGACCCAGCCCGCCTCGCGGGGGAGCGCGACCGAGTGCGCAGCCAGAGCGAAACGCTGCCGACGTGGAGCGAGCTGCTCGATGCCGAGCTCGACGCCCTCGCGCGCGTCTGAGGCGTGCCTATCCTCCGCGGTCCGATGAGTCCGGACCAGGAGGCTAACCGCGTCAGCGTCGTCATCGCGACCCTCAACTCCGCTCGCTACCTCGATGAGTGCCTCGGCGCCCTACGAGACCAGGACTATCCGCGCGACCTCGTCGAGATCGTGATCGCGGATGGCGGCTCGACGGACGACACGCTCGAGATCGCCGCTCGCCACGGGGCCGAAAGGATTGTTGAGAACCGGCTGCGGACCGGCGAGGCCGGCAAGGCTGCCGGAGTCAAGGTGGCCGGCGGGGACATCCTCGTCTTCGTCGACTCGGACAACATCGTCATCGGGCGCGACTGGCTCGCGCGCATGCTGGCTCCATTCCACGACCCGGAGGTGATCGCCACCGAGGTCGCGCGCTGGGACTATCGGCGCGATGATCACTACATAAACCGCTGGCACGCGCTTACCGGTGTGGCCGATCCGCTCACGCTGTACGTGGGGAACTACTGCAGGGAATCGCTCGTGACCGGTGCGTGGACGGGGTTTCCGTACCGCGCCGAGCGGCGCGACGGCTGGGAGAAAGTGACGCTCGACCCCGACGCCGTGCCGGTCCTCGGTGCAAACGGCTTCGCGATCCGACGTCGCGCATTCGACGAGGTGCCTGTTGGCGACTATCTGTTCGATCTCGACCACGTGTATGACCTCGTGCAGCGCGGGCACCACGTGTTCGGGCGCGTGGACGCGTCAGTTCATCACTATTTCTGCGACAGCCTCGACGCGTTCCGCCGCAAGACGCGCCGGCGCGGTGACGACTTCCTCTATTACAGCTCGCAGGGGAAGCGCTCGTATCCGTGGGCGAAGCGGCAGCGGCGCGCCATCCCTGCGTTCATCGCATCAACCGTGTCCGTCGTGCCGGTCTTCCTCGACTCGCTCCGAGGTTACCGCCGCCGTCCCGACGCCGCTTGGGCCTTCCACGTAGCCGCCTGCTGGATCACGCTCGTCGTCTACGCATTCTCGGCGATCCGCGGCACGCTACGGCCGAGGGAGCTCGATCGCCGCGACTGGCGGCAATAGCTTGAGGATCCTTTCACTGTCATGGAGATACTTGGGACACCCCGCCGCTGGCGGGGCTGAGGCGGTCACTCACGAAGTACTACGACGCTTCGTAGCGCAGGGTCATGACGTAACCGCCTTCGGTGGCGCGTGGCCGGGAGCGAGTGGCGAGGACGAGCTGGATGGCGTCCGCATCCTGCGCGACGGAACGCAAACGACGGTCCACGCCAAGGCTTGGCGACGCTTCCGCAGGCGCCTCGACTCGTACGACCGCGTCATCGACCAGATCAACACGATCCCGTTCATGACGCCGTTGTATGTCCCCGCCGACCGCCGCTTTTTCTTCATCCACCAGCTCGCTCGCGAGTACTGGTGGCGCGAGACGCGGGGCGGGATGCGCTTGCTGGCGCCGGTCGGCTACGCGCTGGAACCGCTGTACCTTCGCATCTACCGCGACACGACCGGCCTGACAGTGTCCGACTCCACTCGGCGTGATTTGGCGCGCCTCGGCGTGCGGGACGTCCACGTGGTGCCGCAGGCGATTTCGACGGAAGCACTCGAGGAGCTTCCGCCCAAGCCCCGCGGGCCGCTTCGGCTGCTGGTCGCGGGTAGGTTGACTCCCGCAAAGTTCATAGAGGAAGGCATAAGTGCATTTGCTGAGATCCGCGCGGGAGGAACCGGTGCGGTGCTCGACGTGATCGGGGGCGGAGATGACGCGTACCGGAGCCGCCTCGAGCGACAGGTCGCGGAGCAAGGGCTCGATGACGTGCGCTTTCACGGGCACGTGTCCGAAGACGAGAAGTACGAGCTCATGCGAGCCGCGCACGTACAGCTGTTCACCTCGCACCGCGAGGGCTGGGGCCTGGTGGTGAGTGAAGCGGCCGCCATGGGCACACCATCAGTCGGCTATGACGTACCCGGTGTGCGTGACTCGATCGCGGACGCGAGCCTGCTCGCGCCATGCGGCAACTACCGCGCGCTTGCGCGGGTCGCCAAGTCGCTCTGGGCCGACAGCGACCGCTACAAGCGAGTACGTCAGGCGGCATGGGCACGCGCACAGACGATGAACGGCGACGCCACTGCCGCGGCGTTCGCGGACGTCCTTCGCCTCGATTAGACCGCCGTCGACAGGCAGGCATCCCTACACTGCCCGCGGCGTGACGCAGCGTCTCATGAGCCCCACTACGGCAAGGCCAGCCCGACTCGCGCGACGTCTCCGAGCCCGGCTCACGCACAGGGACGAAATCGCCCTCGGACTGCCATTGGTGATCGCTGTGGTTTACGGGGTGCGTCTAGGGCAGACGTTCCAGGACCGCCTCACGGCAGTAGGCGGTGACTCCGACGCGATCAACCCCCTGTTCATCGCGGCGACCATGGATGAGGTCCCCGACGCGGATATTCACATGGGCACCTTTGGCGCCTACGTGACGGTGTGGTACGCGCGCGCGACGGAGTGGCTGCCCTTCGACCGAGAGGTCTGGGAAGCCATGCCCCCGATCCTGTGGATCGCAAGCCTGGGCCTCGTCGTGTGGGCGGCGTGGCGCTCAGTCGGGAGGTGGTCCGCAGTCCTCACCGGTGTCCTTGGGTTCTGTGTGAGCGCCTACGTGCTTTTCATGCTTTTTACATCGAGCTACCACACGTGGACGCTCTACAGCTCGGCGATCGCAGTCGGCCTGCTGGTCTTTCTGACCACGCAGACGGCCATGAACCCTCGCGTCTGGATCGTCGCCCTCGCAGGTACCTTCGTTCTTGGCGGCGCGCTGGCCTCGGACCGACTTGTGCTCCTGAGCGCGATCGCCCCGCTCGTGCTGGCCGGTGCCGGAGTCGCAATTAGGCACCCCACGCGGCAGGGACGCATGGTCGGCCTCGGGGCGGGCGCCGCTGCCGTCGGGGCGATCGCGATCGCCGCAGGTGTCACGCAGATCATGAAGGCGTCCGGTTTCGTCACGACTCCGAGAAGCGAAGGGTGGATCGATGCACACCTGTTCTTCTCGCAAGCGGCTGGGTTTCTGGAAGAGACCCTCTGGATGTTCAATGGCCACTTCTTAGGGCGGGCGCTGTCCGTTGAGAGCACGCTCTCATTCGCCATCGCAGTAGGCGTGCTGGTCGCGCTCATAGCGCCGTTCATCGTGCTACGCCGGCGACAGGAGGGTCCGCAGACGACCGGTACGCCTCGGGAACTCGGCCGATCGGCGTATGTCTTCTTTTGGGCGGCGACGATGGCCATCATCCCGCTCGTAGCCATCGCAAGCGACCAAAACGTGGTCGGGGGCGCGCGCTACATCCTCCCGGTGGTGTTCGCGGCCGCTGCGACGGTGCCGCTCCTCGGCCGCTCCGTCAGCGCTCGCTACCTCATCATCGCCGGTGTCTCAATCTATGCACTCCTAGGAGCGCTCAACCTGGACCTGCGGGGCAAAGACGGCGATCTCCAAGCTGATGCGGGGCGTGTGGCCGTGCAAGCAAATGAACTGATCTCGATCGCTCGCCAGGAGCAGGCGTACGTCGGCTACGCGGGGTACTGGGACGCCGCCGCGTCAAGCTGGTCGAGCAAGCTGCAGGTGCAGGTCTTCCCGGTCGAGCACTTTTGTGAAACCGCCGACGGCGTCCCGTGTCCGTACTCGTTCAATGTGCACGCCGGGTGGTATGTGCCACGCGACGACATCCGGACTTTCCTTATCGGCCCGAGGCCTGAGGATGCTGACTCCTACGAACCTCCTCCGTCGCTCGGACCACCAATCTCGACCCATCGTCTCTTGACCGGCGCACACCTTTACGTCTACCCGTATGACATCGCTGCCCGGTTTCCGCCGGTGCGTTTCATCGACGATCCTGAGGAGTTCTAGCGCCCGGTACACGTTCGCGCGGAAGAGGTCTCGTCCTCTTCGGACGTCGAAGCCGCGCCGCCAGCCTGATGACATCTCGGCCCATTTGAGCCGTCGCAGACGGCATAGCGACGCGCGTCTCACGGTCGTGGACATAGACGACGGGTACCTCCTCGATCGAGAGTCCAGCGTTGTGAGCCCGCAGGAGAACCTCCACATCAAACGCGAACCCCGACACGAGCTGGTCCCGCAGCAGGGTTTGGGCTACCGCCGTGGGCATCAGCTTGAACCCACACTGGGTGTCGCGGAACGGCAGGCCGGTCAATACGCGCATGCCGAGGTTGAATGTTCTCCCCGCGAGCCGTCGGTAGTGGGGCATTTCTCGCTCGAGCCGAGGGTCGAGGGCACGCGAGCCGATGGCAATGTCGGCGCCGTTCGCTAAGGCACGGTGGAGCTTGTGCACTTCTCGCAGTGGTGTGGCCAAGTCGGTGTCGCATAGGAGCACCAACTCACCCCGCGCACGTCTGACGCCGCGCCGCACGGCCGAACCCTTGCCCACATTGGGTTTTCCGGTGATCACCGGCCGCAGCCAAGGCGTGTCTGACGCCGCGGTGAGCGCGCGCGGAGTGCCATCGGTCGACCCGTCATCGACGACAATCACTTCGAGGAGATGCAGCTCCGCCTTCGCGAAGTCCTGAAAGCCGGTGGCTCCGACTACATCGAGGAGGCGCGGCAGGCGAGACTCCTCGTTGAACGCGGGAACGACGATTGAAACCGTGAGCATGCGCTTGGATAACTGGCTTCCGCGGCCATAGGAGTCGATTAGGCACTCAACCGTTTCGTCAGGGCCGCGTTGGAGGCGGAGAGTAGCTTCGGGACCCACGCACGAGGAGATCGTTCGCCTTCATGGGTTGTTTCTATTGTTCGACTCATGCGGCTCGTCCTGGTCCCCCTAGCCACGGTCGTCTCGTTGACGACCGCTGCTGTCGCCGGCGCAGCGCCGCCGAGTGCCCCGGCGATCCTCGAACCCATCAGAGACGATGTCGTCGTTAGCCCGGGAGACGTGCACATGGAGGCGACTGGGTTCGATGACGCCGACGGCGATGGTCACGAGTGCTCTGACTGGCAGATAGTTGCCGCGGAGCCGACCATTGAGGGCCATGGTCCGGGGGAGGTCGTTTGGGATGCGCCGTGCGCCACGGGGCCGTTGAGTCTGCACATACACCTCGGGGACGGCGAATTCCAGCCCTACAGTCAGGTACTCGAACTGCCGTATGAGACGAACTTCCGTCTGCGGGTCTGGTTCGTTGACAGCGCTGGGGAGACGAGTCCCTGGAGCGAGAGGCGCTTCAGGACCGAGCCGCCTGGACCACCCGGGAAGCCCGGCCCTGTTCCCTGGCGCGCGCGACAGAAGGGGTACGCGGTGGAGCTTCTAGCTCGTGGCCTACGACTCCCGGTCAATCTCGCGATGGTCCCGCGCCCCAGGTCCGGGCCTCGGGCGCCGCTCCTGTACGTCACGGAGCTGTACGGAAACATCAAGCTCATCCGACGCAATGGCAAAGTCACGACTTACGCGCGCAACCTTCTGAACTTCGATCCGACCGCGAATTTCCCTGGCGCAGGTGAGGTCGGCCTGACCGGGATCGTCGTCGAACCGAGGACGGGGGACGTGTTCGCGAGCATGGTTTACGAGCCGGATGCCCCTCCCCCCGGAGAGAAGGTGCGCTATTACGGCAAGGTCGTGCGGTTACACAGCAGCGATGGCGGCCGGGTTGCGACCAGGCAGACGACCGTGCTCGATATCCCGGAATCGCAGGGACCGTCGCATCAGATCTCCAGCCTGAGCATCGGTCCCGACCGGAAGCTTTACGTCCACGTTGCCGACGGTCTGAAAACCGACGCCGCACAGGACCTCGAGTCGTTTCTAGGGAAGGTGCTGCGGGTCAACCTCGATGGCTCGCCGGCAGTCGACAACCCGTTCTATGACACATCCGACGGAATCACGCCTCGCGACTTCGTCTACGCGTATGGCCTGCGAAACCCCTTCGGTGGCGCGTGGCGCGCCGCCAACGACACCTTGTACCTGGTCGATAACGGCCCTGCGATTGATCGCTTCGCACGCGTGGTGCCCGGAAGGAACTTCCTGTGGGACGGCTTCAACGAGAGCATGCGCTCATACGCGCTCTACAACTGGATACCGAGCTATGCGCCGCTGAACATCGCTTTCGTCCAGCATGAGACTGCCTCAGACAGCGGGTTCGCGGCGGAGAAAATGGATCACGCCTTCGTGACGGAATCGGGTCCGACCTGGGGGACCGGCCGCCAATACAAGGGAAAGCGAATCGTCGAGTTCGTGCCGGATAGGCGTGGCCGCTACAGAGCCGCGCCGCGCACCTTCGTCGCGTACACGGGCGTCGGTAAGGCCACGGCGTCGGGCCTGGCCGCGGCGCCGGAGGGGCTGTATTTCACCGACCTCTACAAGGACGTAAACTACGCCTCTCCAATCGAGCGCGGCGCCAAGGTCTGGCGAGTGCGAGAGACGAGGCGACCGCGGATCTCGCGGCTCAGATTCAAGCCGCGCAAGCTTCGGACGCGATATGTCGTGTCGGAGCCCGCCGTTGTTGGAGCGATGATTCGGCGCTTACCCGGCGGGCGCCGAGTCCGGCTTGGGGTGAGCCGCGCCGACCGTGCTGACACCGGGTCCAACCGCTTCCGAGTGGCTGGCCGCGCCGCGCGCAAGCGCCTGGAGCCGGGGCGGTACGTGTTGATTCTGCGCGCACGGGACGTAGCTGGGAATCGCTCGCGGCCGGCCCGCGTCCGCTTCCGGATCGTTCGATAGTCGGGCAGAAACAGGTAGCCGCGCGCAGATGCCGTTCCGCATTGTTTCTATGTTTCGGCCAATGAGGCTCAGTCTGGCCCCCGTAGCCGCGGTGCTCTCGTTGACGACGAGCGGTCTGGCGAGCGCGGCGCCGCCGAGTGCTCCGAGGATCCTCGAACCCGTCAGAGACGACGTGGTCGTCAGCGCGCAGGACGTGCACATGGAGGCGACGGACTTCGCTGACGCCGATGGCGATAGCCACGAGTGCTCAGATTGGGAGATAATTGTCACCGAAGCGACCGAGAGGCGTCATCAGGCAGGGGATGTCGTGTGGGACGCGGCGTGCGCGACCGGCCCGTTGAAAGAGCACATCCACTTCGGGGACGGAGGATTCCACCCCGGTTCAGAGCTCGACCTGCCGTATGACACGAACTATTTTCTCCGCGTCCGATTCATCGACAGCGCCGGCGAGGTGGGCTCGTGGAGCGAACGGCGCTTCAGGACGGAGCCGCCCGGACCTCCGGGACGACGCTCAGCCGTTCCGTGGGCCACCCGGCAACGTGGTTTTAAGGTTGAGCTAGTAGCGAAGGGCCTGCGACTCCCGGTCAATGTCGCGATGGTCCCGCGCCCGACATCCGGGCCGCGGGCCCCGCTTCTCTACGTCACGGAGTTGTACGGAAACATCAAACTCGTACGACGTAACGGCCGAGTCACGACGTATGCGGGCGATCTCTTGGACTTCAACCCAAGCCGGAATTTCCCCGGCTCAGGCGAGGTCGGCCTGACCGGGATCGCCGTCGAACCGAGGACGGGGGACGTCTTCGCGAGCATGGTTTACGAGCCGAACTCCCCTCCGCCCGGTGTCGCCCAGCATTACGGCAAGGTCGTGCGGTTCCGCAGCAGCGCCGACGGCCGGGTTGCGACGAGACGGACGACCGTGCTTGATGTTCCGGAGCCGCAGGGACCGTCGCATCAGGTCTCGAATCTGAGCATCGACCCCGACGGGAAGCTGTACGTCCACGTCGGCGATGGCCAGGAGCCCGACGCCGCACGGAGCCTCGACTCGCTTCTAGGCAAGGTGCTGCGCGTCAACCTCGATGGCTCGCCGGCACGTGACAATCCGTTCTACGACCGATCCGACGGAATCACGGCGCGTGACTTCGTCTACGCGTCTGGACTGCGAAACCCGTTCGGCGGCGCGTGGCGGTACGCAAACAACTCGTTGTACTTGGTCGACAACGGCCCCGCGATCGATCGCTTCGCGCGCGTGCTGCCCGGAAGGAACTATGACTGGGACCACTCGAACGAGAGCATGCGCAACTACGCGCTCTACAACTGGATACCGAGCCACGCGCCGTTGAACATCGCTTTCGTGCAGGCCGAGACCGCCTCGGACAGCGGGTTTGCGGCGCAGAAGATGGATCACGCCTTCGTGACGGAATCCGGTCCGACCTGGGGCACCGGACCCCAGTCCAAAGGAAAGCGGATCGTCGAGTTCGTCCCCGATAGGCGTGGCCGCTACAGAGCCGCGCCGCGCACCTTCGTCGCGTACACGGGCGTCGGTAAGGCCACGGCGTCGGGCCTGGCCGCGGCGCCGGAGGGGCTGTAT
>Ga0299913_10003568_pt1 | contig 12767 bp, 10 predicted proteins | sample RVTome_9_FD_201360 | JGI IMG/M metagenome (GOLD analysis project Ga0299913, IMG submission 201360) | Soil microbial communities from uranium-contaminated site in the Upper Colorado River Basin, Wyoming, United States - RVT155D38 (version 2) ... | reverse complement strand
TCACGTCCTCGGCCAGCGCCCGGTCGCCCACCCGGAACAGCACGTACCGGAACACGACGTCCACGTACTTGTCGTAGAGCTTGCCGAAGGCGCCGGTGTCTCCCTGCTGAGCGGCCTGAACCAGCGCCCACGCTGCCTCGTGCGCGCCGTCCGCCGGCAACTGCGCCTCCAGGTCCGCCACGCCCTGCTCACCCAACTCCGGGACACGGGGGCCGGGAAACGGCTCGTGCGTCTGGTGCACCGATGCGCTCACTGGGCAGCCGCACCTCCAGGACCGTCGGACCGACGACCCCATAGGCCCGAGCAGTCACCCGCATGGGTGCGCTCGTCGGGACGGCGCATCAGCCACTCCCCTGTGTTGGCTGCTCAGAAGGGCGACAACCCTGCACTGAGCGGGTGAGCCGAGCATACGTGTGGCTACTCCGGGGTAGATAGCCGCTTGCTGTGTCGAGGAGACTCCAGCGAACCGACATCGTGACGGGGGTGGCCACCGGAGATCTTTCGTGCGTGCCACACTGCGCCTTTCGGGCGTCGTACGCCAGCGTCCGTTCCGGTGCTCGTCATCACCCGATTCGTACTGGAGAAGTCTCGTGGAGCACAGCAACGTCTCGGACCTCGTTCGAGCCGCGGCCGCCACCGACCAGGGCCATCCCGCCCTGGTGGAGACGGCGACCGGCACGACGCTGACCTGGGGTGAGCTGGACGCCGCGGTGGATGCGGCCGCAGCCGGCTTCGCGGCCGACGCCGGCCCCGGCGACCGCGTGGTGGTGCGGCTGGCCAGCACCCTCTCGTACTGCATCGCCGTGTTCGGCGTGTGGCGCGCTGGCTGCACGCTGGTGCCGATGGCCAAGCGCGCCGCGCCGCGCGAGCTCGACGACGCGCTGGCCAGCAGCGGCGCGAAGCTGCTGGTGGCCGAGCCGGACGACGAGGTGGCCGTAACTCCCTCCTCCGGCCGGGGGGCCGTAACTCCCTCCTCCGGCCGGGGGGCCGGGGCGACCGGCGTCCCCGTGGTGCCGCCCCCGAGCCGCGCCGACTGGCCGGTGCCGCCGTTCACCACGCGTGCCGGCGGCGAGGACATCGCGGTGCTGGCCTTCACGTCGGGCACCTCGGGCACCGCCCGCGGGGTGATGCTGTCGCACCGCGCGCTGCTGGCCAACGTCGCGCAGTGCGCCGAGTTGCGGCCGGCACCGGTGACCGCGGCCGACCGGGTGCTGCTCGCGCTGCCGCTGTTCCACGTGTACGGGCTGGGGCCGGGGCTGCTGCAGGTTGCCAACGCCGGAGCCACCGCCGTGCTGGCCGGCCGGTTCGACGCGGCGGAGGCGCTTGAGGTGATCGCCAAGCATCGGGTGACGACGGTGGTGGGCGTGCCGCCGATGTACCGCGCCTGGCTGAAGCTCGGCGCCGAGCAGCTGCGGTCCGGCTTCGCCACGGTCCGGCTGCTCACCTCGGGCGCCGCGCCGCTGGAGCCGTCGCTCGGCCAGGCCTTCCGGGAGGCCACCGGCCTCGGCATCTACGAGGGCTACGGGCTGACCGAGACCGGCCCCGTGCTGACCTCCACGCTGGTCGGAGGCGCACCGAAGCCGGGGTCGGTGGGGCGGGCCATCCCCGGCGTCGAGCTGCGGCTGGTGGACGCGGACGGCACGCCGCTCGCGATCGACGACGAGGAGGACGAGGACGAGGAGGACGCCGGCACCGGGCTGGTCGCGGCGCGTGGCGACAACCTGCTCACCGGGTACTGGCCATCGGGCCAGGGTGGCCCGGACGCCGACGGCTGGTTCCGCACCGGCGACGTCGGCTTCCTGGACGCCGACGGCGACCTGCACCTCGTCGACCGGGCCAGCGACCTGATCATCGTCAACGGCTTCAACGTGTACCCGCACGAGGTGGAGCGGGCGCTGCTCGAACACCCGTCGGTAGCGGCCGCGGCCGTCGTCGGGATCCCGGACGAGGAAACCGGGGAGACGGTGCGCGCCGTGCTGGTGCTCGCTGGCTCTCTCACGCTGTCCGAGCTTGAGGAGCACTGCGCGCTGCGCCTGGCCAGGTACAAGATGCCGACCACCGTCGAGCTGGTGGACGAGCTGCCTGTCACCGCCACCGGCAAGCTGGCCCGCCGCGCCCTACGCACCCTCTCCGGCCGCCCCCTCTAACCCCGACATCACCACTCCCAACCCGCCCAGCGCACGCCCGGCACCCCCGGCGCGCCCCGGCGTGTCCGCCGTTTCGCAAGCCCGTGTCCGCCGTTTGGTAAGCCCGTGTCCGCCGTTTCGTGCGGCCAGGCCGACCCCCCGCGCGTGGCGGCTGAGGTCGGCCCGGCAGGCGCCGTCGCCCAGGACGCGTGGTGCGGTCGTGATCAGCCCGTGCTGTGACCGTCTCCATCTTTCGCGGGACTGCGCAGCCAAGAGTTGGACGTCCTACTATCTAGCTATGCCCGCGCCCGTCATCGAACGCCAGCTGCCCGGCGAAGACGCCGAGGCGCTGCTCGCCCTCACGCGTGAGCTGGCCGACCGCGAGCTGCGGCCACGGGCCGACGCGGCCGAGGCCAGCGGCGAGTTCCCCCGCGAGCTGTTCCGCACGATCGGCCGCAGCGGGCTGCTCGGGCTGCCGTACGACGAGGAGTACGGCGGCGGCGGACAGCCGTACGAGGTGTACCTGCAGGTCGTCGAGGAGCTGGCGCGGGCATGGCTGACCGTCGGCCTCGGGCTGTCCGTGCATACCCTGGCCTGCCATGGGTTGGCGTTCTACGGCACCGACGAGCAGAAACGGCGCTGGCTGCCGGACATGCTGGGCGGCGAGCTGCTCGGCGCGTACTGCCTCTCCGAGCCGCACTGCGGCTCCGATGCGGCCGCGCTGCGCGCGAGGGCCGACCGGCAGCCGGACGGCAGCTACCGGGTCACCGGCACCAAGGCGTGGATCACCCACGGCGGCGAGGCCGACTTCTACCTGCTGCTCGCCCGCACCGGCGAGCATCCCACCCGCGGCATCACCGGCTTCCTGGTGGACGCGGCGACGCCCGGCCTGTCCGCCGCGCCGCCGGAGCGCAAGATGGGCATGAAGGCATCGACCACCTCGCAGGTGCTGTTCGCCGACGCGCCGGTGGCCGCGGACCGCCTGCTCGGCCAGGAGTTCGACGGCTTCAAGATGGCCATGACCGCGCTGGATGCCGGCCGGCTGGGGATCGCGGCGTGCGCGGTCGGGGTCGCCCAGGCCGCGCTCGACGTTGCCGTGGACTACGCCAGGGAGCGCACGGCCTTCGGCGTCCCCATCGGCGAGCACCAGGGCGTGTCCTTCCTGCTGGCGGACGCCGCGGCGGGGGTCGCGGCCGCCCGCGAGCTGTACCTGGCCGCCGCCCGCCGCAAGGACGCCGGCCGGCCGTACTCCACCCAGGCGGCGATGGCCAAGCTGATCGCCAGTGACACCTGCATGCGCGTCACCACCGACATGGTGCAGGTGCTCGGTGGCGCCGGCTACGTTGCGGACTACCCGGTCGAGCGGTACATGCGCGAGGCGAAGGTGCTGCAGATCGTCGAGGGCACCAACCAGATCCAGCGGATGGTGATCGGCCGCGCGCTCATGCGGGGCAAGCCGTGACCCATCACGTCACGCTGATGACGAGGGCGCACTGCACGGCGTGCGCGGCGGTCCGCGAGGACCTGGAGCGGATCTGCGGCGAGCTCGGCGTGCCGTGGTCGGAGCGCGATGTCGACGCCGACCCGGAGCTGCGCGCCGAGTACGGCGACCGGGTTCCGGTGATCCTGGTCGACGACGTGGAGCACGGCTTCTGGGAGGTCGAGGAGGAACGGCTGCGCGCGGCACTGGTTACTGCTTCCTGACGATCCGCCGCCGGCCCTAGCAAGCCACGAGCGTCCGGGCGTCGAATTGATGCCATGGACACCGCAAGGCTGAGCCGTCCGACGGCCGCGCTGGTCGGCCTGCTGTCGGTGGTCGCGGCACTGGGCGCCGGCCACCTGGTCGCCGGGCTCGTCGGCTCGGGCGCTTCGCCGTACCTGGCCGTCGGCAACACCGCGATCGACCTGACGCCGTCGGCGGTCAAGGACTTCGCCATCAGGGCGTTCGGCACCTACGACAAGCTCGTGCTGCTGGGCGGCATGGCCGTGGTGATCGGGCTGTTCGGGGCGGCGGCCGGGCTGGCGTCGCGGCGGCGGTCGCTACCCGGCGCGGTGTGGCTCGGGGCGCTCGGGGTGATCGGCGTGGTCGCCGTGTACCAGCGGCCGGACCTCGGGCAGCTGGCCCCGCTGGCGCCGATGGCCGCGCTCGCCGCCGGCGTGACGGTGTTCGGCTGGCTGCACGGCCTGGCCGCCGCCCGCGAGCCCATGGTGACGACCCGCCAGCCTGTGGCGACAGCGCGCCGGCCGGCGACGGCGCACAAGCCCCCGGCACACGAGCCCGCTGCGGCGCCGCACGAAACGGCGGACACGGGCTTACCAAACGACGGACACGGGCTTACGGAACGGCGGACACGCGCTTACGGAACGGCGGACACGCCGGGGAGTGGGCGGCCGGGCGGCGGGGGCGCCGGGGAGTGGGCGGCCGGGCGGCGGCAGTTCCTGGTGGCGTCGGCCGGCACGGTGGTGGCCGCCGCGGTCGCCGGGGGTGCGGGGCAACTTCTTGGCTCGCGGGTGGACGTGCAGGCGTCCAGGCGCGCCGTCGGCCAGATCAGGCCGGTGGTTGCCGCGGCGCCCATCCCGGCGGGGGCCGACTTCGCCGCCGAAGGCAGCCCGTCGTTCATCACGAGCAACGCGGAGTTCTACCGCATCGACACCGCGCTCGTGGTGCCGCGCGTGCGGGCCGAGGGCTGGTCGCTGCGGGTGCACGGGATGGTGGACCGGGAGCTGACGGTGAGCTACGACGACCTGCGCAGGCGCGAGCTCGTCGAGCAGACGGTCACCCTGACCTGCGTGTCCAACGAGGTGGGCGGCCCGTACGTCTCGACGGCGAACTTCGTCGGCGTGCCACTGCGCGACATCCTCGACGAGGCCGGCGTGCTGGCCGGCGCCGACCAGCTGGCCAGCCGCAGCGTCGACGGCTGGACCTGCGGCACGCCCACCGAGGTCGTGATGGAGGCGGACCGTGGCGCGCTGCTGGCGCTGGCGATGAACGGCGAGCCGCTGCCGGCCGAGCACGGCTTCCCCGTCCGGATGGTGGTGCCTGGGCTCTACGGCTATGTGTCGGCCACCAAGTGGCTGGAGGACATCGAGCTGACCAGGTTCGACGCGTTCGATCCGTACTGGGCGCGGCGCGGTTGGGCGAAGCAGGCGCCGATCAAGACCATGTCGCGGATCGACCGCCCCGGCGGCTTCCAGCGCGTGCCGGCGGGCAGGGTCGTCGCCGCCGGCGTGGCGTGGGCGCAGCACCGCGGCATCGACGCGGTGGAGGTCAGGCTGGACGGCGGCCCTTGGGTGGAGACCACCCTCGCCACCGAGGTGAACCTGGACACCTGGCGGATGTGGCGAGCCGAGCTGGACATCGTGCCCGGTGGGCACACCCTCGAAGCCAGGGCCACCGACAAGACGGGCTACACCCAGACCGCGGCGCGCGCCGAGCCCGTCCCCGACGGCGCCACCGGCTGGCACTCGATCTTCTTCAACGCGACTTAGCGGCCGCCAGCGCCCATCCGCGGGGCCCGCGGCCCCGAATCCCCGGTGTACGGCCCGGACGGACCGGGCCTGCCGAGGAGGGCAACAGTCGTGAGGAAGATCCCAGGCCTGCTGGCCGCCGTGACGCTGGCCACGCTGGCCGCGTGCTCGAACGGCGAGCAGCCGGCGGCGAGCAACAGCACCACCACGGCCACCCGGGCCACCACCACCGAGGCCGAGAGCGACGGCAGGACCAGCAAGTCCGACGTGTTCGGGGCGGCCTGCGCTGGCGTGCCGACCAGCGGCGAGGGCTCGCTCGACGGCATGGTCGACGACCCGGTGGCCACCGCGGCCAGCAACAACCCGCTGCTCAAGACCCTGGTGGCGGCCGTAACCCAGGCCGGGCTCGTGGACACGCTCAACAGCCAGCAGGCGATCACGGTGTTCGCGCCGGCCGACCCCGCGTTCGCCAAGATTCCGCAGGCCGACCTGGACGCGGTGCTCGCCGACAAGGCCACCCTGACCAAGATCCTGACCTACCACGTGGTTGCCACCCGCTATGACCGGGACGGCATCCTGGACGCCAAGACGCTGCCCACGCTGCAGGGCGGCACGCTGACGGTCGCCGGCTCCGGAGACGACGTCACGGTCAACGGCGCCAAGGTGCTGTGCGGCAACATCCCGACGGCCAACGCGACCGTGTTCGTCATCGACACCGTGATGATGCCGGCGAGCTGAGCCCGCGGCCGGCAGGAGCGGCCCCTTCCACCGCGGAGGGGCCGCTCTTGTTGGCAGTCTGTCAGCGACTTTGTGCGTGCGTTCACAAGCAGCTACCGTGTGGTGGTCACGCCGCCGGGCGCGCTCGACCGAAACCCTTCGACAGCTCGTCGAACCACGCCCGATCACGGCCGCAGAGGACCACGAGGAGGCGCCCGCGTGACGGCTCAGCCCGACGGGATCGAGCCGGTCGACAGCATCGACCGGGGACTCGACGTCGCCAACGTGCCCGCAGCGCGGGAGCGTGCGCGTGCGATCCCAGAGGCTACGGTGGCCCGCTTGGCGGTGTACCTGCGGGTCCTCGTCGGCCGCGCCGAGGAGGGCGTTGCGACGCTGTCGAGCGAGGAGCTGGCCATCGCGGCCGGGGTGAACTCGGCCAAGCTGCGCAAGGACCTGTCGTACCTCGGGTCGTACGGCACCAGGGGCGTCGGCTACGACGTCGAGATCCTCATCGACCAGGTCGAGCGCGTGCTCGGCCTCACCCGCAAGCACTCCGTCGCGGTGGTCGGCATCGGCAACCTGGGCCACGCGCTCGCCGGCTACGGCGGGTTCGCCAGCCGCGGGTTCCCCGTCACCGCGCTGTTCGACGTCGACGACGACCTGATCGGCATCAAGATCGCCGGTATCGAGGTGCACCGGATCAGCGAGATCCCCGACGTGTGCGCCGCGCTCGACGTCACCATCGGCGTGATCGCCACGCCGGGCGAGGGCGCCCAGGAGGTGTGCGACCTGCTGGTCAAGGCCGGGGTGCGCAGCATCCTGAACTTCGCGCCGGTCGTGCTCCAGGTGCCGGAGCACGTCGAGGTGCGCAAGGTGGACCTCGCCGTCGAGCTGCAGATCCTGTCGTTCCACGTGGCCCGCCGCGAGCTCGCCGAAGAGTCCCTCGTGGGCGCGGCCGTCGGACCGGACGGCGCGACCGTCGGACCGGGCGGCGCCGCCATCGAGTCGGGCGGCCCGGCCGTCGGGCCTGGTGGCGCGGCCGGCGGATCGAACGGCGCGGGCGGCGTCGCCAAGGAACCACTTGCGGAGATCGCACCGGCGGTGATCAGCCCATGAGCCTGCTGGTCGTCGGCCTCTCGCACCGCACAGCCACGATGCGGGTGCTGGAGCGCGCCGCGGTGACCGCCGAGGACTCCGGCAAGCTGCTGGCCGAGCTGATGAAGTCGGCCAACGTGGCCGAGGCGCTGCTGCTGTCCACCTGCAACCGCGTGGAGGTGTACGCGGTCGTCGAGACGTTCCACGGCGGCATGGCCGACGTCGTCCGGGTGCTCGGCGAGCACGCCGGCGCCGACGTCGGCGAGCTCGCGGACCACCTGTACGTGCACTACGCGGGCGCCGCGGTGGAACACGTGTTCTCGGTGGCCGCCGGGCTGGACTCCATGGTCGTCGGCGAGGCGCAGATCCTGGGCCAGCTGCGCCTCGCGTACGCCGAGGCGGCCGCGACCGATGCCGCCGGCCGCACCCTGCACGAGCTGGCCCAGCACGCGCTGCGGGTCGGCAAGCGGGTGCACAGCGAGACGGGCATCGACGCGGCCGGTCGTTCCCTGGTCGCCGAGGCGCTTGCCGATGCCTCCGCGGCGCTCGGCGGCACCGTCGCCGGCCGCCGCGCGGTGCTGGTCGGCGCCGGGTCGATGGGCGGCCTCACCAACGCGCACCTGCGCAGGGCCGGCGTCGCGGCGCTCACCGTGCTGAACCGCAGCCTCGCCCCGGCCAGCCGACTGGCGGCGGCGGCGACCGGCGACGGCATCCCGGCGCGCGCCGGCGTCCTCGCCGAGCTGCCGGCCGCGCTCGCCGACGCCGACCTGCTGGTCACCTGCACGGGCTCGGTGGGCATCGTGATCGACGCGGCCACCGTCCGCGCCGCCGGGCGCCCCCTCGTGGTGTGCGACCTCGGCCTGCCGCGCGACGTCGCGCCAGAGGTGGCCCGGCTGCCCGGCGTGACCGTGATCGACCTCGACACGCTGCACGAGCGGCTGTCCGGGCTGGCCGGCGGCGCCGACGTGGCGCGGGCCAGGCAGATCGTGGCCGACGAACTGACCACGTTCCTCGCGGCGCAGCGCGCGGCCACCGTGACCCCGACCGTCACCGCGCTGCGCCAGCTGGCCGCCGAGGTGGTGGCCGCCGAGCTGCTGCGGCTGGAGTCGCGGCTGCCCGAGCTGGACGGCGCGGTGCGCGGCGAGCTGGAGAAGACCGTGCGCCGCGTGGTGGACAAGCTGCTGCACACGCCGACGGTGCGGATCAAGGAGCTGGCCGCCGGGCCGGCCGGCCAGGCCTACACCGACGCGCTGCGCGAGCTGTTCGACCTCGACCCGAGCGCCCCGGCCGCGCTGGTGCAGCCCGCCGACGCCCCGGCCGCGCCGTTGCAGCCCACGGACGGTGTGTACTGATGACCATTCGCATCGGCACGCGCGGCAGCAAGCTCGCGCTCGCCCAGACCGAGACGGTGGCCGCCGCACTGCGCGCGCACGGCGCCGAGGTCGAACTGGTCGTGATCACCACGGCCGGCGACCGGGTGACCGACCGGCCGATCGCCGAGATCGGCGTCGGGGTGTTCACCTCGGCACTGCGCGACGCGCTCGCCGCCGGTGAGGTGGACGTCGCGGTGCACTCCTACAAGGACCTGCCGACCGCGCCGGACCCGCGGCTCACGCTGGCCGCGGTGCCGCGGCGCGAGGACCCGCGCGACGCGCTGTGCGCCCGCGACGGGCTGACCCTCGGCGAGCTGCCCACCGGCGCCCGGATCGGCACCGGGTCGCCGCGGCGTGCCGCCCAGCTGAACGCGCTCGGCCTCGGCCTCGAGGTGGTGCCGATCCGCGGCAACGTGGACACCCGGCTCGGCCGCGTGACCTCAGGCGAGGTGGACGCCGTGGTGCTGGCCCGCGCCGGCCTCGCCCGCCTCGGCCGGCTGGACGCCGTCACCGAGGCGCTCGATCCGCTGCAGATGCTGCCGGCGCCGGCGCAGGGCGCGCTCGCCGTCGAGTGCCGCGCCGATGACGTGGACGTCGAGCACCTGCTGCACACCGCCGTCGACGACACCGCCGCCCGGCAGTGCGCGGCCGCCGAGCGCGCGCTGCTCGCCGCCCTGGAGGCCGGCTGCAGCGCCCCGGTCGGCGCGCTCGCCGAGGTGGTGGAGGACCTGGACGACGACGGCCGAGTCGTCGAGCGGCTCTCGCTGCGCGGGGTGGCCGCGACCACCTCCGGCGAGCTGCTGCGCGCGTCGGCCGTCGCAGAGACTGTGCAAGCCGAGCAGCTGGGGCGGGAGCTCGCCGCCGAACTGCTCGACCTCGGTGCCGCCAGCCTGGCGGACCGGGGTGAACGTGGGATGGGAAGTGGCAGATGAGCCGAGCACGCAAGACTCCGGGCCGGATCGCGTTCGTGGGCACCGGCCCAGGTGACGCGGGGCTGTTGACCGTAAGGGCGCACTCGCTGCTGTCCACCGCATCGCTCGTGGTCACCGACCCCGACGTGCCGGCCGACCTGATGATGCTGGTGCCGGACGGCGCCGAGGTGCGGCCGGCGGTCGGGGATCCGGCCGACGTGGCGCGCGACCTGGTGGCCGACGCCAAGACCGGGCGCGGCGTGGTGCGGCTGGTCGCGGGTGACCCGATGACGGCAGACGCGGTGGTCCGCGAGGCGCAGGCGGTGGCCCGCACCAGCGTGCCGTTCGACGTGGTGCCCGGCATCGCGCCAGGCACCGCGGTGCCCGCGTACGCCGGCGTGCCGCTCGGCGCCGTGCGCACCGAGGTCGACGTGCGCTCCGAGGTGGACTGGGCCGCGCTCGCCGGGGCGCCGGGCACGCTGGTGCTGCACGCCACCGCGTCGCACCTGGCCGAGGCCGCGTCCTCGCTGGTCGAGCACGGCCTTGCGGCGCAGACGCCGGTCGCGGTGACCGCCGGCGGCACCACCGCGGGCCAGCAGACCGTGGACACCACGCTGGCCTCGCTGGCCACCGACGCGTCCGAGCTGACGGGACCGCTGGTGGTCACGGTCGGCGCGGCCGTCGCGCAGCGGTCGAAGCTGTCCTGGTGGGAGTCGCGCGCGCTCTACGGCTGGAAGGTGCTGGTGCCCCGCACCAAGGACCAGGCCGGCGCGATGAGCGAGCGGCTGTGCTCGCACGGCGCGATCCCGATCGAGGTGCCGACGATCTCGGTCGAGCCGCCACGCTCTCCGGCGCAGATGGAGCGGGCGGTCAAGGGCCTGGTGGACGGCCGCTACCAGTGGGTCGTGTTCACCTCGACCAACGCCGTGCGCGCCGTGTGGGAGAAGTTCCGCGAGTTCGGCCTGGACGCCAGGGCGTTCTCCGGCGTGAAGATCGCCTGCGTCGGCGAGGCGACGGCGGAGAAGGTGCGCTCGTTCGGCATCAACCCCGAGCTGGTGCCGTCCGGCGAGCAGTCCTCCGAGGGCCTGCTCGAGGAGTTCCCGCCGTACGACGACATCCTCGACCCGGTCGACCGGGTGCTGCTGCCGCGCGCCGACATCGCCACCGAGACGCTGGCCGCCGGGCTGCGCGAGCGCGGCTGGGAGATCGACGACGTGACGGCGTACCGGACGGTGCGGGCCGCGCCGCCGTCGGCCGACATCCGCGAGATGATCAAGACGGGCGGCTTCGACGCGGTGTGCTTCACCTCGTCGTCCACCGTGCGCAACCTGGTCGGCATCGCCGGCAAGCCGCACGCCCGCACGATCGTCGCGGTGATCGGGCCGCAGACGGCCGCGACCGCGGTGGAGTTCGGGCTGCGGGTCGACGTGCAGCCCGAGGTCGCCCAGGTGTCCTCGCTGGTCGAGGCCCTTGCCGAGCACGCGGCCCGGCTGCGGGCCGAAGGTGCGCTGCCCCCGCCGCGCAAGGCCAAGGGCCGCCGCCGCTAACCCCTGCCCCACCCGTCGACTCGCATCCGTATCGACGTTTTCCGGGCGTCAAAACGTCGATACGGATGCGAGTCGCCCCACCAGACGCCCGGCAGGGCTCCCCGCTAGGAGGCACGCGATGTTCCCCACGTCGAGGCCGCGCCGGCTGCGGACAACGCCGGCCATGCGGCGGCTGGTCAGCGAGACGACGGTGCGCCCGCACCAGCTCGTGCTGCCGCTGTTCGTCAAGGAGGGCGCGGCCGAGCCGGTGGCCGTCGCGTCGATGCCCGGCGTCGTGCAGCACACCCGCGAGTCGCTGCGCAAGGCCGTCGTCGAGGCCGTCAGCGCCGGCGTCGGTGGGGTGATGCTCTTCGGGGTGCCGGCGCAGCGGGACGCAACCGGCTCCGGCGCCGTCGACCCCGACGGCATCCTCAACGCGGCGCTGCGCGACGTGCGGACCGAGGTCGGCGACGCCACGGTGATCATGTCCGACTGCTGCCTCGACGAGTACACCGACCACGGACACTGCGGTGTGCTCGCCGCCGACGGCACCGTCGACAACGACGCGACGCTGGAGCTGTACGCGCAAATGGCGGTCGCGCAGGCGGCCGCCGGCGCCCACCTCGTCGGGCCGAGCGGCATGATGGACGGCCAGGTCGGCGCAATCCGTTCGGCGCTCGACGCCGCCGGTCACCCGGACGTCGGCATCCTCGCCTACGCCGCCAAGTACGCCTCGGCCTTCTACGGCCCCTTCCGCGACGCCGTCGAGTCGCAGCTGCGCGGCGACCGGCTCAGCTACCAGATGGACCCCGCGAACGTCCGGGAGGCCGCGCGCGAGACCGCGCTCGACATCGCCGAGGGCGCGGACATCGTCATGGTCAAGCCCGCGATGTCCTACCTCGACGTGCTGCGGGCGGTCGCCGAACTGTCCGAACTGCCGGTCGCCGCGTACCAGGTCTCCGGCGAGTACGCCATGATCGAGGCCGCGGCCGCCAACGGATGGCTCGACCGCAACCGCGCCATCCTGGAGACCCTCACCGGCATCCGCCGCGCCGGCGCCGACCTGGTCCTCACCTACTGGGCCGTCGAAGCCGCCTCCTGGCTCGACCGCGGCTGACCCGGTCCGCGCAGCGCCAGTTCGAGGTAGGAGATGCCGGGCATGGGGAGGTCGAAGGCGAGCTGTGCCCGGGCGTCGTGGGACCGGCGGGCCGGCTCGAACTCGTCGAGTGTGTCGCCGGCCCGCAGCCGGGCCCATTGTGGCTCGTCGGGCCAGTCGCCGGTGCCGAGCGAGGCCCAGACCGCGCCGAGGTTGGAATGTGCGGCGTCGACGCGCCAGTGCCGGATGGTGTGCGGGCCGCCCTGCAGGCCGGTGACGGTGAGGTGGATGCGCCGGTCCAGTGGTGGGTGGCCGGAGAACTTGGACTGGTCGAGGGTGCTGTTCCAGACCAGCAGGGTGACGGTGCCGTCCTCGCGACGCGCCGCCCACGCCTCGACGAGCGACCCCGCGCCGTCGCCGTCGAGCCGCACGGCCAGTTCCTGGGTGCCGAGCCT
>Ga0299913_10003567_pt1 | contig 12769 bp, 13 predicted proteins | sample RVTome_9_FD_201360 | JGI IMG/M metagenome (GOLD analysis project Ga0299913, IMG submission 201360) | Soil microbial communities from uranium-contaminated site in the Upper Colorado River Basin, Wyoming, United States - RVT155D38 (version 2) ... | reverse complement strand
TAGGTCGCGCGCGCGCAGGTGTGCCGCCACGAGCCCGTCTTTGGAGCCGAAGTGGGCGTAGAGGGTGACCTTGGTGACCGCGGCTCGCTCAGCGATCGTGTTGACCCCCGTCGCCCGGATGCCACGCTCGTAGAACAGCTGTGAAGCGGCGGTCAGGATGCGCTCCGCCGCCGTTCGTTCACTGTCGGGCTTTTGTTGTTTCACTGCCACCACGGCTCTCTCCCGGGCTCAATTTTACTATACAAACCTGTATGTATAGTGCCAGACGAGAAGCCACGCCGCCAAACCTCGAGGGAGGTACCGTGTCCGCTCGTCTGCATGCCGTTGCTTTCGACGTGCTCGAAACACTGTTGAACCTGGATCCACTCCGCACACGACTGGAGAAGATCGGCCAACCTGCCCAGCTGTTGCTGCCGTGGTTCATGCGCTTCCAGCGTGACTCCATGGCGCTGACCCTCAGCGGGGATTTCGCAACGTTCGAGTCGGTGGCACGTCAGGCGCTGCGCACCGACACCGAGCACACCGCCACCGAGGCAGACATCGACTACGTGCTGGAAGGATTCGGTCAACTACCCGCACACCCCGATGCCGAACCCGCGCTGCGTCTGCTGTCCGAAGCCGGGCTGCGGGTCGGCTGCTTAACCGTCGGCAGCGCGCCGAACACGGCACGGTTCCTGGAGCAAGCCGGACTGGCGCGCCACGTGGATCAGGTGATCACCGCGGAGCAAGCCGGTATCTGGAAACCCGCCCCATCCATCTACCGCGTGGCAGCCCACGAACTCGGGACAACACCCGAACACATGGCACTGGTCGCGGTGCACGCGTGGGACTGCCACGGAGCCAAACGTGCGGGCTGTGTTGCTGGGTGGTGTGAGCGGCTGGAAGGTCGCTACGGCGACGTCTTCACGCCACCGGACGTGAGCGGCCCCGATCTTGTCCAGGTTGCCGAACGCCTGCTGCAACACACCTCCACCTGAGCCCAGCAAGGGGGACAGATTTGACTGAAAGGGATCTACTGAACCGCCCCGAGTGTCCGGAGACTCTGGTCTGCCCCGGGTACCTTGCACTCGCCACGTGGGTGCCGTCAGCTACGGGCGTCGTGGTCGCCGCGCTGCTCGCGGTTCCCGCCAGCCGCGAGGTGCATCAGCGTCGGCACCCGGCCGCGTAGGGTCTGATCGCCCGGGCCTCGTTCCGGGCAACTGGCCAGATGTGCGCGTCGTGTTCTGATCATGTGCCCGAATGTGATGTAGCGGGCGTCGCGGCAAGTCGTTCGCGGACTGCAACGCCCAGGCCGCGCGCCTGGGCTGGCTACCGTCGCACCCGACGTTCAGCCGCAACCCCTCGACGTCGCCGACGAGGCGCAGGCCGCAGGCACCAGCGTGGCCGAGCACATCGTCGCGCAGCTCAAGTCCGGTGAGCTGGGCTTCGCCGCCGACGACCCGGACGACCCGGCGAACTTCCCCCGCGCACTGACGGTGTGGCGGGCGAACCTGCTCGGCTCGTCCGGCAAGGGCAACGAGTACTTCCTGCGCCACCTGCTCGGCACCGACGCGGCGGCCCGCTCCGACGAAACCCCACCCGAGGGCAGGCCGGTCGACGTCACGTGGCGCGACGACGCGCCCGAGGGCAAGCTCGACCTGCTCACCTCGATCGATTTCAGGATGACGTCTACGGGCCTGTTCGCCGACGTCGTGCTGCCCGCCGCGACCTGGTACGAGAAACACGACCTGTCCACAACGGACATGCACCCGTACGTACACGCCTTCAACCCGGCCATCTCCCCGCCCTGGCAGGCCCGCTCCGACTACGACGCCTTCCTCGGCATCGCGGACGCCTTCTCGCGCCTGGCCGCCGACCACCTGGGCACCCGCACCGACGTGCTCGCGGTTCCGCTGGCACACGACACCCCGGACGAGCTGGCCCAGCCCGGCGGCCGGGTGCTCGACTGGAAGCACGGCGAGTGCGAGCCAGTGCCGGGCAAGACGATGCCGAAGCTGGTCACCATCGAGCGGGACTACGCCGCGATCGGTCAGAAGATGCGCGCGATTGGCCCGTTGCTCGACACGCTCGGCACCACGACCAAGGGCGTCACCTACGACGTCGGCCGGAGCTGGCGTACCTGCGCAGCCAGAACGGCGTGCGGGAGGCCGCCGGGCAGCAGCGTCCGGCGCTGGCGAACGCGGAACACATGTGCGAGGCGATCCTCGCGCTGTCGGCGACCACCAACGGACGCCTCGCCGCACAGGGTTTCCGCACGCTGGAGCGGCGCACCGGCACCCGGCTGGCCGACCTCGCCGAGGAGCACGAGGGCAAGCGGATCATCTTCGAGGATCCCAAGAAGGGCCCGCAGGCGGTGATCACGTCGCCGGAGTGGTCCGGCAGCGAGACCGGCGGCAGGCGCTACTCGGCGTTCGTGATCAACGTCGAACGCGACAAGCCGTGGCACACGCTCACCGGGCGGCAGCAGTTCTTCGTCGACCACGACTGGATCACCGAACTGGGCGAGCAGCTGCCGGTGTACCGGCCGCCGCTGAACATGGGCCGCCACTTCGGCGATCAGGAGATCGGCGGACAGGCCGAGGTCACCGTGCGCTACCTGACACCGCACTCGAAGTGGTCCATCCACTCCGAGTACCAGGACAACGCCCACATGCTCGCGCTCTCACGCGGCGGGCCGGACATCTGGCTGTCCACACAGGACGCGGAACGGATCGGCGTCAAGGACAACGACTGGATCGAGGCGTACAACCGCAACGGCGTCGTCGCAGCGCGCGCGGTGGTCTCGCACCGGATGCCCGAGGGCACGGTCTACATGTACCACGCGAAGGACCGCAACGTGAACGTGCCGCTGACCGAACGCGACGGCAAGCGCGGCGGCGTGCACAACTCGCTGACCCGGCTGCTGCTCAAGCCAACGCACCTGATCGGCGGCTACGGGCAGTTCACCTACGCCTTCAACTACTACGGCCCGACCGGCAACCAACGTGACGAGGTGACGGTGATCCGTCGCAGGAACCAAGAGGTGACGTACTGATGCGAGTCATGGCACAGGTCGCGATGGTGATGAACCTCGACAAATGCATCGGGTGTCACACCTGCTCCGTGACGTGCAAGCAGACCTGGACCAACCGGGACGGCACCGAGTACGTCTGGTTCAACAACGTCGAGACGAAGCCGGGCATCGGCTACCCGAAATACCACGAGGACCAGCAGCGCTGGTGCGGCGGCTGGGTGCTCGACCGGCGCGGCAAGCTCAAGCCGCGTTCCGGCGGCAAGGGTGAAGCGGCTACTGAGCCTGTTCGCCAACCCGAACCTGCCGTCGATCGACGACTACTACGAGCCGATCACCTACGACTACGACACGCTGCTCACGGCTCCGGCTGGCCCGCACACGCCGGTGATCCGACCGAAGTCGGCGCTGACCGGCAAGGACACCGCGATCACGTGGGGCGCCAACTGGGAGGACGACCTCGGCGGCGCGCCCGAGCATGCGCCGGGTGACCCGAGCATGCGCCGGGTGACCCGAGCATCGCCGCCATGCCCAAGCAGGCAGCCGACAAGGTGAAGTTCTCGTTCGAGCAGACGTTCATGTTCCACCTGCCGCGCATCTGCGAGCACTGCCTCAACCCGGCGTGCGTTTCGGCGTGCCCGTCCGGCGCGATGTACAAGCGCGAAGAGGACGGCATCGTGCTGGTCGACCAGGACCGCTGCCGTGGCTGGCGGATGTGCGTGTCCGCGTGCCCGTACAAGAAGGTGTATCTCAACCACATCACCGGCAAAGCCGAGAAGTGCACGTTCTGCTTCCCCCGCATCGAGAACGGCCAGCCAACGGTATGCGCGGAAACCTGCGTCGGCAGGCTGCGCTACATCGGCCTCGTCCTCTACGACGCCGACAAGGTCACCGCCGCCGCCAGCGTGCCAGATGAGCAGGACCTGCTTGACGCACAGCGCGACGCCTTCCTCGACCCGCACGACCCCGAGGTGATCAAGGCCGCTCACGCCGAGGGCATCCCGGAGGACTGGATCGAGGCCGCGCAGCGCTCCCCGGCCTACGCGCTCGCCGTGAAGTACCGCGTGGCGCTGCCGCTGTACCCGGAGTACCGCACCATGCCGATGGTCTGGTACGTCCCGCCACTGTCGCCGGTGCTGGACGCGGTGTCCGATAGGGACGGCGACAACACCGACCCGGACCAGGTGTTCCACGCCATCACCTCGCTGCGCATCCCGATGGAGTACCTGGCGAGTCTGTTCAGCGCGGGCGACGTCGATGTCGTCGCCGGGGTGCTGATGAAGCTGTCCGCGATGCGCGGCTACATGCGCGCCCGCACGCTCGACGGGACCGTCGCCGACGACCTGCTCACCGCGACCGGGATGTCCGCCGACGACATGGAGGCGCTCTACCGGCTGCTGGCGATCGCCCGCTACGAGGAGCGCTACGTCATCCCGGCCGCGCACCGCGAGGACGCCGCCGACCTGGCGAACCTCGACACCGGGTGCAGCCTCGACGGCCCCGGCGGACCCGGCATGGGCGGGGAGCCCGCGAGTGCCGCGATCAGCCTCGGGATGCCCGCCCCGCGCACGAAGGAGCGGACACGATGAACACCTGGCCCCACGACCCGCGCGCCCGCGCGCTGCTGGTGATCTCCGAGACGTTGCAGTACCCGGACGAGCACCTGCTCGCCCGCCGCGACCTGCTCACCGACGTCGCGGCGTCGCTCCCCGACTCGGTGCTCCTGCCGCGGTTCCTCACGTGGTTCCGCGACGCCGAACCGTTCGCGCTGGCACGGCACTACGTCGAGACGTTCGACCTGCGACGCAAGAGCAGCCTGTACCTGACGTACTACCTGCACGGCGACACCCGCCGCCGCGGCATGGCGCTGCTGACGCTGAAGCAGACCTACCGCGCGGCCGGGCTGGTCCCGCCGGAGGACGAGCTGCCGGACTACCTGCCGCTGGTGTGCGAGTTCGCCGCCACGGCCGGTCGGCGCGGCGAGACGCCGCTGCGGCAGCACCGGGCGGGGATCGAGCTGATCCGCACCGCGCTGCACGACTCCGGCTCGCCATACGCCGACGTCCTGGATGCGCTCGCCGCGCTACTGCCCGCGCTGTCGACGTCCGAACACGGCCGCGTCACCGACCTCGCCGCCGACGGCCCGCCCGCCGAACAGGTCGGGCTGGCGCCGTTCGCCCCACCGGAATACCTCGCAGGAATGGAGATACGGGCGTGACCACCGATATCGCACTCTGGGTCGTGCTGCCCTACATCGCGCTGACGGTGTTCGTCGTCGGCCACATCTGGCGCTGGCGAGCGGACCAGTTCGGCTGGACCACCCGCACGACGCAGTTGCTGGAGAACCGCTGGCTGCGACTGGGCTCGCCGCTGTTCCACCTCGGCATGTTCGCCGTGATCGCGGGCCACGTGGCCGGGCTGCTGGTGCCGAAGTCCTGGACCGAGGCGCAGGGCGTGTCCGAGGACGTCTACCACGTCGTCGCGGTCGGCGCGGGCACCATCGCCGGGGTGATGCTCATGGCGGGTCTCGCGCTCCTGCTGGCCCGCCGGTTCGTCAACGGCCGAGTGCGACGCACCACGACCCGCATGGACAAGGCGATGTATGCGATGATGATCGTGGTGATCCTGCTCGGCATGGGCGAGACCGTGCTGATCAACCTGCTCGGCAGCGGCTACGACTACCGCGAGACCGTCGCCGTCTGGTTCCGGGGCGTCTTCTACATCCAGCCGGACGCCACGCTCATGGCAGGTGCACCGTTCCTGTACCAGGCGCACGCGGCGGCGGCGTGGGTGTTCATCGGCATATGGCCGTTCACCCGGCTGGTCCACGTCTGGTCCGCGCCGATCGCCTACCTCTGGCGACCCTACGTCGTCTACCGCAAGCGCGCGCCATCGGCAGTCGCTGCGAAGGTTTGATCAGTTACCATTCTCAACCTTGCCGACCAGCGTCAGGATCTGCAGACAGCGCTGGCAGTCCACTCGGTCCTCTGTCCATCGCCAAGGCTTGCCCTCGCATGGGTGCGCACCGCACATGCTGGACGGCACTGCGAACCAGTTGAGGCGCGGCGGAAGTACGGCATGGACCTTCCCCCTGTCATAGACTCGACCCCGCTTTGGGTGCGGATCCATACCAATGTGCTGCCGACCGTGCAGACGCGAACGTTGCGCAGCGGACGGGAAATTGAAGCGGTCGTGCACCCGCCACGAGGGTGCATACGACCGGATCGGCGCCGCATACCAGGCACTGACCAAATGGATCAACTCATCAGGCAGATTCCTTCGGCCCGATCCCGTATACCGCGGAGCATCCTTTCCGTCATCACGAACGACGCCACCGCAACGGGCTCGATGATCAGCGGCGTCCACCACCTCAGGTAGCCATACCGTTCCCGCACGAGCAACCGCGTCGTTCCGTCCGCTCGCGGGCGAAGCACGAACGCCCAGGTGAAGTCGTACGGCGGCGGTGCAGTACCCATCGGCACGCCACCACGGAGAACGAGCGCGTGGCCGTGCTGGATCCCCGCGATATCCAGGGCCACCTCTGGGTGGAGCCGCACCTGATCCCCGACTTTCACGTCCTGCCACTCCGGCACAACCCGATCCGCGCTGTGCATGTCGCAACCGAGCAGATTCTCAAGGCGGTCGTAGGTGTAGAAGCCGCCACGTCCTTGCCCGAGCTGGACGATCCATGGCCAGACGGCCTCTGCCGCAGTGTGCACGGTGATGGCGCGGGTCGCCGTGAGATCTGGGTCCGCGATGAGTTCGTCACCGGGTAGCGCGGTGTGGGCTTCCTCGGCGGTGGCGCCCCAGCGCAACTGCCACCGCCGGAGCGCCGACGCGGCCGCGGCGACGCCGATGATCGTCGCTGCCGCCGACGGCCGGCTACGCATGCTCACCCCCGGTCGTCACCTTCGGCAGCAGCCAGGCCAGTGCCAGGATGCTTCCGATCCCGATCTCGAGGTAGGGCGGCGTCGACCAGGAGGCGCCAGGGATGCCTGCGTTGCCCATGAACGAACCGGACACCGCCAGCGCCGTCATGTAGAGCACCGCGAGGACGTTCATGACCACCCCGAGCGCGATACCGGCCCGGGTGCGCCGACACAGCAAGACCCCGCCAATCACCAGCCATGGCACCAACAGGCTGAGATCGAGAGCGAACACGATGCTGGTGTGGATACCAGAATCGGCGATCACGGTGGGCAATTGGTCGTTGAGCAGATAGTAGGCTGACTGAGCGGACCACACGACGCCGAAGGCCACCCCCACAACGACGAGATAGCCGCCGACTACTCGAAACGGCGCCGTCGCGACAGCGGCCACGCCGGGCAGAACTCGCGGCACCGCGAACACCAACACCGCGATGGACAATCCCCATCCGGCGCAGTAGAGCAGAAAAGCGTCGTTGAACGCGGTGCCGAACAGATAGAAGCCGTAGTTGTACACGTTGTACGCCAGTACTCCGAGCCAGACCAGCCGCGCCCGCATGGACCCGCGGCGGGCCAACAGCAACGCCACGACCAGTGTCGGCACCGCAAGTGCCAGCGTCGCCGCGTCCGTGCCGCGGTACGCCGCCGTGGACCACGTGTTGTCGCGATACAGGTGATCGACGAACAATCCTGCCACCGAGGTTGCGGTCATCAGGGCAGCGACCGACAGAGACAATCCGTCGAGGACGCCGAGTCGCGACGGCGCCCGCGACTCGAGCATCCCATTCGCTCGCGCTGTCTCCACCTTTTCGTTCATCACAACCGTCCACCGTGGTCTGCGCTACTGACCTGCCGGGTCAGCGCGTCCAGCTCCTCCCGGAGCTCCTCTGTCAGGAAGTCCAGATCCGGACACCGCACGGGATCGGCAATGATGGTCACCGTCACGGTGCCCGCGTAGGACAACACCGCGAACGCGATCGTGACGTTCCCGGTGATCACAGGCACGGCGACGATGTCGGTGATCGGATCGTCCAGGATCGCCAATGACGACTCCGGTCCCCGCAGGTTCGTCACGAAGGTGTTGATCAACCGTTGCCGGGAGATGAACCAGCGAAACAGGCCAACGCTGGCGAGCAAGCGAAATGCCGGAGCCATCAATGCGATCGAGGACCCGGGCGAACTCGTCTTCCGCCGCCGCGTGATATCAGCGATCGCGCGCAGCCGCGCCAACGGATCCGCGATCACCGGCAGCGACACCGGGATGACGCCAACCTGGTTACCCAGTCTCTCCGGAGCTGTTGTCTTCCGGGATGAGACCGGGATGGACACGACGATCCGGTCGACCGTCTCCCTACGTCGGCGCAACAGGGTATGCAACGCGCCCACCACGGCGGTGAGTACCACGTCGTTGACTGTTGCGTCATGTGCGTGTGCGATGTTTCGGACGCTGGCGAGGTCTTCCCGAACAACCGCCAGCTCGCGGCGCGCCCCGATCGGTCGGTTCAATGAAGTCGTCGGCGCGGTGCGGACAGCATCGCCGCGCAACTCTGCAAGAGCGGCCCGCACGCGTCGTATTGTGTCGGGGATGCGCCCGATTGCCCGGAACCGGGACCGGAAGGCGTCGGCGTAGAGCACGGCCATGCGAGGCATCGCGCCGGGTGATGGCATCGCGGTCGCAGGCACCATCGGCGCTCCGTCCGCGAGCGCACCCAGTACCGCCAGTCCGCCGATACCGTCCGCGAGCGCATGGTGTAACACCAGGACCAGTCCGACTGTGTCTTCGGCCAGATGACTCACCACCGTCGCAGACCACAGCGGCCGGTCGGCCGGTAGCGGACTCACCACTCGCCGGGCCGCGATCGACAACAGTGCGCGCGCGTCGCCTGGTGCCGGGCACGGAACCACGTCAACATGTCGCCGGATGTCGAAATCCGGATCGTCGACCCAGACCGGCCTGCCTGCTCCGAACGGTGTGCGCATCAGACGCTGGCGCAGCCGCGGAACATTCCCAACCCGCTGAGCCAGCGCATCACAGACACGTTGCGGCGTGAGTCGAGTGTCCGTGCCCAGCAGCATGATCCCGGCCACCTGCATCGGTGATCCATGCACGCCGGTCGCCAACTGGACCATGTCATCGGCCCCGGCCCGCTCGATCGAAGCAGGAGTCAGGCGAGGTCGACGGGGCGTGCTTGCCGGTCGGCGGTCACGTGCGGTTTCCGATTTCACTCCTCCATCGAGTACCGGAAGCAGTGTCGTTCACGAGGGACGAAGGCCCTTTCCTCGCGGGACATGGTCCTCCAAGTGAAATGGGCTCCAAGCCCGCGGCGCTGACTCATCACGCCCGACGAGTCGGATCAGCGGAGCTCCTCGTCCACTTCAGGGTGCGAAGCGCGCCGCACGGAGACGGTCGAATCCCGCTCCACCTCGATGGACCGCTTGTTGGCCAGCGCTGCAACCGCTGCCACGGTGGTAACCGTCGGCGCGGCGATCAGTGCGATGAACCCTGCGGTCACCGGGATGTCCAGAACCGGGTGACCTGCGTCGTTCCGCACGACGATGCGCCGCGCGTAGCCCTGGTGAATGACCCTCCGAGCCCTTTCGGTCACGGCGCGACCCCGCGCGTGGAACGTTTCCGCGAGCCCCTGTCCTACCTTCTGCCCGACCTGCTTCGTATTGCCGTACATCGGCTCGAACACCATAAGCGCCAGCACTGTCTCCACCTCTTCGATCATCAAACGTCCACTTCAGACTCTGGATCCGCTTCCGACGGGCTGTTCGCGATTCCCAGGTGGGACAGGGCCGGACGCCCGGTAGACGGGTATCGCGATCAGCAGGCTGCCGACCGCGAGCAACAGCACGCCTGCTCCGATGAGCACGCCGGACACCGCGGTGAGTGCCGGTACCTCGGCACCGATCTCCACGGTGGCGTGCACGCCTGGCGAGGCGTCGGCATTGAGTACGACGACGGTCCAGTCGCCGGGCTCGGCTTGCCAGTTGATGGTCTGCGTTCCGGCTCCGGACGCTTGCGCCACCCAGATCCGCTGTTGTTCCGGCGGCTGCACCGGCGTCGTTCCGCTGTGGACTGTCGGCATGTCATCGACGTAGTCGCCGATCGTGACGTGCGGGACGCCAGTGAGGTAGCGGGCTACGGCGTCCGATGGCGCGACGCCGACGAACACGGCCCGATCGGTATCCGGCTCGGTCGCCCGAACCCGCACCTCGCCGAGCATCGCCTGGATCGCCGGGAGCTCCGCCGCAGACGCGCTGCCGATCGTCAACTTTTCGCTAGCGATCGCGTAACCGTCGGTCGTGAAAGTTCGCGAGGCCGCCAGGAACCCGTCAGCATCGCGATGCACCCGGTCCACCCAGAGCAATGCGGAGCCACCGGTGAACAAGCCCATCGACGTCAGCGCCAGCACCGCGCCGACCACGACGGATGCCGTCCGTCCCGGCGTCCAATCGCGCGTGGCCGCATGCGACGGCCGATGCTCTTCCGGCACCGGTTGCTCGGAGACCGACCCTGTGGGGTCCGCGCCTCCCATGTCGAGCCTGAACGGCGGGTACGTATCCGTCATCAGCGCGGCGTACGCGCCGACCCGCACCACCCACCGGTCCATGCCGAGCACGAAGTCGTAGATGGGCCGTGGGTACCGGCCGGTCACCAGCAGCACGACGGCGGCCACCAACACCAGAATGCCGATCAGTCCCCCGGCGGCCCACTGGAACCCGTCGTCGTCCCTACTCGCGGTGAACCAGATGCCGCCGCCAGCGAACAGCGCGACCACCAGGTAGTGCGGCAGCGCGAGCAACCACCATTTCACCAGCACCAGTCCCCGGGAGAGCCGTTGCGGGTACTCGACCTCGAGCCTCGCGGGGTAGTCGGCGACATCAGCCAGTGTGAAGGGTGGGTAGCGGTCGGTGCCCAGACCGGCGTAGGCGTAGTACTGCACCCGCCACGTCCACCGCAGCACACCGATGTTGAAGTCGAACAAGGCTCGCGGGTATCGCTCGGTGAACAGGATGGCCACGAAAGCCGCCGCGGTATACACGGCGAAGGCCATCCAGAGCAGCGCCAGCACCAGATAGTGCGGGAGTGCGAAGAGCCATTTGACCAGCCACAGCCACCGTGACAGCGGCTCGTCCAGCCGGGCCTGCACTCGCACGGGATACTGGTTGTCTGTCGTTGACATCATGAGTTCCTCTCCAAGACCTCGAGCGAGGCAGGAGGTCCTGCCGCGACGGTTGCTGGCAAGTCATCGAGGTAGCCGGTGATCAGCGCCCATGTCGCACCGGCGGCCTCATAGGCAGCAGGATCAGCGGGTAGGCCGGGCAGGACGACGGCAAGGTCGAAGCGATCCGTGTCCGCTCTGTCACGCCGCACGGCGGCTGCCATCTCGCCGATCTCGCCGGGTTCTGGTGGCACGACGGCATCGCCGTCGGTCTTGAGCACGATGGCCCCGTCCCACTGGGCTGCGCGGTGGATCGGCCGTCCACGTGGGCCGGTGCAGGCCACCCAGACCGGGACGCGGGGTAGCTGGACCGGTCGCGGCAGGAATGTCGCGTCGTCGACCTGGAAGTAGCGGCCGGCGAAGTGCAGCGACTCACCGCTCTGGAGCCCGTCGAGCACACGCAAACCCTCGTCGAGACGGTCGGCTATCCGCCCCGGGTCGGTCGGTTCACCGAACGCGCCGTACTCGGCATCAAGCGGATTGCCCAACCCCACTCCGAGGATCGCGCGGCCACCGGACAGTCGGTTCAAGGTGGTGACCTCTCTCGCCAACTTCCACGGACGGCGCCGCGCCACAGGGGTGACGGCGGTCCCGATCCGAATCCGCGAGGTTGCCCTGGCTATCGCTCCCAGCACGACCCATGAGTCGGCGATCGGCATCAACATAGCGGTCGAGCCAAGGATGTGATCCCAGAGCAGGTAACCGTCCCAGCCGCACCGCTCGGCCTGTATCGCGAGTTCAACCAGCGCGTCCGACTCCGCGAACGACGGCGCGTGCACCGAGTAGCGCAGGGTCATGGCAGTCCCCTCCGGGCTCTTCCGGCTTCTGCTGCCCTTGATGCTGGCGGCCTCCGACGAGCGCGACCATGAGCATTGGTCCCAACTCTTGAGCCGAAGTTCCCTGTTGGGCAGGGCAGTCAGATAGCGAACACGTCACGCCACGCGCGGCCGGATCAGTCGGTGAGGGCTCCACGCGATGCCACGCACCGCAGCATTCTCCCACGACCGTGCGCGCCTTCCAGAGTGAATCGAGCGTCGGCCTCCACCTATACGACGCACCGCCGCAGCCATCGATCCCGACACGCGCACCGGACGAACGCCCTCACGGCGGCAGATGAGACGTGTCGCGGCTGGTCCGTCTCGGGATCCGCGTGTGAATCGGTTCGGATAGCACCTGCCTGAATCCCTGGGTTCTGGCAGGCGACATGAGTAGCACGAGCGGGATCTCACGCGTGGTCTTGCGCTGGTAGCGCGCGTAGCCCCGGTATGCCGCCACCACAGGTGGCCAGAGCGCAGCCCGCTCGTCCGCACTAGCGATTGCTGGCCTTCATCGGGCGTCGTGGTTCTTGCTGCAGCGATAGCTCGACAGCGGGGTTGTCACGCAGGTTGAGAAACCACGCTGGATGGGTAGGGTCCCCGCCTCGGGACGCCACGACGACGATGGTGTCGCCGTCGACGATGGGCGCGGTGAGCATGACCGATGTCTCACCGGACTTCCGGCCGATCGTGGTGAGCTCCAGCGACGGCATACCCGCGATCGTGCGGCCGAGCCCGCCCCCGGTGAGTGTGAGCAGAAGTCGGTGCCCGGCGTTCATCGTCTTCAGC
>Ga0299913_10003566_pt1 | contig 12771 bp, 10 predicted proteins | sample RVTome_9_FD_201360 | JGI IMG/M metagenome (GOLD analysis project Ga0299913, IMG submission 201360) | Soil microbial communities from uranium-contaminated site in the Upper Colorado River Basin, Wyoming, United States - RVT155D38 (version 2) ... | reverse complement strand
AAAGCAGTTCGGCAAGGCAATCGGCACGTTCCAGCTCATGCAGGGCAAGATCGCCGACATGTACACGGCGATGAACGCCTGCCGCGCCTACGTGTACGCTGTGGCGCGGGCGTCGGACCGCTCGCAGGCGACGCGTTTCGACGCGGCCGGCTGTATCCTGCTTGCTGCGGAAAAGGCTACGTGGATGGCAGGGGAAACCATACAGGCGCTGGGCGGAAACGGTTATATTAACGAATATCCTGCGGGACGGTTGTGGCGCGACGCCAAGCTTTATGAAATCGGCGCCGGTACCAGTGAAATCCGTCGCATGCTGATCGGACGCGAACTCTTCAACGCCACCGGGTAAGGAATGCCGAGAATCAAATCCAGAATCAAGAGTGCGTCGGAGGATTACGAAAAGAATGCCGCCGCTAACATGAACCTCGCCCGCGAGTTGCGGGAATTGCACGAGACGATATCGAAGGGCGGCAGCGAGCGCGCGCGCGAAAAGCATCTTGCACGCGGGAAGCTCCTGCCTCGTGATCGCGTGAGAAGTCTCGTCGACAGAGGTTCGCCTTTTCTCGAGATCGGGCAGCTTGCTGCGTACGGGATGTACGACAACGAAGTGCCCGCCGCCGGCATCGTGACCGGAATCGGACAGATCAGCGACGTTGATTGCATGATTGTCGCGAACGACGCAACGGTCAAAGGCGGGACATATTATCCGCTTACGGTAAAAAAGCATCTTCGCGCGCAGGAAATCGCGGAGCAGAATGCGCTCCCTTGCGTGTACCTCGTCGATTCCGGCGGCGCCTTTCTGCCCAGGCAGGACGAGGTGTTCCCGGACCGGGATCACTTCGGGCGTATCTTTTTCAACCAGGCGCGCATGTCCGCCCGGGGCATTCCGCAGATCGCTGCCGTGCTCGGTTCGTGCACCGCCGGCGGCGCGTACGTTCCGGCTATGTGCGACGAAGCGATAATCGTGCGCAATCAGGGAACGATTTTCCTCGGCGGGCCGCCCCTGGTCAAAGCGGCAACCGGCGAGGTCGTCGATGCGGAGTCCCTGGGCGGTGGCGACGTACATAGCAGAATCTCGGGCGTGACCGACTACCTTGCGGCAAACGACATGGAAGCACTGTCGACGGTGCGCGAGATCGTGTCGAACCTGAATCGTCCGAAAAGCGTGCCCCTGCAGTTGCGGGAGGCACAGGAACCTGCATACCCGGCCGAGGAGCTGTACGGGATCGTATCTCGCGATTTCCGTTATCCATACGATGTGCGCGAAGTCATTGCACGGCTGGTGGACGCGTCGGAGTTTCAGGAGTTCAAGGCTCTGTACGGTCCCACGCTGGTATGCGGATTTGCACATCTCTACGGCTATCCCGTTGGCATCGTCGCGAATAACGGCATCCTTTTCTCCGAATCCGCACAGAAGGGCGCGCACTTCATCCAGCTGTGCAACCGGCGGGGCATACCGCTGGTATTCCTGCAAAACATAGTCGGGTTCATGGTGGGAAAAAAATACGAGCAGGCCGGGATCGCGAAAGACGGTGCCAAGATGGTCAATGCCGTTGCAACGTCTTCCGTGGCGAAGTTCACCGTCATCATCGGTGGCTCGTTCGGCGCGGGCAATTATGCGATGTGTGGCCGCGCCTACGGTCCGCGCTTTCTGTGGATGTGGCCGAATGCCAGAATTTCCGTAATGGGGGGCGATCAGGCAGCGCTGGTTCTTTCGACAGTGCGGCGCGAGGGCCTGGAGGCACGCGGTGAGGAGTGGGCGCAGGCGGATCAGAAGACGTTCGAAGACGAGATTCGCAGACAGTACGACTCGCAAGGACACCCGTACTACGCCAGCGCAAGGCTGTGGGATGACGGAGTCATCGATCCGGTCGATACCCGGCGCGTGCTCGGACAGGCGATTTCCGCAGCCGTCAACCGGTTGAGGGACGACGAGACGCCATACGGCATTTTTCGCATGTAGCCCGCAATCGCACTGCGGGCGATTAACAGACAAGGCAGGAAACGATGGGTGAGAGAGCGGGTAGTCTGAAAGGCAGGACGATGTTCATCAGCGGGGGGAGCCGCGGCATCGGACTGGCCATCGCCATCCGGGCAGCGAAGGACGGGGCAAATATAATCATCGCCGCGAAGACAGCCGAACCTCATCCGAAGCTTCCCGGAACGATCTACACGGCCGCGGACGAGATTCGCGCCGCCGGAGGAGAGGCGCTTGCCGTAGTTTGCGATATTCGTTCGGAAGAACAGGTCGAGGACGCTGTCCGGGGGGGTGTTGAAAGGTTTGGTGGCATCGACATCTGCGTCAACAATGCAAGCGCGATCTCTTTGGAGCCGACGACCCGCACCACGATGCGCCGGTTCGACCTGATGCACGAGGTCAATACTCGCGGTACGTTCCTGGTTTCCAAAACCTGCGTTCCGCATCTCGAGAAATCCGACAATTCGCACATTCTGAACATGTCGCCGCCGCTCAACCTGGAGGAAAAATGGTTTGCTCCACACGTTGCGTATTCGATCGCCAAGTACGGAATGAGTCTCTGTGTGCTGGGTATGGCCGGGGAGTTCCGGGAAAAAGGAATCGCCGTCAACGCCCTCTGGCCGAGGACGACGATAGCGACGGCGGCCGTGCGGAATCTATTGGGCGGCGATGAAATCGTGCGGCGATCGCGGAAGCCCGAGATCCTTGCGGATGCGGCGCACATCATTCTGTCCAAGTCCAGTCGCGAATTTACCGGCAACTTCTGCATCGACGACGAAGTTCTGGAAAGCGCTGGGGTCATGGACCTCGATCACTACGCAATCGATCCCTCAGCGAAGCTCGTTCCCGACTTTTTCGTAGAGCCTCGCAGATGACAGCCATCTGACGAACTAGTACTCTGACAAGGTGACCTCGCGTCAGGAACAGTTTTCGGGTACCCGTGACGTGCGCGAGGGGCACCGCTTCGATACGGACCGCCTGCGGTCATACCTGCAGCAGCATTTAGCGGGATTCAAGGGGCCGCTCGGGGTTCGCCAATTCAAGGGCGGGCAGTCCAACCCCACCTACCTCCTGGAAACGCCCGGTGGCAGATACGTCATGCGGCGAAAGCCGCCGGGCCGCCTCCTGCCGTCAGCGCATGCGGTGGACCGCGAGTTCCGGGTGATTTCCGCCTTGCACGCGGCAGGCTTTCCGGTGCCGGCACCGTTGCTCCTGTGCGAAGACGAGGAGATCGCCGGAACGGTTTTCTTCGTCATGGCGTATGTCGAAGGCCGCATCTTCTGGAACCTCGACCTCCCCGGCGTAGAGAAAACCGAACGAAGCGCCATATACGATGACGTGAATCGCACGATCGCAGAGTTGCACGGCTTCGACTGGCAGGCCATCGGGCTCGCAGGTTTCGGCCGGCCCGGCAACTACTTCTCCCGCCAGATCGCGCGCTGGTCAGGACAGTATCGCGCCTCGGAAACCGCAAGGATCGACGCCATGGACAGGTTGATCGAATGGTTGCCCGACAACATTCCGACGGATGAGTCGTCGTCGCTGGTGCACGGGGACTTCCGCCTCGACAACATTATTCTGCATCCCACGGAGTCACGCGTTATCGCCGTACTCGACTGGGAACTGTCGACGATCGGGCATCCGCTCGGGGACTTCACTTATCACCTGATGGCGTGGCAGATGCCGGAAATCGGCGTGGGCTCCACCGGCCTCAGGGACAAGGACCTCCAAAGTCTCGGTATCCCCACGGAAGAGGACTACGTGCGCCTTTATTGCGAGCGCACCGGCCGAGACGGAATCGCGCACCGGGATTTCTACTCCGCTTACAACTTCTTTCGCCTGGCCGCGATCCTGCAAGGCGTCGCAGGTCGTGTGAGGGACGGCACGGCGGCAAGCGCCCACGCTGAAAAAGCGGCGGCGGCAGTTCAGCCACTGGCGGAGCTGGGATGGAGTTTTGCGGAAAAGTCGGCGACGGCGTAACGGCCGGGTTAGCCCGGATATCTCACCGATTTCGTGGGCTCTCGCTTGCCCTTTGTCCGCACAACGAATTTTCCTCACTCGGAAATACACTCGGGTATTCCGCTCGATCGGAAAATCCGTTGTGCGAACAAATGGCTGCCCGAGATTCCCACGAATCGGTGAGATATCCGGGCTAAGTCCTTGTCGATCCCGCGAGCCGTCGCTCCATGATAACCGCGGCTTCCGTGCGGTCGTAATAGCCCGGAATCCTGCCTGTGGTCGCGAAACCGCGGTTGCGATAGAAGCGCTGAGCCTGATGGTTGCCGGCGCGTACCTCGAGCCGAATGTCCTGTATGCCCGCCGTGACGCAGCTTGCCTCCAGCCATTTCAGCAGTGCGCCTCCGATCCCTGTCCTCCGATACCGCGGTTCGACGGCGAACAGCACGAGGTGCGCGCGCAGCTCGCCGAAGTGCATGATCCCGAAGCCGGCGATTTTCCCATCGAGGGAGGCAACGAGAGTCATCGTATCGGGGTCGTCAATCTGTTTGCGCACGCGCGGCGGAGTCCAGCGCCAGCGAAGGCCATGCTCGACGTGCAGCCTGGAGATTGAGGCAATGGCGGCCGCCTCTGAACGATGAGCGGCGCGCAGGCGCAATGTGCTGTCCGCTTTCATAAGGCCACCGGGCGTTCACCTCCACGACCATATCCTAAGATAACTTGCCGGACCCGGACCACACCAATAGAATCCGGCCCCAATCCACAACCCCCGGCAGAAACCGCAGTGAGTGCGCCCCGCGCTCCTGTTGCAACTGCCGGATTCGGCTCAGGAGCCTGTACCGCCGGATTTCGAGCATGCCACTGGACTACGAGTCATTGCTTGCGACTTCGGTCGAAGACGAGCCCGTCAGCTACGCCGACAGGGACGCGATGCTGTACGCCCTGGGAGTAGGTTTCTTGAGCTCGCCGGGCGATACCAAAGAACTGCCCTACGTTTTCGAATCGCCCGCGCTCAAGACCGTTCCCACCTTTGCGAGTGTGCTGCCGCCCGGCGATTTTCTCGCCGGCAGCGGCTGGAATGCCGCCCGTGTGCTGCTCGCCGGACTGCGCCTCGACCTCTACCGGCCATTGCCTGCTGCTGCGGCGCTCCTCGTCAGCCGGCGCGTGGTCGCCGTTCACGACAAGGGGTCGGAGCAGGGCGCGATGATCGTCATACAGGCCGAAGTTCGCCTCGCGAAAGACGACACCGCACTCTTTACGCTCGACAGCACCGTGATCGCGAGGGGAGACGGAGGAACAGGAGGTCCCCGCGATCCGCTGCCGGAACAGCATACGCTGCCGGTGCGTGATCCCGATCTCAGCTATACCAGCGCGACTCGCCCGGACCAGGCGCTGCTGTTTCGACTCTCGGGTGGCCGAAAGGCCCTTCATGCCGATCCGGAGGCTGCCCGCGAGGCGGGCTTCCCGCGGCCGCTTTTGCACGGTAGATGTACCTATGGGATCGCATGCCGGGCGATTCTCAATACCATTTGCGACTACGACCACACGCTCGTTACGGGATTCGACGCGCGATTCTCGGCGCCCGTCTACCCTGGAGATATCCTGACGACCGACATGTGGCAGGACAGGAACATCGTGTCGTTTCGCTGTTCGGTCATGGCTCGAAACAGCATCGTTCTAAGCAACGGAAAGTGCACGCTCGCCGCCTGAAATGCCACCGCTCGGTCGGAGTCTATTGCTCACTGCCGTCGCCGCGTACTGCTGCTATGCGATATTTGAAGGTCATCGGATCGCCCACGCGCATGGTGCCAAACGCCGCCGTGAACGGTGTCAGGCCCAGGTCTGAATGGGAGATGTCCTTGCTGCCGGTGACGACGACCCGGTCGTCGTATCTTTCGACGATGACCGGAAGTTCGACTATGTATTTTTTTCCCCTGATCGTGACTTCTGCTTCGATGAGAACATCCGGATAGCTGCCGGAAATTCGTTGCGACGTCACGCGAATGTCCGCGAATCGGTCGCCTTGCAACAGCTTCGCGCCCATCATGTTGCGTCGCGTTCCGGCCCTGTCTTTCTCGCTTACCGCCACGGAGAAAGCGCTGCCTTCTTCCGCACGTACGTCGGGGTCGTCGACCACAAGGCTGTCGACCGGCAGATGCAGGTCGAAGGCGCCGTCCGCCGGCGTATCTGCCAATAGTACGGTTCCGGCAAGAGCGTTGCTCGATATGACATGATTGTGCCCGAGCGTTGCGAGGGCGCCTGCGCGGAAGACGAGGACGCGCAGTTCGCTGTCACCGGAAAGGACCCGGTACTGCTCCGCCGCGATCCCGTCGGTACAGGCGAGGAGCTGCAGGATCCATAGAAGCAGGCCCGCGCGTTTTGCTATTCGATTTGCAGACATATGGGTCAACGCCATAGGGCGCGCTATGATGACCCCGGCAATGATACGCTTTGGCGTTGCCGCCGGCGACTGCACCTTGAAACGGAGCGAAATGAGTAGATGAGCGAGCGCGTCGAGACAATCATCGAGAACAACGTCGCGCTCGTACGATTGAATCGGCCGAGCAAGCACAACGCACTCGACAGGAAAGGCTTTGAGGCGCTGGTCCGTTCAGGCCGGGCACTCGCGGAGAACCGGTCGGTGCGAGCCGTCGTTCTTTGCGGCGCCGGCGAAAGTTTTTGCGCAGGCATCGACCGCTCCATCTTCGAAGGCTCGGGCGACGGTCTGGACGAAGCGCTGATGCGACCGGGGCGCGACACAGTCGCCAACTTTTTCCAGAACGCGGCGCTGGTGTGGCGTGAGCTGCCGGTTCCCGTGATCGCCGCTCTTCACGGGGCTGCCTTCGGCGCCGGACTGCAGGTTGCCCTGGGCGCAGACATCCGAATCGCCGCGCCGGATGCGCGACTCTCCATCATGGAGATTCGCTGGGGAATCATCCCGGACATGGGAATTACGAGCACGCTGCGACATGTCGTGCCACCGGACCGGATCAAGCTGCTGGCGTTCACGGGTAAGGTCATTGGCGGCACGGCGGCGCTTGAATTCGGGCTGGTGACGGAAGTCGACGAAGATCCCCTTGCCGCGGCACGGCGGCTTGCCGGCGAGATTTCGCGACGCTCGCCTGAGGCGGTCCGTGCCATAAAGACCCTTTTGAACGATTCGCTCGACGCGCCCGCCTCCGAGGCGTTGCGGCGCGAAGCCGACCTTCAGCTGTCGCTGCTCGGTTCAGCCAACCATCGGGAAGCCGTTATGGCCAACCTGCAAAAGCGCGAACCCCGCTTTACGGATCCCTAGCCCGGATATCTCACCGATTCGCGGGAATCTCGGGCAGGGCAAGCGAGAGCCCGCGAAATCGGTGAGATATCCGGGCTAGCAGCCTGTCGGAACGGAAGGGCATAACGGAGGAACTCGGGGTGGCCCGCCGCAGTCTCATCAAGTACGTTTCGAGTTTCCGGTGAAATCGGTGCCGCGGGCGTACTCATGAGGTCCAGTTGGAGATATTTGCTCGTATCATAATTCGCGTCGCCGCCATCGCCGCCATCGCCGCGATGCTGGCGTTCGCGGCGGACTCGCTTGTTGCCGGGGACTACCGGCAATTCCCCGGGCCTCCTACGGATAGCCGAACGCTCAGAATTCAGGAACGGGTCGAGGGGGTCTTTCTGGCGGGTGACTACGGGCGTGCGCTGCTGATCTACGAGAAAGAACTCGCCCCGCTGGGAGACAAGTACGCCCAGTACATGGTCGGTTTCATGCACCTGACCGGTAAAGGCGTTCCGGAGAACCCGCCCGAAGCGCTCGCCTGGTACCGGCTGGCGGCGGAGCGAGGCGAGGTCCCTTTCATCAAGGCGCGCGACGTGCTGCGCGAGTCGCTCGAGCCGGCCGGGGTCCGGCGGTCCGACGCACGCTTCGCAGAGCTCTGGCAGCGCTACGGCGATCGCAGGTTGATTCTCGACCTCATCGAAAACGACCTGCGGATCCTGCGCCGCAATACTGCGGCCACGAATGGTCGCGACGACGGGACAGGCGGAAGCCGGTCGATTGCCGCGGGTTATACCGAAAACGAAGCCGGAGATGGCCATTATGGCCGGGTGCGCGAGAGACTCGTCGAGCGACTGCAATATCTCCCTTCGACGATGGACGCCGCTGAAGCGGGCATCGAGAATCCGACTCTGATAGAGGAACTGGAATCGGAAATCCGACGGGAATTGAGCGCGCTGAATCTGCGCTGATCACCCGCAAGTGTACCCCGTCGTAAATAATGGACCATTCCCGCGAGCGATGTTTCGTGGCTGGCAAGGCGCGACGACGAGGAATAGCACCGCTATTGCGAGGAGTCGCAACGCCGCCAGACGCGAAAAAGCGCCGCGGGAATGGTTCATTATTTGCGACGGGGTGCACTGGTGTTGTCCTGATTTTCCCCGTGGCCGGGCAGCAGGCATCGGGTCAGCAAAGGTGGAAACTCCGAAAGCACCTTTTGTCCGGTTTTGGCATCTCCGTGAAACCATTTCGGAATCCAGTTGATTGCTCCCATGATGGCATTGCCCGTCATCCGGACGTCGCATTTGCCGATACTGCCGTCCTCAATCCCTGAGGTCAGGATCGTTTCGAATTCACTGCTGTGGTGTCGTGAGATTCGCAGAATTTCATCGCGGTGAGGCTTCTTGAGTGACGGGATCTCACTCATGATGGCCACCGGGCCGCGGTCGCCCACCATGACTTCAACGTGATAGCGTATGTATAGAAACGCGCGGTCGAAACCGGTGGTGCCGTCCGTGCGGGCGCGGTTCATGGCTTCCCGTCCAAGCTCGGCGCCGCGCAGGTAGCACTGATAAACGAGTTCTTCCTTGCTCCTGACGTAGTAGTAGAGCGCGGCATCCGTCAGGCCCAGGTGATGCGCAACGTCCTTCAGGGAGGTGCCGCTATGGCCTTTCTGATTGAAGCAGGTCGCCGCGGCCTTCAACAGACGATGCCGCTGCAGTTCGAAGCGCGTTTCCTCGGCCACCTTTGCCATTTCAGTTTCCCTGGATCTTACGGGATCGCGCTGGTGGGGACCTGGCCCGTCTCAGGACGCGACCGCGGGTTCAGTGCACCACGGAGAGACCCTTGTGTTCCGGGTCCAGCTGCATTATTTTAATCAAGATTAGAATTTTTGCAACGTCGCAATTTACTGAATTCACTCAATATTCGTTGCGACTCGCGACCCGTTTTCGCGTAAAACCCTCGCAGGAGAACGAGATGAGCACCGCAGCAAGCGACCTGCCGGATGCGTCCGGAAAGTCGTCCAGTGCACCCCTCCGTTTCGTGACCGCGGCGTCCCTGTTCGACGGACACGACGCGGCAATCAACATCATGCGCCGACTCATTCAGTCGAAGGGCGCCGAGGTCATACACTTAGGCCACAATCGTAGCGTGGACGATATCGTGCGCGCGGCGATTCAGGAAGATGCGGACGGTATTGCCGTCAGTTCGTATCAGGGCGGTCATCTCGAATTCTTTCGCTACATGATCGACAGGCTGCGCGAATGGAATGCGTCGCACATCAAGGTTTTCGGCGGAGGCGGCGGCACGATCACCCCGGAAGAAATTTCGGAGCTCATGGCTTACGGAGTCGAGCGAATCTATCACCCGCACGACGGCATGAAGATGGGTCTCGACGAGATGATCGACGATCTCATTACGCGTACCGAGGAAAATCGTCGTCCGGCGGTGATCCCGGATAATATAGCCCCTGACAACGCCGTCGATATCGCGAAGATGATTTCCGCGATTGAAGAGGGCTTGTTTGACGAGACCGCGCTTCGAAAGCTCCGCAAAGAATGGCACGTGAAGGCGCGCAACGTGCCGGTGATCGGCGTCACAGGTACGGGCGGCGCAGGCAAAAGCAGCGTCACTGACGAGCTTCTGAACCGCTTTCTCGGATGTTATCCCGAGATGCGCATTGCCGTGCTCGCCGTGGACCCGACCCGAAGGCGCACTGGTGGAGCGCTGCTGGGCGACCGCATCCGCATGAACTCGCTGCGTTCGGAGCACATATTCATGCGGTCGTTCGCCACGAGGCGTCAGCACCTCGCGACCAGCGAAATGCTCGCGGACCATATCCTCTATCTGAAATCGCTCGGCTTCGATCTCGTCATCGTGGAAACCGCAGGCATTGGCCAGAGCGACAGCGAGATTGTCGATATGGTCGATTTTTCCGTGTATGTCATGACCAGCGACTATGGCGCTGCCAGTCAACTCGAGAAGATCGACATGATCGACTTTGCCGATCTCATTGTTCTGAACAAGTATGACAAGCGCGGCGCGGAAGATGCCCTCCGCGATATCCGCAAGCAGTGGAAGCGAAACCACCTGCAGTTCAAGGCCGCGGACGAGGACGTGCCCGTCTATCCGACGATCGCCAGCCAGTTCAACGACCCCGGGGTCAGCTGGATGTTCTCGGAGCTTTGCCGGCGGCTGGCCGAGAGACTGAATCTCGATCGCGAGTACTGGACGCCGGATATCGAGATTACGGAGCGCGAGCCGCGGGCCATGGCCGTAATCCCGGGAGCGCGCATTCGCTACCTCGCGGAGATCAGCGACGAGGGCAGGTCGCTCAACGAGCGTATCGTGACGCAGGCCGGGTGGGCAAGCCGGTTGCAGCACTACTTCGAGGCGCTGAAGGCCGTAGAAGACCCGCGGCTCCCCGATGTACTGGAGGCCTATCCCGACGATGCGCTGTCCGGCGAAGACGCGGATGCTTCGATACAGCTTCTGCGCCGGAAATACCAGGAAGCCTTCACGCAGCTGTCCGTGGAAGCCATTGACCTTCTGAAAGGCTGGCCGGCCCGCAGGGCCGCAGTGCGCGAAGACAACTACAGTTACAGCGTGCGCGGACGGGACGTAAAAGGTTCCAATTATCGGGAGAGCCTGAGCCAGCAGAAAATTCCCAAGATCGCCGTGCCCAGCTTCAAGGATTGGGGCGAATTGCTGACCTTCCTCATGAAGGAGAACCTGCCAGGATCGTTTCCGTACACCGGGGGCGTCTATCCTTACCGCCGGCTCAATGAAGACCCGACTCGCATGTTTGCCGGTGAAGGCACGCCGGAGCGGACCAACCGGCGCTTCCATTACCTTTCCCTGGGTCAGGAAACGGCGCGGCTATCGACCGCGTTCGATTCGGTGACGTTGTACGGCGAAGACCCTCACGAGCGACCGGATATCTACGGCAAGGTCGGGAACTCGGGGGTATCCATCGCGACGGTCGACGACATGAAGAAGCTGTACTCAGGCTTCGACCTGTGCGCTCCGACCACGTCGGTATCGATGACGATCAACGGTCCCGCACCCATGATCCTCGCGTTTTTCATGAATACTGCGATCGATCAGCAGGTGGAAAAGCATCTGAAGGAGACGGGTGAATGGGAAACGGCGCGGAAGAAGATCGATACGTGGTTTGCCGGAAAGGAACGACCGACGTATGAAGGCGATCTGCCTCCCGGAAACGATGGACTGGGCCTCGGATTGCTCGGCGTGTCCGGCGACAGGCTGATATCACCCGAGACCTATGAAAAGATCCGCGCCCACGCGCTGGCCTCCGTGCGGGGCACAGTGCAGGCGGACATCCTGAAGGAAGACCAGGCTCAGAACACCTGCATCTTCTCGACGGAGTTCGCGATGAAGATGATGGGCGACGTCCAGCAGTTCTTCATCGACAACAACGTACGCAACTACTACAGCGTTTCGATCAGCGGCTACCACATCGCGGAAGCCGGCGCCAACCCGATCAGCCAGCTGGCGTTCACCCTGTCAAACGGCTTTACGATCGTCGAGTACTACCTGGCCCGCGGCATGGAGATCGACCGGTTTGCGCCCCACTTAAGCTTCTTTTTCTCCAACGGAATGGATCCCGAGTATTCCGTAATCGGCAGGGTGGCGCGACGCATCTGGGCACGAGCGATGCGCGAGCGCTATGGCGCGAGCCCGCGGAGCCAGATGCTCAAGTATCACATCCAGACGTCCGGCCGTAGCCTCCACGCTCAGGAAATCAGCTTCAACGACATCCGCACGACGTTGCAGGCGTTGTACGCATTGTTCGACAATTGCAACAGTCTGCACACAAACGCTTTTGACGAGGCCATCACGACGCCTACCGAACAATCCGTCCGACGTGCCGTCGCCATACAGCTCATCATCTCGAAGGAACTGGGACTCAACTACTGCGAGAACCCGTGGCAGGGCTCATTTATCATCGAGGAACTGACCGACCTCGTCGAAGAGGCGGTTTACAAGGAGTTCGATCGGATATCCGAGCGGGGCGGAGTTCTCGGGGCAATGGATACCATGTACCAGCGCGGCAAGATCCAGGAGGAAAGCCTGTATTATGAAAGCCGCAAGCACGACGGTTCCTACCCGCTGATCGGAGTGAACACGTTTTTGCCGAGCAAGGGACAGGAAGATGAGGTGCACCACCAGGAACTGATCCGCTCATCCGTTGCCGAAAAGGACACGCAAATCCGGAACGTCGCGAGGTTTCAGGCACAACATGCCGCCGAAAGCGGCGAGGCCGCGTTGCGCCTGCAGAAGGTCGCAAGAGCGCGCGACAACGTGTTTGCGGAACTCATGGATACAGTCAAGTCGAACTCACTGGGACAGATATCGGCTGCCCTGTATGACGTAGGCGGTGAGTATCGTCGCAATATGTAAGCACTCTAGAACGTCTCTTACCCGTGGCCGCGTTGTCCACATCCTCGAACGGAGACAGGTACCCTGACAAGGTGATATTGATGGATTCAGCGCCCCTCTCGTGTTTCGCCGCAAGGCGCGTCGCGCCGGCAATGGCGCGCCCTTGGCAAGCGGCGCA
>Ga0299913_10003565_pt1 | contig 12772 bp, 15 predicted proteins | sample RVTome_9_FD_201360 | JGI IMG/M metagenome (GOLD analysis project Ga0299913, IMG submission 201360) | Soil microbial communities from uranium-contaminated site in the Upper Colorado River Basin, Wyoming, United States - RVT155D38 (version 2) ... | reverse complement strand
GCTGATGTTCGGCCACGCTGAGGCCGGTGCCGACGAACCGCAGCGGACCGACCCGGCCACCGGCGATGACGACGGGTTCACACATCCAGTCCTGCGGTGCTGCCCACGCCAGCCGGCCGACCTGGTCGTGGTAGCGACGCACCCTCGCCGCGTACTCGGCCGCGGTGACTGACCATCCGCCGAGGTACTGCAGCTCGGTGAACCCACCGGAGTCCAACGCCCACGGCGCAGCGGCAACCGGCAGCGTCTTGTACACCCGCAACCGAGTATCGGAGACGAACAACGGCACGCCCAACCAGCCCAGCCAGCCCGGCTGATGCGTCCCCAACAGGAACCGGCCACTCATGCCGCCACCGTCCGGGGTCGTTTGGCGCCGGCTCGGAGGCCGCTGGTGATGGTGGCGTGGAGTTGGGTGGGGCTGTAGGCGCCGGCTGCGAGCGCGGCGGCGGCGGCGTGCATGAGGGCGTCGCGGACGTAGTCCTCGGTGAGTGCGCCGCCGGCTACGAGTTGTCCGAGTGCGGCCGCGGCGACGTACAGGGTGCGGTTGCGCTCGCCGGGTGGTGCGCCTTCCACCCGCGCCAGTTCGGCGGCCACCGCGGTGGTCAGGTAGCGGTCCCGCCGGGTCGAGGTCGGGAGTCGGACCGGCGCGGCCGGCGCGGGCAGCTGCGCCGGGGTGAGCGCACCGGCCAGCCAGCCGGGCAGCAGCACCGGGTCGCGGGAGTCGGTGGTGGCGTAGGGGCGGCCATTGATGATGGAGCCGGCAGCGACGACATAGCCGCCGTGCGCGCGGGTGTCGACCTTCCACCCGAGCCCGCACCCGGTCTCGCCTTCGGTGTTGCGCAGCTGCACACCGTCCGGCGCCCGGTAGTACAGGTGCGTCCCGCCGGATGGCGTGGTCACGGTATGCGTGTCCACCGGTGCCGGTTGCCCGGCGGCATCGGCGAGCAGAAGCAGTACGTCCAGACCACAGGTGGCGCCTTGCTCGGCCCACCCGGCCGGCGCCGTGTCATCAATGGTCTTGGGCACGTCGAGGTCGACCACCACAAGCCCGGACGGTCCGCACGCAATACCGACATTGAACGGTGCGCGCGCCCAGCCGCGGCGGATACGGTCCGGGTCGGTGGTGGCGCGCTGCTCCCACCCGACATGGCCCGCCCGGCAGCGCGGGTCGGCCCGGTCGCACCGAACGGCAGGGTGATCAGGGAACGCGGGCCGCTTCCCGCCGGGCACCAACGGGAACACGTGCCACCCGCGCTCAGCGGCGGCCAGCGCGGCGGTGGTGACCACGTCGGCCAGCTCGGCCCGAACGTCGGCGTGACTGCCGGCGCGTCGGGCCAGGCCGGCGGCGCGGCGGTAAGCGCCGACGAACTCGCCGGCCTCCTCGGCCACGGCGAGCACCTGCCGGACCGCCGCCGCGCTGGGGTCGAAGTGCTCATCGAGTGCGGCCGCGATCCGCTCGGCGGGGGCCGCCAGGGCCGATGTGCTGCTCATCGCGCTGCAGTCCTTCCGTCACAATGCGTAGTCGAATCAGGGCGTGCGAAGGTGAGGGCGAGCACTCGTCGGGGGTGTCGTCTGGGGTGGGTTTGGGGGTGTTTGGGCTGGTCAGCGGCGGGCGGTGCTAGGTGCTGGTGTGCTGGCCAGGGGTGGTGTGGGCCGCTAGCGGTGGGTGCTAGGGCTAGCGGTTGGTGCCGCTAGCGGCCCGCCCGGCCGCTACCTCACTGGTTGGTTACTCTGCGTTGATATGTGGGCGGTGGTGAGGGCGATCAGGGTGTAGCCGCGCCGGTTGCGTTCGTCCCCGGTGTCGGGGTCGGTCGCCCAGACTTGTTCGGGGCGCACGCCGTAGGGCTTGAGCGCGGCGGCCAGCCCGTTCGGTGTCCAGCCCTGGTACCGGTCCGGCCACCGGTCGGCGAGCCGGGCCAGGATCACCTCAGACCAGAGCTTGTCTTCGGTGCGGGTGAACACCCCGGCCGCGTCCTGCAACACGTTCGCCCGGCTGGCCGGGTCGCTATCCGGGGTCTGGCCGATGGCGTGGCCGGTGAGCAGCCCGGCGGCCTCGCGGGCGGTGCGGGCGCGGAGGGCGACCTTCTCGGACTCGGGGCCGTCGAGGTAGACGGTGCGCACGATCCGGGCGTCGGCGCCCTCGCCGACCAGGTAGCCGATGCCCTTGTCCTTCCAAGCGAACATCGTTGCCCGGACACCGTTCTTGTGCTGCGAGGTGCCGAGCACCATGTCGTTCTCGGTGTGGCCCAGCACCTTGAGGCAGAACCGGGTGGACACGTTCGCGCTGATCCCCGTGGGGAGGCTCTTGGCGTCCGGGCGCTGGGTGGCCACGATGAGCACGAACCCCAGCGCCGGGCCGCGCTTGACCAGGTCGGTGCAGATCTCCTCGAACTCCTTGCCGAAGCGGGGGTGTTCGAACCACACCTGACACTCATCCACCCCGATCACCACCGGGTGCAGCCCGTAGCGGCGGGTGCCAGCGAGTTCGGGGGTGACCTTGTTCTCTGGGCACAGGTGCCGGGGTAGCTCGCGGATGACCTTGGCGCGGCGGCGCAGCTCGGCGCGTAGGGCGCGCATGTCGGTGAGGGCGTAGTCGATGTCGTCTTCGTCGTCCCCGGCGCGGTAGCGGTGGGCGATGCATTCCAGGGGTCCGAGGTCGCCGGTGCCTTTGAGGTCGTAGGCGTGCAGCTCGGCCCGCGGGTCCAGCCCCGCGAGCAGGAGCAGCTCCCGGAGGGCGAAGGTCTTGCCCATCCGCGGAATCGCACCGATCGCGGCGCTGGTGAACATCAGGGTGAGGGTGACCCAGCGGCCGCGCTGGTCGGTGCCGAACGGGGCCGGGCGGAACAGGTCCACGGTGCCGGTCTTGCGCAGCGGCCAGCCGGGTTGGCGGGCCTTGTTCATGTCCTGATCCCCGACCCACAACACCAGCCGGCCGGCGTGCTCATCATCGACCGGTTCCGGCCACACGCACCCGAGTGGGCGGCGCAGCCCGGAGGCGAGTTCGCGGCGCTTCTCGATGATGTCCACCGCGGTCACCCCATACGGCAGGTCCACCTCAGCCCGCCACCCCGGCCCATCCCGCTGGATCGGCGCCGGGAACGTGATGCCCGGTCCCTTCGCCAACGCCTGGTTGATCAGCGAGACCCCCAGCGCACCCAGCGCCCGGACCACGATGTCGGAGGTGAGCCGCTGCGCCTTCTGCGTCACCACAGCTCGGCCGACGATCGGCTTGTCCGCCGGCGAGCCGACCCGGCCGAGGACGAGTACCAGCACGGCCAGGGCGAGGGCTTGTGCCCACGCGGGTGCCCACAGGTGCATCGCCAGCCCGGTCATGGCCAGCAGCGCCACGGCCAGCGCGGCCAGCCGCCAGCGGGGCCGGACCCGCTCGTCACGGGCCTGTAGGAGTTTGAGGTAGGTGTCCGGGTCACCTTTGGCGGCCGCCGCGTGGCGCAGCTGCGCGCCCTCGGCGTCGAACACCCACCGCCCGGCCGCCACCACCGCGCGCAGCGCGCCGCGCGGGGAGCGGCCGGCCAGCCGGCCGGCATACAACGGCGCCCGCACCGTGTGAAACGCCGCGGTGTGCGCGACGTGCCCGGCGGCCCAGCGGGCCACGGCGCCGAACTCCTGTGTGGAGCGCAGCCACGGCGCCACGATCGACCGCCGACCCTGCGCGGCAGCCATCCGCGCCGCCACCGACCGACCCTCCCCACCGCGGGCGGCCGGGTCCACCGCCACCGGGCCGGCGTCCGGGTCGTCGTCTACCAGTTCGGCATCGAGCACCGGGCCAACCAGCGCCGCCCCGCGGCCGCCCTCGGCGCCGGGCGTGGTCGGGCCGGTGGGTCGGCCGGGGAAGTCGATGACCCGCCCGGTGTCCGCCGTGGTCTCGTTCACTGCTGCCCCCGTCATCGGTTCGTCGCGTGCCGTGGTGTCTTCGTGGTGCGTGCTCATCAGGCGGCCTCCTCCCGGCTCGTGAACCCCTCACCGACCTGGCCCGGTGGCTTGTTCGTGACTGGGGGTGCGGTGGGGGTGGATGCGCTGTCGGTGGTGAGCGCGGCGGCCAGCTTCACGCTGGTGCCGGCGGAACAGCCGGTGGTCTCGCGGCACCACTTCGGCGTGACGACCGTGCCGGGAACCAGCGCGGCGCGGGCCGCGTCGAGGTAGTCAGCGAACGACGTGCGCCCCTTCCCCGCTGCGCTTCCTGGGGTTGCGCGGCGGCGGGTGCGGCGTTCGCGAACCGGGCGCCCGGCGGGTTCACGAACCACCGCGGTGGTGCCCGTGGTGGGGTTCACGAACGGTCCAACCGCGGCACCGTCCGCGGGTTCGTGAACCCCATCCGGTCCGACCATCGCGGCGTGCCGGGCGGCGGCGTTCGTGTGCGCGACGTGCACGGCTTCGGTCAATCGGTCGCGTAGGCCGGGGCCGGTCTCGGCGGCGAAGAACACCACCAGCGGTGGCACCGAGTGCAGGATCACCCCGGCCAGCGAGAACGGTTGCTCGGCGAGGCCGTAGGACTGCCAGGTGTTCATCACATACGTGGCGGTGAACGTCAGCCACTTGGTGCGGGTGGCCCACGCGTTCATCGGCACCTGATACCGGGCGGTCACCTGCTCCGCCCGCAGGATCGCCAACAACACCAGCGACACCATCGGGTCCAGCAACCACGCGGCGCACCAGGCCACCGACCACGCGCGGGCGCCGTTGGCGGCGAAGGCCTGCACGTTGGTCATCGTGAACAACAGGCCGAGCACGATCCCCACCCACAACATCACGTCCACCTGCCGGCGCACCCGCTCCACCCGCAACGCCACCACATCCGGGTGTGTCTGCCAGGCTCGAACGTGGGCGGCCTGGGCGGCGTCCTGCCGCAACCGGTCCACCCCCGACAGCGGCACATGCCGGGCATCCTGGGCTCGTGTGGTCACTGCGGTTCACCTCCGGTCCGGTTGGTGCGGGCGCGGCGGATCACGGCGGCGGTCTGGCGCCAGGTGATGGGCACCGCACCGGCCGTGATCGCGTCGTCTCGTTTGCGGTCGGTCACGTCGTAGTGCGGGTAGCTGGCCGCGTCCTGGAACCAGGCGCGGCGCAGCCCGATCCGCTCGGCGAGCGCGTGCAGCTCGGCCTGGTCCGACATGTCGTCGGTGAACAGATGCGACCACCGCGCCCGGTACCCGCCCACGGTCGACGGCACCCGGAAGTCATCCACGTACACGGTCATGGCTGCTCACCCCCGGCCGCGTCGTCAGGCGGTAGGTGGTGGTAGAGCCGCCCGGTGGCGGACTGCGCGGCGTCTAGGCAGGTGGCCATCTGCCAGCACGAGGTGCCGGCGCTGGTCAGCAGGTCGGCCGCCCACCGGGCCAGTGCGGCCGGCTCCGCCGGGCGGCCCATCTGGTCGACCCGCAACGTGGGGTCGGTGGCCATCCCGTCGAGTCGGTGACCGATCTGCTCGCACACCTGGTGCAGGCTGTGCACCGCGTGGGACAGCCGGCCCAGCACCGCATAGGCGTCCGGCGCGTAGCGCAGACCGTCGCGCACCGGATAGGTGGCGTGCGCCACGTACCGGACCAGCTCGGCGATCGCGTCGCACGCTGCGATCAGGTGATCTGTGTCGAACGGGCCGGCCAGCGGGAACGCTGCCTGTGCCCAGTCGGAGCCGCTGTTCGGTGGGGTGCTCATCGCCAGCCACCCCCGCGGTGCGTCAGAGTGGTGATCGTGAACGCACGGGTCAGGGCGTAGCCGGCCAGCGCCGCGGGCACCGCCAGCGCCAGCCAGTAGGCGGCGCTGCGCTGGTCGACATGGGTGATCACCAACCACTGCACGCCGACGATCAGCCCGCCGGTCACCAGCGACCGGCCGGCCAGGCTCACCGCGGCCGCGCCGGTGTGCAACGCGCGGGCCGCCTCATGCGCCTGCTTCCGCGTGCTGCGCACCACGGAGACCAGGCCGAGCAGCGCGAGCACGCCCAAACCGGCCAGTAGCAGGTAGCGGTTGTCGGTGGGGAGGTTCACGCGGCCACCCCCGACCCGGCATCGCCGTCCTCGGTCGTGGTGCTGCACTCGGGGTCGTCCGCGGTCAGGCAGCGGGCGCAGATCCGGAACGTGTGCGGCCGGCCGCACGAACACGGCTCGGTGCCCCAGTCCCAATCGCAGCCCAGCCACGCACAGTCGGGGTTGTCGGTCCGTACCATCGGCTTCTCTCCACTCGCGTGATGGGTGTTGGGAGACCCGACCCGGCGAAGGCTGTCCAGGCTCATTCCGCCGGGTCGGGGCAACTTTGGGTCCGTCAGGTTCAGGCGCCGCATTTGCAACACACCCACCCCAGACCCTTGACGTAGTGCTTGTAGCAACCGTCAGCGCAGACATGGACCGTCATGCCGCTCTGCCTCTCCACTCGCGTGATGGGTGTTGGCAGACCCGACCCGGCGAAGGCTCTCCAGGCTCATTCCGCCGGGTCGGGACGTGTGCGGATGCCGGGCGAGCGGCCAGCGCCGCCCGGCCAGCGTCGGTGACCGCCGCGGGCACCCGGCCCGCCGGACACCGCGCGGACGTGGTGGAGGTGATCAGACCGGCGCGGGCCAGCAACCCGGCCACCGTGTGATCGGTGCAGCACCGGCCATCCACGTACAGGTCGGGCTCGCAACTGCACGTCAGCTCGGCCCGCCCGGCGGCGACCGCGCGCAGCACCGCCAGGTGACGTGGGGCCAGCTCAATGACGGTGGCGCTCATGCCGCCACCGCCTCATCGGCCGACAGCGAGCAGGGCCAGCACTGCCGGGTCGAGGTCGGCACGCAATACCCGGCGTCTCGACCGCACGACCGGCACCACCGGCGGGCGGCCATCGCCCGACCCAGCGCGATGAGCTGCGCCGGGCTGGGCTGCCGCTTGGGCTGCGCCAGGTCGAGCCGGTACAGCCACGCCCGCCGGTGACCGTGCCGCCAGACCAGCACCGCCACCGGACCATGACCACCGGGACACAGGCCGGCGGCACGCAGCTGTCGGCGGGTTACCAGCCCGGTCGGCGCGGCCCGGAACCGGAACGCCGGCAACCCATCCACCCGGCCAGCCGCCGGGTACCAGATGCCGTCCCACACCACCCGGCACGGACCCTCCGCCGCGGCCATCACGCGGCCTCTTCCGCATCCGAGCCGCACAGCGGGTGAGCCGGCAGCGCACGCACCACGGCCGCCGCGGCCCGGCGCATCTCACGCCGCTCCCGACGTCGGGCAGCCGTGCCGTCCAGCAACGCCGACGTCGGACGCGGCGACCGCGCCCACAACGCCCGCGCCTCCGTCAACAACCTCTCGATGTCATCGCTGGACAGCCCGTCGGGGCTGAACCATGACTGGCACGTTCGCGCTTCCACTCGGACTGCCTTCCTGTGTGTTGTCCCCTCAACGAGTCTGTTGAGGGGGCTAGACACGACAAGTAGGCCAGACCTCCCTCCGGGCTGTCAACCCCCCTGTACGACGATGTGAACCGGGGCTACTTGGAGTGGCTGACATCAGGTGGCTTGACCGGCTAGGCTGTGGTTACCCCCCTTGACGGGTGCGGCTCGCGAAGGTCGGGAGGCTTGGTGGCGGACATCGACAAGCTCGCGGAGGTCGAGGACCCTACGGAGCGCGCTCTCACGGCGCACTCGCTGATTGACGACCATCAGACGGCCATAGCCGAGCTATCTCGAATGCGCCGGGAGGCGCTGGAGGAACTGCTCGCACAGGGCATGAGCCAGACTCGGCTGGCGGATCTGCTAGGCATGTCCCGTTCGCGAATATCGCAGCTACTAGCCGCTGGGACGCGGCCGGAACGTGCATTTCTGGGATCTGGCAGACTGACCGTCGCCATAGGCTCGAAGCGGGAGCCAAACACGAAGGCCAGCGTCAGTGAGATGATTTCCGCAGAGTGCTTTACCGCGTACGGCCTTTTGGCAGATGCCGCGGCGGCCGCAGGGCTCGATATAGCACAGGAGGTTGTCCCACCTCCCGGCATAGTTCACTTGAACAGGCCAAATCTGATAGTCCTCACCAACCCGCGGCTACTTCCGTTTCTAAGCCAGGTGATGGAAGCGGATCCGCACATTAGATACGTCGCGGATGGTAAAGATGACTGGTACCTCATCGATCAGTCGACTGGTGAAGAATACCGATCCCCGCGCAACCGCGGCGAAGCGCGAGACTATGGCTACGTAGGTCGTTTGCCACGGCCAGATGGCAAGGGCACATTTCTTTACCTCGCGGGGACGCACGCTCCCGGCACCCTTGGCGCAACATGCTTTGTGGTGGACAACCTGACGACTCTATACCGAGAGCTTAAGACAAGGCGATTTTCGACTGTCGTTGAGTGCGTGTTTGACCCGGATAACCCATTGAAGATGGTCTCAGTGGAGCCGGTTACACCGCTCTACCGCCCGGACGGTACTTAGCTACCATGTTCGCCCAGATAGCCAGCGAAGCGGGAGGGGTCGGCGCCGCCAACGAAGACTATGCCGTCGTTGGCAACAGCACGTTGGTAGTCATCGACGGTCTAACGGCGCGAGCCGACACGGCCTGCATTCACGGAGTCTCATGGTATGCGCGGCAGCTGGGAAACGCCATAATTGGTCACTCGGACCGCAGTCCGAATGAAGCGTTGGCGGCCGGCATTAAGCACGTCTCAGGTCTTCACCGGAATACGTGCGACCTGACTCACCCTGGTACGCCTGCTGCCGTCGTCACAGTTGCTCAGATCTCTGGCGACCAACTACGGTACATCGTTCTAGGAGACGTTACGCTTCTGCTGGACACAACGTCCGGGCTGACTGTCATCACCGATTCCCGGATGCGACAGACTGCGCCCGCCGAACGGGCCGAAGCTGACACCTACCCGGTGGGTTCGCTTGAAAAGCAACAGGCGCTCGTGCGGATGAAACGAGTAGAACTCGCGGCGCGCAATGCTCCCGGCGGTTACTGGGCGGCGGCCAGCGATCCAGCTGTCATCGACTGCGGGATGACCGGGCAATTAGCGCTTACCGATCTGCGGCGGTTGGCTGCCCTGACCGACGGCGCGACGCGACTAGTCGATCCATTTAACGTGCTCAACTGGGCCGAACTGCTAGACTTACTGAGCACGTTCGGAGCGCATGCGCTGGTGCGCCGCACTCGTCAAATCGAGGAAGCCGACCCAGCCGGCACGCGTTGGCCGCGCAATAAGAAGTCCGATGACGCAAGCGTCATCTATCTCGAGCCGCATGCCTATTCTGCGCACTGATAGCTTGCGTCGACGCGGAAGGGGCCGGTGTTCGGTCGGTGCCCGGCAGCACCGCGCCTACTCCCAGAGTCGCATCTCGACTACCGGATTAGGTAGGGGGGTCGGTGGCTGGTCGTCTGCGTTGAAGGTAGAGTTGCTGCGGGTCTCGGTGAGCAATGACAGGCGGCGTCTCATAAATCGCATGACGGTCTACCCGCAGGCTTCCCGAAAAGCAGTTCAGGGAGGGTACGAAAAGGTTTCTCTGGTCCGCAGAACTGCCGGGATCGAACTGTTGATGCCGGCATGCGCACTACCGCAGTGACGCCGGGATCGAAGATAATCAAGTCTGTATCAGTTTGCTGAAGGACGTAGGCCTTCTTGCTCTCGCCCGACGTGGTCACTAATAGCTCCGGAGGGATCCACATTCTTGGCGTCGCTACGGCCAGGATGACGATCACTAATGCGCCAGTGAGCTGTACCAGCGCAATCGCGAATCGCTCAATCCCGCGCCGTTCGCTGCTCGGCTTGGAATGCCGGTACCCAGAATGCGCAATAGCGGGAAACATCAACAGCATTGACGCAGCGAGGTACCACTCTGAGATACTCAGCGCGGGGAGCAGCAACAGCGGCACGCCAACTGCAACTGCGGCGAGCGAGATTGCCCGCCGGTCACCAATCTTATGCCAGTGTTTGCCTAACTGGTATACAAGGGCATAGCTGGCTAACATACCTAGTATCGCCCAGGCGGTGACGAAGAACTGTAGAACAAGGCTCAGTGGCGCGGTGTACTGGACGAGGGCCGTAGCGACGGAGATGTCAAATTGCGCCACAAATAATGCCCTGTAGGTAAATGCTGGTAGCAGTAACAGAGTTATCAGGCCAGCCAGGTCGCGCACCGGTGATGTAGCAGAAGCAAGCTTCTTGCCCCACGGTTCAGTCGGACTACTCATTGACCCATCCATATGCGCCTCTCTTTGACCCGGCGAGTATATACGCGACTTCATCCAACCAATGCGACCTCGCAGGGTCGCAACGTCCGCCGGATCGCGGCAACGATGTGCTGGCGTCGCGCGACCACAGCGCCCTTGTTTCGGCAAGACAGCCCATACAGGGCGTGGACACATGACGTCTGCCGCAGCGCCTGACTATGGCCGGCGGTGGCGTCGTCGGTACTCCGCCCAATACTCCCGCCGCTGTACTTGCGCCGGCTCAAACCACCATGAGAGGTCGTCGTACAACTCCGCTTCTGGCGCGAAGGTCAGCGGTGGCTCGCACTGACAGCAGGTGTAATGCCGCTGGCCGAGACCTGACGACAACAGCATCTTGCCAGGTAACAGGCGATGCCCTCCGGGACAACGGTCCGGCGGGACCTCGCCCAGACGCGTGCTGTCGAGGTCGTACCGCGTCGGCGGCATCGGCACCCGTGTTAAGTCGATCAACATCTGACCCACCCGTTCTCGAACGTATGTTCGCATAGTGAGCTCTGTAGGTCAGAGCGCGCAACCCGTGCCGTCCCCGGTGTCCCCGCTGTCCCCCGGCCGCTGTTCTCGCTGGTGAACGCATGATCAGTGGGCGACACCCTCCGGACACCTGTCCCCGGTGTCCCCCGAGGACGGACGACTAGAGCAGCTGAAACAGTAGGGCGGGCTGAGACTAGGTCGCTTCCGTCACACCCCCCGATCCGCCCAGCCACAGTCGTCCCGGTTACCCGTCCCGTCGCGACCTCCCGGCCCGTTCAAAGGCTCAAAACGGCCGCTGTGCGCGTCGTACGCGCAAGATCTCGCCCTGCCGAGGGCGGTAGCCGCCTGCTGGCCACAGCTGCGCCCGGTCCGGGAGGCATCTGATCGGCCGCGCGATAGCCTTCGCTCGATGCCACGCAACTACACGATGACGACGATAAAGACCTTGTTTGCGGAGGCCAGCGCGTGCGCGTATCCGAGTTGCGGCGAGCCGCTGATCTTCCACGACCGAGGGAAGGCGACCGTTGTCGCCGACATCGCCCACATCCGGTCGGAGACTCCGGGTGGACCGCGGCACGACCCTGACTACGCGGGTGACGTGGACGGTCCTGACAACCTGCTCTTGCTGTGCAACAAGCACCACCGGCCTGTTGACCGGCACGAGGTCGTCTACACGATCGCGGAGTTGGAGGGCTGGAAGACGGCGCAGCGGGCTTCGGCGGGTGCGGGTACGCGGGTGACCGAAAGTGACATCCGGGCCTTCGCCCGACTCTCCGCGGACGAGCAGAAGATCATTTATGACATTGCGCGGTTGTCGGAGCGGGTGACCCGCGCCTGTCGGGACGCACAGGGTGGCATGGAGATGGTTCGTGGCCAGGCCGAACAAGCGCGCCTGGAATCAGCTTATCGGTCTCCACCCCTTTGGGAGGTCTCCGAGGACGGCACGCGGCGCTACCTCAATGACCAGCTACAGCTTCCAGGGATCGAGCAGCAGAAGTGGAACGCCAAGGTGCGGTCTGCTCACGTGCAGGAAATTCCACGTGTCCGACAGGCACTGAACGATCTTGCTGAGGAGGTGGCCGTTCTGCGGATGATCAGCGGTCCGCTTGCCGGGGCCGCTGACGTCATTCTCGCGGCCGCGCAACGGGTCGCCGAAGCGGTCGGGGATGCAGCGCAGCTTGACACCGCAGTGGGTGTTCTTGATATCGCGACCGCCAATCTCTGGAAGGTGGCCAACGGCCAGGAGGACTAGCCAGGGGCACCCTAGTGGGGGCTGAGGCCAGGTCAGTTCCGTCACACACCTTCAGCCAGGCGGCACGCACTGCACCAATCAGCCTCGCCCCCCGGTTACCTCTGCCGTCGCGACCGCCGGCCCATAGGTCCCTGCCAGCGGTCAACGGAGAAGCCCAGCCGGGGAGTTCAGGCCGGTTCGACGACTCAAAAACGGCCGCTGTGCGCGTCGTACGCGCAAGATCTCGCCCGGCTGAGGGTGGTCCGGATGCCTGCTGGCCGCAGCTGCGGCCGGCGCCGGGAAGCCCCCTCTGTTTCAGCCGCTTTGCCCCGGCGGCTGAGTGACCAACTGAGTGACAACCACCGCACGCACACCTGGACGTCCATGGACACCGGCGGACTATCCCGGCGCGCTGGCCAGCACTTAACGGCCGCTCGGCCCTACCCCTGGGCTGCTTCGGGACGAAGAGGCCGTGGGTTCAAATCCCGCCACCCCGACTTCGTTTTCGCAGGTCAGGGGCTACTTCCGAGCTCGGAAGTAGCCCCTGATCTCGTTGTGTGGCAGCGGTACAGCAGTAGGTTCACCGGTCCAGGCTTTCGCCGAGTCGCTTCAACGCCTCTTGCGTCGCCTCCGACGAGGCATGTAGATCTCCATCGTCAGCGTGATAGTCGACATGCCGAAGGATCTTCATAGCGACGCGCGGACGCACGTCGGGATCAGCCGTGGCACCTCCGCTACGTGGCGTGGAGCTGGGCGGCCGGGCCGCACGCCAGCGGGCTGACGATGGAGGAGCATTTCGGGGTTGGCGCCGCCAGGAACGGCGAGCTGACTGACGGCGAGCTGAGGTCGCCGGCTCAGGCGTC
>Ga0299913_10003564_pt1 | contig 12775 bp, 9 predicted proteins | sample RVTome_9_FD_201360 | JGI IMG/M metagenome (GOLD analysis project Ga0299913, IMG submission 201360) | Soil microbial communities from uranium-contaminated site in the Upper Colorado River Basin, Wyoming, United States - RVT155D38 (version 2) ... | reverse complement strand
TGCGTGAGGTTGAGCGCCTGAGCTGGAGCGTGCTGCTTGTCCGAGTCCTCAAGCCAGTTGGGTAGGTCAAGGTTCTGTCGAAGCTTGCGCTTGACGATCGTGCGGTGCTCCACGATGCGTTGTGGGTCTGGACGCTTGAGGACCTTGCGGAGAAGGCCCAGCGCCCGGGCACCGCGTTTAGCTCGCCGCCCGAGACAGGCAAGCCGGATTCCTCATCAGGCACTCGTACATTCTCCGCGCCGTGCAGCTCTGACCATGGGTCAGGATTCTGGCAACGCCGGCGGCGGTGTCTCGCTCGGGCTCGTCTAGCCTCGCGGCGTGCCGCTAGATCCGATCGTCTCGCTGTCAGTAGCGCTTGCCGAAGCGCCAGGTACGAGCGCGTTCTTCCTTGGCTCCGGCGTCTCTCGCGATGCCCGGGTGCCGACTGGCTTCGAGGTTATGCGCGAGGGCCTGCGGCGTCTGCACCAGCTCGAACCGGCTCGGGGGAACCGCTGGACGACGAGGCACTCGACGCGTGGCTGGTCGACACCGATCGGGAGCCCATCTCTTACTCCGACCTCCTCGCGCTGATCACGCCGGATGCCGCGGTGCGGCGCGAGTATCTGGCGCGCTTTTCGAGGGAGCGGAGCCGGGCCCGACTCACCAAGCGCTAGCCGACATGGCAGAGCAGGGGCTCGTGCGCGTATTCGTCACCACAAACTTCGACAGATTGCTCGAGCACGCTCTGCAGGCTCGCGGGATCGAGCCGGTGGTGGTTGCCAGCGACGCCGACCTCGCCGCTGCGATGCCACGCGAGCATGCACAGTGCGTGGTACTGAAGCCGCACGGCGACTATCTCCGCGAGACGATCCGCAACACCCCCGAGGAGCTGGCTGAGCTCGAGCCGGCGATTACGGTGGAGCTGGGAGAGATCTTCTCGCGGTACGGCCTCGTGGTACTCGGCTATTCCGGCGCCGATGAGGCCATCGCTCGAGCGCTGCGTGGCCGCTCGTCGCGCTTGGCGTCTGGTGGGTAGCGCGCGGCGAGCTGGGCCAGCCAGCCGCAGATCTCGTGCAGGCGGTTGGAGGCCGCGTCGTGCGCCGAATCTCTCGCAGCTCTCCGTCAGCGTCTCGCGGTGTTCGCCGAGCACCCGTCCGGCGTGACACCCGCGGCTGCCCACGACGGCACGCTCGCCCTCATCCGCGCGAGCGATTCGGTCGGCTTGGCGGAGGAGTTGCGCCGGGAGCGGCAGCTCTACCAGGGGGGACTCGAGCGGGTCACAACACACATGCGCGAGACACACGGCATGGGGACCGAGGCGGCGTTCGCTGAGCTGTGGGACTCACTGCGGCCGGTGCTCGAGCGGCGGCTCGCCTCGCTGCTCCCGTTGGCGATGTACGACGTCGACGCATCCTCCGCCGAGATCACGCATCTCGCTCGCGCGCTTGAGCGTCGGCCGCTCCCGGGTTCCGGGCACTCGGACGCGATGTTGCGCTCGCTGCTGACGCTGTCCGACGTGATGGCCACCGGCCACCACGCCGCAGTGTGCGCGCAGGTCAAAGGCCGGCCAGACCGTCGCCGTCGTCGGCGACGGCGCCGTCGGCCTGTCCGGCCTGCTGATCGCCAAGCGCCTGGGCGCCGAGCGGATCATCGCCCTCTCGCGCCACGCCGACCGCCAGCGGCTGGCCAAGGAGTTCGGCGCCACCGAAATCGTCGCCGAGCGCGGCGAGGCCGCAGTCGAGGTCGTCAAGGAGATGACCGGCGGCGTCGGCGTCGACGCGACCCTGGAGTGCGTCGGCACCGGCCAGGCGATGCAGACCGCGATGGACATCGCGCGTGCCGGCTCGATGGTCGGGCTTCGTCGGCGTCCCGCACGGCGTCGAGCTGCCGATTGAGCAGATGTTCTCCCGCACCGTGGGCGTGAGCGGCGGAGGCGCCCCGGTACGCATACACTTGCCGGAGCTGCTCGACGACGTGCTGGCCGAGCGGCTCAACCCCGGTCGCGTCCTGGACTACGAGACCGATCTCGACGCGATCGGCGACGCCTACGCCGCGATGGACGAGCGCCGCGCCATCAAGTCGCTCGTGCGGGTGGGGACGACCTGATGGCCGCCTGGACGGGCGACGAGCTGCGCCGCATCGCCGGCGCCGACGAACTTCAGATCGCGCCGGTGCGCCGCAACGGCGAGCTGCGCCGGGAGACGCCGATCTGGGTCGTCCGCGTCGGCGATGACCCCTACGTCCGCTCCGCCTATCGCGCCGACTCGGGCTGGCACGGCGTCGCGAGCACCAGCCACAGCAGCGTCGTGCAGCGCGGCAGAGGGCTCAAGATCGGCTTCTCGGCCGCGCCGACGTCCCGGGCGAACGGACGCGAAGGACGCCTTCGACCAGCCGGGTATCGGCCGGCCGCACGCCCTCAACGACGACCTTGACCTTCGCCCGCTCCGCCTCATCCATCGCGGCGCGCAGGGCTGCGGCCGCGGTGATGTCCAACCGCCCGACGCCGTCGAGATGCAGGACGAGCACGTCGGCGTCCCTCTGCCGCGCGAGCTCGCCGAGGATGCGATCCTCGATCGCCTGGACCGCCCCGAACCACAGCACGCCCTGGGGGCGCACGTGCACGGTCCCCCCCTCGCGCCACACGGTGGTGTCGATATGGAGCTCGCGCCAGAGGTGGTTGGCGACGGAGAGGCCGATCCCGATGAGAACGCCGCGCTCCACGTGCGGCGACGTGGCGAGCGTCGCGGTGAACGTCCCGGCGGCGATCAGCGCGCCGGGTCGTGAATGGCGCCAGGTCTCCCAGACAGGACGCACGCGGATCAGCGTGACCGCCGCGGCGATGACGATCGCCCCCAGCACGGCCGCCGGTACCCCCTCCAGGAGGAACGCGGTGGGCAGCAGGGCCAGCACAATCAGGCCGGTGATCGCCCCGCTCCAGGCAGAGCGGGCGCCGGCGAGGCGGTTGAGCGACGAGCGTGAGAACGAGCCCCCGACCGGAAACCCGCCCGTGAGGCCGGCGGCGACATTCGCCGCTCCCTGGGAGACGAACTCCCGGTCGGCGTCCCAGGACGTTCGATCCTGCGCGGCGAACGAGCGCGCGATCGACGCCGGCTCGGCGAAGCCAACGAGCGCGATCACCGTGCCGGGCACCAGGAGCACGGCGAACTCCGACCATGGAAGGTCCAGCGAGACGACCGGGAGGCTCGTCTCGATGGCGCCGATCGTGGGGCCGTCGTAACCGGCGATCTCGCTGTACAGGCCGGCGGCGATGAGTCCGGCGAGCACCCCCGGGAAAAGCGGGTGCACCCTGCGCCCACCCAGGACCGCGACCAACACGCCCGCGCTGACGAGGACGGAGACCGGTTCCCATGCTCCGGGATGCGACGCCGCCCACCATGCGCGGCCGAGCACGCCTCCTTCGGGCGCATCCGCGCCCAGCGCCGTCGGCAGCTGCGAGCAGAGGATCAGCGTCGCCGCCGCCGGGATGAACCCCATCAGCATCGGCCGCGACATCAGGTACGCGATGACGCCGGCGCGCAGTATCCCGAGCAGCAGGCGTACGAGCCCCACGATCAGAGCCAGCAGGAGGCCGAGCGCCACGTACTCGTCGCTCCCGGGCTCGGCCAGGGCGCCGAGCGCGCCGAACGTGAGCAGCGCCGTCACGGCCACCGGCCCGGTCTGCAGGTAGGGCGACGAGGCCAGCGGCGCGGCCACCAGCAGCGGGATCGTCGACGCCAGGAGCCCGCGCTCCGGCGGCATGCCCGCCAGGTCCGCGTACGCGACCGACTGCGGGACGAGCACGAGGCCTACGGACACGCCGGCGATCACGTCGCCCGCGGCCGGCCCCCGTCGCCACCGGCGGCTCACGCCGTCGCGCGTCGCTCCGGCAGCGCCCCCCAGACGTCCTCCGGGGACCAGTCCAACCGCGCCGCCAACTCGTCCGCAGGAACCGCCTCCCGCGTGGTCCTCTCTGCGCGGAACTCGGCGGTGACCTCGTCCTGGGGCAGCCGGTAGGCCTCCAGCAGCGGCTTGACGGGGCGGAACATCCAGATCGGGCGCCTCAGCTCGTCGCTGGCGGGCCGCGCCACGGACAGCCACTTCTCGTACACCGCCCGCGCGCGCGAGAAGTCCACGAGGATGTCCGCGTAGCGGTCGCCGGGCTCCGCAGGGCGCAGGCGGACCTTCTGGTGCCAGCAGTGCATCCCGGAGACGGGATCGGGATGCACCGGGAAGGTGATGTTCTGGTGCACGCCGGCGTCGTTCCACCACACGCGGGCAGACGAGCGATCCTCCGACTCCCACGGTCGCACGCCGTGGATCTGCCGGAAGCGGACGGTGTCTGCCTCCTCGACCATGTCGACGAGAGCGCTCGACCAGCGCTCCATCCCCCGGTCCTCCTTCAGTCGCCAGCGCCCCATGTGATGAGACGCGGCGACGACGCCGGGCCGGATCCCGTCGGTCACGAGCGCCTTGATGACGAAGAACCCGATCTCCGTCTCCACCCTCACGAGGTCGTTCGTGACCACGCCGACGCGCTCGGCGTCCTCCGGGCAGACGAGCAGCGGATGGGTGTGCGAGAGCTCGTTGAGGTACTTGGCGTTGCCCGATCGCGAGTGGATGAGCGTCGGCAGCCTGTAGGTGGGCAGCAGGACGTACTCGCCCCGCTCGTGGTCGATCAGCGAGTGATGCACGTGCGATCGCGCATACGTCGGGGTGGCGAGGTCCGGCCAGCCGAAGGCCGCGACGTCCTCGGAGTAGAGCTCGAGCTTGCGCGAGGGCGTGTTGAAGCCCTTGCAGGCCACGCCGTCCACCATCGCCGCCACCCGATCCGGCCGGCCGGTCAGGGGGAGGTGCGCATCCTCCGGGAACGCGACCGCGGTGACGGTGTCCTCGTCGCCGCGGACGTCGGTGCCGTCGAGGTCGGACACCTCGTCGTCGTGCTGGCCGTATTCGTCGCGGGCGATCTCCACGCAGCCGTGGCGGCGCATGTATTCCAGCGGCGTCAGGCCGTCGGCCGAGGCTTTCTCGGGCAGCCCGGGGACCGAGTTCTCGAACATCCAGCGGTAGTACTCCTCGAGCGTGATCTTCTCGCCCGGGCGGTAGGGGGACTCGTAGTAGTGGCGTATGCCCAGCGAGCCGTCGGGGTCGGCACGCCAGGACAGCTCGATCCAGAACTCGCCCTCTTCCCAGACCTCGCCGGGATTCGCCTCGTAGGTGAACTCGACCGGCTGTCCCAGCCGTTCCATCGCGACGCGGCGGACGGGCTGGCGGAACCCCAACCAGCGGCCCGAGTGCGTCTCGTAGGAATGCGTGTCGTGGCGTTCGGGACCGTGGCCCATCGGCAGGATGTAGTCGGACCACCACGCGGTCTCCGACCAGGTGGGCGTCAGCGCGCCGTGCAGGCCGACGCTGGACTCGTCGCGCAGCGCCCGCATCCAGGCGTAGCCGTCGGGGAAGGTCCAGATCGGGTTGAGCACGCGCGTGAACAGCACGGGCTGCCTGCCACGGCCGTCGTGGAGGAAGTGGGGATAGAGGAAGCTCATCTCGTTGTGCGCGAGCGGGTACTCGCGCGGCCACGAGAGCTCGTTCCACTGGGAATGCGGCGCCGGCTTGCGCCACGGCGCGGGAATGAACTTGTTCCACGCGTTCGGAGAGACGCCGCCCTGCGTCCCCACCGATCCTGTCAGTACGTTGAGCAGCCACATGGCCCGCGTGACCTGCCACCCGTGCAGGTTCCCGGCCGCCGCGGCACGCCAGATGTGCGACGAGAACGCCGGTGCCGCGGCGGCGATCTCGCGTGCGACCGCGACGACGGTCCCGGCCGGGACGCCGCTCTCGCGCTCCGCGAACTCCGGCGTGTAGCCCTCCCATTCGCGCGCGAGCTCGCGCTCGAAGTTCGCGAACGTCGGATCCGTGCCCGGCGCCCGATGGCGCAGGTACGTCCGCCAGTTGACCCAGCGGCGGACGAACTCCCGGTCGTGGAGGCCCTCCGTCAGGATCACCTTCGCCATCGCGAGCAGCAGCGCGCCCTCCGTCCCCGGCCAGGTGGGCAACCACCAGTCGGCCATCGACGCGGTGTTGGACAGCCGCGGGTCCATCACCGCCACCGTGGCGCCGTGCTGGCGGGCCTCGGTGATGCGCTGCGCGTGCGGGTTGAAGTAGTGGCCTGACTCGAGGTGCGCCGAGCAGAGCAGGATGAAGCGGGCGTTCGCGTAGTCGGGCGAGGGACGGTCGGTCCCCATCCACACGCCATAGCCCGCTCGGCCACCCGAGGAGCACACGTTGGTGTGGGAGTTGTGGCCGTCGGCGCCCCAGGTCTCCAGGAAGCGATCGGCGAAGCCATCCTCGCCGGGCCGGCCGACGAAGTAGCAGACGTCGTTCGGTCTCTCGGCGGCGAACGCGTCGTGCATGCGCTCGGCGAACGTGTCGAGCACATGGTCCCAGCTCACCCGCTCCCACTCGCCGCACCCGCGCGGGCCCTTGCGCCTCAGCGGATGCAGGATGCGCTCGGGGTCCGTGATCTGGTTGATGGTCGCCGGGCCCTTCGCGCAGTTGCGCCCACGCGAGCCGGGGTGGCCCGGGTGGCCCTCGAGCTTGCGAATCTCGAGCGTGTCCTTGTCGACGTAGGCCAGCAGCCCACACGCCGCCTCGCAGTTGAAGCAGACCGTGGGCACGAGCATGTACTCGCGCTCGACCCGGCGCGGCCACGCCGCCGGGTCGTACTCCTTCCACGAGTCCCACCGCTCGAACGGTGGGTGGCCGAGCAGGTCGCCGCGTCCCTCGCGCACGGGCTTGCGCGCGCCCGCACGTGGATTGCGACTCTTCGGCATCAGCTCAGCGGCACGCTCTGGCCGGCCCGCACCCACGCGTCCTCGGTCAGCCACTGACCGACGAGGATCAGCACGCCGGCGAGCGCGAGCAGCCCTCCGGCCTCCGTGGCGACGAAGGCCCCGCCCAGCGCCGCGGGCAGAGCCAGCCCGAGCGCGGCACCGAGCCAGAAGCTCGTGTCGGCACGCAGGTTGAGGGCCGCGCGCTTGGCCTGAGCCGTCGGGTGGCGCGCGAACAGATCGAGCATCCACACGGCCGCGCCCCCGACCACGCCGGCGAGAAGCACCCAACCGAGCACCGAGGTGTCGGCCTCGACGGCCAGCGCCGCGATGGCGAGCACGCCGCCGCCGGCGGCGAGCGCGTTCAGGAGGGTCTGTGGAAGCAGCAGCGGGCTCTGCCACAGATCCCGGCCCTCGCACTGGTTGAAGAGGAAGGCTGTGTAGCCGGCGAGTGCGGCTCCCGCCGGGATCATCGCCCAGCGCACGACGTCTCGCACGCCGTCCCAGCCGAGCAGCGCCGCCACCGTCCACACGAAGGCGACGAGGGCGGCGACGTTCATGACCTGCGCGCCGCGCGCGAGCCAGGAGCGCCATTGCGGCTTGAAGAACAGGTAGTGGAAGCGCTCCGGGCGCTTGAGGTCCCAGACGAGGAAGGCTCCCGTCACCGCGATCCCGACCAAGGCGAGAACGCCCAGCAGCAGGTCGTCGGCGACGCCGGCCAGCATCATGGCCCCGGCGGCGACGCCCTTGGAGAGGAAGTACGAGGACACCTTCCAGCCCCAGGGCGCCGGATGCGCGACGTCGTGCATCGCGCGAGCGCGTGCATCGGCGTCGAGCGGCGCGAGCTTCTCGCGCTGCGAGTCGGGCACCTCGTTATAGAGGTAGGCGTCACCGCCTCCCACGAGCAGCGGGTCGATCGCCGCCTCCTGCGCGCCGAGGTAGAAGACGTTCGGCCCGGTGCCCTGCTCGGGGGCGCGGACGTGCGCGGGATGGGTGTCGACGAGACGGGACACCTCGGAGTCGGGGTCCGTGATGTCACCGGAGATGATCGCGCCCGTCGGGCAGACGATCTCGCACGCGGGCTTGAGGCCGATCTCGACCCGGTGCGCGCAGAAGTTGCACTTGGCCGCCGTGTCGGAGTTGGGATCGATGTAGAGGGCGTCGTAGGGGCATCCGTTCAGGCACGCCTTGCAGCCGATGCAGCGATCCGGGTCGAAGTCGACGATCCCGTCCTCGCGCTTGTAGAGCGCGGTCACGGGGCAAATCTCGACGCACGGCGCGTCCGTGCAGTGGTTACAGCGCAGCACCGAGAAGTACCGCCGGACATCGGGCCACGTGCCCTGCTCGATGTGCTTCACCCAGGTGCGGAAGACGCCGAGCTCGACGGCGTTCTCGGTCTTGCAGGCGACCGTGCAGGCGTGGCAGCCGATGCACGCGCGCTGATCGATCACGAACGCCATCTGGCCCGGCTCTGACCGGTCGGCAGGGCCGGCGGGCGGCTGACGGCGGATGATCTCCAGCTCGCTCGCCATGGCGAGAGCATGCGCGACGGCGGATGGCGCGGCCAGTCGCATCCCGACCATCGTGATTCCCAACCGGAATCCAACGATTACCATTTCCGGCGGGAATGAGGGATCCCCTGCCAAGCCATGAGCTCGCGGCGTTCGCGGCCGCGGTCGAGACCGGGACCGTGCACGGTGCCGCCGAGGCGCTCAACCTGACCCAGTCCGCGGCCACCAAGCGCATCGCTGCGCTCGAGCGCCGGCTCGAGGTCCGGCTCCTGGATCGCAGCCGGCGCGGCGTGGCGCCGACGGAGGTCGGCCGGCTCCTGTACCCGGAGGCCAAGCAGGCGCTCGCCGCGCTGGCCACTGCCGAGCGGGTCGCGAGGGAGCGGGCGGGTCAGTGGGGGACCCTGCGGCTGGCCGCCTCGCAGACGATAGGCGAGTTCCTGGTCCCTGGCTGGCTGGCGACGTTTCGCGCCGCGGGCGATCCGGGACAGGTCCAATTGCACATCGGGAACTCGCCCGCCGTGCTGCGGGAGTTGGCCGACGGCATCGTCGACATCGGGTTCGTCGAGGGGAACGACCCGCTCGACGGCCTCGGTGCGCTCACCATGCTGAGCGACGAGATCGTCGCCGTGGTGTCGGTGGACCATCCCTGGGCACGTCGGCGATCGGTCGGCGTGCACGACCTCCAGCAGGAGGCGTTCGTGACGCGAGAGCCGGCCTCCGGAACGCGCGCGGTCGCCGAGGCGGCGCTTGCGCTGCACAGCGTGACACTGGAGCCTACGGCCGAGCTCGCGAGCACCCAGTCGCTCAAGCGCGCGGTCGTCAGCGGCGGCTTTACGCTGCTGTCGCGCCTGGCGGTCCAGGCCGAGGAGGAGGCGAGGACCCTCGCCGCGCTGCCGGTGCGTGGAGTCGAGCTGCGGCGAGAGCTGCACGCGGTTCATGTGAGCGGCGCACCGCTGCCATTCCGTGCCCGCCGGTTCTGGGCGTTCCTGGTCGATCAGGCGGGCGCGAACGCTTAGGTCGAGACCAGCGGCTCGGCGCCGACTTCCGCGGCGAGCCCCTTCAACATCCGAACGAGCTCGTCGTCTAGCTCCAGCGCATCACCCAGTTGGGCGGCGTGCGCTACGTCGCGAGCACCCGGCAGGCGCGTCGCCCCCGGCTTCCCGGCGCCCAGGACGGCGTCCCGCAGCCGCCCCATGCGCGCCGCGAAGGCGGTCGGCTCCCCCGAAGGAGGCCGGTCGAGGGCCAGCACGAGATGAGCGATGCCTGCGGGCGGTCGAGCCTGCCTTCGAAAAAGTCGTCGACCTCCTGGCCGACGGCCGGGCCCAGGAGCGCGCCGGTGAGCACCTCGATGGCGAGCGCGAGCACGAAGCCCTTGGAACCTCCGAGCGGCATGAGCGTGCCGGCAAGGGCGGCGGGGGGCGTCGGCGGCGCCGACCGCGTGAGCGCCCAGCCCCGGCGGTATGCCGGCTCCCTGCTGGGCGGCGCGCATGGTGGCGCCGCGGCTGACCTGGGAGGCCGAGAGGTCGCACACCAGCGGCGGACCCCGCCACGGGCGCGGCCAAGGCCCGCGGGTTGGTACCGACCACTGCGCGATGACCGCCGGGCGGAGCGAGCACGGCGGGCGCGTTGGTCCAGCAGCGCGACGAGCCCGTTCTCCACGCGACGAGCTCGTCGCGTGACAACGGCCGGCGGCTCGGGTCGCCCTCGAACTCGTTGGTGTGGACGATCAGGTTGCGCTCGCCGACGATCTGCCGCGGTGCCACGCCGAGTCGCTCGGCGCACTGACGTCGCCGCGCCGATCGCCAAGGAGCCGGCGAGCTCGCGCGCGATCGAGAAGGACGTCAAGCCCAAGCCGGCGCGGCTGCGACGCCCGGGCCGAGTGTGAGCCGCCGACGCGCCGCCCCCGCGGTCTGCGGTCGCTGCGGCCGCGTCGGTCCGCTGCACAAGCGCGCGACAGCCGAGCATCCGGATCTCTGCAGGCGCTGCTACCGCCGCTACGAGCCCAGACGGCCGTGCGGGGTGTGCGGCAAGACGCGCGCGATCCGGATCCGCGCCCGCGACGGCCAGCCCGACATCTGCAGCAACTGCGCCCCCAAGCGCCACGCGCCGTGCGGGGTCTGCGGCCGCGTCGGCCCGATCACCGTCAAGGCGAGCGACGACTCGCCGGCGATCGGGCGCTCCTGCTGGCGACCGCCGCTGGCGACGTGCAGCTCGTGCGGGCGCGAGCGCCCCTGCTACCACGCCACCGTCCCAGCGCCGGTGTGCCTGAGCTGCCACCGCGCACGGATCGTCACGACAATGTCTTGACTGCGGGCAGCAGCGGCCCGCCCACCGCCGCGTCACCGGCGGCGTGGTCTGCGCTTCCTGCGACCGGCGGCGCGGCAACCCGCGCGGGATCTGCGGCGGCTGCGGCGTCATGGCGGCGCTGCGGCGGGATCTGTGCGTCGCCTGTCGCCTTCGCGAACGGGTCGCGGAGCTGGCCGGTTCCGCGGACCCGGCTGTCCGTGCGGTGCTCGAGCCGTACTTGGCCAGGCTCGCCGAAGCACCCAAACCCGCGTCGACGCCGCGCTGGCTGCAAACCCTGGCGCGCGCGCTGCTGGAGGATCTGGTCGTCGGTCGGATCGCCGCCACCCATGAGGCGCTCGACATCGCCGAAGGCGACGCGCACGCCAGCGGCGCTGTCGGATTCGTGCGCGCCGCGCTGGTCGAACCCGGCGTGCTCGAGCCGCGCGACGAGCCCAGCGCCGCGTTCGCCGGCTGGCAGCAGCGCGCCGTGCAGGCGATCGCGGCGGGGCCGGACCGTGCGCACGTGCGCGCGTACGCGACCTGGCAGGTCGCGCACGATCTCGCCCGCACGAGCGCGCGCGGGCGCGCCACGGCGGCGACGCAGAAGCATGCGCGCTCGCTGGTCAGTGAGGCGATCAAGCTCGTGCTGTGGCTCCACGAGGAGCAGCTCGAACTTCGCGACCTGCGCCAAGACCTCGTCGACACGGTGGATCGCCGCCGGTGCGAGCACCCGCCGGCGCGTGCGGATGTTCCTGCGCTGGCTCGCGCGCGCCGGGGTCTGCGGCGAGCTGCACATCGCCTGGAGCACGCGCGGTCCCGGCCCGGCGCCGCTCGAGGACGAGCAGCGGTTCGCCGCCGTGCGTTGCCTGCTGCACGACCGCGACATCGACCCGCGCGACCGCTTCGCCGGCCTGTTGCTGCTGCTCTACGCCCAGCCGCTGACGCGCACCGCCGCGCTGCGCACGCGCGACGTCGCGACCACCGCGGACGGGCAGATCACGATCACGCTGGCGCGCGGAGCCGTCGCCCTGCCCGCGCCACTCGGGTCGCTCGCGCACGCGTTGCGCTACCAGCGCCCGACCGGCGCCGACAACGACAGCTGGCTGCTTCCCGGTCAGAAGGCCGGCACCCACATCACCGCCGAGCGGCTCCGGGAACGCCTCACGCGCTACGGCATCACCAGCCGCCCGAGCCGCCACACCGCACTTCTCGCCCTCGCCGCCAGGCTGCCCGCTCCGATCCTCGCCGAACGGCTCGGCTTCCACCCGGCCCGCGCCGCCCAATGGGTTCACGCCGCCGGCGCACCTACAGCGACTACGTCGCCCTGCGTCAAGCGCCACGACCCCGCGAACGGGAAGAGCCGATGTCGCGCGGCTCTGTTGACGCCGCGCCAGCATCGGAGCCGTGATCCCACCCGATGTCGGTCGTGGCGGCTCGGTGAGGCCCCGGCTCATCGAGTTGCATGGATCTCTATATAGCGCCGGTGGCGCTGCTCCTTTGCCACCGATGCGGGAGCGACGGGAGAGCCGATCGCGCGCCGGCGGTCGCCTGGTCCTCGTCCTGAGCGGCAGTGTGCGGCACGGCGATTGGCCGTCGCCCGCGAGCGCTTAGGTGGCGGAGCAGGCGTATGCGAAGCCGCTCGCCCTCGGCGGCGCACTTTTCAGTTCCTGGAAGTGGCGCGGTGTTGGGCTCGTGGCGTCACCGGGGTCGGGATCAGTTGCAACGTCTGAGGAACCGCCACCGATAGAGCTTGGCCCACGCCAGCGGGGCGTCTCACGCGCGTGACATCGCTATGCCGGGCGGGGCGGCTACATCTCGTCGAGAGGGCCAAACTGGCCCTCGGTGGGCTCCGCTCAGCAGAACCACGGCTCGGTGAGCCGTGGCCTCCCCTCGGTCGAGCCGGCGAGGATCGGCTCGGCGCGGCCGGCGGGCGACGGCGATCGCCCAGCCGCCTGGAGCGCTGCCGCGCGCACCTTCGCGAACGTCTCGGGGATCGGCTCGGAGCCCGCCGCGCTCTGCTGGACGAGCGCCGCGAGGCGGGCCTGGAGGCGGTCGCTGTCGGGGTCGATCGGGGTCCACTTGTAGCTGAGCCGCTCGGCGTCGTAGCCTCCGCGGTGCGGGCGCATGTCGGGGCGCTCGAGCAGCAGCGATCCCTCGGGGAGCAGCAGGCGG